>Ga0228698_1000020_pt1 | contig 172121 bp, 154 predicted proteins | sample McNCre117_Aug_MG_FD_178015 | JGI IMG/M metagenome (GOLD analysis project Ga0228698, IMG submission 178015) | Freshwater microbial communities from McNutts Creek, Athens, Georgia, United States - 1-17_Aug_MG | ecosystem: Environmental > Aquatic > Freshwater > Creek | place: USA: Georgia... | reverse complement strand
CGCAAATCAGGGGCCTGAACCAGGCGGCCCGCAATGCGAACGACGGCATCTCGCTGGCGCAAACCGCTGAAGGCGCCATGAAATCGGTGGGCGACATGCTGCAACGCATCCGCGAACTGGCGGTGCAGTCGGCCAACGCCAGCAACAGCGCCAGCGACCGCCAGGCGCTGAACCAAGAAGTCGGGCAGCTGACCGCCGAACTGGACCGCATTGCGCAAAACACCGAATTCAACGGCCAGAAAATCCTGGACGGCAGCTTTGGCACCGCCAAATACCAGGTGGGTGCCAACGCCAACCAAACCATTGTGGCGGCCACCGCCAACATCCGCACGGCCCAGTACGGCAACAACCAAAACATTGCCAGCAGCGGCGCTGGAACGCTTGCAACATCTGCATCCTGGGGAGCCAACGGCGTTGCGATTGGTACGCTCGCCGTCAACGGCTACATCGGCGGCCAATCCATTGCCATTGCCACCAATGCCACCTCCAAAGATATTGCGGCCAGCATCAACTTGGCCACCGGCAGCACCGGAGTCACCGCTAGCGCCAGAACCACGGCGGAGCTGACCTTCTCTACTGTCGGCTCCTATTCATTCCAGCTGCGCTCCGACAACACGCCCACCGGCACCAACTTGGGCCAGGCTGTTTCGTTCTCCATCACGGCCACCAACACTGCAGACGGACTCACACAAGCGGTATCCGCCATCAACGAACAATCAGCCAAAACAGGGGTGGTGGCAGCGCTGAACAGCTCCAACACCGGCATCATCCTGACCAGCAGTACAGGTAACGACATCATGCTGGCCAAAGCCAGCGCCGATTCAACCAACAGCGGCTCCATGGGCATGCAGAAGCTGGATGCATCAGGTGCTGCAGTAGGAGCGGCAGCCACCTTGGCAACCTCCGGCTCGGTGAACATGATCACTAGTGGCTATGTGGTGCTGGACTCCCAAAAGTCTTTCAGCATTGGCGCATCTGGCACCAACGCCTTTGATACCAGCACTGGCGTTTCCTACGGGTCTTCCACCCTCAATTCGGTTGGTGCGCTGGACATCACCACCTTCGACAGAGCCACCGAAGCACTGAAAACCGTCGATGCGGCCTTGTCGTTCATCTCCAGCGAACGCGCCAAACTGGGGGCACTGCAATCCCGGTTTGAATCGGCGGTGGCCGCCCTGACGGTGTCGTCAGAAAACCTCACCGCATCCCGCAGCCGCATTCAAGATGCCGACTTTGCCGCAGAAACCGCCGCACTCAGCCGCGCACAAATTCTGCAGCAGGCCGGCACCGCCATGGTGGCCCAGGCCAACCAGTTGCCACAAAGCGTGCTGAAGCTGCTGGGCGGTTAAGCACCGCGCCTGGAGTGGTACAACAACGGTCGCTCCAAGCGGCCGTTTTTTTTAACTGCAAGCATGCAACATGAAGCCCAGCCCGCCATCATCTGCCAACAAGCTCTTCAAGTTGTTTGAAAAAAGCGACTGGCCCGGCCTGGTGGCCGCCTGCCGCAGAACCCTGAGGGGCAGCCCTGCCGATTTGATGGCCCACCGGCTGCTGGGCTTTGCGCTGTTCAAAACAGACAACACGCCCAAAGCGCTGGAAGCCTTCGAACAGGCCGTCAAACGGCACCCGCAAGATGCGGAACTGCTGATCAACGTTGGCAAGGTGTTGGTGGAACTGGCCCTGTTCAGCCGGGCCATTGACATGCTGGAGGCGTTTTGCAAACTCCGCCCCAAGCACCTGGAGGGCAAACTGCTGCTGTGTCAGGCGTACTACACCACAAAACACAACCAACGTGGATTTGAGGTTGCCCAGGAAGCCTACGAGCTTGCGCAAAGCGACCACGAGCGGTCCGCCGCCTTGACGCAACGGTCCATTCACCGGCGGGAGCTGGGCCAGATCAAAGAGGCCATTGCCGATTGCAGCGAAGCCATTCGGCTGACCCCGCGCCAAGCCACCAACCACCACAACCGGCTGCTCTTTCTGTTGTCCGACCCCACAGGCAAGCCGGAGGAGGTGTACGACGCCGCAACCTATTTCAGCGAAATATTTGAAACACCTTTTCTGAAAAATCCAACCTCTTTTGCCCACAAAAACAGGGAAAGAAACAAAAAAATTCGCCTGGGTTTTTTGTCTCCAGATATTCGGATGCATGCGGTCACATGCTACCTGGAAGGTACCATATCCCAACTGAACAGGGATCACTTCTCTCTTCACGCCTATTATTTATATCCCACCGAAGACTACATCACAGAGCGTCTTAAAAATCAATTCGACACATTTGTCAACATATCCAGAACCCCAACCCCGGAAGCTTTTCAACAAATCATTGACGATGACATTGACATTTTGTTTGACCTGGCGGGCCACACTGGGTTCAATGGACTGCAAATCACCATGAGAAAAGCAGCGCCCATTCAAGTCTCCTGGATGGGATTCATTGGCACCATTGGATTGAAGAGTGTCGATTATTTTTTAACGGATCCTTTTCTCAACCCAGCTCAAAATCAAGAATTTTATGTGGAAAAAATGGTCCACTTTCCCAGTACTCCGGCAGTTTACAGGCCAATGAACAGGTATCCAATCTGGAGATATCAGCCCAAGTTCAAAATAAGAGAAACACCGGCACTGCGCAACGACTTCATCACCTTCGGCAGCACCAATAATTTGGGGAAAATAACCGACAACACTTTGGCAATTTGGGGTGAATTGATCTCGTCGTCCGAAAAATTCAAAATCATCATCGAAGGCAAATCTTTCGATGACCCAGTTTTTTGCAATGATTATTTCAAGAAACTGGAGTCCCATGGCATCAATCGCTCGAAAGTGACCCTCGTTCCACTGGATACCAACAAGCAGTATTTGTTGTATCACGACATTGATATTTTGCTGGATCCCTTTCCTTTGACGGGTGGCACCACGTCCTTCGATTCGCTTTGGATGGGCGTCCCCATCGTGACGCTCATGGGCAATGCCCCTCAGAGCCGGATGACCGCATCCATATTGAAATTCATGGATAGAAGCGAGTGGATTGCGTCTGACACCCGGGAATACATCCACATTGCCAAACAATTGGCGTCGAATGCAACAGAGCTCAACCAAATACGCCAGTCTTTGCGCGACGAGTTTGAGCATTCCGTCATTTGCGATGAATCACGCATTGGCAACCTGCTGGGCCAACATTTTCGAGCCATGTGGCTCAATTGGCTTGATCATGAATCTGACACCAGCGCGATTGAGAGCTATCTGCCAGAAGCAGAAATCATTGAAGCATCCGGCTTGAAGGCACCCGCTGCCGTCCACCTGTCTTCCGGAAAATGCATTTCACTTTCCGAAGCCCATCAATTGCTGGAAAAATTGACAACCAAAGCCAGAGAATACAGAACAGAGGAAAAATCCTCCATAGATACGCACCACTGGAGGGAAGCCACTTTATTTTGCGAAAAAATACTGGACTCTGTTCCAAACGATCCTGCAACACTGACGTATCTTGCCGAAATTGAACAGGCACACGGTGAAGATGAATTTTCTGTTGTTTACATGGAATATGCACTTAAGCAGCTGAGTTTCATGAATGTGCAATATGACACCCATTAAAGCCGTCATTCTGGCAGGTGGGCTTGGAACCCGCATCAGCGAAGAAACCATGAACCGCCCCAAGCCCATGGTGACCATTGGCGGCAAGCCCTTGCTGTGGCACATCATGAAGGGCTATTCGGCCCATGGCATCAACGACTTTGTGATTTGCTGCGGCTACATGGGTTACGTGATCAAGGAATACTTTGCCAACTATTTCCTGCACACGTCGGATGTCACATTCGACATGACCCACAACCGCATGGAAATCCACGAACGCCATGCCGAGCCCTGGCGTGTGACGCTGGTCGATACCGGCGAAGCCACCCAAACCGGGGGCCGCTTGAAACGGGTGCGCCGCTATCTGGAGCAGGAAGAACTGTTTTGCTTCACCTATGGCGACGGTCTTTCCAACATCGACATTGGCAAGCAGCTGGCTTTTCACCGCACCCATCAACGCCTGGCCACCGTCACCGCGGTGGCCCCCCCTGGGCGATTTGGCGCACTGAACATGTCCAACCAGGCCGTTACCGCCTTTGTGGAAAAGCCCGTTGGAGACGGTGGGTTGATCAACGGTGGTTTTTTTGTGTTGTCGCCCAAGGTGTTGGACTTGATTGCCGGAGACGACACCTCCTGGGAAGGCGAGCCGGTCCAGCAGCTGATCGGTCGCAACGAGCTCATGGCCTACGAACACCCTGGTTTCTGGCGCCCCATGGACACGCTGCGCGACAAAAGCTTTCTGGAAGACTTGTGGAACAGCGGGCAAGCGCCATGGAAAACCTGGTAAACGCCGCTTTTTGGGCAGGCAAGCGGGTGTTCCTGACCGGGCACACCGGCTTCAAAGGGGCCTGGCTGGCCTTTTGGCTGGCCGAAATGGGCGCTGAGGTGCATGGCTATGCGCTGGCACCCGAATACCCCGGCAGCCTGTTCGGCCAACTGGCCCTGCCCAACCGGCTGGCCAGTTCCACGCTGGCCGACATCCGCCACACAGACGCTTTGCAGGCGGCCATGCAGGCCGCCAACCCGGAGGTGCTGTTCCACCTGGCCGCGCAAGCCCTGGTGCCCACAGGCTACCGCCAGCCGGTGGACACCTTCTCGGTCAACGTGACCGGAACCGCCCAGGTGCTGGAATGCGCGAGATCATGCAAAAATTTAGCCGCTATCGCAGTGATTACAAGCGATAAATGCTACGAAAACCATGAATGGCTTTGGGGCTACCGGGAAACCGACCCCCTGGGCGGGCACGACCCGTATTCGGCCAGCAAAGGCGCTGCCGAACTGGTGGTGGCCAGCTACCGGCGCAGCTTTCTGGCGGCGCAGGGTGTGGCTGTGGCCACGGCACGGGCCGGCAACGTCATTGGCGGCGGGGACAACACCCCGTCGCGCCTGGTACCCGATGCCCTGGCCGCATTCGAACAGGGTGTGCCACTGCAGCTGCGCAACCCCCACGCCATCCGCCCCTGGCAACATGTGCTCGACCCCTTGAACGGCTATCTGCAACTGGCCGAGCAGCTACACCAAAGCGGACAAACCTGCGCCGAGGCCTGGAACTTCGGCCCCGCCGCTGACGACGCACTGCCCGTCAGGCACATGGTGGGCATTCTGGCCAGCCAATGGCCCCACCCGGTGCAATGGGCGGCCGACGCCCTCCACAGCCACCCGCACGAGGCCCAGTACCTTCGCCTCGATTGCAGCAAGGCCCGCCAGCGGCTGGGTTGGCGGCCAGTGTGGGACGCACACACCGCCATTCAAAAAACCGTGCAATGGCACCTGAACACCCGCCATTCCCAAAACCCCGCAGCCACCGAGGTCTGCCGCCAACAGTTAACCGATTTCCAGCAAGATGCCCGGCACCTCACATCTCAACATGCCTGAAGAACCCTTGTTCCAACACCAACGCCTCAAGCTAGACGCTGCAGGCCGCACCCAGCTTGAGCTGCCCGCATGGGCCGGGCAAGAGGTGGAGCTGGTGCTTCGCCCCGCCCCACCGCCGCCACGCCCCTGGCGTGCCGGCATTGACCCCATCCCCCCGTCTGGCAAAGTGATCGGCCAGCCCGAAACCGACGCCATGATCGCCGCTGCACTCGATGGCTGGCTGACCACCGGCCGCTTCAACGATGCGTTTGAACAGGCCCTGGGCCGCTTTGTGGGGGTGGAACATGTGCTCACCGTCAACTCCGGTTCGTCTGCCAACCTGGTGGCGTTTGCCACCCTGACTTCACCCCGACTGGGCAAGCGGGCCATTTGCCCCGGCGATGAGGTCATCACCGTCGCGGCCGGGTTTCCCACCACCGTCAACCCCATCCTGCAACATGGGGCGGTACCGGTGTTTGTGGATGTGTCGCTGCCCACCTACAACATCGACGTCACGCAGCTGGAAGCGGCGTTGTCGCCCCGGACCAAAGCCATCATGATTGCCCACACCCTGGGCAACCCATTCGACATCGGCACGGTGGCCCAGTTTGCCAAGGCACACAGCCTGTGGCTGGTGGAAGACTGCTGCGATGCACTGGGCAGCACCTACGAAGGCCGCCATGTGGGCACATTTGGCGACCTGGCCACGCTGTCCTTCTACCCGGCGCACCACATCACCATGGGTGAAGGTGGCGCGGTGCTGACCAACAACCCCGAGTTGAAATCCATCGCCGAATCGTTCCGGGACTGGGGCCGCGACTGCTGGTGCAAAACCGGCTGCGACAACACCTGCGGCAAGCGCTTCGACTGGCAGCTGGGCGACCTGCCCAAGGGTTATGACCACAAATACACCTACAGCCACCTGGGCTACAACCTCAAAATCACCGACATGCAGGCTGCTTGTGGGTGGGCGCAATTGCAGCGGCTGGAAGGTTTCATTCAAGCTCGAAAACAAAATTTTTACATCCTGAGCGAACTGCTGACTCCATGTTCCGACATCTTCGTGCTGCCCGAAGCGACTCCCGGTACTGATCCATCGTGGTTTGGGTTCCCCATCACACTCAGAACGGAATGCGACGTCAGCAGGCACGACCTCATTGGTTATTTGGACCAGCATAAAGTAGGAACAAGGCTGCTTTTTGCTGGCAATCTCACAAAACAGCCCTCAATGAAAGGCAGACACTACCGAAAAATTGGGTCATTGAACACCACCGACACCATCATGAAAAACACGTTCTGGATCGGTGTGTGGCCCGGACTCAGCTTACAGATGATCCGCTATGCAACCGATCGCATCAAGGCGTTTGTGGGGGCAGAATTTTCGTAAAGCATCACCACTGTGACAAAAAAAACCATTGATATCGAGTCAGAAGATGCCTATCACGCCGCGTTGCAATTGGACACGCAGGTGGTTGATGGCTTGCGTGACTCAACAGTGGTCATCACAGGTGGTACCGGATTTTTGGGCTCCTGGATTGTTGACACCCTCAGAATGCTGAACAGAGTCAAAGCAACAAATACAACAATCCACATTACATCCAGAAGCATTGGTGCCGCTCAAAAAAATTACCCCGAATGGGCAAAAGATTCCGACATTCATTTGCATGAAATGGATCTATCAACATCGCCCAAATGGAATATCAAACATGCAGATTACATCATTCATGGCGCAACCGATGTAACAAAGCCTGCATCAACAGAAATCCGATTGGCACTTGATATCACAGCGGGCACAAAATCCATCATTGAATTGATTGCCATGTGCAAGCCCAAAAAAATACTATACATGAGTTCTGGAGCAGTCAATTCACCTGAACCGGGGGAAATATTGATCAAGGAAAATGCACAGCTATTTCTCAGCACATCCGATCAATCAGGCTATTCCAGCGGAAAGCAAATTTCCGAATCCCTCTTGAATCTGGCAGCACAAGAATATGGCCATACATCTGTGATTACGCGCGGATTTTCATTTCTAGGACCAAGAATGCCTTTGCAAAAATTTGCAATCGGCAATTTTATTCTCAATGCATCTAAAGGCCATCCTCCTGAAATAAAATCCAATGGATTGGCAATTCGTTCTTTTTTATATTCCGCAGATGCTGCAGCATGGTACTTGACCATGTTGATCAAGGGATTTGGCACATACAACGTAGGATCAAATGATTCAAAATCATTGATGCAACATGCAACAATGGTATCCCAAATAGCTGGAACTGATTCACCTCGAATCAATCCCATCCATGCAATGATCAATGGCAACCACTATGCTCCAATCATTCACCGCGCATTTACAGAGCTTGGACTCTGTGTATTCACAGAAATTGGCGATGCCATACAACGCACCCTAGAATGGGTTTGCACAAAACGCTTACAGCAAAAGATCATGCAGTGATCTTTCAATCGTTCATTCACTTCTCAAGAGGTCAGACATGTCAATCGTAAAAATAGGATCATCAAAAGTAGGCGAGCGAAATCCTGTTTACGCCATTGCGGAAATTGGCATCAATCACAATGGCGATATTGAAATTGCCAAACAGTTGATTGATGTCGCCATTGGCGCAGGTTGCGACGCTGTTAAATTTCAAAAAAGAACAGTAGACGTGGTCTACACATCCGAAGAACTTGCAAGACCAAGAAACAGTCCATTTGGAAATACAAATGGCGATTTAAAATGGGGACTTGAGTTTTCTTACGAGCAATACTCCGAAATTGATCATTACTGCAAGTCCAAAGGCATTGCGTGGTTTGCTTCGTGTTGGGATGAGGCATCCGTAGACTTCATTGATCAATTTGATGTTCCGTGTTACAAAATTGCATCGGCGTCATTGACAGATCATGCGTTGCTTCGCCACACCCGAAGCAAAGGGAAGCCCATTATTCTTTCAACAGGCATGAGCTGTTTGGATGAAATTTTTCAAGCTGTTGAAGTGTTAGGCAAAGAAGATTTGATTATTCTTCATTCATGCAGCACGTATCCGGCAAATTACGATGAACTCAATCTGAGAGTGATTCCAATTCTTCAAGCGCAATTCGCAGTCCCCGTAGGGTATTCAGGACACGAAACAGGCATTTGTACATCTGTGGCTGCTGTAGCAATGGGTGCATGCATGATTGAACGACACATCACACTTGAGCGATCCATGTGGGGCAGCGATCAGGCTGCATCATTAGGACCAAGTGGCCTAAGTCAAATGATCAGAGATATTCGATTGGTTGAAATTGCATTGGGCGATGGTGTGAAGCGTGTTTTGAAAAATGAAATTCCCGTAATGGAAAAACTTCGCAGAATTGGCGCACGTGAATCCTATTATTAAAGCATTGGTGATGGATATAGACGGCGTGCTAACCGATGGCACGTTCGTTCTAGATGCCAATGGAACAGAATCAAAACGGTTTTGTTTTTTCGATGTCATGGGTGTTTCAATTGGTCGAGCTGCGGGACTTTCATTCGGAGTCATCAGTGGAGAAAACACGGCCACAGCTCAAGCAATTGTCAAAAAATTAAAAATTGAACACGCTTATCTTGGAGTCAAACAAAAAGATATTGCGTTGCACGATTTCTCTAAGGTCACTCGAATTCCTTTGGAGAACATTTGCTACATCGGAGATGATATCAACGATATTCCTGCAATCATCATTGCCGGCTTCAGTGCAGCACCTGCAAATGGTCATCCATCTGTTCTTGAACGTGTAACGCACAGGCTCAACAAGCCTGGAGGCTCCGGAGCACTCAGGGAATTAATTGAGCATTTGATTGAGAAAAATCATCTATCGCCATGAAATTATCAGATTACGTCGCCCAGTTTGTTTCCGCGCTCCATATCAAGCATGTATTCATGCTGACGGGAGGCGGTGCCATGCATTTGAACGATTCTTTCGGGCATATGGAACAAACAGCTTTTGTCTGCATGCAACATGAGCAAGCTGTTGCCATTGCGGCTGAAGCATATGCACGTGTCACTGAAAACATGGGAGTTGCCTTGGTCACAACGGGCCCCGGCGGAACCAATACATTGACAGGGGTTGTGGCTGCGTGGCTGGACTCCACACCGTGCCTGTTTATTTCTGGACAAGTCAAATGTGCTGACATCAAGCCTTCGAAAGGATTGCGTCAAAAAGGTGTTCAAGAAGTGGATATCACAGCCATCATGGCACCGGTAACCAAATATGCTGTGACCGTTAGAGATGCGTCCTCAATTCGCATGCATCTGGAAAAGGCTATTTACCTTTGTCGTACGGGTCGGCCAGGTCCGGTCTGGATTGATATTCCACTTGATATACAAGCAGCTGACATCGACACAGATCAGCTCAAAGGATATTCACCACCAGAAATTGAGAATGACAGCGTGGTATTGACTCATACAGAAAAAGCCATGAATCAGCTAGCAAATGCAAAAAGGCCTGTGCTTTTACTGGGCAATGGAATACGTCTTTCCAATGCAACCAACTTGATTCAAGAATTAGTTGAGGCGTTGTCTATTCCTGTGCTGACCACACGCCTTGGTGTTGATCTGATTGAGTACTCACACCCTTGCTTGATTGGCATGCCTGGGTCACTTGCATCACGAGCAGCAAATTACACATTACAGAACAGTGATTATCTTTTGTGCATTGGTGCAAGATTGGACATGGCTCTGCTTGCATATGCACCTCAAAATTTCGCCCCGAATGCTTACAAGGTGATGGTAAATATTGATGAAGAAGAAATTCAAAAATTGGGAAACAGCATCAATCTACCAATCACAGCAACAGCGTCCGAATTCATTAAAAATGCACTCAGGATTTATAAAAATAAAAATTTAAATCTCCATACAAATGAATGGCTGCATCGATGCCAAGAATGGAAGGATCGCTATCCATTTTATCAAAAACCTTCTACGCCATCAGAAGAAATTAGCATTTACGAATTTTCTGATTTATTATCAGATTTATTAAAGCCTGGCGATGTAATTTTACCCGGAAGCTCGGGATTGGCATGCGAAATATTTTTGACTGCATTCAAAGCAAAAAAAGGGCAGCGAATCTTTCATAACAAAGGCACTGGAGCTATGGGTTTTGGTCAACCTGCAGCCATTGGGGCATGTCTTGCCAATGAAATGAGGCAAACCATTTGCATTGATGGTGATGGTGGTTTTCAAATGAATATACAGGAGTTGGAAACTGTCAAACGACTTCAACTACCCATCAAGTTTTTTGTAATTGATAATGATGGTTATGCATCTATTCGAACGTCACAATCTGGTTATTTTGGACGCTGCACCGGAGCAGATTCACGCAGTGGACTCACGTTGCCGAGCATTGAAGCACTGAGCTCAGCATACGGCATTCCTGCAATATCTTTGACTTCTACTCTAGATCTGAGTTCAAATCTTCGCATGATTCTTGAGCAAGAAGGTCCTATGGTTATACGAGTCAAAACCAAATCGGATGAACAAAGAATACCCCGTGTTTTATCTGTAAAACTACCAGACGGCAATATGACTTCCATGCCTCTAGAGAGAATGTGGCCTTATTTGCCTGAAGATGAGCACTTGGCCAACATGATTCAGAATTAACAAGGAGCCAATATGAATTCTCAATCTACATTGGGTCGCGAATTTGATACAACCCCCACATTCATCAACTGGAAGCCTTACGATCAAAATATAAAAAATACAGTCACCCAATTTAAATATGTTGTTTTTTTTGGTTGCGGCGCAATATTTGCAAGCATTGTTGAAACTTGGCATGAAACCATAGGCAAAAAAATTGATTTTTGCAGCGACAACAACCCTGCCAAATGGGGTCAATATTTCTGCAATGTACCATGCATCTCGCCAGCAGAATTGGCAACAATAAAAGAAGAATGCGTTGTCTTTTTAACCATTGGAAATTTTATTCCTGCATATGATCAGCTATTGAAAGCAGGCATCAAAAATATTCACCTTATTTACAAATACGATTTAGAAGCAGCCATATATATTCGCAGCAGTGACTCCAAGCATCTTGGACATCTAGCCAACTCAGCGCGTAAACTCATGGCAGATGAACAATCTCTAAAAATATTTGATGCCATATTAGACAGATCATCCGGAACAAATAAAAGCATTGACCTGATGGCCGAAATTTATGAGCCTGCCCAATATTTTCCACCTGACATCATTCAGTTATCAGACCATGAGTCTTTTGTTGATGTTGGTGCATATGACGGTGACACCATTCTTCAATTTTTACAAGCAAGCAAAAATAAATTCAATCAAATTCATGGATTTGAACTGGATCAGTCAAACTTCATCAAACTCAAAGACACAATTGATCAGAATTCAAATAAAAATTCCATATCCGTATACAACATGGGGGCATGGGATTCCAACGGAATAATCAGCTATCAACCAGGATTGACACAAAGCACCATAGGAAAAGGCGTCAGCTCTGGTAGCGTGGTACGCCTAGATGATATCTTGAATGAAAAAGATGTTACATACATAAAAATGGATATTGAAGGCGCGGAAATTAATGCCCTGAATGGGGCCGAAAAAATCATTCGCCAATCAAAGCCGAAATTAGCCATCTGCATTTATCATCACATTTCGCATCTTTGGGAAATTCCACTATTAATACACAAAATGCTCCCTGAACATCACATATATCTCAGACATCACACTCGTCTAGAGTATGAGACTGTCTGTTATGCAATTCCTTGTACTAGAAATTGATTTCCACCAAACATCAGGAGTTAGAAATGACTGAATATATATTGAATCCCATTGAGCAAGCCAAGCGTGAAAAATTAAGGAATGAAAAACCCATGGTCTATGACAAGATCATGCAAATTCCAGAGCGGCATAAAAATGGTATTGCAACACCAATTATTGATATTGCCTATAGCTATGCATGCGATCTTTCCTGCGATCACTGTACGGCTTGGCGTGGTCGATGGATACGTCCAAATAAACAACGAAAACTGACCCCTGCTGATATGAGAAATATCAGTGATCAAGCCCATGATTTGGGTTTGGCTCAGTTTTGTTTGTCTGGTGGGGAGCCCACCATACTCAAAGAGCTGGATGAAGTCATTTCAGCCATGCAACCTGATAAATTTCATTTGACCATGAGTACTCATGGTCATTTTTTGACAAAGGAAAAATGTCGGCATTTAAAATCACTTGGATTGGATAAAGTAAAAATCAGTTTGGATGATTTTGATCCAAAATACCATGATGCAAATAGACATCTTCCTGGTGCTTATCAAAAAGCAATCAATGCCATGATGAATGCCAAAGAAGCTGGACTGAATGTGGTTGTACAGACTGTGGTGACACATCAAAATTGTCAAACTCCCCGAATTCGACAAATGGCTCAATTTGCACGTGAGCATGGTTTCACTGTCGACATACTGGTTGCTCGCCCAACAGGTGCATGGGAAGGAAACTACGATGCACTGATCACCCCGGAGGATGCAGATTTTCTGTGGAAAGCGCATCTTGAATACCCTGAATTGCACAGAGATGTTTGGCCTGCATATGGCTTAAATAAAGGATCAGGTGCAGTGCACTCTACTTTGCACCTGACACAATATGGCGACATCATGCCCTGTGTTTATATTCACATTTCTATCGGAAATATTTTTGAAGAATCTTTGGCCAACACCATCAAACGTGGCCAAAGCATTAAAAAATTTACCCAGCATAATCCACTTTGTTTGTCAGGTGAGGACAGGGATTTTATTGAAAATTACATGTCTAAAGCATATGGCCAACAGCTTCCCATTCATTGGACAGACGCATTCAAGGAAGATGACTACATCACATGCTGAAATATACTGAGCTCAAAGTAGTCAATCGGCAAAATCTTCGTGAGATTTTGCCGCTACAAAAGCCTTTTACGATATTAATCGAACCAACCAGTTTATGTAATTTTCGCTGTATCCAATGCTTTCAAAGCTTGAATGAAGAAAATTATTTTTCAAGAAATAGAGGGCACATGCCCATGGAGCGATTTGAAAAAATCGTTCAACAACTGGTGGAATGGCCTGGGCCAAAAATAAAAGTACTCAAACTGAGTCTCTATGGTGAACCCATGGCCACCAAAGATTTTCCAGCAATGCTTCATCTTGCAGCAAATGCAGATATCGCTGAAAGAATTGAAGTCACAACAAACGCATCCTTATTGAATGAGGAAATGGCTGAAAGCTTGGTGCAAAATAGACTAGACTATTTACGGGTTTCCATTTATGCCACCAATCAAAAATCCCATCAATCCATCACTGGAAACAATATTCGAATTGATCGAATCTGGAATAATTTATTGATGCTAAAAAAAATCAAACAAAAACATGGCTCTGCTCGCCCTTTTGTGATCTGCAAAAAACTTGATGACTTTAACTCAGACAACGATTATTTTCTGAATACATATCAAGAAGTTGCAGATGAAACATCCATTGACAAACCTCATGGATGGGTAAAATCTGACAATGTAGATTTCATCAAGCGATATTACAATGATGGTACATCGATTGCGCTTGCAGATATACATACGCGCCAAAGTTCTCGAACTGCTTGCCCCATGCCCTTTACTACAATGGCCATTCGAAGTAATGGGGCAGTATCTCCTTGCTGTGTTGACTATGCGGGGGGGACGAATATTGGCCATATTGACACATCAACATTGCAATCCATTTGGAAATCTGAAGCCTGGGGGGAATTTCAGAAAATGCAGCTCATAGGAAATCAGCGATCAAATCCCTCTTGCGCCACCTGCGAGATATACAAAGACGATCATTACACACGAGATAATATTGATGGTTTTTCACCACGCAATCTTTTATACAACAATCAATAATTCAAACCCCCAACAAATAACCTGATCATGGAAAATCAAATTCAATGTAGATCATGCTCAGGATTGATTTTAAAAAATCCAACGTTGATATTAAAAGATGTGCCTCTTTCAGCACAAGGTTTTTCTAAAAATCCAGATGAAGCAAAATCACTTGCTGGCAATTTAATTCTAAAAGAGTGCCAATGTTGCGGGCTCATTCAACTAGACACACCACCTGTTGATTATTACAAAAGCGTCATTCGCTCAGCAGCTGCATCAGCAGTGCTATTGAATCAGAAGCGACAGCAATTTCATGATTTCATTCAAGAGCATAATTTAAATAATAAAAAGCTTATTGAAATAGGCTGTGGCAGAGGTGAGTTTCTTTCTATCCTTAATCAATTCAACCTTGATTCATTTGGTGTTGAATACTCGTCTGTATCAGTTCAAAAATGTTGCGAAGAAGGTCTTCGTGTTGAACAAAATTACCTTTCATCTTCAACCAAACTTCAAAACGCGCCTTTTGATGCATTTGTATGCTTGATGTTCTTGGAACACATGCCCGCCCCCAGGGATGCGCTAATTGGAATCGCTTCCAATCTTAGCGAAGATGCAGTCGGAATTATTGAAGTTCCCAGTCTTGATTTTTTGCTACGCAAAAATCTATTGACCGAATTTATTCCAGATCATTTAACCTATTTCACACAATCCACATTGACTACATTGCTTTCCATATCCGGATTCAACGTATTGACCATGCACGAATCCAGAGATGACTATGTGTTGACCGCCATCGTTCGCAAACGAACCTCTTTGAAATTTACAAACGACAATCCATCCGAAGGAAGATTGTCAAAAGATATTCATGATTTTTTAAAAAAAATGGCAGGCACAAATATTGCCGTCTGGGGTGCGGGTCATCAAGCATTGGCCAGCCTGGGAATGTTTCACATGGAATCTCATGTGTCGATGATTATCGACTCATCTCCATTGAAGCAGGGATTGTTTGCACCCGGTTGTGCTCTTCCAATTTATTCACCAGAAGCATTAATCACAAATAAAATAGCAGCCGTTATCGTTATGGCAGGCAGCTATTCCGATGAAATCGTTGAAATAATTAAAACCAAATATTCATTCATTCAACACATTGCTGTAGCAAAAGAAGATAATTTGATATGCCTCAGCACCATCCACACGCCATGATTACATCCAAATCTGAACCATTTGAAAACTATCTGACTGAATCGATCCAAGCACTTGAAGCCATGCATTCAAACGCATTCAAGCAACAAGTACAGCATGCTTTTGACATTTTGACAAATAGTCTTCTAAACAACCACAAACTGCTGATTGCAGGAAATGGTGGCAGTGCCGCTGATGCACAGCATTTCGCCGCCGAACTCATTGGACGATTCAAATTCAATCGAAAAGCGTTGCCGGCTATTGCATTGACAACAGACTCTTCCGTGCTGACGGCTATTGCCAACGATTTTGGATATGAGCAGTTGTTTACCAGGCAACTTGAAGGGCTGGCGCTGCCGGGAGATGTGCTCATTGGAATCACAACTTCAGGAACATCTAAGAACGTTTTGGCAGCATTAGAAATGTGTGGCCAGAAAGGCATCTCGACTATCGCACTGACGGGTTCGTCAGGTCTGCAACATGGCACTGCTGACGTTGTGTTGACAGCGCCTTCCTCTAACACCGCAGTGATTCAGCAATGCCATGAAGTTTGCTTGCATTTTTTGTGCAGTGCGCTTGAACAGCAACTCATTTCATGATCGCGTCACTTGCCAAATAGGTCACCTCAATGAATGGCCAGCTACCCTCAGCTCAATCAACACAGGCTGGTTGCACAGTCACGGACATTCTCAGCTGAAATTTCATCCATCCACCCCGCATCGCGCGTCCAAAGTTGCTTAAGAAAACCCCGCTATGTCCGATAAATCTGGCAATAGTCACAAGGGCAACAACATGTACCTCTCAGTCAGCAGCCGGGCCGCGTCCGCATACAACCGTGTGGGGTTGGAAACCGGCGTCCAAAGCGCAGACCCGCACGAGCTCATCAACATGCTGTTCAATGGCTTGCTGGACACGCTGGTGGTTGCCAAAGGTGCCATGGAGCGGCAGGACATTGCAGCCAAAGGCAAAGCCATTTCCAAGGCCGTGCGCCTGTTGGACGAAGGCCTGAAAGCCGGACTAAGCCCAGCGGGGGGCCAGCTGAGCGTGAATTTGGGCAACCTGTACGACTACTGCATCCGCCGCCTGACCCATGCCAACATTCACAACGACATCGAAGCCGTTGAAGAAGTTCGCAGCCTGATTGACCCCATTGCAGACAGCTGGCGCACCATCCGCTCTGCAGCAACCCAGTAAACGGAGCCACCCCATGCAACAAGAACCGAACGTGATGGCACCAAACGCCGCTGCTGGCCTGCCCAAAACTGGCGCATCCCTCATTGACTACTACAAGGCCATTGAGGGTGCCAGCCGCCAGATGCTGGAAGCCGCACAGGTGGAGAACTGGGACGACGTGGTGCGCCTGGAAGGCGTGTGTGCGGTGCTCATTGAGCAACTGCGTGCCGAGTCCAAACGGCAGGATTTGCCCAAAGAATCCAAAGCCGAAAAGCAGCGCATCATGCTCAGCATCCTCCGGCATGACGCCGAAATTCGCCAGCTGGCCGAGCCTTGGCTGGCCGACCTGGATCACATGCTTTCTGGACTCTCTTCCCGGCAGCTGCACTGAAGAGTGCGCTAGCATATTGGCCATCTTTCATCGATTCAACCATATGCTGACCATCCGTCTGACCCGCACCTGGCAACTGCCAGGGTGGATTGCCTTTGCGGCACTTGTTCAGGGTACAACCGCCTGGGCAAACTCACAGCTCCCGCTTGAACCTGGGTATTGGAAAATGGTCACCCGGCCCGAGCTGAACGGCGCGCCCATGGTGGCAACACCCAAAACCAGCTGGTTGTGCCTGAAAACCGAAGACATTCAGGCCGGCAACATTCCCATTCCCATGCTGCCCGCATGCCAGGTGGCAAGTGGCAAGTGGAACGGCACACAACTTGAACTCACATTCAAGTGCAAAGAACTGCCAACGCCCATGGCTCTGAAAGGAACGCTGAATGCAGCGTCCAGAAGCTACCAAGGGCGCATAGACCTTGCCATTGACCCCGACGAGCAGGGTGAAGGCAGAGGCAAAGCGGCATACATCTTCAGCGCTAGCTGGCAAGCCGAGGCTTGCCCTCTTCCTGCCACAACGCCTTGACGGCCTGTACAAAAGCCGTGGCAAACACGCTGGCAGACATCAACCCAGAGGCCTGAAGCCCAGCCCGCATCGCATCCCTTGCAACTTGCCGGTCCTCGGGGCTTTGCGCCACAAGCGCTGATGCAAGACGTGCATAGTCATCACGCGACTCCACCACCCACACTCCCTTGCTGGCCTGGTTCAGGCACCACTGGGTGCTTTGGCCCCACGGCAATTTGCTGCACAACGTCACCACTGGAATGCCACGCCACAGGCTTTCCAGCACCAATGTGGGTGACATGTTGACCGGGAAGGTGTCCAACACCACGTCCACAGTGGCAAGCACCTTGGCCTGGTCTGTCACTGAATCGGCTGCCACAAACTGCACACGCTCAGGCTCAACATCGCGCAACACCAGCAAGCGCCGGAATTTTTGCCGGATCGCGTCGTCTTCCTCGGCCACGCGAGTGGCCACCACCAACTTGGCCAATGGGCTGGCCACCAACACATTGCCTACCGCATCCAGCACGCTGGCATTGAGTTGGGACAACTGAGCCAGCACGGCAAATGTTGGCTCTTGCCCCGCAGCACGGGGCTCACCCACATCGTCCGGCACATTGGAAGGCTGGGGCCAGTGAAACAGGGGTTGCAACCCCACATCTACACCAGCGCAGTCCGCCAACAGGCGCACACCATCATGCGCAATGCCATCGCCCAACCAGGTCAGCTGAACCGGTGCGGCATGCCGCCACAAAACGGGTGCCCGCCCTCCCATCCCACAACCCACGGTGTCAATCAACACATCCACACCATCCTGGCGCACTTGCTGCACTACGTCAGCATCCCCCAGGCCAGAAATGGGCCGCCATACCGCAGCCTCCACCTGCAAAGGTGCAAACCGTTCATCAGACAGCGCTGTTTGATAGAAAAAAAACTTGCTCCCTGGGGCAGGGTGCTCCAGTAACGCGGCCAGGGAAGCCAGCAACTCCGGCCCTACATCAGGCCCCACCAAAAAGCCAACACGAACCTCTGCCGCTTCGGTTTGCTTTCGCCCGGCACCCCAGTCCACGGCAGGAGCTTCGTCCTGGAAAGTCTCTCTCCAGTCGCTGACCGCCTGTTGCATGGACTCTGCGGTGGTCGTTGGCAGCAATCGCAAGGCGGCAACCAGTTGCCCCCCCACATCCAGTGCACGCGGCATCATGTCCACCGCGCGACGCAATGAGGCCACGCCCAGCGGCAAATCACCGGCATCCAACAGGGCGCGGGCATGCCCCAGCACCAACGGAGGCAAGCGGTTGTCCATCAACATGGCTTGGCGGTACAGCCCCAAAGCCTCTGAGTAGTTGGCCTGCACCCGCAGCAAATTGGCGATAGAGCCCATGCCCACCGCCGGCGGAATGACGCCTTTTTGCAACAAATCCTGGTAAATGTCACGCGCTGCAGCGTAATTTTTACGAGTCAACAGCAGCTCTGCCTGGTTCAATTGAAGGTCAACAGCGGCCGGGTCCAAATCCATCAGTTTTTTGTTGACCCGGTCGGCTTCATCCAACTGCCCCATTTGCATCAACCCTGCAGCCTGCATCCGCAGCACCTGTGTGTTGGCAGGGTCGCCTCGCAACACTGCGGCCACCTCTGCATTGGCTTCAGCCAACCGCCCCAGTCTGTACAGCGACAAAATCAGGTTGAACCGAGCCGATTGCAACGCAGGCGCCCACACCAGCGCCTGCCGGAAATGCGACAGAGCCGGCTCCACCTGTCCATCCTTCACCAGCAGGTGCCCCAAATTGTTGTGCGCCTCGGCATAGTCGGGCTTGAACAGCAATGCGCGCCGCAACGCCTCAAACGCCTTGGCGGTATGCCCGGCTTCATCATGCAGCATGGACAGGTTGTAGTGCGCCTCGGCGTAGCCGGGCTCCACCTCAATGGCATGCTCGTAAGCCTGCACAGCCAGCTTGGGTTGGCGCATTTGCCGGTGCAAGTTGCCCAGATTAACCCAAGCAGCCGTCAGTTTGGGGGCGGCTACCACCGCCTGCTTCAGGTGCCCCAGTGCCACACCCCACTCACCCAGCCGCGCATGGCCAATGCCCAAGCCCATCAGCACCAGGCCATTGCGGGGGTCAATCTCGTGCAGCTTGCCCAAACTGGCCAACACATCGGACAGCTGGCTGCCGTCCGGGTTTTGCAATGCCGCAAACAGGCTGGGCCAGTCAGGTGTCAAATCGCGGCGCTGGGGTGAGGGAGGTATGCGATCCAGCGACTCCCTCAGCTCATCCACCTCCTGGCTCAATGTCTGCTGGTCAGCACCTGCAAGCGAGCTGTTGGCCGCCTGCAGCGCCAGTTCACGGACACGCTGCAGCACGCTGGGGTTTGGCGACTGGGCCCGGGACTCCGGCGCACTGGTTGGGGTACTGGGGTTGGTCATGCATCCACTCCACCAAAAAAACAGGCATTTTCAGGCTTGGCACGGACGAAAAATGACAAACAAAGGGGTTTTTCTGTCATTAATGCGCAGATTGCCAAACTTGCAAGTTACCCCCAACTGAGCGAAGATGCATCCAACGCCATAGCCAACGCCTGGTTAACGAGGCTCAAGTGTGGTGTCAGGGTGCCGATACACAATATGACCGTTACCGCGGTCGTGCCGCACCGGAACCGTTAACTTTCTCCAAGGAGAGTCTCATGAGCAACCATTCCATCATTAAAACCGGGGTCGGCATCGGCCTCATGGCAGCATCGTTGGCCAGCTTGGCCGACATCCACACTTTTGCAGAACCCACCGTTTATTACAAGGTGAATGGCTCTGCGGTGAACTATGTGGCGCTGTTGCCCAATCTTCGTGACACAGGTGTGCTGGCACTGGAGCTGTTCCAGTCCGGATCCATCAGTTCCTGGGCATTTGCCGTGGGTGGGTCCGTGGACGCCAATGCTGGTGGTGTCGTTTGGTCCTATACCCTGACAACAGGTGCACAACCTGCCTCCAACAGTTTGGCAGTGGTCAACTACGCTGGCTCAAAATATGACGCTGGCGGCAATTTGGTGACCTACGGCATCAACAACACTCAAGCCTCTACCGGCTCTTCAACCGCAGGTTCCAGCTGGTATGGCGGCGGATCTGGTTCTGTTTCACTGGCTTTTATACAAAGCCAAACCATCAGCAGCCAAGCATGCAACGTCACTTTCACAGTGAATGTTGGCGCGGATGACGTGCTTCGCTACAGCGGCTTCTCCCTCCAACCCGATGGCTGGACGACAGCCTCTGCAGCTGTTGTCTACAGGACGCTCAGCGGTACCACTACAAGTGACACGGCTAACGTGGCTTCCGCCGCATGGAATGCAATGAACTTCTCTGCCACGTCCAACTTCCCCACATTCAGCGCATTCACCATTCCAAACGCTGCTGCTGGTGCTGGCCAAACAGTTGCAGTCAGTGCGCTCACCAAGGCCAACCTTTGCACCAACATCTACACCACCAAAAATGCACTCAATTCGGCTGGCAACGTGATTGGCGGGGTCACCGGGCTGGTTCGCCTGTGGTGAGTTTCAGCTAAACCCTACAGCCTGATACGTTCAGTGCTCCATTCAAACCCCGCCCATGTTGCGGGGTTTTTTTCTGGTTTTTGCTTGTTGTCCATATGGTTGCAAAAAAGTCTCCTCCCGCTGCTGGCTCATCTGGCCCGTCAGTGCCTCCTGCCAATGCGTCTGCAGGACTCAGTGTTGAACAGGTCATGGCAGAAGCGTGGAGCGCTTGGTCTGATGGAAAAATCAAATCGGCTGACACGCTGGCAGTCAAGCTGCTCAAAGTGATCCCGCAGCATGAGCATGCCTGGTTTCTACGGGGGTTGTGTTCTGCCCGCCTGGGCAAGCACGCCCAAGCCATCAAACAATGGGAGCATGTTCAGCACTCGCCGGATTTACTTCCGCCCTTGACCCAGTCCAAAGGGGTTTCCTATTTAAGCCTGGGTCAAACCGACTTGGCCGTGCAGCAGTTTCAACAGGCATTGCTGTACACGCCAGACCATGCGCAGTGCCACTACCTGCTGGGCATGGCCACCAAGCTCCAGGGTGACCTGGCAGAAGCGCAACGCAGCTTGCGACGAGCCGTGCTGCTAGATCCACAGCTAGCGCATGCCCAATTTGAATTGGGCGCTCTGTTATTGCAAGCAGGCGATGCGCAACGGGCATTGAACCATTTCAAGGCTGCATCACCGCATTTGCCCAATGCACCAGAATTGCACAACAACCTGGGGCTTTGCTACCAAGGTTTGGGGCAAACCGCCAACGCCGTAAGCAGCTACCGCAAGGCGGTGGAATTGCAGCCCAACTATGCCGAGGCCTGGTTCAACCTGGGCATGTGCCAGGGAGGCCCTGATGCCCCCGAGGGCCAACACGCATTGGCCAAAGCGTTTGAGCTGAACCCCGAACTCAAAGCGGCCTTGAACAATGCCTGAAGCAACCCGCAGCGCCAACCAGCACACCAGCCATGCAGCCGCATTGGGCAACCCAGACATTGAAGCTCTGATTCAAGCCCGCAATTTGCCCGCTGCGCGCCAAGCAGCCAGGCAGCGCTGCAAAAACACCCCAACCGATGCAGATGCGGTGTTTTATCTGGCCGCCTGCCACATGGTGGAACGCCAGTTTGGCAAGGCGCAAAAACTGTTTGCCAAGGCTGCCAAACTACACCCGGATATGGCCCGGTTTGTGGCTGCACAAGCTGCAGCGGCCCTGGCAGACAACCGCACCGAGGAGGCTTTGAACATTGCAGAAAAAGCCCTTTTGCTAGACGAAACCGACCTGGCAACCCGCATCACCTTGTTGCAAGCCATGGTGCGTTTGCGTCAATTTGTCCAGGCCATGCCCCATGCGGAATATTTGACGCAACACCATGTAGAGATATTGGAAACCCGCCAGCTGATGGGAGAGGTTCTACGGGGAATGGGAAGGCATCAAGCAGCGCTCACTTGGTTTGAGGCAGCGCTGGAACTGGCACCCGAAGACGTGAGACCCAAAATAGACATTGCGACCTGCGTCAACCATTTGGGGGACGTCCGCTCCGCCATCAAGATGGTCCAAACCGTCATTGATGATTTACCACCCGACGAACCGGATATTTACTCGCGTCTTGGCATTCGGGCTCAAGAGGCTGGCTCACCTCACTTGGCCTTGCAGTTCTTCAAAAAAGGAACCTCCCTTTTTTCTGACGATGTGACGTTGAATGTCAATTTGGGCATTACCTTGCAGCACATGGGGCAAACTGGCGAGGCGCTGTTTTATTTTCAACGCGCCTTGAAATTGGACGACAGCCAGGCACCCACTTGGTACTTTGCAGCCAACAGTCATCTGGCGTTGAAAAATCAACCGGCTGCCGAAACAGCTCTGGAAAAATGCATTCAAATTGATCCCAAACACTCGCAAGCCTTGACTCAGCTTGCCAGTTTGAAAAAAGAAAAAAATCAAATTGATGCAGCCAAAGAACTGCTTGAAAAAGCCATTAAAAACGACCCACACTGGTTGCAACCCTACTTAAATCTCCATCACTTCCTAAAAGAAAATGACGACCTAGATGGCGCAGAAAGAATACTGAAACAAGCAAAAAAAGTAGCCCCTAATTCGCAGGATATCCGACAATGCCAAGCCTCTTTGTGGTTGAAAAAAGGTGAGATTACCAAGGCAAACAAAGAATTCAGAGAAATTCTAAAAAATGAATCACAAAACCCAGATGCCATGTCTGGGTTGCTATTTTGCTCCAACTACGATCCAGAATCATCCCCACAAGAAATAGCGAATAATTATTTTGAATGGGATCGCCGCTTTATCAAATGGCGTGCACCAGATCAAAACTATAAATATGCCAATAAAGCAACACAAAGAAGAAAATTAAAAATAGGCTACGTTTCAGGTGATTTCAAAGGTCATTCGGTTGCATTTTTCTTTGAACCGATGCTGGCCAACCACAATCATCAACAATTTGAAATTTATTGTTACTCCAATTTCAAAGGAGCAGATGCCACCACCCAACGCATGATGGGCATGGCCGACCATTGGCGATGGATTCATGATTTATCTGATGATGCCGTTGTAGAAATGATTCGCCTGGATGAAATTGACATTTTAATTGACTTATCCAATCACACAGCGTTCCATCGACTTTATATGTTTGGGCGCAGACCGGCCCCCATACAAATGACCACCATTGGCATGCCCACCACCACCGGCCTTTCTTCCATTGACTGGAGAATCACCGACAAATGGATGGATCCTGTTGGTTTGACAGAGGATTTCCATTCGGAAAAACTGCTTCGTATTTTGAGCGGTTGGTGCTATCGCCCTTCCGACGAAGCGTTGCAAATTCCAGTAGCTGATTTACCTGCACTGAAAAATCAGCATCTTTCCTTCGCATCTTTCAATGCTTTTGGAAAAATCAATCCAAAAGTGCTGAAAGTATGGGGGCGTCTGCTGAATGCAATACCTGATGCAGTGCTTTACATCGCCACAGGTGGAAAAGAAAATGACGAGGAATTGAACATCAGAGTGAAAAAAACATGCTCAAAATGTGGAATTCCTGCAGGAAGGTTAATTCTATTGCCACGCAAGCCGATGAAAGAGTATTTTGAATTTCACAACGAGGTGGATGTGGTGCTGGATGCCTTTCCGTACACCGGTGCCACGGTGACGGCCCATGCGCTCTGGATGGGTGTACCCGTCATTACACTGGCTGGCCCCAACTCCATACACCGCTCTGCCACATCCATGATGCATGCAGTAGGTTTGCCAGAATTTGTGGCAAACACCGAAGAAGACTACATCACTATTGCAAAAGACATTTCCACCAACATCAAAAAACTGGCAAAAACAAGACAAAATCTTCGAAGCAAAATGCAACGATCCCCACTCATGGATGGTAAATCTGTTACAGCTGATTTGGAAAAGAAATTAAGAGCGGTTTGGATAGAATGGTGCAAACTTCAACAACCCCAACAAAAGGAGTCATGAAATGAATCAATCCAGCACAACACCCAAAAAATCCAGATCCAGCAAACCCAAGCAGGCCGTTGAAAAAAGTGCGCCTGCAGCCTTGCCTGCGATGGCCCCCATCCTCCCAACATTGCCCGCATCCATGGCGCCTGGAACCGATTTATTTGATTACTTTGCCAGCAACGATGGTAGACTGATTTTCAAATGGATGCATTATTTCGACATTTACGAAAAGCACTTTGCAGCATTCAGAAACAAGAAAATTAAATTTCTGGAAATTGGTGTTTTCCATGGTGGCAGTCTTCAAATGTGGAAGAACTACTTTGGTCCTCAAGCAGAAATTGTAGGGGTAGACATCAACCCATTCTGTAAATCATACGAAGAGGAAAATATTCACATTGAAATAGGCAGCCAGGAGGACCCAGCTTTCCTGCAACAGCTGGCAAAAAAATATGGCCCATTCGACATCATTTTGGATGATGGAGGACACACCATGGCTCAGCAGATCATCAGCTTCGAGCAACTTTATGCCCATGTTCGACGCGATGGTTTGTATGTGTGTGAAGACCTTCACACTTCTTACTGGAAAGAATGGGGAGGCGGGTACCGCAAACCCAACACCTTCATTGAGTACTCCAAGCAGCTGATTGATCAATTGCACGCCTGGCACAGCAAAGATCCGGAAAGCTTTCAGGTCACCCCATTCACTCAAAGTGCTTTTGGCTTGCACTTCTACGACAGCATGCTGGTTGTGGAGAAAAGATTGATTACCCCACCATTTTCCAGAGCCACTGGCACTCCGTCTTTTTAAGCAGCGCATTTACCCCATTCAGGTGGAGCTCACACCTGAATGTTCATGATGTCGGTATAGGCCTGCACCATGCGGTTGCGCACATTCAGCGCCGTCTGAAACCCAATTTGTGCTTTCTGCATGGCCACCATGGTTTCTTCCAAGCTAGCTCCGGGGGCTCCAGTCTGCACTTGGTTTTGCAATTCCGTGGCCTTGTGGTGCGTAGCGCTCACCGCCGTCAGGGCATTTTTGAATGCAGTTGAAAAGTTGGCCTCGGTTTTGGCCACCGGTTGGGCCACAGAAGCTTGTAAAGCGGTAGCGGCCGCAGTGGCTTTGGGCGTAGCTGCCGCAATGCCTGGGTTGAGCAGACGCTGGGCGGCCAACTGGGCCAGCGCCTGGCTTTGCAGTGATTGGATGCTGTTCATGATGGGGCAGCTAGGGCGTTGGTAGTTGGGCAGTGATCGTACGGCGGGGGGTGCTCTAACTTGAATTGGATGAAGGCGGCAAAACCCCGCCTTTTCGGGCTTTAGTGCGGGCGGCAGGTGCAGACAATGCATTGCTATGTGGGGAATTTGTCCCACCCCGAACCAGAGCTGAACACCATGAGCACCGCCGTCGCCGAAATCGATGTCCCTCCTCCGCCTGCATCGACCAGCAACCCGCTGGTGGAAGGGTTTGGGCGCATGTCCACCGGACAAAAAGCACGCCTGCTGGGTGGCATGGTGCTGTTGCTGGCCATTGCCGTTGGGGCCATGTTCATGGGCAAGCAAACCGAGTGGCGGGTGCTGTTCACTGGGCTGAATGACAAGGACGGCGGTGCCATCGTGGCGCAGCTGGCCACCATGAACGTCCCATACAAGTACACCGAAGGAGGAGGTGCCATCATGGTGCCTTCGGAAAAAGTGCACGACACCCGGTTGCGCCTGGCGCAGCAGGGTCTGCCCAGGGGGACGGTAGGCGGGTTCGAGACCTTGGAGGCCAACCGGTTTGGCATGACGCAATTCCAGGAGCGCCTGACGTTTCAGCGTGGGCTGGAGGGGGAACTGACGCGCTCCATCCAGTCGGTGGCGGCGGTGCAAAGTGCGCGCGTGCATTTGGCACTGCCCAACCAGAATGGGTTTTTCCGGGAGCAGCAAAAACCATCTGCCTCGGTGCTGGTGACGCTGCACCCTGGCCGCATACTCGACAAAGCCCAGGTGGCAGGCATCGTGCATCTGGTGGCGTCCAGCGTGCCCGAGCTGACACCCAAAACTGTGAGCGTGGTGGATGCGGCTGGCAACTTGCTGTCCAATCCGCCCGATGGCCCGCCACAGGGCATTGATGTTCAGCAGCTGCAATACGTCAGCAAGCTGGAAGACAACTACACCCGCCGGGTGATGGATATTCTGGAACCTGTGTTGGGTCGCAACAATGTGCGCGCCCAGGTCACGGCCGATGTGGATTTTTCTCAGTCCGAGCAAACGTCGGAATTGCACAACCCGAATCAGAATGGCTCACCCATGACGGTGCGCAGCCAACAGGTGGTGGAAAACAACACCAGCAACGAAGGCTCAACTCCTGGCGTACCTGGGGCGGTCAGCAACATTCCACCCGGCCCTTCGTCTGCCCCGGTGAATGGCCAGGCCACCCCTCCGGGGGTCACCGCCCCTAATGGCAGCTCCAACAGTGCCAACACCATGCGCAAGGAGTCGGTGGTGAACTACGAGGTAGACAAAACTGTTCGTGTGGTGAAAGCCGCCACCGGAAATGTGAAGCGGCTGACAGCCGCAGTGGTCGTGAACCACCGCATGGTGATGGATGCCAAAACCGGCAAAGAAACCGCCCAGCCGCTGCCACCGGAGCAAATCGAGCAGATGACCGCTTTGGTGCGCGAGGCCATTGGTTTTCACAAAGAGCGGGGTGATTCGGTCAACATCATGAATGCGCCCTTCACCAACGACAAACCCGAGGTGGTGGAAGTGCCGCTTTGGAAGCAACCAGAGAATGTGGAACTGGCCAAATCCTTTGCGTGGCCGCTTGCGGCCGTGGCCATGGCCATGATTGTGCTGCTAGGATTGATTCGACCCAGTGTGAAAGTCATCACCACGCCACCAGCACCGCCGGAAGTTGCAGAACAAGCCGCCTTGGAAGCGGTGGTTGGAGAAGATGGGGACGACCGCACGGCATTGCTGCCTGGCATAGAAGGCGCAACAGCCAGTGAAGAAGACAACGAGCAACTGACCGAGCATGAATTGCGCCTGGAAGACGCACGCCGCTTGGCCCGAGAAAACCCGCTGGCGGTGGCCAACATCATGAAGGGCTGGTTGGGCAGCGAAGTGCCGGCCTGATCCGACTGACCGACGAGGTACAACGTGGCAAACGAAGAAGAAAACGGCGTCCAAGACGCAGCCATTTTTTTGATGTCTCTGGGCGAGGAAGAAGCCGCCGAGGTCATCAAGCATCTCTCTCCCAAAGAGGTGCAACGGCTGGGTGAGACCATTGCCCGTACCCGTGGCGTGACCCACGAAAAGGTGGAAGAAGTCATCAACCGGTTCACCGGCGAGGCCAAGAGCCAGAGCCTGCTGGTAACCGACACCGACAACTATGTGCGCTCCATCCTGAAGCGGGCGCTGGGCGACGACAAGGCATCGTTGCTGATTGACCGCATTTTGCAAGGCGGCGATGTGTCGGGCATTGAAAGCCTGAAATGGATGGACCCGCTTTCTGTGGCCGAGCTGTTGCGCAACGAGCACCCGCAGATTCTGGCGGCCATTCTGGTGCACCTGGACTTTGACCAGGTGGCCGGCATTCTGAAAAACATGACAGAGCGCACCCGCAACGAGGTGATGCTGCGCATTTCCACGCTGGAGGGTATTCAACCCCTGGCGCTGAAGGACTTGAACGAGGTGCTGTACAAAGTGCTGGCTGGGGGCGACAAAATTCGCAAAACCTCGCTGGGTGGCGTCAAGACGGCGGCGGAGATCATCAACCTCATGGGCAGCGCGATCGAGACCGGGGTCATCGAATCCATTCGAGAACACGACCCCGACCTGGCGCAGAAGATCATGGACAAGATGTTCACCTTCGAAGACCTGCTCAAGCTGGACGACAAGTCCATTCAGTTGGTGCTCAAGGAGGTGGCGTCCGACACCCTGGTCATTTCGCTCAAAGGCTCGTCGCAGGAGTTGCGCGAAAAGGTGCTGGCCAACATGTCCTCGCGTGCAGCGGAAAGCATGCGCGAAGACCTGGAGTCCCGCGGCCCGGTGCGCCTGTCGGAAGTCGAAGCGCAGCAGAAGGAAATTCTGAAAATCGTCCGACGACTGACCGACGAAGGTCAGATCGTCATGGGCGGAGGCGGAGATGACCAGTTCGTCTAACCCATCCAAAGCAGCGCTGTACGGCCGGTTCATTCCCAGCGAGGAAATCAACGCCGTATCGGCCTGGCGGTTTGCCAATGTGGACGGCACGCCCCACCCCGAAGAAATTGCAGCCCCGGTGATGCCTGCGGGCCCCACGCCTGAAGAAATTGAGGCGCTGGTGCAGCAGGCCCGGCGCGAGGCCTTTGATCAGGGCCATGCAGCGGGGCGCGCGCAAGGCGAAGCAGAAACCCGGCAAACCCTGCAAGCGCCCATGGAACAAGCCCAGGCGGAATGGCTGCAGCGGTTCGACGCCCTGCTCTCCACCCTGGACCAGCAACTGGCCCAGCGACAACACCCCATGACCGAAGCCGTGCTGGACATGGCCTGCAGCGTGGCCAGGCAGGTGCTGCGCCGGGAACTGGAAATCGACACCCAAACCCTGGAGCCCGTGGTGCGCGAAGCCATCGAGCAACTGGGCGCCGACGCAAAGCCGCTCACCATCCGCCTGCACCCCGACGACCTGGGCACGATGGAGGCGACCCTGGCCGATTCACCATCAGAGCACCGCCCCCGCCTGGTGGCCGATGAGTCCATCACACCCGGCGGCTGCATGGTGCAAACCCCAGGCAGCACAGTGGACGCCACCATTGAAAGACGCTGGCAGCGCACCATTGCCAACCTGGGGTTGAGCCAACCATGGGAGGCAGCAGCGGCTTCATCAGCCCCTGCGGATTCCGATGATGAAAACAGCTGAACTGAACACCCATTGGCACACCTTCCTGGCAGAGGCCAAGGCCCGCGCCAGCCTGCCCACCACACTGGAAAGCAAAGGCCAACTGGTGCGACTGGCCGGATTGGTGCTGGAGGCCACCGGCATCCGCGCCCCGGTGGGCAGCCAATGCCTGATTGACGCCGGCCATGGCGAAACCGTGCTGGCCGAGGTGGTGGGCTTCTCCGGCAACAAAGCGTTTTTGATGCCAGCGGGCGATGTGCGCGGACTGACACCCGGTGCCAGCATCATCCCTGTACCGCCCTACCGCCCCCGCCCCCGCCTGGGGCTGCCGGGAAAACCGGTCAACCCCAACGAAAAAGGCGTGCTGCGCCTGCCCTTTGGCAACGGCTTGCTGGGTCGGGTCGTGGATTCGCACGGCCATGTGCTGGACGGCCAGGGCGAGCTGGTGGGCGTGGACATGGAGGCGCTGGAACGCCCTCCCATCAACGCCATGGAGCGCGAACCCATTCGCACCAGCCTCGACACTGGGGTGCGCTGCATCAACGGGCTGCTGACCGTGGGCCGTGGGCAACGCCTGGGTCTGTTTGCGGGGTCTGGCGTGGGCAAAAGCGTGTTGCTGGGCATGATGGCCCGCTACACCCAGGCCGATGTGATTGTGGTGGGCCTGATTGGCGAGCGGGGCCGCGAAGTCAAGGAATTCATCGAAGACATTCTGGGCGCGGAAGGCCGTAAACGCTCGGTGGTAGTAGCCGCCCCGGCCGACGCGCCACCGCTCGTGCGCATGCAGGGGGCTACTTATGCCACGGCGGTGGCGGAATTCTTCCGCGACCAGGGCCAGCATGTGCTGTTGCTCATGGACTCCCTCACCCGCTACGCCATGGCTCAGCGCGAAATTGCACTGGCCATTGGAGAGCCCCCCGCCACCAAAGGTTACCCACCGTCTTGCTTTGCCAAGCTGCCCGGTTTGGTGGAACGCAGCGGCAACGGCCTGAACGGCGTGGGCTCCATCACGGCGTTCTACACCGTGCTGTCGGAAGGGGATGACCAGCAAGACCCCATTGCCGATGCGGCCCGCGCCATTCTGGACGGGCACATCGTGCTCTCGCGCACGTTGGCCGAGTCGGGCCACTTCCCGGCCATTGACGTGGAGCAGTCGGCCTCCCGCGTGATGCACAACGTGGTGAACAAAACGCATTGGGAATCGTCTAGGCGGTTCAAAGCCCTTTATTCGAGGTATCAAAAAGCCAGGGACTTGATACAACTGGGCGTGTATGCACACGGCAGCGACCCTGAAACCGATTTGGCCATCCGACTGTTCCCGGCGATGCAGGCTTTTTTGATGCAGGACATGCAAGAAGCCGCTCCCATGGACAGTTGCCAGACCCAGTTGAAGCAACTGGCGGAGCAAGGCGCCTGACCCGTTCGCACGCTGCCACTCATTTCTACCCTGACTCACCCCCACCATGGCCCTTCACCCCAAAAGCATGGAACTGGTGATCGACTTGGCGCTTCGTCGCCGAGACGAAGCCGGGGCGCTGGTGGCCGCCGCCATGGGCCAGTTGCAACAGGCGCAACAACAGCTGCAACAACTGACCGACTACACCGCAGAAGGTGCGGCCAAATGGCATGCCAGAAGCACGCAGGGCGTGAGCGGCGTGCTGCTGCAACACCGCCGGGCGTTTGAGCACAAGTTGCAGGAAGCCATTGATTTCCAACACAACGTGATTACTCAGCAGGAGCAGAACCTGGCCCGCCAACAGGAGGGCTTGCAAGCCGCAGAGCGGGAACTGTCTACCTTGAAGAAGCTGCGTGAGCGCACCCAACATGCCGCAGCCCAACGTGCCCAGCGGCAGCAGCAAAAGCAATTGGATGAAATGGCCATGGCCATGCTGGCCTTCCAGCGTCGCCAGGCCGAACAGGAGATCCGGACATGAGCGCCGTCGCCCCCACCCCTTCTGCCAGCACCGCCAGCACCGGTGGTGCCACTTCGGTTAATGGCCCCCGCAATGGACTGAAAGCCCCCAGCAACCTGCTGCACGGTAGCCAGGCCAATTTTGCGGCGTTGCTGTCTCAGGCCGATGAAGTGCCTGACGATGCCGCCCACACCTCGTGGCTCACGGACACCACCACAGCAACCCAAAACAGCACCAAAGACGACAACGCCACCGGGCAGCCCGGAGACCCCCAAGCCTTCATGAACTGGATTGGCTTACAGCAACCCGGGCCGGCCACATTGCCGCCGCAGGCACAACTGGCCAGCGCATTAAGCACAGGCGAGCCTACATCTGCGAACTTAGGTACTACAGGGGGTAATGACTTGTCGCTCAACGATGCCTTGCGCACTGAAACACCGACCGCGGCTGTACAGACCACAGGCAACACTGGATCAGTGATTCAAATTTCTTTGTCGCCGGATGCTGTTCAGCCCTTGAATAAATCAATTTTGATAACCAAAAAATTAGATGAAAAAAATGATTTTTTTCAAATAGATTCAGGAACGCCCCCATCCGCCGCCACAGATCTGGCTGCCACTCATTCCAAAATCCGGCTCAACGGCATTCGAGCAGGCAATGCAACAGCAGCGACGCTTCCCAGCTCGTCAACCAGCACCCTGCGGCTTGCGGCACAGCATCAGGTAGGCATGGCAGCCTCTTCCGCTGGAACCACGTCGCTCAACACGGTACAAGGGAAGACCGGTCAGGCTGCGCCAACCGCACAAGACACCGATCGGCTTACGGCCAACCGCCTGTCTGGCAACACCCGTTTGCTGTCTGAACCCACCCTCTCCGACTCCGGCACACCCTTCGGTACCGCGGGAAGCGATGCATCGGCATCTGGCTTCGACCAGGATCGTCCGTCCAGCCAGTCGGGGCAAGGAGATGGCAGCCTAGCCTGGACCAGCACACTGACTGAGAACAACATCCACCACCCAGGCGACACTGGCACCAACGACGCCCAGGCCACGGCATTTCAGGGTCAGATGGATGAAATCGTGCAACAAATGGGGCCATGGTTTGCGCAGGGCACGCAATCGGCCAGCTTGACGCTGGATGCCGATGGCTCCATGCCAATGGACATTGAAGTGACCCTCGACAAGGGCAAGGTCAGCATTCGGTTTGGCTCGGAAGAAGAGGGAGCGCGGGAAGCACTGATGAGCAGCATCGACGCGACGCTCAAGCCCCTTCTGGCACAACACGGACTCAACTTGGCTGATGTCCAGGTAACACAAAACCCTAGCCCCAATGGGCAAAACCCGGCATCCGGTCAAATGGCCCAGCAGCAGTCCGGCGATGAACCGGGACGGCAAAGTGGTGGACCACACGCCCCGTCTTTTGGCCGAGTGGGCACGTCGCGCCTGCAAGGCGCAGACACCGCCCCCGAGGTGACACCTGTGACACGCACGACGCGACCATCGCAAGGCGCGGTGGACTTGTTTGCCTGATCCCCCAGGTTCCGGTGGATTTGAGCAGACATTCGACCCCACTCGATCGACACGCAAAAAACTTGAGTACTTTCTATTGAAACAACCTGAACTGCGGGGTGATTTTGTGGTTCTTTGGCTGTTTGCAGCCTTGGGGCCCGCCAATAATGGAGGCATATCAACCAAGGCGGGATGAATCCATCGGATCCAGTCCGCCGCACCGTCCGTCTTGAAGGGTCAGACCATGTCAGCCAAACCTGCCGAGGAAGCCGCCCCAGCCGAAAAGCCGAAGAGCAAAAAAATGCTCATCATCATCGTGGCTGCAGTGTTGGTACTGGCCATTGCCGGAGGAGGCGCCTTTTTCATGATGAAGAAAAAGGCCCACGACGAAGAAGGGGCCGATGGCGAACACGCCCCTGCCGCCGAAAAGCCCAAGCCAGCCGCAGTGGCCAAACCCAAACTCGACCCCAAAGCGCCCCCGGTCTACTTGCCCATGGACAATTTGGTGGTCAATTTGGCGGACCCTGGCGGTGGCCGGTTTGCGCAATTGGCCATCACTTTGCAACTAGACGACCCCAAAACCGCCGAGCTGGTGAAACTGCATATGCCCAGCGTGCGCAATTCAGTGTTGATGGCGGCCTCCAAACGCACGGCCGACGAAATGCTGGCCCCAGCAGGCAAAGAAAAGTTGGCGCGCTCCATCACCAACCTGGTGTCAGCCACCCTGGGCTACGACGTGGACGACGAGGACGACGAGGACGAGCAGCCCGCCACAAAGAAAAAGAAAAAACGCGTGCAGATTGCATTGCCCGTGGTGGCCGTTTTGTTCACCAGCTTCATCGTGCAGTAGACCGAATGGGGTGTTGCCATGAGTGAATCCTATTTATCCCAGGAAGAAATCGATGCCCTCCTAGAAGGCGTCACGGGTGAAAGCCAGAAAGCGGCCAAAGACGACGAACCGACCGATGGCATACGGGACTACAACCTGTCCAGCCAGGAACGGATCGTTCGCGGGCGGATGCCGACGATGGAAATCGTCAACGAACGCTTTGCCCGAAACTTGCGGGTGGGATTGTTCAACTTCATCCGCCGCAGCCCTGAAGTGTCAGTGGGCGCTGTGTCCGTGCAAAAGTACAGCGCTTTTTTGCGTGAGCTGGTGGTCCCCACCAACTTCAACATCATGGCCATCAAACCATTGCGCGGCAATGGCCTTATTGTTTGCGAACCCACCTTGCTGTTTGGCGTGATCGACAGCCTGTTCGGTGGCAGCGGCAAGTTCCACACCCGCATTGAGGGGCGCGATTTTTCACCGACCGAGCAACGCGTCATCAACCGCATGGTGGATGTGGCCGCGGAGGAATACGCCAAGGCATGGAAAGGGGTTTACCCAATCGAATTGGTATACCAGCGCTCGGAAATGCAGCCGCAGTTTGCCACCATTGCAACTCCAAGCGAAATTGTGGTGTCCACCAGTTTTACCTTGGAAATTGGCGACCTGTCGGGCTCATTGCATGTGTGCATCCCCTACTCTACTCTGGAGCCCATCCGCGATGTGCTGTATTCCACCGTGCAAGGTGATGCCATTGAGGTAGACAAGCGCTGGGTGAAGGTACTGGGCCATGAAATTCAGGCGGCCGAAGTGCAATTGGTGGCCGAACTGGCCAAAGCAGACGCCACCATTGAGCAGCTGCTGGCAATGAAAGTGGGCGACTTCATCGAACTGGACCGCAAACCTGTGATTCAAGCCAAGGTGGACGGAGTTCCTGTTTTCGAATGCCAATATGGCACCCACAAGGGCAAATACGCGCTGAAGGTCGAGCAAAACCTGCGCTCCAGCACCCTGAACTGGATCGGAGATCAATATGACAACTGATACCCCCATGGAAGAACCGAGTGCCGAACAGGCCATGGCTGACGAATGGGCGCAAGCCCTGGAGGAGCAGACCAGCGCGCCCAGCTCTGGGGCAGAACCGTCGGCTCCATCTTTCGATGCCATGGAGGATCCGTTTGCCTCTATTCCACGCGCTCCTCAAAACAACGACATCAATATGGTGCTGGACATCCCGGTTCAGCTCTCAGTGGAACTGGGCCGCACCAAGGTGCCCATCAAATACATCCTGCAACTGGGTCAAGGCTCGGTGGTGGAACTGGACGCACTGGCTGGCGAGCCCATGGATGTGCTGGTCAACGGCTACCTGATTGCACAAGGTGAGGTGGTGGTGGTAAACGACAAATTCGGTATTCGCCTCACCGACATCGTCACCCCATCCGAACGGCTGAAGCGCCTCAGCCGGAGTTGAATGGGCATGACAGCTTCAAGTTTGTGGCCTGCGTTGGCGCTCCTGCTGGTGCTGGCCCTCCTGCCATTGACGGTCAAACTGGCCCGCAACAAGGGGTGGGTCAAACTACCTGCTGATTCTGGCATGGCTACCGTGCGCTCTGTGACCCATGTGGGCCCTGGCCAACGATTGCTCACTGTGGAAGTGCGTGACGGCACCCACAAACGCATGCTGCTTGTAGGAGCCACCGCTCAAGCGCTGAATGTGCTGGATCAATGGCCCGTGCAGGAACTGACATCACCATACTCGACCGCACCCCAGGCCCAATCGGCACAACAACCGGCGCAAGTGCTGCCCACCCATCAGGCACGGCTGTCCGACAGCAAGGAGTCGTCGTGACTTTTCCTACGCTGACACGCCGTCATCTGCAAGTTCTGGGAGTGACCATCCTCCTGGCACTTGAAGGCTCTTCCGCCTGGGCACAGGTGGCAGGTCAACTCCCATTGGTGATTGGCCAGGGCGCAAGTGGAACCAGCTATTCGGTCCCCATTCAAACACTGCTGTTCTTCACGGCACTGTCTTTTTTACCTGCCATTGTGCTGATGATGACGGGCTTCACCCGTATCGTGATCGTGCTTTCCCTCATGCGCCAGGCACTGGGTACCCAAGCCGCGCCCCCCAACCAGGTAGTGATCGGCTTATCCTTGTTCCTGACATTTTTCGTCATGAGTCCCACGCTGGACAGGGTGTACAACGAAGCCTACGTGCCTTACACCGAAAATCGAGCGAGCTTTGAGCAAGCGGTGGACAACGCCCAGGCACCCATGAGGGCCTTCATGATCAAGCAAACCCGACAGTCCGACTTCGAACTGTTCGCCAAGCTCGCAAAACTCGGGCCACAGGACACTCCGCAAACCGCTCCCATGCGGGTGCTCATTCCCGCATTCGCCACCAGTGAACTCAAAACCGCATTTCAAATCGGCTTTCTGGTGTTCATTCCCTTTTTGGTCATTGACATGGTAGTCGCCAGTGTCCTCATGTCACTGGGCATGATGATGCTGTCTCCCGTTCTGGTGGCATTGCCTTTCAAGCTCATGCTATTTGTGCTGGCAGATGGCTGGAACCTGCTGCTGGGCTCCTTGGCAGCCAGCTTTGTAACCTGAGGTACTGGTATGGATACACAAATCGTCCTCACACTCGTACAGAACGCGCTATTGCTGCTGCTCACCGTGGCTTCGCCTGTGCTGGCTACGGCCCTGGTGGTGGGGTTGGGAGTCAGTCTGTTTCAGGCAGTGACACAAATCAACGAGGCCACGCTGTCGTTCGTGCCCAAGTTGCTGGCGGCCATCGCAGTATTTGCCACCGCCGGTTCGTGGATGGTGACCACTATGGTGGATTTCATTCGCCGAACGCTCGAATCCATTCCGACATTTGCGGTCTGAATCTCCTGCATCCGCCCATACAGCCTCTGTTCCTATGATCGGTTTCACCGAGGCGCAAATCATGGCGTGGGTCACGCCCATTTTTTGGCCATTTTTGCGCATTCTGGCCCTGTTCACGGCTGCGCCTGTGCTGTCGGCCCGTTCGCTGCCTGTCCGGTCGCGTGTTGCACTGGCTTTTTTCATTGCACTGTGCGCCCAACCTGGCCTGGCCGACCAACCGCACGTTTCTCTCAACGCCCCTAACGCGCTGACTGTGGCCATTCAGCAAGTCACCGTCGGTTTGTCGCTGGGGCTGGCCACGCGCATTGTTTTCTCGTCGGTGGAACTGGCTGGCGAATTGATTGGCTTGCAAATGGGGTTGAACTTTGCAGGCTTTTTCGATCCAACCACGGGCTCACAGTCCAGTGCAGTGGGGCGCCTGTTTGGCAATCTGACCATGCTGCTGTTTGTGGTGCTCAATGGCCATTTGCTACTGGTGCACACATTGGTCAACAGTTTTCAGCAATTCCCCATCGGACAAGATCCACTTCAGGTGACAACACGGCTCAAGCTGCACGAATTGGGTTCCGTGGTGTTCAGCCAAGGGCTGCTGCTGGCATTGCCACTGGTAGGCATTTTGTTGTTTGTGAACGCGGTTTTGGGCATTCTGTCCCGGGTAGCACCACAAATGAATGCATTTGCCATCGGCTTCCCGATCACCCTTTCAGCCGGCCTTGTTGGACTGATTGGCACGATGCCCCTGCTGGAGCAGCCACTCATCAAATTGCTGAACTCTCTGGCCGACTTGTTTGGCGGCAACTGACCGGTTGATGGGTCAAATCAGGCTATGGCGAATGGCATAGGCCGTCAGCTCGGCATTGTTGGACAACCCCAGCTTTTGCAACACCCGCGCGCGGTACACGCTGACGGTTTTGGGGCTGAGCATCAACTCATCGGCAATTTCAGACAAGCGATGTCCGGCCGCCATTTTTTGTAAGGTCTGCAACTCTCGCTCTGACAGGCTGGCATGTGGTGCCTCTGTTTCGGGTGACAGCAAACTATCCACCAGCTTTTGCGCCACCTCCTGCGTCACATATTTGCGCCCCTGCGCCAGGCTGCGGATGGCGGTGATCAGATCAGCGGGTTCCACCGATTTATTGAGATATCCCATGGCACCCGCTTTCAAGCAGCGGATGGCGTACTGATCTTCTGGATACATGGACACCACCAAGGTACGAATGGGGGACCCCTCGTCCTTCAGGGTGGACAAAACCTCCAACCCACCACGCCCCGGCATGTTCAGATCCAGCACCAGGACTTCGCAGCTCACATCACGCAACGCTTGTCGCAATTCGGGATAACTGGCCACATCTGCCGTGACCCGTATATCCACAGCCTCTGAAATGGCATCACGTATGCCCCGGCGCACCATGGCATGGTCGTCACAAATCACCACGTTGATCATCGATCAGCTCCGCCATGTCGTTGAATTTCTCCGCATCGAGCGGCACGGTCAGAATCACAGAAACCCCCTTGTCGGTGGAGCTCACATCCAGCCACCCGCCCACCGACTGCGCGCGCTCTCTCAAACCCAAAATACCAAAGGAAGTGGATTTACTGAGTGCTTTCGGAGCTAGGCCCAAGCCGTTGTCTGACACCTCAACCGTCAAGATGCCCTCTTGGTCGCTCACATCCACCACGACTCTGGTGGCTCTGGCATGCTTGACCACGTTGGTCAACGCTTCCCGGACGACGCTGAACGCCACCGTCTGGACCTCCGCCGTCAAATTCAGATGGTCGCTTTCGCAACGCAGCACCACTTCGGCCCCCGTGCGCTTCTGAAATGAGCTCACCAACCATTGCAGTGCAGCCACCAGTCCTTCATCCAGAATAGCAGGACGCAAGCTCAGCATGATGCGTTGGCTGGCATCCAGGGCCTGCTGCAACGTGGTGCTAGCCTGCTCCACGCGCTCCTTCACAAATGCGTCTGGACTGCGACGAGCAATCCAGGCCAGATCAAACTTCACGGCAGCCAGAGCTCCACCAATGTCGTCGTGGATTTCACGGGCAATGGCTGCGCGCTCCTCATCCACCCGCGCATGCAACTGCTGCGTCAATCGCAGCAGCTGGTGTCGGGAGACCTCCAGCGCAGCATCCGCCTGGATACGCGCCTGCCGCTCCTCCCACAGCTCCAGCAATTTGGCAACTGTGTGCCCCAGTCGGTGAAAGTCTTCCGGGTAAACGCACTCGCTCACCCCACTGCGCATGGCATCGATGGAGGCCACTTCGGCAACGTCGTCATCCAACAACACCACAAAGGGAACCGCTTCATCTGAATGTTCCAGCAAATTCCACGCATCAATCCCCGTTTGATCTTGAACCCTGTAATCGGCCAACACAATGTCATGAGGTTGATGGGATGCAGCCTGAGCCAAGGCCTCCACGCTATGAAATACATGGAACTGAGCGGAGAACTCCCGCGCTAACACCCCCTCAACGGCCACGATATCTCTCCGACCTCCATTGAGGTAGAGCACCACAATTTCACGGTCCTGGATCATGCGTACTCAAGCTCCACGTCCGTGCGGATTGACGCTTCAAAAAATTCAAGCATGATCAGGGTCAAACTCTTGTTCACAAATGCTTTATAAACTGAATCAGTGATGGTTTGACCCACCCTCAGTGTCGGCTTGGCTCGCAAGCGCCAAGCTCGGTGTGGTGCATCAGTCCGTGTCCATGTCCCAGTCCATTCCCAATATCACCTTACCCATGACAACCGTCGCGGATCTACAGGATTCGCTGCTGGTGGTGATGAACGACCTGCAAAGACTGGGCGGTTTGCTCGACCACGCCACAGAAAACCTGATGAGCCGATTCAGTACAGCCAACCAAGCGCTTGCAGCACTGGGAGAAGAAGCTCAACCGACCAAAGACATTCAGCGGGCGCTGCAAATGGCAGTGACAGAGTTGCAATTTCACGACATGGCATCACAACTGATCGTTCATACCGACAAGATTCTCAAGGCATGTGCTTACAAGCTGGCCGAAGAGGCCATGGGCATGGACGATGATGAAACTCCGGGAGTGCACATCGAAGTGCAAACACCTCGACCCAATCCAGTCACCCAGAGCGAGATGGATGCCGGATCGGTCGAGCTTTTCTGAACACGAAACACCAGAGCACAACAGAATGCCTTCAATCCTCGCCGTCGACGACTCGGCTTCCATGCGCAAGATGGTGGTATTCACCCTTGCCGGGGCGGGTTATCAGGTCACGGAAGCCGTGGATGGCCAAGACGCGTTCGAAAAAGCGCAAAACCAAACCTTCGACTTGGTACTGACCGATCAAAACATGCCTCGAATGGATGGATTGGGACTGACGAGAAAACTGCGCGAACACCCGTCTTTTGTCAACACTCCCATCTTGATTCTCACCACAGAATCCAGCGACGAAATGAAACAACAAGGGCGGGCCGCCGGGGCAACGGGCTGGTTGGTCAAACCCTTCGACCCGAACCGACTGATTGACGTGATCCGTCGAGTCATCAAATAACCGGCTAGCTAACACACAGCGACAAAGGGCGTGACCATGCAAGAGAACAACAGCACCGGCGATTCAATCGACCTAACCCAGTTCTACGCCATTTTTTTTGAAGAAGCGGCTGAAAACTTAGACCAAATGGAGCAGATGCTGCTTCATTTGGACATTGACACGGCTGACGATGAAGAGCTGAACGCCATTTTTCGCTGTGCTCACTCCATCAAAGGGGGCGCCGCTACCTTTGGTTTTGCCGACGTGGCAGAGCTGACACACCAGATGGAATCGCTGCTCGATAAGTTGCGCCGCCATGAACTCAAGCCTAGCCCGCCCATGGTGGATGTGCTGCTGGAATCGTCAGATGCCTTGCGCGGACTTCTGGGGCGTCACCAGGGTTCTGGCGGAGATGTCATGGAAACCAGTGGTTTGGTCGAGCGAATTCGGGTGCTGGCCTCTGGCGCAACACCGGTGGATGCACCAGCCAGAGCACCAGTCGCAGCTGCACCACAACCCACACCAGCCCCTACGCCAGCACCAGCACCGGCTCCTGCCGCAAAGGCCGGCACAGTTGGCGAGGGCGGGCGGCACATCGAAATTCACATTGGCCCCATTGATCATCCGGAACAGGCCGATGCCATTTACGACCTGTTCCGCGACATTGCCGGCTTGGGAACCATTCAGGCCATGCCAGCCAGCGACCCGGCAATGCGCCTGTTTGCAGTAGAAACCAATTCGCCAGACAGTGATCTGATTGATCTCTTTGCCTTTCATGTGGCCAAGGAAAACATCCGGATTGTTCCGGCAGGTACGCCCATGGCGGCACAAACTTCTGTCACAGCCCCCGTGCAGGACGATGGATTTGGTCTTTTCGCAGACATGCCCACCGCGGCTCCGGTGGCGGCACCCGTTGCAGCTTCTGCCGCTCCTGTGGTGGTCGCGGCAGAACCGCCCGTGGCACAGCCCAAGACCGCCCCGGCTGCAGTGACCGCGTCCAAGCCTGAAGCCAAGCCCACATCGCAGGCCGCGCAATTGGAATCGTCTACGCTGCGGGTATCGGTCAGCAAGGTCGATCAACTCATCAACTTGGTTGGCGAATTGGTCATCACCCAAGCCATGCTTGCCCAGAACAGCCGTGCGCTTGACCCGGTAATGAACCAGCAGTTGCTGGCAGGCTTGGCAGATCTGGACCGAAACACCCGCGACTTGCAGGAATCGGTCATGTCCATCCGCATGATTCCCATGTCGGTGGTGTTCAGCCGATTCCCCCGCATGCTGCGCGACTTGGCCAGCAAGCTGGGCAAGAAGGTGGAACTGGTGACACATGGTGAAGCCACCGAACTGGACAAGGGTCTGATTGAAAAAATCACCGACCCCCTGACCCACCTGATCCGCAACAGTTGCGACCATGGTGTGGAAATGCCGGACGTGCGCGTCAACAACGGCAAACAAGAGGTGGGGACCATCACACTGTCGGCATCCCATCAAGGCGGCTCCATCCTCATTGAAGTACGGGACGACGGCAGGGGACTCAACCGGGACAAACTCATTGCCAAAGCCCGGGAAAAAGGCATTGAGGTTTCAGACCAAATCACCGATCAAGAAGCTTGGCAATTGATTTTTGCCCCTGGTTTTTCAACCGCAGAGGTGGTCACCGATGTATCCGGTCGCGGCGTGGGCATGGATGTGGTCAAGAAGAACATTGCCGCCCTGAACGGCACCGTGGAGGTTGACTCCCGCGAAGGCAAGGGCATGAAGGTGATGATCCGCTTGCCACTGACCCTCGCCATCATGGACGGGATGTCGGTTCGCGTTGCCAACGAGGTCTACATCCTGCCGTTGTCGTCGGTGGTGGAGTCTTTCCAGGTCAAGCAGGGCGAAATCAACACCGTGGCCCAAGGAGCCCAGCTGGTGAAGGTGCGCGAGGAATACATGCCCGTCATCGAACTGGAACGGGTGTTTGACGTACCCCGCACAGATCTGAACAACGCCAACACCATCATGGTGGTGATTGAAGCAGAAGGCCAGCGCGTTGCTGTGATGGTGGACGAGCTGCTGGGTCAACAGCAGGTGGTGATCAAGAACCTGGAGAGCAATTACCGCAAGGTGACCAACGTATCTGGGGCCACCATTTTGGGTGATGGCAAAGTGGCCCTGATTCTGGATACCAGCGGGCTGATCCGTCGCTCCAGACATTGAACACAGGCGGGAAGTTGGCACAAGGCCCCTTCCCTTTGACCCATGAAAACCCACGGATCCCCGTTGGACGATACATCCCCTCTTTCGCAAGGCCGTGAGTTTGTCTGGAGCGACCAGGACTTTGCACGCATCAAAGCGCTGATCTACCAACGTGCTGGCATCAGCCTGCATGATGGCAAGCATGCCATGGTGTACAGCCGGATTTCCCGTCGCCTGCGAGAAACCGGGCATGAGAGTTTCAAAGAGTATCTGGACTGGCTGGAAAAACAAGACGGCAGCGAGTGGCAGGAATTCATCAATGCGCTGACCACCAATCTGACCGCTTTTTTCCGGGAGCAGCACCACTTCGCCATCTTGTCTGAGCATTTGCGCAAAATGCCTGCAGGCTCGACTCCCCGCATCTGGTGCAGCGCCACCTCCACCGGTGAAGAGCCTTACTCGATTGCCATGACGGTACTGGATACCCTGGGCAGCAGTGCCAGCTACACCTTGCAGTGCAGCGATATCGATACCAAAGTGCTGTCACACGCCGCAGCAGGTGTGTACAAAACAGACAATCTGAAAGGCATTAGCACCGAGCAGCTGCGCAAGTACTTCCTGAAAGGCAAAGGCAATAACAGCGGCTATGCCCGCGTCAAGCCGGACCTGCAGCGGCACATCGACTTCTTCACGGTCAACCTCATTCAGGACAACTGGCCATTTCGCGAGCCCTTCGACTTTGTGTTCTGCCGCAATGTCATGATTTACTTTGATGCGGCCACTCAACGACGGGTGCTGGAACGCATTCACCGCAATATGAAAAAAGGCGGAATGCTGTTTGTCGGTCATGCGGAGAACTTCACCGACGCCAAAACACTGTTTGCGCTGCGCGGGAAGACGGTATATGAACGCCTTTAATGCAAGCGGGGGAACGGCGACCGGTACACGCACCGCCCCGGCATTGACTGGGGGGCTGCAACAAAGTGCCAGTCTGGCTGACTGGCGCAACCAACCACGAAAGCCTGGAGAGGCATCCTTCTTCTTTTATGACAACCACTTCCAGTCGGATGCGGTGAAGGTTTTGCCGGGGGAGTACTTTGTCTCCAACCAAGACATCGTCATCATGACCGTGCTGGGCTCCTGCATTGCAGCGTGCATTTGGGACCCCAAAGCCGCAGTGGGAGGCATGAATCACTTCATGCTCCCAGATGGGGATGCCCATGACACTTCAGGTCGTTATGGCTCCTTTGCCATGGAAATGCTGATCAACGAAATGATCAAGCTAGGCGCCAAACGCGAACACATGCAAGCCAAAGTGTTTGGGGGAGGGGCCGTCATGTCGGGGTTCACCACCATCAACGTGGGTGAACGGAACACGCGGTTTGTGATGAATTACCTTCACACCGAGCGCATCACGGTGGTGTCCAAGGACGTCATGGATGTGTATCCACGCAAAGTGGTGTTTTTCCCGACCACCGGCAAAGCCATGGTGAAAAAACTGGCCCATGCGCATCCGGACCAACTCGAATCGGCCGAGCGCAAAGGCAATCCAGTCCTACTGGCCCGCCACACCGCTGGCGGATCGGTCGATCTTTTCTGACGGAGTGATGGTTTGAGTACGAAGAAAATCCGGGTTGTGGTCGTGGATGATTCAGCACTGGTGCGCAGCATTCTTTCTGAAATCATCAACCAGCAACCTGATATGGAATGCGTGGGCGCAGCCAACGATCCACTGGTGGCTCGCGAAATGATCCGGGATTTGAATCCCGACGTCATCACGCTGGATGTGGAAATGCCCCGCATGGATGGGTTGGATTTTTTGTCCCGTCTCATGCGTTTGCGCCCTATGCCTGTGGTCATGGTATCCACGCTGACCGAAAAAGGCGCCGAAGTCACCATGCGCGCGCTGGAGATGGGCGCCATTGACTTTGTGGCCAAGCCGCGCATCGGCGTTTCTACCGGCCTGAAGGATTTGGCGTCGGAAATTGTGGACAAGGTTCGGACTGCGGCGGTGGCACATGTCAGTCGCCACACCATGGCGCCACCTGTGGCCATCAAAACCCCCAAACCCTCGCCCACCACAGCCACGGTGGTTCCGTCGCCAGCGGCGCCCCGCGTGTCGCTGGGAAGGTTGTCCACAGAAAAAGTCATTTGCATTGGTGCCTCGACCGGCGGCACCGAGGCCATTCGCGAAGTGTTGGTTCCACTCCCTGCCGATTCACCCGCCATTGTCATCACCCAGCACATGCCGCCGGGGTTCACCACCAGCTTTGCAGCTCGGCTCGATTCACTGTGCCGCATCAGTGTGAAGGAAGCCACTCACGGCGAGCGTATTTTGCCGGGCCATGCCTACATTGCACCTGGCGGCACGCAGTTCCGCATTGATCGCAGCGGTTCAAATTACGTAGCAGTTGTAGAAGACACAGAGCCCGTCAACCGGCATAAACCTTCTGTGGAGGTGCTGTTTCGCTCCTGCGCCAAAGTATTGGGCCCCAATGCCTACGGTGTCATGCTGACGGGCATGGGAGGCGATGGCGCTCAGGCCATGCGAGAAATGAAGGAAGCTGGCGCCTACAACATTTGCCAGGATGAGGCCAGTTGTGTGGTGTTTGGCATGCCCCGCATGGCCATTTTGGCTGGAGCTGCGGACGAAGTACTGCCCCTGAAACAAATTGCCAATCGTTTAATGGAAAAACTGGCGGTGGGCCACGGCTCGGTGCGCCACCGCATCTGACAGCGCCGGATGGGGTGGCTCAGCCTGACGCGGCTGGTGTCAGGCCGCTTTACACCACCATGTCAAGAATTTTTCCTTTGCCATCCCCAAGGCTACCGGCCCCACCTTGGGTGGTGTACGAGACCACTTCGCTGGAGCTGGATTTGCCGCTTGACGCAGAGGTTGACCCCAAATAATTCACCTCCCCAGGGAGCTGTACTTTTTTGAGTGTCTGATCCATCAGTGTTTCACTGCGTCCCAACAAAAAATCCACGGCCTTTCCACTGGCTTTCCAAACCGTGTTGAGGACGTCTTTGATTTGTGTCTCCATTGCTTTTTGAATGGAGTTTTTGTCGGAAGGCGGTTTATCGGCCACCGCGCTGGGCGATCCCGACTGCACACCTTGGCGAGTTGCCGATTTTTGTGCGGCTGCCTGCTGCTCTGCGACCATTTGCTCCACTTGCGTCTGCTGGGCCAAATCGCCACCAGTGGTGGAATCCTTGGCCTTGACTTCGACACGGGAACGCTCCCGACTGATGGCTGTGGCAGGTTGAATTTCAGCAAACGGGGACGCAGAACTCACCGCCTCAGACACCAAAGCGGGGCGGGACATGGGGGCCACTGGAGTGGCAGGCGATTGAATGTTGATGTTAGACAGGGACAACATGACGTCACTCCTCGGATGATGAATGCACAAGGCATTTCTCTCTCTTCGGCTCTAACATCGACCGGTTTGAAGCAATCTTTAGAAAAAAAACCAAAAGACCTTGCTTATTTCACGCTTGATCTTTGCCAGCTCGAGTATTGCTGCAAAAACATGAGCATGGCTCCATCATCCAACTCGGACAGTCCGTGGTCGCAAGCGGCATGAAACACCGCTGCCGCACGCGCACCCAGTGGCCCCGAAAAGCCAGCAGCCGCGGCGGCCTCGTTGGCCAGGCGGGTGTCTTTGGTCAGCAGGGTCATGTGGGCGCGGGGGGCCAGGTCGCCATCAATGGCGCGGCGCATGCGGTCGGTGGCAATCCAGCTTTGGCCGCTGGAGCGGTCGATCACATCCAGCGTGCGGGGCAAGTCAAGCCCCATGGCATCGGCCAAGGCCAGCACTTCGGCGGCACCCACCAGGTTGATGCCAGCCAGCAGGTTGTTGACCAGCTTGGTACGGGCGCCGTCGCCCACCCGCTCGCCCAGGCGAAACACCGGGTTGGCCAGAGCATTGAGCACTTCGCTGTGCGCTTGCACCACGGTATCGGGCCCGGCCACCATCAGGCTCATGCTGCCGTTGCGCGCCCGTGCCGGGCCGCCGGACATGGGCGCGTCGATGCTGTGCACACCTTGGGCATGCAGACGTTGGGCCATGGATTCGACATCGTCAGGCGCGATGGTGGGGCACCACATCACGGTTTGGCCGGGTTGCAGGTGCGCGGCAGCGGCATCTGCGCCCCAGCCGTGGGTGCCTTCGGCAGGCTCGCCCCACAGCACATCGCGGCACTGATCGGCCGTGACCACCGCCACCACCAGCAAACCGCCAGCGGGCATGGCTCGCGCGAGTTCGCGCGGGGTGGCCCGCACCGTGGCACCGAGTGGAGCGGCATCGGCACAGCGCTGGGAGTCGATGTCGCACACCTGCACCGGCCAACCCTGTTCCAGGAGGCGAGCCATCATGCCAAAGCCCATGTTGCCAATGCCGATGAAGCTGACGAGAGGCCGGGAAACAGGTGCTTGCATGGGATAGACCTTGAATGGGCGATCAGGTTTGCACCAGACGCTTGGACTTGGCTATCGACATCAGAATGCCCAGCCCCATACCCAGCGTGACCATGGCCGTGCCGCCGTAGCTGATGAACGGCAACGGCACGCCCACCACCGGCAGAATGCCGCTGACCATGCCCATGTTCACAAACGCGTAAATGAAAAAGATCATGGACACCGCCCCGCCCATCAGGCGGGCAAACAGGCTGGACGCCTGCGCGGCAATGGTCAACCCGCGCGCCACCAGAAACAGCAGACAGGCAATGAGACCCAGCACGCCCACCAGGCCAAACTCTTCGGAATAGGCGGCAAAAATGAAGTCGGTGGTGCGCTCGGGAATGAATTCCAGGTGGGTTTGCGTGCCTTGCATGAAGCCCTTGCCCCACACCCCACCCGAGCCAATGGCAATCATGCCTTGGATGGTATGAAAGCCTTTGCCCAACGGGTCACGGGTGGGGTCCATGAGGGTGCAGACCCGTTGCTTCTGATACTCGCGCAGCACCTTCCAGTCCACATCGGGCATGCAGAGCTGGTCACTCAAGGCCACCAGCGTCACCACACCGGCTACCCCCAGCAGCACTGGCGGCAGGATGAGCTTCCAGCTCAGACCCGCAAAGTAAATGACGAACAGGCCTGCCGAAAACACCAGCAGGGCAGTGCCCAGGTCCGGCTGCTTCATGATCAGGCCAAACGGCACCAGCAGCAGCACGCCCGCCACCGCAAAGTCGAACGGGCGCAACTGCCCCTCGCGCCGCTGAAACCACCAGGCCAGCATGAGGGGCATGGCGATTTTCATGATTTCGCTGGGTTGAATCACCACGCCCACATTCACCCAGCGCGTGGCCCCTTTTTTGGTGATGCCAAACAGCGCCACCGCCAGCAGCAGCAGCACACCGGTGGCATACAACGGCACCGCAAACCCCATGAGCCGCTGCGGCGGCACCTGGGCCACCACAAACACCACGGCACCTGCAATCAGCATGTTGCGGGCGTGGTCCACAAACCGTGTGCCATGGTCGAAGCCGACGGAATACATGGTCATGAGGCCCAGCCCGCACAACAGCAAGGCGGCGAGTACCAGCCAGCGGTCAAAGCCCTGAAACCAGGGCTTCAGGCGTTGGAAAAAAGTGGGTTGATTCAGTACGGCAGACACCCGCCTATTATCCGGCCCATGGTTTCTTCTGCAGCCCCTTCGGCTCCGACGCACGTTCTTTACCTGCACGGCTTCCGATCATCCCCGCAATCCATGAAGGCCCAAAAAATGGCCATCTGGGTGCGCACCCACCGCCCAGGCCTGCAGTTCTGGTGCCCGCAGCTGCCGCCGTCGCCCGCACAGGCCATGGCACTGGTGGCCGACACCTTGGCCCATTGGCCGCCACAAGGCGTGGCCATCATGGGCTCGTCCTTGGGCGGGTTTTATGCCACCTGGGTGGCCGAACAACTGCCAGCCGGGCAACAGGCCCAGGTGGTTTTGGTCAACCCCGCTGTGGAGCCCGCGCGGGATTTGGCCCGCTACATTGGCGAGCAAACCAGCTGGCACAACCCACAGGAGCGGTTTTTCTTTCAACCCGGGTTTGTGGACGAACTCATCGCCCTGGGCCAGCCCCCGCTCACCCACACCCAGCGCTACCAGACCTGGGCCGCCACCGGCGACGAGGTGCTGGACTGGCGCGAAATGCAAGCCCGCTATGCCACCACGCGATGTGAGGTGGTGCCCGGCTCCGACCATGCCCTGAGCGACTTTGACGACCACCTGCCCCAGATGCTGCGCCACCTCGGGCTCACATGAACCCCTCAGGCTGCGGCCGTTCCAGCAGACACGGCATTCGGCCACCCCACAGCGTCAACGGTTTGCTCATCCGGGCGTCAAGCCGGAGGGCTACACTGCGGCCCCGCCGCAAGCGTCCAATCTGAGCCCCATCCGTGCCCATCCCCGAGCAAGGCCCGCGCCAGTTCCGTTCAGCTTGCCACCCCATTTTCTAGAAAGTGCTCCCTTGTTTGTCCTGTTCGACGATGCCGGTAAATTCCTGACCGGCCGCATCCTGTCCGAAGCCGATGCCTCCTTGCAAGTGGAGCTGGACTCGGGTAAACGGGTGAAGGTCAAAGCGGCCAACGCCTTGATCAAGTTTGAAAAACCAGAACCTGCCGCTCTGATGGCCAGCGCCCAGAACGTGGCCGCCTCGGTGGAACTGGAAATGGCCTGGGAATTTGCCCCCGACGAAGAATTCGGCTTTGCCGACATTGCGCGCGACTATTTTTCGGCCACCGCGCCCTTGTCCGAGCAAGTGGGCATGCTGCTGGCCTTGTTCGAGGCGCCGCATTACTTCCGACGCGCGGGCAAAGGCCGGTTCAAAAAGGCCCCTCAAGAGCAAATTCAGCAAGCCCTGGCAGCCATTGAAAAGAAAAAAGCACTGCAAGCGCAAATGGACGGATGGGTGAGCGACCTGGCCTCCGGTCAATGCCCGGAAGCCATCCGTCAGCAGCTGTACAAAATTCTGTTCAAGCCCGACAAAAACGGCCCCGAATACAAAGCAGTGGTCGAGGCGGCCACACAAACCCACACCGCCCCGCTGGCATTGTTGAAGAATGTGGGCGCCATCCAGAACGCTTACCAGTTCCATTGGCAACGGTTTTTGTTCGAGCACTTTCCAAAAGGCACCGGGTTTGGCACCGGCTCTGCGGTGCTGCAGGCCCCGCCTATCACCGACGAACTGCCATTGGCCACCGTGCGCGCCTTTTCGGTGGACGACTCGTCCACCACAGAAATTGACGATGCCTTGTCCATCCAGGGCCTGGGCACCGGCACCGTCACACTGGGCATCCACATTGCCGCACCGGGTCTGGCCATTGCGCCGGACAGTGCGATCGACCAGGTGGCCCGCCACCGCCTGAGCACGGTGTACATGCCCGGCCACAAGGTCACCATGCTGCCCGACGAGGTGGTGCAAACCTACACCCTGCAGGAAGGGCGCGACTGCCCGGCCCTGTCGCTGTACGTCACCCTCGACGAAGCCACACTGGCCTTCACCGCCACCCGAACCCTGGCCGAACGCGTGCCGATTGCCGCCAACCTGCGCCACGATCAGCTGGACGATGTGCTGACCGATGATTTTTTCAATAGCAAAGAACATACGTCAGAAAAGCGGGAAAACACAGAAAATCTTGAAAATCCAACCCACATTGCCCTGACTTGGGCGGCCGAACTGCGCTTTCTGCACCGGCTGGCGCTGCACCTCAAGGCGCAACGTGAGGTGGTACGGGGCAAACCCGAAACCTTCAACCGGCCGGACTACACCTTCAAGCTGGATGTGCCCCCCGGTGGCGCCGGGCCAACTGGCGAAGAAACCGTGCTCATCGGCACCCGCCGCCGCGGCTCGCCACTCGACCTCATCGTGGCCGAAGCCATGATCGTGGCCAACAGCACCTGGGGCCAGTTGCTGGCCGACAGTGGCGTGCCCGGCATTTACCGCAGCCAGTACAGCCTGGCCCCCGGCGTGAAGGTGCGCATGGGCACCAAGGCCCAGCCGCACGCGGGCATTGGCGTGAAGTGCTATGCATGGAGCACCTCGCCCCTGCGCCGCTACACCGACCTGGTCAACCAGTGGCAAATCCTGGCCTGCGCCCAACACGGCGCCCTGGCCGCCCTGAAGGCCCCGTTCAAACCCAAAGACACCGCGCTGATGGCCATCGTCAGCGCCTTCGATGCCGCCTACACCGCCTACAACCAGTTCCAGAACGGCATGGAGCGGTACTGGACGCTCAAGCACCTGGCCCAAGCGGGCATCACCGAGCTGGAGGCCGCCGTCATCAAAGACGGTGTGGTGCGTGCGGATACGCTGCCGCTGGTCTTCAATGTGCTGGGGGCCGACGGCCTGCCACGCAACGCCCGCGTGCGCGTGCGCCTCGGAGCGGTAGACGAAATCAGCCTGGATGTGGGTGGTACGGTCATTGAACGGCTCGATGCCCCAGCCGACGTGCCCCTCACCGAAGACGAAGAGCCGGATGCCGACGACGACCTGGGCGGCCCCCTCACCATTGCGGTGGACATGGCCGATGCCGAAGCCGCCGGTGCGGCAGAGCCCGCCCCATCCGGCACCTGAGCACAGCCCCATTCCGCTCCCCGCCCATGACCCCGCGCCCCACAGTCCCACACCTGCACGCAGCCAGCCGCCGCCAGCGCGGGCTGACCACGCTGCAGTGGGCACTGGGTGTGTCGCTGGCGGTGCATGGCAGCCTGTTGCTGCTGCGTGTCGCCGCACCGCAAACCTTCAACCGGGTGTTTCAGGACACACCGCTGGAAGTGGTGCTGGTCAATGCCCGCAGCAACGAGCGGCCCGACAAAGCCCAAGCCATTGCCCAAGCCAACCTGGCCGGCGGGGGCGAAGCAGCCAAAGGCAGGGCCACTTCGCCGCTGCCACCCATGGCCCAGTTGAAAGAAGGCAACGACCAGGTGGATGCCCAGGAGCAGCGCCTGTCGGCCATGAAGGCGCAGCAAACCCTGATGCTGGCCGACATCAAAAACCAGCTGGCCCAGTTCACACCGCCCAAAGAAGCCCCCGAAAATCTCACCCCCGCACAGCAGGAGCGGGAGCGCAAGCGCCAGCACATGGTCAAGATGCTGGCCGAGATTGAAAAGCGCATCAACGAAGAAAACGCCCGGCCCCGCAAGCAATACATCAGCCCGGCCACCCGCGAAGAGGTGTATGCGCTGTATTACGACCAGTTGCGCCGCCGCATCGAAGCCCACGGCACCGCCCACTTTCCAGAGCTGGCGGGCAAGAAGCTGTATGGCGAGCTGACCATGGTCATCACCGTCAACCGCGACGGGCGGGTGCTGGACACCGAAGTGGTGGCCAGCTCCGGCAAGCGGGTGCTGGATCAGCGGGCCCAGGCCATTGTGCGGGGCTTGAACTTCGGCGCCTTCAGCGAGGGCATGCTGCGCAAGGCCGAACAGATTGTGGTGGTCTCGCGTTTTCGGTTCACCCGGGACGAAACGCTCAACGCCACCATGGCCACCACACCATGAACTCGTCCTCCATCGCCTCTGTGGCTTGGCAGTTCGCGCGCAGTGGAGGTCGGGGCTTGCGCCGCTGGCTGCTGTGGAGCGCGCTGGCCGTGCTGGCTTTGCAGGTTTTTTTCATCGGCCGCATTGCCTTCATGTCCTGGGTTGACCCGCACAGCACCGCCTTCATGCGCTCGGAAATCTGGCGGCGCAGTCAAACCACGCCCACTCGGGCCTGGGCCCAGCAGTGGGTGCCATGGACACAGCTTTCGCCGCATCTCAAACGGGCCGTCATTGCGGCAGAAGACGACAAATTCAAACTCCACAGCGGCGTCGACTGGCCGGCGGTGGAATCCGCCTGGAGCAAAAACCGCAAAACCACCGAGCAAGCCCACCGCGCCCAGGGCAACCCGGGCGCTCTGGCCAAACTGGTGGGCGGCTCCACCATCACCCAGCAACTGGCCAAAAACCTCCTGCTGTCGGGCGAACGAAGCCTGTGGCGCAAGGGGCAGGAACTGCTGCTGACGTTCTGGCTGGAAGCGCTGCTGGACAAGCGCCGCATTCTGGAGATTTACCTCAACAGCGTGGAATGGGGCGATGGCGTGTTTGGCGCAGAAGCCGCTGCGCGGCGGTACTTTGGCGTGGGTGCCAGCCAACTGGGGGCCGAACAAGCGGCCCGGCTGGCCGTGATGCTCCCCGCCCCCAAAACCTTTGAAAAACGCCCTCAGTCGGCGTACCTCACCCGACGCACCGAGACCATTCTGGCGCGCATGGGCAGCGCCAGCATTCCCTGATGCATTTTTTCAAATTTTTTAGCCACTCACCGCTTTACTCAATTCAATCGTTTGCTATTGTTTCAATGAGAATCCTTGGCATAGACCCCGGCTTGCAGACCACTGGTTTTGGCGTCATCGACGCCGAAGGTGCGGCCTTGCGCTATGTCGCCAGCGGCACCATCCGCACCACCTCGCTGGGCAGCAAGCTGCTGCCGCAGCGGCTCAAGGTGCTGTTTGACGGCATTGGCGAAGTGGCGCAGCGCTACCAGCCAGACGTGTCGGCCTGCGAAATCGTGTTCGTCAACGTGGACCCGCAAGCCACCCTCAAACTGGGGCAGGCCCGGGGGGCTTGCCTGGTGGCCCTGGCCGCCAACGGGCTGGAAGTGAGCGAATACACCGCCCTGCAAATGAAAAAAGCCGTGGTGGGCCATGGCAAAGCCGCCAAGAGCCAAGTGCAGGAAATGGTGCGCCGCCTGCTGCAACTGCCGGGGCTACCCGGAACCGACGCGGCCGATGCACTGGGCCTGGCCATCACCCATGCGCAGGTGGCCCGCTCCACTGCGGCCATTGCCAGGGTGGCGGACTTGCAGGCGCGGGTCAGCGCCGCGTACAAGGCCGGTCGCAGCTACTAGCCTCCCCGCTCACCACGGCACCATGGTCTGTGGCAACATGCCTCAGTCACTCCTTCCCTCACTGACCGACCTTCCGCCCCCATGTTCAACGCCACCCATCTGTTGCCCGCTGATTTGTCTGGTTTGGCCGTTTGTCTGGCTGACTGGCAAGCCGAGCACCCGCAAATGGGTGTCATGGCGTTGGTACCAGAGGGTTTGGCTGCCGCCATTCCAGCACTGCAGGCACAGGCCAGGCGTTTGAACCTGCCACTGGTGGGTGCGGTGTTCCCCGCTCTTGTGGTGAACCGTGACCTGATTGGAAACGCCATTTGGTTGGGTCGTTTCGACCAGATGCCGCCTCACTTTCTGGTCACGAATCTGTCGGCGTCCGCCTCATTGGCGGCCGGAGAGGTTGACTTGGCCGCCCGTCCGCAACTGATCGCCGCTCGCCAAACCGGAAGCACCGTGTTTTGTGTGTTTGACGGCATGTTGTCGCACATCAACTCCCTCATGGTCGCCCTGTGCAACCTGCACCAAGACGCACTGCAATGGACCGGCGTGAACGCAGGCAGCGAAACCTTCCAGTCCATCGACTGCTTGTTTGATACCCAGCACATGCACCGCAATGCCTTGCTGGGTCTGGTATTGCCAGCTTCCACACGCAGTGCGGTCGCACACGGATACCCCGTTTCCAATGCATTGATGCGTGCCACCTCCACCGAGGGCAACCGAATCGACACCATCGACGGACGCCCTGCCCTGGCCGTTTACCAGGAGGTGATTCACAGCGAGTACGGTGTGGACCTCACACCCGACAATTTTTACCAATACGGCGTGCACTACCCGTTCGGACTGGTCACCTCACTGGACGTGCTGGTTCGCATTCCCGTGGCCCTCACGCCCGAAGGGGCCATTTACTGCGTGGGCGAGGTTCCCCCCAATTCGGTGATGCGGCTTCTGCGTGCTCCCGACCTGACGGACAGCCATTGCGTGCACCAACTCACCCAAACCCTGGCACAGGCCCCCACGGCTGGCGCCAGACCCACCCTGACCACGTTCTACTGTGCCGGTCGGCGCATGCATTTTGGCGACGGTGCCTCCACAGAACTGGAACGTTTGCAAACAGAAACCGGCACACGGGAATTGGCCGGTGCACTCACCTTGGGCGAAGTGGACACCGCAAACATCCAGGGGCTGCTGTTCCCCCGGTTTCACAACGCGGCGATTGTTTGCCTGGGTTGATGGCCAGGGCTGATCACTGACCGCGCAGCCACTCCTGCAGCTCACTGAGAGCGGCTTCAAAATCCATGCTCTCCATGGCGTTGCGGAACGCCGCCAACTCGGACTCGGCCTGAAACGAGGGGATCTCGGCCAATGCGTCGTAGCGGTCCAGGGCATCCATGTCGCTGGCCACCAGCAAGGCCATCAAGTGGCGCAACGCCTCCATCCACTCGGCTCTGGGCACGTCCACCGCCTTGGGCACTGCGGCCTGCATGTGTTCCTGCAAACGCGTCAAGGCCATCTGGGCCACCTCCACGCTACGAGGCCACTCGGCTTGCAACGCCTCCCACTGGGTGCCCCAGGAAGGAGTCATCCCATCGTCATCTGACGTCGCATGCCCTTCAGCCAGACTACCGCTCAGGGTCGCCTTGACCGCCCGCTCCGTCTGCGCAGCACCACCAGACAAGGTCTGTAGACCTGCCGTAGCGGCTGACCCTTTGAGGGTGTGCAGGTTGGCCGCCATGGCAGCCAGGTCAACCCCCTGGGCCTGCAAGGCCAGTTCAGCTGCCACATCAGGAAGCGTGTCCAAAAAGCCCCGCAACACCCGAACGTAAAACGCCGGGTCTCCCCCCAGGCGCTGCAAGGCCCCCACCACATCCAGCCGTTCACCGTCAGACGACGCCTCTGCCACCCAAAGCGGTACAGATGGCACGGCAGGTGCCGGGGTGGTGTCGGTTGCCACGGCCAGTTCTGCAACAGCTGCGCCACGTGTCCAACGCAGCACGGTGTGCACCAATTCATCCAGTGCAAACGGCTTGCCCACATGGTCGTTCATGCCCGCTTCCGCGCAGGCCGCTTTGTCCTGGGTCATGGCATTGGCCGTCATGGCCACCACCGGCAACTGGCTCTGGCCCAACCGTTGCCGGATCACATGGGTGGCCTGCAGCCCATCCATCACCGGCATTTGCATGTCCATCAGCACCAGGTCAAAGCGGTGGTCGGGCTGCGACAGCACATCCACCGCCAGTTGCCCGTTCTCGGCCACCTCCACCTCCGCCCCTTCGGCCATCAGCAATTCTCTGGCCACTTGCTGGTTGATGAGGTTGTCTTCCACCAGCAGCAAACGCAGACCTGCGAGTCGCGGCGTGTGTCTGCCCGAGCGAGGCAACCCAGCCCACTCCGACAAGCCGGTCAACGCCCCACCTTGTGTCTGGCCGGAAGCCGTCACACCCTGTTGAAGCCGGTGCTGCGCATGCTTGAACGTGCGCCGCAGTGTGAGCGCCGACAACGGCTTGGGGACCCAGCTTCCACCACTGTCCAGCAAGGTTTGGACCGACTGCATGGCCTCTTCGTCACCGTATCCGGTCACCAGCAGCACGGGGGCTTGCGGCCCGGTCAGGATGGCCGTGCACAGTTCACTGCCTTCCCAGTCCGATGCCCCTGCGCAAACGGCTCGATCCACCAGCACCGCGTCCAGCCTGAGGCCGGATGCCTTGCTGTGCAGCCAGGCCGCAGTCGCACCATCGCGGTCCGCCACCACGGTGGCCGACCAGCCCAGGCTTTGCACCGCCTTTTCAAAAGCCACCCGGCTGTCTGCATGGGGCTCCACCACCAGCACATGCACGGCCTTGGGCTCAACCCGGCAGGCATCCACCACAGGGAACACCAACCTGAACAAGAACGTGCTGCCTTGTCCGGGCGCACTGTCCAGCCGCAGTTCCCCGCCCATCATCTGCACCAACCGCTGACTGATGTACAAGCCCAGCCCGGTTCCACCGAACTTGCGCGTGGTGGAGCTTTCGGCCTGGGTAAACCCGCTGAAAATCTTTTCCTGCACCTCGGGAGCGATGCCGATTCCGGTGTCCCGCACCCGGAACTCCAGCTCAATTTCTCCTGGCTGTGCCTGTGTGCTCCCGGTGACCACGGCCAGATGCAGCACCACCTCGCCATGCGGTGTGAACTTGATGGCATTGCCACAGAGGTTGATCAGAATTTGCTTGAGGCGCAACGCATCGCCCACCAACACAGATGGCAGCTCGGGGTCCACATCGAACACCACTTCGATGCGGCGGCCTTTGAGGTTGCCAGCCAGGATGGTGGACAGATCGTCCAGCAGCTGGGCTGGCTGGAACTGGTCCGGGTCCAGCACCAGTTTGCCCGCTTCGACCTTGGAGTAATCGAGGATGTCATTGAGCAGTGCCAGCAATGACTGGGCGGCCCCCTCACTCTTTTCCACATAGTCGTATTGCCGCTCGGTCAGTGCCGTGCGGTGCAGCAGCTGCAACATGCCCAAAACGGCATTGAGCGGCGTGCGGATTTCGTGGCTCATGTTGGCCACAAACTGGCTCTTGGCCCGACTGGCCTGCTCGGCCTGGCTGCGGGCCTCGTGCAAAGTGGCTTCCATGGCCTTTTGCGCTGTCACATCCTCAATGACGTTCCAGATGAACGACTCCTCGCCCGCAGACTGCACCAGCACACTGTTGAGGCGACCATGCACGGTGGAACCATCGGGCCGGATGTACCGTTTTTCGTAAGGACCGTTGATGCCCTTGCGCAGCAGATCGGCCATGTACAACACGTCTGGCTCGTGGCATTCGGGAGCGGTCAGCTCCTGGAAATGCATGACCTGTAACTCGGGCAGGCTGCGCCCCAACATGCGCTGCAGGGAGGTGTTGGCATTCAGATAGCGGCCGTCCAGCGTCAGCTGAGCGATGCCAATGGGGGTGTTGGCAAACAGCGCGTGGAGCTTGTCGCGACTGCCACGCAACTCGGCTTCGGCCAGCTTGCGCTGCGTGACGTCGGACATGGTGCCGTACATCCGGAGGGCTTTGCCATCCGGCGTGCGCTCCATGGCACGCCCGCGGGAGTGGATCCAAACCACATGCCCCTCTTTGTGCCGCCCCCGGTACTCGGCTTCGTAAAACGGTGTGTGCCCTTTGATGTGTGCCTCAAATGCGGCCTGCGAACTCTGTCGGTCTTCTTCCACCGTCAGCCGGTACCAAATGCCAATATTCAGTGGTTGCAACTCCGCCTTGGTGTAGCCGAACATGTTGGCCCACTGCTCGTTGAAGTCCACCCCGCCAGTGACCACGTTCCACTCCCAGGTACCCACTCCGGTACCGTCGATCACCGCCTGCAAGCGGTGCGACTGGCTCTGGATGGTGTCCAGCATCCCATCCAGGTCATTGGCCAGGCCGGCCACTTCATCCTGCCCCTCCAGTCGAACGCGCACGTCCGGGTCTCCGTCTCGAACCGCATCCGCCACCTGGCGCACCCGGTACAGGCGACGGGTCAGTGTGGTGGCCGTGAGATACGAAGCCATCACCACCACCAGCAAGCCCCCCAGAACGAACACCATTCCTTTGAGACGCGCATCATGAACGCCGACTTGCACCGATGCATCCTCAATGCGCAACCGCACCCAACCCACATGCTCACCACCCAGCGTCACAGGCTGCAGCAGGTCCATCCACCCGCCCGAGCGAATGTCGTGCACTGCCTGCACCTGAATCGGAAGATCGGTGACATAGGAGCCGATACGGGACAATTCGGTGTGGCTGAGCACCCGCCCCTGAATGTCCAGGATCATCACGGACTCGAAATCCGGGAGGTTCACCAATCCGTTTGCAATCTCCTGCAATCCCACCAGATCGCGGGCCACCAGCCATGGGGCTGCAGACGCAGCGATCGCCTCCATGACGGCCACATTGGACTGCGCTCGCCGCTTGAGCACATTTTTCAGGCCCTGGTCAATCAGGAGGCCTGATACCAGCAGAGTCACCACCACCGTGACGCTGGCCATGATCCAGGTGAGCTTGCGACGGAGGTTGGCCCCCACCCAGGACAGGGGTGACACCCTCATGATCGGTCCTCCACAGGGCGAACAGCGGTCTCGAACCGCCGGATGAAATCGGTCACCAGCGCATAGTCTGCATCGCTCGCTGGAAAAAACCCGCTGGTGGCACTCGGTTCGAGCACCGAGCGGCCCACCACGTTGTCGGCACTCAGGCTCAACAGTCTGCGCTGCACGGACTGCACCCAGTCGGGCGGCAGATCGTCACGCACCATGACGGAATTGTTGATGAGCGGCGGGGTTTCCCACAGCACCCGAAGTTCCCCCGCCAGTTCGGGGCGGGATGCCTGGAACAGCCTCCAGGGTGGCACCCAGGTGACCCCCACATCCACCAATCCTTGCGCCACATTCATGATGGCCGACTCCTGCGATCCCACGTACAGGCTGCGGGTTTCTTTTCTGACATTCACGCCCGCTTGGTGGAGCGCGTACTGCGGCATCATGGCCGCTGCCAGGGCCGTAGGGGACGGATAGCCGAGGGTTTTTCCCCGGACATCGTCCAGAGAACGAATAGGGCTGTTGCGCCGCACCAGGAAGATGCCCCTGAAATCCCGGTTGTCACCCGCAGTCGCAATCACGTGATAGCCCGCCTTCTGTGCAACCAGGGTTTGCCACGGATTGGGAAGCAGGAGGTGTGGCTCTCTGCCTCGCAGCTTTTTTTCGTAAGCCTGGTAGTCGCGAGACGCTTCCAACAGCAAACGCCCGGCAGGCAAACCAGCATTCAGCCATTGCGTCAGGGGCCCGTACGACCGCGCCAGCTGCACCGGGTTGTGCAGCGGGTGAATGGCAAATCGAAACACCGGATCATCCCGCGCAGGCTGGCTTTGGTAAACCGGACCCGGCGGCACGTCGAGCGAATTGGTGCACCCTGACCACCACCAAGGCAGGGCCAACAGAGCCGCCAGGTGGCGTCGACGCCCGCTGATTTCCGCACTCACAGCAAGCGCTCCAGCATCAACACACCAAAAAAGCCAGCCGCAGCCAGTACGCCCCACCGAACCAACATCAAGGCCAAACGGCGAAACCACACCCTTCCGGTCGCCAGGTAGAACCCCATGGAGACCACCACGCTAAGCAGCAGAAACACCATCAGGAAGCGGAAGATCAGCATGGCAATGGACGATCGGAGTGCCGAGAACTGAAGCATCCGATTGGAACGAATGCTTCAGCTTGCACCTTTACCACACCGGAACCAAGTCGGCAAAACCCTGAGGCGCGTCACGCACATCGTCAAAAGTGACCTCTTCCCAGGCATCCGGCTGCTTCAGCAGGGCATGCAGCAGTTGGTTGTTCATGGCATGCCCTGAGCGGAAGGCGCTATAGGCCGCCAGCAACGGTTTGCCCAGAATGTAAAGATCGCCCATCGCATCCAGAATTTTGTGTTTGGCAAATTCATCGCCATAGCGCAGACCATCGGCATTCAATACCTTCTCGTCGTCCATCACGATGGCGTTGTCCAATCCACCTCCTCGGGCCAAGCCACTGGCACGCAACATTTCCACATCGCGAGTGAACCCAAAGGTGCGGGCGCGGGCAATTTCGCGCGGATAACGACCGCTTCCCAAATCGAAGCTCACGCGCTGCCCCGTTGAATCGACTGCGGGATGGTCGAATTCGATTTCAAACGTCAGCTTGTAGCCGTGGTAGGGATCCAGTCTGGCCCACTTCAGGCTGCGGCCCTCACCTTCACGCACTTCAATGGGTTTGGTCACCCGCACAAACCGGCGAGGTGCATCCTGGCGGGCCACACCCGCACTCTGCAACAGGTAGACAAACGAAGCTGCCGAGCCATCCAGAATGGGCACTTCCTCGGCGGTGATGTCAATGAGCAGGTTGTCCACCCCCAAACCTGCGCAGGCCGACATGAGGTGCTCCACCGTCAAGATGCGTGCATCACCCACTGACAACGTGGATGCCATGCGCGTATCGCTCACCAAATGGGTGCGCACCGGAATGTCGACCGGGCGGGGCAAATCCACCCGCCTGAACACAATGCCGGTATCGGGCGGCGCAGGACGCAACGTGAGTTCGACCCGCTGACCACTGTGCAAGCCCACGCCCACGGCACGGGTCACGGTTTTGAGGGTGCGCTGCTGGAGCATGTTGGGCATGGGTGAATGGCAAAACGCCATGGTAGCGGAGACAAAAAAGGCTGCACGAGGCAGCCTGTTTGGAAGACAAACCGACGGAATTCAGTCGGCTTGGCGGCGCAAGAAGGCAGGAATGTCGATGTCATCCATGCCGCCAGCCACCAAGGCATCCACCCGCGCAGTCGCTTGGGTACGGTCAGGACGGCGCCACACGCTGGGCACGGCCATGGTGTCAGGACCCGAAGCCGCCTGCATGGCAGAACCCAGGCGGGACATGCCGCCATCCGTAGAACCACCCATGCCATGGCCCATGGCTGCGATGGGCATGTTGTCGGTGCCGGTGCGCAGGGTTTGGGTCTGCAGCACTTCCAGACGGGGACGGGCTGCAGCCGCTTTTTTGCTGAGACCGGTGGCCACCACGGTCACGCGGATGGCTTCGCCCAGGCTGTCGTCGTAGGCCGCACCGTAGATGACCTGTGCGTCTTCTGCGGCGTAGGCCTTGATGGCATTCATCGCTTCTTTGGATTCCTTCAACTTCAGGGAGCCCTTGGAAGCCGTCACCAGCACCAACACACCTTTGGCCCCTTTCAGATCCGCCCCTTCCAGCAGCGGGCAGGAAACCGCTTGCTCAGCAGCCAAGCGTGCGCGGTCGGGGCCTGTGGCGGTGGCGGTGCCCATCATGGCTTTGCCTTGCTCGCCCATGACGGTGCGCACGTCTTCAAAGTCGACGTTGACGTTGCCGTAGTCGTTGATGATTTCTGCAATACCGCCCACGGCGTTCTTCAGCACATCGTTGGCTTGGCCGAAGGCTTCTTCCTGGGTGATGTCTTCGCCCAGCACATCCAGCAGCTTCTCGTTCAGGACGATGATGAGCGAGTCCACATGGTCTTCCAACTCCTTCAGACCGTTGTCGGCATTGCCCATGCGGCGTACGCCTTCCCATTCGAAGGGTTTGGTGACCACGCCCACCGTGAGAATGCCCATTTCCTTGGCCACACGGGCAATGACGGGAGCTGCCCCGGTGCCAGTGCCGCCGCCCATGCCAGCGGTGATGAACAGCATGTGCGCGCCTTCAATGGAAGTGCGAATGTCGTCGATCGCGGCCTCGGCCGCCTCGCGGGCTTTTTCGGGTTTGCTGCCAGCACCCAGGCCGGAATTGCCCAGTTGAATGACGCGTTGAGCCGCGCTACGGGAGAGCGCTTGCGCATCGGTGTTGGCGCAAATGAACTCGACACCCTGCACACCACGCTGAACCATGTAATCGACTGCGTTGCCGCCGCCGCCCCCTACGCCGATGACCTTGATTTGCGTCCCTTGGTTGAACTCTTCAATTTCGATCATTTCAATGCTCATGTGTGGCTCCTGCTATCAATCTTAAACCGACTAAACCCAGATTTCGGGTGGGAATGTGACCTTTTTTTGAAGCTTGGCCCAGTACCGGGCCACCGACTTCGCTCCGCTCGCGGCGGGGGTTGTCCCATAGGGAAAAAAGTATTGGGGTTTTCCATTAAAAATTCCCCACAAACCAGTCTTTGACCTTGCCAAACGCCCCTTTGACCGAGCCCGCTTTCTGGGCCACTTTGTGGCCCCGCATCCGGCCCATGCGGGCTTCTTCCAGCAGCCCCATGACGGTGGCAGCGCGGGGTTGCGCCACCATGTCGGCCAGGTGACTGGCGTATTTGGGAATGCCCCGGCGCACGGGCTTCAGAAAAATGTCTTCGCCCAGTTCCACCATGCCCGTCATGACCGCGCTGCCGCCGGTGATCACGATGCCCGACGACAGCACTTCCTCGTAGCCCGAATCGCGAATGACTTGCTGCACCAGCGCAAAAATTTCTTCCACCCGCGGCTCGATGACCCCCGCCAGTGCCTGACGACCCAGCATGCGCGGTGCCCGGTCGCCCAGGCCAGGCACTTCCACCTGGGTGGTGGGGTCGGCCAGCAACTGTTTGGCGCAACCGCTTTCCACTTTGATGTCTTCTGCGTCTTTGGTGGGGGTGCGCAGCGCCATGGCGATGTCGCTGGTAATGAGATCGCCCGCGATGGGAATGACCGCGGTGTGTCGAATGGCACCGCCCGAGAAAATGGCCACATCGGTGGTGCCCGCGCCAATGTCCACCAGCGCCACGCCCAATTCCTTCTCGTCGTCGGTCAGGATGGCCTGGCTGCTGGCCAGCGGGTTGAGCATGAGCTGGTCCACTTCCAGCCCGCAACGGCGCACGCACTTCATGATGTTCTCGGCCGCACTTTGCGCGCCGGTCACGATGTGCACCTTGGCTTCCAGGCGGATGCCGCTCATGCCGATGGGCTCTTTCACATCCTGCCCGTCGATGATGAATTCCTGCGGCTCCACCAGCAGCAGCCGCTGATCGGTGGAAATGTTGATGGCCTTGGCGGTTTCGATCACGCGGGCCACATCGGCTGGCGAGACTTCCCGGTTGGAAATGGCCACCATGCCCGCCGAGTTGATGCCCCGGATGTGACTGCCGGTGATGCCGGTGGACACGCGGGCAATGCGGCAGTCGGCCATCAGCTCGGCTTCTTTGAGCGCTTGCTGAATGCTTTGCACCGTGGCGTCGATGTTGACCACCACGCCGCGCTTGAGGCCACTGCTGGGCGCTACGCCCAAGCCAGCGAGCTTAAGCTGGCCGTCGAAGGTGATTTCGGCCACCACCGCCATGATCTTCGACGTTCCAATGTCGAGACCCACCACCAGATCTTTGTATTCCTTGGCCATGATGTGTTGTGCGTGCTGTAGCGGTTAAAGGGGTTGATCAGTGCTGGGGCTTGGCCGCAGGCGCCGGGCTTGCAGGCTTTGACGGGGTGGCGGCTTTGGCGGCAGTGTTGGGTTTGTTCGCTGCAGTGGCGGCGGCCGGTTTGACGGTTTTGGCGGGTTTGGGTACCGGCGCACCGGGCTCCATGGTGGCAATGCCCTGCAGGCGCAAGGCATAACCGGTGGGGTAACGCAAATCGGCCGAAACCACTTTGCGCCCCAGCGTTCCCGTGACTTGTTCGATGGTGGAGAGGTACTGCACCAGGCGGGCATCGAGCGCGGCCACGTCACCGCGCCCCAGTTCAATGTGAGCGCCTTTTTCCAGGTCCAGCCGCCAGCTGCCTTGGTCGGTCAGCTCCAGGCGGTCGATGCTCTGATCGTGCGGGGCAAAACGCTCGCTCAGTCGGTCGTACACCGCTTTCACCTGCACCGATTGGCCTTTGGGTCCTATCAGTTCGGGCAAGCGGTCGGTGTCGTCATCGGCGGTGCCCACTTCAAACACGTCACCCTGTGTGTTGACCAATTTGCTGCCACCCGCTTCGCCCCACCAGGCCACCGCCTTGTGCTCGGCCAGTGTCACTTTCAGGCGGTTGGGCCACAGGCGTTGCACCATGGCCGAACGCACCCAGGGAATGCCTTCGAACACCGTGCGCACCTCTGCGAGGTTCAAAGTGATGAAGCTGCCACTCAACCGCGAGGCCAGGTTGGCACGGAACGTGGCTTCGTTCTGGTGCTGCACCTCGCCCTCCACCTCAATGCCCCGCAGCGTCCACACCGGGTGGCGCACCGCCCACAAGCCTGCCGCAGCCAGCACCATGGCCACCAGCATCCAACCCAGCATGCTGGTGGCCAGCTTGGTGAGGCGAATGTCCAGTGGCAACGGCACGGCGGCGGTGTAGCGGTTCATGGCTGGGTGTTCTCCAGCGTGGTGGCCAGCAGGCCCATGCACAGCGCCTCGTAACTCAGGCCGGCCACCCGGGCCGCCATGGGCACCAGGGAGTGACCGGTCATGCCGGGGGAGGTGTTCATTTCCAACAGGAAGGGCTGACCGTCGGTGCGGCGAATCATCAGATCGGCTCGGCCCCAGCCTCGGCATTCCAGCAAACGGTACGCCTCCACCGACACCCGGCGGATGGTGGCTTCCAGCTCGGCAGGCAATTCGCTGGGGCAGAGGTAACGGGTGTCGTCCGAGATGTATTTGTGCTCGAAGTCGTAGTTGCCGTCCGGCGCCTGAATGCGGATGACCGGCAGCGCCACGGCGGTGTCGGCCTCGCCCAGCACCGCGCAGGTGACCTCGTCGCCCTCGATGCATTCTTCGCACAGCACATCGGGGTCGAAGCGGGCGGCCGACTGCACCGCCGCCAGCATGTGCGCCACATCGGTGACTTTGGTGACGCCAAACGAGGAACCTTCGCGGGCCGGTTTGACGATGATCGGCAATCCCAACGCCTCCACAGCCTTTGCAGCATGGGCAGCATCGTGCTGACCTTTGCCCAGACGCATCCAGCGTGGTGTAGGCAGGTTCTCGCTCAACCACACCCGTTTGGTGGTGACCTTGTCCATGGCCAGGGCCGATGCCATCACCCCCGAGCCGGTGTACGGAATGCCCATCAGCTCCAAGGCTCCCTGCACCGTGCCGTCTTCGCCATGGCGGCCATGCAGGGCAATGAAGCAGCGGTCAAAACCCTCAGCCTTCAGATCGTCCAACGGGCGCTCGGCGGGATCGAACGCGTGGGCATTGACCCCTTGCGACACCAGCGCATTCAACACGCCCTCGCCCGACATCAGCGACACCGGTCGCTCGGCCGATGTGCCGCCCATCAGCACCGCCACTTTGCCCAGGCTGGCAGCGGGCACCGAACGGCTGTTCATCATCTGCTGCAATGCATCAGGCATGAGTCACCTCGCTCAAGACCCGGGCCACCGAGGGGCTGGATGCCTGTTGCTCACCCAGCGCCACCACCTGGGCCGCCACAGCACCAATGGTTCCTGCGCCCATGCACAACACCACATCGCCGTCGCGGGCGTTGTCCAGAATGGCTTGGGCCATGGTGGCCACATCGTCCACAAACACCGGCTCCACCTTACCTGCCACACGCAGGGCACGGGCCAGGCTGCGGCCGTCAGCCGCCACGATGGGGGCTTCGCCCGCGGCATACACCTCGGACAACAGCACCGCATCGGCCTGGCCAATGACCTTCACAAAGTCTTCGAAGCAATCCCGGGTGCGGGTGTAGCGGTGCGGCTGGAAGGCCAACACCAGACGGCGCCCCGGAAATGCACCACGTGCAGCCGACAAAGTGGCCGCCATTTCCACCGGGTGGTGGCCATAGTCGTCCACCACCGCAAAGCGGCCGCCACCTTGGGCAACAGGCACCGCCACATCGCCGTAGCGCTGAAAGCGGCGACCCACACCGTTGAATTCGGCCAGGGCCTTCTGCACGGCTTCATCCGGCACGCCCAGCTCCACCGCCACAGCAATGGCAGCCAGTGCGTTTTGCACGTTGTGGTGGCCCGGCAGGTTGAGCACCACCGGCAGGTCGGGCAAGGTCACGCCGTTGCGGCGCTGCGCGGTGAAGTGCATTTGCGTGCCCACGGCCCGCACGTCGATGGCGCGCACCTGCGCGTCTTCGGCAAAACCGTAGCTGGTGATGGGCCGTGCGATGTCGGGCAGCAGGCTGCGGATGGCGGCATCGTCCACACACAGCACCGCTGCGCCATAGAAGGGCATCCGGTGCAAAAAATCCACGAAGGCGCTTTTCAGCTTGCCGAAGTCGTGGCCGTAGGTGTCCATGTGGTCGGCGTCGATGTTGGTGACCACCGACAGCATGGGCAGCAGGTTCAGGAACGAGGCGTCCGACTCGTCGGCCTCCACCACGATGTACTCGCCCGAACCCAGCCGGGCGTTGGCCCCGGCGCTGTTCAGCTTTCCGCCAATCACGAAGGTCGGGTCCAGATCCGCAGCGGCCAGCACGCTGGTGACCAGGCTGGTGGTGGTGGTTTTGCCATGCGTGCCGGCAATGGCCACGCCTTTTTGGCGGCGCATCAACTCGGCCAGCATGACGGCGCGCGGCACCACCGGCAGCAGCTTGGCATGAGCGGCCACCACCTCGGGATTGGTGGCGCTGACGGCCGTGGACGTGACCAGGCAGTCTGCCCCGGCAATGTGCGCCGCGTCGTGCCCAATGTGCACGCGCGCGCCCAGGTCGGACAGGCGCTTGGCGGCCGCACCCATGGCCAGATCGCTGCCCGAAATGGTGTACCCCTGGTTCAGCAGCACTTCGGCAATGCCGCTCATGCCGGCACCACCGATGCCGACGAAATGGATGTGACGGATGGCGTGTTTCATGCCCGACCTCCTGGATGGCCTTTGGTGGCCAGCCGTTCGCATGCAGCAACCATGTCAGTCACCGCCTTTGTTTTTTGCATTTTTTTGGCCTTTACCGCTTGATTGGCAAGGAAAGTTCGCTCTGTATTTTTTAATTCTTCAGCCAACCATTCCGCGCTGAGCTGCGGCTGTGGAATTCGCTGCGCCGCCCCGGCATTGACCAGGAATTGCGCGTTGTGGGTCTGGTGGTCGTCCACCGCAAACGGAAATGGCACCAGGATGGAAGCCACGCCCACAGCAGCCAGCTCAGTCACGGTGCTGGCCCCTGCTCGGCCAATCACCAGATCGGCCTCGGCCATGGCTTGGGCGGTGTCGTGGATGAAGGGAAGCACCCGCACGCGGGTGGGGCTGCTCGGCCAGGTTTCCGCATCGTCCCCCAACACCCGCACACCCACGCGGTTGTAGGCGGTGCGCAACGCGTCAATGTGCTGATTGCCACTCTGGTGCAGCACCAGCGGGCGCGCCTCTGGCGCCATGATGGCCAACGCAGCGGGCAACAGCTCGTTCAAGGCTTTGGCCCCCAGGCTACCGCCCAGCACCAGCACCTTGAGCGGGCCGGTTCGGGCAGCAAACCGTGCCTCGGGTGCGGGTTGCGACAAAAACTCGGTCCGCAACGGGTTGCCCACCCATTCACCCCTTGGCAAGGCATCGGGGTAGGCGGTGAAGATGCGTTTGGCCACCTTGGCCAATACTTTGTTGGCCATGCCCGCCACGGAATTCTGCTCGTGCAGCACCAAGGGCTTGCCCGCCGCCACGGCCATCATGCCGCCTGGAAAGGTGATGTACCCCCCCAGGCCCAGCACCACATCCGGCTGCACACGACGCACCACCTGCCAGCTTTGCCAGAACGCCCGCAGCAATTTGAAAGGCGCCATGGCCAGTGTCAGCGGCCCTTTGCCCCGCACACCCGAAAACTGCACCCCCTCGAAGGCAAACCCACGGGGAGTCACCAATCGGTCTTCCATGGCCCCTGGCACACCCAGCCAATGCACGGTCCAGCCACGCGCACGCAAGGCCTCGGCCACCGCCAAACCCGGAAAGATGTGACCGCCGGTGCCTCCGGCCATGATGAGAGCAGTGCCCCCACGCTTGGCGTCGTTACCGCCTGCGCTGCCCCCCAAGGGGGCTTTCGCGCCTTGGGACGGCCCGGCGGCGCTCAGCTCCGCGCCCCCACGCTTGGCGTCGTTGCGTTCCGGTGTGGGCTCGACAAGTTGGGTTTCCTGCCAGGTCACAGTCGCCCCCCCTTCATCAGCACGCGGTTTTCGGCATCCACCCGAAGCACCACCGCCAGCGCCACCAGGTTGAGCAAAATGGCCGAGCCGCCGTAGCTCATGAGCGGCAGCGTCAGGCCTTTGGTGGGCAATGCACCCAGGTTCACCCCGATGTTGATGAAGGCCTGAAAACCCACCCACAAGCCCACACCTTGCGCCACCAGTCCGGAAAACACCTGGTCCAGCGCAATGGCCTGGCGGCCGATTTGCATGATGCGGCGGGTGAGCCACATGAACACCGCAATCACCACCAGCACGCCCACCAGGCCGAATTCTTCGCCAATGACGGCCAGCAGAAAGTCGGTGTGCGCCTCTGGCAACCAATGCAGTTTTTCGACGCTCCCGCCCAGGCCCACGCCAAACACCTCGCCACGGCCAAACGCAATGAGGGCGTGGGACAACTGGTAGCCCTTGCCCAGCGCGTGGTCCTCGCTGAATGGGTCAAGGTAGGCAAAGATGCGCTCGCGCCGCCACGGGCTGGTGGCAATCACCATGCCGAAGGCCGCCACCACCAGCGCGCCCATGAGGAAAAACATGCGGGCGTTCACCCCGCCCAAAAACAGGATGCCCATGGCAATGACCACAATCACCATGAAGGCGCCCATGTCAGGCTCGGCCAGCAACAGCATGCCAACCACGATGACCGCAGCGGCCATGGGCAATACGGCCCGAAAGAAGCGCTCTTTCACCTCCATCTTGCGCACCATGTAGTCAGCCGCATACATCAGTACACCGAGCTTGGCCAGCTCAGACGGCTGGAAGTTGATGACGCCCAGCGGAATCCAACGCCGCGCCCCGTTCACGCCTTTGCCAATGAACGGAATGAGCACCAGCATGAGCAACACGATGGACGCCAGGAACAGCCATGGCGCCATGCGCTCCCAGGCGCGTAGCGGAATTTGAAAGGCAATCAGTGCGGCCACCGATCCCATGACGATGGAAAACCCATGCCGCACCACAAAATGCGTGGGCGAATAGTTGCCAAAGCGGGGGTTGTCGGGCAAGGCAATGGAGGCTGAAAACACCATCACCAGGCTCCAGGCCATCAGGCCCAGCACCACCCACACCAACGGTTGATCGAAACCCATTTCCCGCACGGCCAAAGGGCGTGAATCGACGAAGTCCTGGCTGGCGGTGCGCACGGGAAGCCGTTCTGCCGTGCGACGTTCGGGCCTGCCCGACACCCAGCCTGCGAGCTTGCTCCAGGTCCGCCCCACCTGGGCCATGCGGTTGGAAGTCGCTTCGGAGCTCATGCACCGACTCCTGTCACACCTTGTTCGGTGGCCAGCTCAGCCACCGCCGCGCAAAACACTTCTGCCCGATGGGCATAGTTTTTGAACATGTCCAGGCTGGCACAGGCGGGCGACATGACCACCGCCTCCCCTTCTTTGGCCTGCGCAAATGCCATGTGGACGGCAACCGTCAGGTCGGGGGCATCGTGCAACGGCACACCGGCATCGGCCAAGGCCTGGCGAATGCGACCCGCATCCCGGCCAATCAGCACCACCGCCTGAACATGCTGAGTAACGGGTGCGGCCAACGGAGAAAAATCCTGCCCTTTTCCGTCGCCCCCCAAAATCAGCACCAGCTTGCGGTCGACCCCCAGGCCTTTGATGGCCGCCAGCGTCGCCCCCACATTGGTGCCCTTGCTGTCGTCAAAAAATTCCACGCCGTTGACCATGCCCACTGGCTCCACCCGGTGCGGCTCGCCCCGGTATTCGCGCAGACCATGCAACATGGGAGCCAGGGGCGCACCCGCCGCAGTGGCCAGAGCCAAGGCAGCCAATGCGTTGGACGCGTTGTGCCGACCCCGAATGCGCAGCGCATCGGCCGGCATCAGTCGCTGTAACACCAGCTCCTCAGGCTCTGCGGCGGTTCCAGCGGCCGCTTTGGCTACGGCGCGGCGCTTGGGTTTGGACACTGTTTCGTCAGCGGGTTGGGCACGCACCAGCCAGGCCATGCCGTGCACCACTTCCAGCCCCCAATCGCCACTGCGGGTGGGCAGGTCGGTGCCAAAAGTCACTGGGAGTGGCGCGGGTGGCGAAGAGCTTCGGGCTTGCGCCATCACTGCTGCGTCTTCCCGGTTCAGCACCTGAATGCCTCCAGCGCCATACACCCGCTGCTTGGCATCCGCATAGGCTTCCATGCTGCCATGCCAGTCCAAATGGTCTTGGGTGATGTTGAGCACCGTGGCCGCCGTGGGCTCAAACCCCGTTGCAGCATCAGTGACGCCAAGGGGCACCCCATCCAGTTGAAAGCTGGAAAGCTCCAGCACCCAGGCTTGGGGCAAGGTGCCTTCCTGCTCAAGTGGGTTATCTTCAGAATCAGTAGCTACAACCTCAATGGAATCAGGCGATGAGGTTGAATTTTTTTCCAAATTCCATGCATCCCACAACACGTCGAGCAGCGATGGACCAATGTTGCCCGCCACCGCCACACGCCACCCCGCACGCTCCAGCAGCAAACCGGTGAGCGACGTGGTGGTGGTCTTGCCGTTGGTGCCGGTGATGGCCAGTACTTTGGGTGCAAACCCGGCTCCGGCATAGACCTGCGGCAAGCCATTGGCCCACAGGGCCAGTTCGCCCAGAACCGGAATGCCCTTTTCTGTGGCCACGGCCTGCACATCGGCCAGCTGAGTGGGGGTCAAGCCAGGGCTTTTGCATATCAGTGCCCAAGATTGACGTTCCACCAGCTTGCGATCAAACGCTGCGGTCACGACCTCGACCCCAGGCAGTTCGGCCCGCAGTTGAGCCATGCGCTCGGGCTGCTCCCGCGTGTCGGCCAGCGTCACCCGCGCACCCAGCTGGCTGCACCAGCGGGCCATGGCCCGGCCGGAAATGCCGTGGCCAAGCACCAGAATCGGTTGGTTGTGGAAAGCGTGGGGGTCGTCCGCGCCAGCGCTGGGCCGCCCCAAGCTGGTGAGCACACCCTCGGGGGGCAGCGAACGGATGTGAGCGTGGGGATCCATGTTCACCTCAACTTGAGCGTGGACAGTCCCACCAAGCACAGCAGCATGGTGATGATCCAGAACCGGGTGACCACCTGCGTTTCTTTCCAGCCACTTTTCTCAAAATGGTGGTGCAGCGGCGCCATCTTGAGGATGCGGCGCCCCTCCCCGTACTTCTTCTTGGTGTACTTGAAGTACGTGACCTGCGCCATGACCGACAGGGCTTCCACCACAAAAATGCCACCCATGACGGCCAGCACCATTTCCTGGCGCACGATGACGGCCACGGTTCCCAGTGCCCCGCCCAGTGCCAGCGCACCCACATCTCCCATGAACACCTGGGCCGGGTGGGCGTTGAACCACAGAAAAGCCAACCCCGCACCTGCCATGGCGGCACAGAACACCAGCAGTTCGCCGGTGCCCGAGATGTGGGGCAGCAGCAGGTATTTGGCAAACACGGTGTTGCCGGTGACATAGGCAAACACCCCCAGAGCCGAACCCACCATCACCACCGGCATGATGGCCAGGCCATCCAGCCCATCCGTGAGATTCACCGCATTGCTGGCCCCCACAATCACCAGGTAGGTCATGACCACAAAGCCCAACACCCCCAGCGGATAGGCCACTTCTTTGAAAAACGGCACCCACAAACCCGCAGTGGGGGGCAACTGCACCTGAAAGCCGGAAGCCACCCATTCAAAAAACAGCTCCAGCACCTTCTGGTTGGAGCGCTCAGAGATGGCAAACACCAGGTACAGCGCAGCCAGCAAGCCAATGAGGCTTTGCCAGAAATACTTTTCGCGTGAGCGCATGCCTTCGGGGTCTTTGTGGACCACCTTGCGCCAGTCGTCCACCCAGCCAATGGCCCCAAAGCCCAGCGTCACGATGAGCACGATCCACACAAACCGGTTGCTCAGGTCAGCCCACAGCAGCGTGGAAATGGCAATGCCAATCAAAATCAACACCCCACCCATGGTGGGGGTGCCGCTTTTCACCAGATGCGTTTCCATGGCGTAACCGCGCACCGGCTGACCAATTTTGAGGGCCCTCAGCATCCGAATCACCGCAGGGCCTGCGGCCAACCCGATGAGCAGTGCCGTGAGCGCACCCATGACCGCCCGAAACGTCAGGTACTGGAACACCCGAAAAAACCCCAACTCGGGCGACAGGCTTTGCAGCCACTGGGCCAGATCAAGCAGCATGGCTTGCCTCCTTGTCGTGAGTGAACGCTGCCGCAGGCCAGGTGGCCTGCAGGTCCTGCACCACCCGTTCCATCTTCATGAACCGCGAGCCCTTGACCAACACGCTGCCTCCGCCTTGCACGGCAGCGCGCACTTGGGGTTGCAGTTCTGCCATGTCGGCCACATGCCGCACAGACTGCACTTGGCCAGCAAGGTGTAGAACCGCTTCGGCCATGTGGTGGCCGCTCACCAGCACCTGGTCCAACTTCAAGGCCACAGCCTGTTGCAACACCTCCGTGTGGAAGGCCAGTGCCTGGTTGCCGACTTCGCCCATGTCGCCCAGAACCGCCACTCGGGGAGCAGGCAGACCCGCTAGCACCGCCAATGCAGCCAGCACCGAGTCGGGGTTGGCGTTGTAGGTGTCGTCCACCACCGTCAGCACCCCAGCTGGCAGTTGCAGCGCCAGCGCCCGCGAGCGCCCCTGAACCGGCTGGAACTGGGCCAGGCCTTGCACCACCACCGCCAGCGGTACGCCCGCAGCCAATGCACAGGCTGTGGCGGCCAAGGCATTGCGCACGTTGTGCCGCCCCGCCACTTGCAAATGCGTGCGCATTTCCCCTTGAGGGGTTTGCAACAGCAAGTTCCAACCCAAACCCGTCCATTCGGCGTGGCCGCGCACATCGGCGGCGGCATCGGTGTCGCTGAACGTGAGCACGGCCCGGCTGCCCGCCAGTTCGCGCCACAGCGGTGTGTAGGTGTCGTCGCTGGGAAAGATGGCGGTGCCATCTGCAGGCAGTGCCTGCAGCACGCAACCATTTTCGCGCGCCACCGCTTCCACCGTGCCCATGAACTCCTGGTGCTCGCGCTGGGCGTTGTTCACCAGCGCCACCGTGGGTTGCGCCATGGCAGCCAGCGTGGCAATTTCACCCGGGTGGTTCATGCCCAACTCCACCACCGCCAGCCGGTGGCGGCGGGCCAGGCGCAACAGGGTTTGCGGCACACCAATGTGGTTGTTCAGGTTGCCACGGGTGGCCAGGGCATCTTCCCCATCGCCACCCACAGCCGCACGCAGAATGCTGGCCACCATTTGCGTGGTGGTGGTTTTGCCGTTGCTGCCGGTCACGGCAATGAGCGGCAAGCGATATTGGGCACGCCACAGCGCAGCCAATTCACCCAATGCCACAGTGGAATCGGGCACTTCCACGCCTGGCAAACCGGCTTGCGCCAGCCCGTGTTCGGCCACGGCGGCCACAGCCCCCGCTTGGGCGGCTTGGCCCAGGAAGCTGTGCGCATCGAAGGTTTCGCCCTTCAAAGCCACGAACAAGTCGCCGGGTTGCAGGCTGCGGCTGTCGGTGTGTACGCGCTGTGCCGGCCACTGGCAGGCACCCACGGTGCGAGCCCCCGTCAGTTGGGACAACAGTTGGGTAAAGGACAACAGGGTCATCAAACGCGGCCTTCGCCAATGGAATGAAACGCCAGCAGCACCTGCTGCGCATCGGAAAACGGAAATTTCTGACCCTTGATGTCTTGCGTGGCCTCATGCCCTTTGCCAGCAATCAGCACCACGTCCGCCGGTTGGGCTTGGGCCACGGTTTGAGCAATGGCCAGCGCACGATCCGGTTGAATGGCCACCGCCTGTGGCTCGCTCAAACCGGCTTGCATTTGGTGCAGGATGTGCAGCGGGTCTTCGCTGCGGGGGTTGTCGCTGGTCAGACACAGCCCATCGCTGCCAGCCTCAGCGGCGGAAGCCATCAGGGGGCGCTTGGCGGCATCGCGGTCGCCCCCACAACCCACCACACAGTACAACCGCCCCCCGCGCACCTGCGCCAACGGGCGCAGCGCTGCCAAGGCCTGGGCCACCGCATCCGGGGTGTGCGCATAGTCCACCAGCACCAATGGACGACCCGCTTGGCCGTCGGTCACTGACTCCATGCGTCCGGGTACCGCCCCCACTGCTGCGCAGGCCTGCACTGCATCCGGCAGGTCAATACCCAACGCCCGCATGGCCGCCACCACACCCAGCAAGTTGCTGGCGTTGTAGCGCCCCACAAAGGGCACTTGCAAATCCGCTTGACGGGTTTGCCCACCACGGTGTTCCACCACCGTCATGGCCATGCCGGTGGCGGTGGCACGCAACCCGTTTGCATACAGTTGCCTACCCCGGCTGCTCGTGGCCCGGCTTGGCGGGGCTGACAAGCTCACGGTCCAAAGTGGCCAATCCGGTGGCTGGCTCGCGAATGGTTGGGCCAACTGTTCAGCCAGTTGGGCTCCATGGGCATCGTCCACATTCACCACCGCAGCGCCCAAACCATGCCAGCGGAACAAGCGGGCTTTGGCCGCCCAGTAGGCCTGCATGCTGCCGTGGTAGTCCAAATGGTCTTGCGTGAAGTTGGTGAACACCGCTACCGCCACGCGGGTACCGTCCAGCCGGTGCTCTTGCAGTCCAATGGACGACGCCTCCACCACGCAAGCTTGAACGCCGCCGTTCGCCCATTCGCGCAACTGCTTTTGCCAAGTGACGGGGTCTGGTGTGGTGAGGCCCGTTGGCGTGAAGCCAGCCAGCGCATTCACTCCGTCAAGCGCCACTTCCGGACTCTGAACACCCGGCAGGGGCGGTAGCCCCATGCCCAGGGTGCCCACCATGCCGCAGGGCCGACCCAGCACGCCCAGCGCCTGCGCCAGCCACCAGGCTGTGGATGTTTTGCCATTGGTCCCCGTGACAGCCACCACATCCATGAACCGGCTGGGGTGGTCAAAAAACGCGGACGCCAACTCCCCGGTGCAGGCCTTCAGGTTGCGCAGGCTGGCCACTTTGCCATGGGTGTGCGTTGCCGCGTGCCATTCAGGCAGCCAGGGGGCCAAACCTTCTTCATCCACCAATGCGGCCACGGCACCCGCCTGCAAGGCCGATGGAACAAACCGCCGCCCATCCGTGGCCCAACCAGGCCAGGCCACAAAAGCATCACCCGCTTGCACCTGGCGACTGTCCAGGCACAACCCCCTCACCCCTTGCCCACCTTGCGCACGCAACCAGGCCAGCGCCTCGGGCACACCGGGCAACGACATCACCTGAGGAGCGACCGTGTTCTGCATCAGAACGACTCCTCCACCGCCTGCGCCACATACTGGGGTTTGACGCTCATGTCGGGCTGCTCACCCAGAATGCGCAGAGTCTGCTGCACCGTTTCGCTGAACACCGGGGCCGCCACCAGGCCGCCGTAATACTGACCCGCGCTGGGCTCATCAATCATCACGCCCACCACAATCCGTGGTTTTTCGATGGGGGCCATGCCGGTGAACCAGGCCCGGTATTTGTTGCTGGCGTAGCCTTTGCCCACTTGCTTGTGCGCAGTGCCGGTTTTGCCGCCCACTGAAAACCCCACCGTCTGCGCCTTCTGACCCGTGCCCCCAGGGCCAGCCGCCAGCTCCAGCATCTTGCGCACCGAAATGGCCGTTTGGGGTGAAAACACCTTGCGCCCAGTGGGAGGCCCCTCCCGTTTGAGCATGGTGGACGGAATGATTTCCCCGTCATTGGCAAAGGCGGTGTACGAATGCACCATCTGGAACAGCGAAGCAGACAGGCCGTACCCATACGACATGGTGGCCTGCTCAATGGGGCGCCAGTTTTTCCAGGGCCGAACCCGGCCGGCCACCGCCCCCGGAAATTCAATGCGTGGTTTTTGCCCGTAGCCCAGCGCGGTGTAGGTTTCCCACATTTCCTGCGGGCTCATCTTCTGGGCGATCTTCAGCGAGCCGATGTTGCTGGACTTCTGAATCACCCCTTCCACCGTCAGGGCACCGTAGTTGTGGGTGTCGCTGATGGTGAAACCACCCATGGAATAACGGCCTGGGCTGGTGTCGATGATCATTTGCGGGTGAATCCGCTTCGCTTCCATGGCCATGGCCACGGTGATGGGCTTCATGGTGGAGCCCGGCTCGAAGGTGTCGGTCAATGCGCGGTTGCGCAGCTGCTCACCGCTCAGGTTTTCCCGGCGGTTGGGGTTGTAGGTGGGGTAGTTGGCCAGCGCCAGCACCTCGCCGGTATGTGCATCCATCACCACCACGCTGCCCGCTTTGGCTTTGTTCAGCGCAATGGCTTCCTTCAACTTTTGGAAGGCAAAAAACTGCACCTTGCTGTCAATGGACAACTGCAAATCCGGGCCATCCACCGGCGGAATGGCATCGCGCACGTCTTCCACCACCCGACCCAGGCGGTCTTTGATGACGCGCCGCGAACCCGGCGTGCCCGAGAGCTGCTTGTTGAAAATCAGCTCCACCCCTTCTTGCCCCATGTCCTCCACATTGGTAAAGCCCACCACATGGGCGGCTGCCTCGCTTTCGGGGTACTGGCGCTTGTAGTCCTTGCGAAAATAAATGCCCTTCACACCAAGGGCTTCGGCCTCTTTGGCCACCGGCTCATCCACCTGGCGCTTCACCCAGACGAAGGTTTTGTCTTCGTTGGACAGCAGTTTTTGCAAATCCGGCAGCTTCAGGCCCAACACCCGTGCCAACTTGGCCAGACCGGGATCGTTTTTGTCCACATCCTCCGGAATGGCCCACACACTGCGCGCGGCCACACTGGAAGCCAGGATGAGCCCATTGCGATCCAGCACCCGGCCCCGGTTGGCGGGCAACTCCAGCGTGCGGGCAAACCGCACCTCACCCTGCCGCTGAAAAAACGCATTGCCCCAAACCTGCACATAGGCCGCTCGCCCGGCCAAGCCCAGAAAGGCCAAACCCAGCATGGCCACAATGAACTTGCTGCGCCAAACTGGGGTTTTGCTCGCCAGCAGCGGGCTGGCGTGATAGGCAATGCTGCGCGTCACGGCTCAGCCCTTCCCTTGCCGGGCGCAACACTGGAGCGGCTGGCATCCACAGACCAGGTGGCGTACTGGGTGATGGCGGGATTGGCCGGGCGCATTTGCAAGCGCTGGCTGGCCAGCTGCTGCACCCGGGACGATGTGGCCTCGGCCCGCTTTTGCACTTCCAGCTGCTCCCGCTCCGCCTCCAACCTGCGGGCCAGACTGCGGGCTTTGTCCAGCTGCGTGTAAACGCGGCGCGACTCGTACTGCGTGTGCACCAAAAAGAAGGCACTGGCCACCAGGGCCAGCAGCAGCATGAGGTTGAGGCGAATCATCGGCGCCCCCTGGTCTTGGCAGACGCCGCTGCACCGGAAGCCCCAGACCCGCTCGGGCGGCGTTTGCCACCGGAGCTCGGCATGGCTTCTGGCTTGTCTTCGGGCACAGGTGCCGCCGTGCGCTCGGCCACCCGCAACACCGCGCTGCGAGAGCGGGGGTTGGCAGCCACTTCCGCATCGGAAGGCATGATGCGCCCCAATGCCTGCAACGCCAGAACAGGCGCCGCATCGGGCGCGGAAAACGGCAACCGGCGGTCCACCACTTCACGCGAGTGCTTGGCAATGAACTGCTTGACGATGCGGTCCTCCAGCGAATGAAAGCTGATGACCGACAACCGCCCACCCGGGCGCAGCACGCGCAGTGCCGCACTCAGGACTTGTTGCAACTCCTCAAGTTCGGCGTTGATGAAAATCCGAAAAGCCTGAAATGTGCGCGTTGCAGGGTCCTTGCCCGGCTCGCGGGTTTTGACCGCGCCAGCCACGACTTGGGCCAGTTCAGCGGTGGTTCGAAGAGCGCCCCGTTCCTGTCGGCAACGATCAATCGCCTTTGCAATCGGTTGAGCAAACCGTTCTTCGCCGTATTCACGTATCACCTCCGTGAGGGTGGAAATGTCTGCCGTCTCCAGCCACTGCGCCACGCTCTGGCCCCGGGTGGGGTCCATGCGCATGTCCAGCGGGCCGTCGTGACGGAATGAAAAACCGCGTTGCGGGTCGTCGATTTGCGGGGAACTGACCCCCAGATCCAGCAGCAAACCGTCGGCACTGCCTTCGGGCAACACACCCAGATTGGCAAAACCTTCGTGGCGAATGGTCAGCCTGGAATCGTTCAGGGCCTGCGCAGAAGCGATGGCCTGCGGGTCTTTGTCAAACACCGTGAGACCACCCTGCGGACCCAGGCGCGACAAAATCAACTTGGAATGTCCGCCACGGCCAAAGGTGCCGTCGATGTAACAGCCATCCGGGCGCACACAGAGTGCGTCGACCGCCTCATTCAACAGGACGGTCTGGTGAACCCACTCGTCTTGCATGGCGGCTTAGAACGAAAAATCCTTGAACACGTCGGGCATGTCGCCCTTCATGGCTTCCGCTTCCTGGGCGGCATAGGTGGCTGCATCCCACAACTCGAAGTAGCCACCCATTCCCAACAACACCGCATCTTTTTGAATGCCCGCTGCCGCACGCAGCTCGGGAGAAATGAGCACGCGACCGGTGCCATCCATCTCCACATCCATGGCGTTGCCCAAAAAAATCCGCTTCCACCACTGCGCCTGCATGGGCAGGGCGGAAATGCGTTCGCGGAATTTTTCCCATTCAGGACGGGGAAACACCATCAGGCAGCCGTGCGGGTGCTTGGTGATGGTGAGTTGACTGCCCGCTGTGGCGCTCAGGACGTCACGATGCCGGGTCGGCACAGACAGCCGCCCCTTCGCATCGAGACTGAGAGATGAAGCACCCTGGAACACGTTGAATCAGCCCTGCGCATCAAGCCTTTAAAGGCACTTTTCACCACTAAATTGCACTTTTCACCACTGTATCAGCAAAACCCCCTCTCAAACAGTGACACTCACACAGAATTTGCAATGAAATCAAACACTTAGAGATGTATTCATCCACAGTTTGACATCAAAAAACCCTTCCAAATGAAGCACTTAGTAAAGGGTGTGAATGTGCTGGATCAGGGATTTCAGCGTTTCACCCCACTCGTCCAGGCGAAAAAAAACCCGGTCAGGTGAGCCGGGTTTTGGATTGCGGGCCATTCAGACCCAGCCACATTGGGTCAAAGGATGAAGCGCGACAAATCCTCGTTCTGACTGAGTTCCGCCAACCGGGAGTCGACATAGGCCGCATCGATCACCACGGTTTGACCCACCTGCTCGGTGGCGGCAAAGCTGACCTCGTCGAGCAGGCGCTCCATGACGGTGGCCAGGCGGCGTGCACCAATGTTCTCGGTGCGCTCATTCACGTCGTGCGCCAACTGGGCCAAGCGGGAAATGCCTTCTGGCTTGAAATCTAGCGTCACCCCCTCTGTGGCCAGCAGCGCCTGGTACTGGCGCACCAGGCTGGCATCGGTCTGGTTGAGGATGGCTTCAAAGTCCGCCACCGACAGCGACTGCAACTCCACCCGAATAGGAAAGCGGCCTTGCAGCTCCGGAATGAGGTCGCTGGGGCGGCTGAGGTGGAACGCCCCGCTGGCGATGAACAGCATATGGTCGGTTTTGACCATGCCGTATTTGGTGGACACGGTGGTGCCCTCCACCAGCGGCAGCAAATCGCGTTGCACGCCCTGGCGCGACACATCGGCGCTGCCGGATTCGTTGCGGGAGGCGACCTTGTCGATCTCGTCGATGAACACGATGCCGTTTTGCTCGGCATTGCTCACGGCACGTTGCTTGATGTCGTCTTCATTGACCAGCTTGGCCGCTTCTTCGTCGGTCAATACCTTGAGGGCTTCTGCAATCTTGAGGCGACGGGTTTTGCGCTTGCCCTGCCCCAACTGCGAAAACATGCCCTTGAGTTGCTCCGCCATGTCTTCCATGCCCGCCGGCCCCATCACTTCCAGCTGAGGGCGGGGCTCGGCCAGGTCGATTTCGATTTCCCGGTCGTCCAACTGGCCCTCACGCAGCTTCTTGCGAAACACTTGGCGGGCGGTGTTGTCGGGTGGCGGAGCCGATGCTTCGGCCAAGCCAAAGCCGACCTCGGTGCGGGGCGGCGGCACCAGCACATCGAGCACGCGCTCTTCGGCGGCATCTTGCGCCTTGCTGCGTTGCAACACCATGTCGGCCTCGCGGGTTTGCTTCACCGCCATGTCCACCAAGTCACGGATGATGGAATCCACATCCTTGCCCACATAGCCCACCTCGGTGAACTTGGTGGCCTCCACCTTGATGAACGGTGCATCGGCCAGCTTGGCCAGGCGGCGGGCAATCTCGGTTTTGCCCACGCCCGTGGGGCCGATCATGAGGATGTTTTTGGGCGTGATTTCGTGGCGCAAGCTCGCATCGACCTGCTGGCGGCGCCAGCGGTTGCGCAAGGCAATGGCCACCGCGCGTTTGGCCGCTGGCTGGCCGACGATGTGACGGTCCAGCTCGGCCACAATGGCCTGGGGAATCAAAGATTTCATATCAAAACAGGCTTTACCGCTTTATATATAAGCGGTTTTAGCTATGGTTTATTCCAGCACTTCAACCGTGTGATTGAGGTTGGTGTAGATGCACAGTTCGCCCGCAATGGTCAGGCTTTGGCGAACAATTTGTTCCGCGGTCAGGCTGGTATGGTCCACCAGCGCCTTGGCGGCAGCCTGGGCATAGGCACCGCCGGAACCAATGGCCACAATGCCGTGCTCGGGCTCCAGCACATCGCCATTGCCGGTGATGATGAGGCTGGCGGTCTTGTCGGCCACCGCCAGCATGGCCTCCAGGCGGCGCAGCACGCGGTCGGTGCGCCAGTCGCGGGTGAGTTCGATGGCCGCACGGGTCAGGTGGCCCTGGTGTTTTTCTAGCTTGGCCTCGAAACGCTCAAACAAGGTAAAGGCGTCAGCCGTGGCCCCTGCAAACCCCGCCAACACCTGGTTTTTGTAGAGCTTGCGCACCTTGCGTGCCGTACCTTTGACCACAATGTGGCCCAGGGTCACCTGGCCGTCGCCACCAATGGCAACCTGCACACCCTCGGGCGTCTGGCGGCGAACGGAAATGATGGTGGTGCCGTGAAACGATTCCATGAAATACCAAAAAGAGGGGGTCAGTCTTCGCGCGGAACCACGTCAGCTTGTTCGGTGATGCCAATGACGTGAAAAAACGCAGAAATGAGACGGTTCACATCCACAAAACGCACCCTGCGTCCTTGCGACTGATGGGCGGCAGCCCAATTGAGAATGGCTCCGGCAGCGGCGAAGTCAACCCGGATCAGGTACTTACATGACACCACCCGAACCGCAGCATCCCCAATCAGTTGATCCAATTCCTGAAGAGATCGGGCAGGATCACCCAGCAGCTCACCAATGAGTTCCCCATGTGATGCATTTTGGAAGCCAACCGCGCCGGATGAATCCAGCGAAGACAAAACATCCTCACCGGCAGGAGCCACACCTCCCAGATCATGCAACTCCGGAGCAGCAGCGATTCCCAGAGCCTCCAGACTCAAATCTCTGAACCCACAACCAGGTGCATCCCAAGCAGGAGGAGAAATTTCGTAGGTAACACAAAAATCCAGAGCCACCGATTCGAACTCGTCAGGAAGATTCATGACACGCAATGCAGCCAACCGCAAGCCCCAACAGGCCTGACTCACATCTCGCCGTCCCGACGGGGTCAAATCCATCAATACATTCAGCAGCTGCTCGGATCCCACAAAACGAAGCTCAACCGAAGACGCCGCCCAACCAGAAAACACATGGGTCAACCTCTCGATCACAGCCGGATTCACCGATTTCAGCTCAGACCAATCCAAAACCCAGGGAGGCGGGACACGGTCAAGCATTTGAGACATCATGGTCAGCATGTGTCCGTCCATCTCAGCATCCGCAGTCCAACTCGGCCTTGCCTGCGAGGCGACCGCATCTGACTTTGTCATCCGAATGGCCGCCTCTACAGGCATGAAAAACCATTGCGGTGCTGATCGGGAAAACCGCTTTGCAAACTGCAATGCACGGGCTTCAAATTTGTCCGCTTTGCCTGTTGCTCGGTACAAATCCAGAAGTGCCAGCCATTCGTCCGGTGTTCCGCCAGCTCCCTTGCGACTGATCACATCCAGCAACCCTTGCTCTGTTCCCTGTTCATCCCCACTCGCATACCGGATTGCAGCCTCTTCTATTTCGGGATCCATGACCAATTGAGCGGCATCCAAAGCATAAAACTTGGAGTCAGTCAATGGCATAGACTGAATGCTCAACTCACTCTGAATTTCCGATAATTCAGGAGGACACGTTGGCCCCGTCTCAGATTGCACGTCGACCCGTGCAGAATGCCCATTCAACGACACTGGCTGCAAATCTGCACCAGCAGCGCTACCCGTGGCGTCCACGGTATGCGGCCTGGTCAAAAGTTGAGTGGTTGCGTACTCAGCCGATTTTTCTGTTTTCTGGAGAGAAAACCGCAGAGGCATTTTCAGGGTGGTCGCATCCTGTTGTTGTAAGGACACTATCTTGCCATACGCCAGCGTCGTGTCCATGTGGTCCGACCGATGGGGCCGTACAGTCACACCAGCTGAATGCGGAGCCTGAATCGTGTTGCCCTCTCTGTCTTGCTGCTTGGTTTTCCACCACTGCATGGACATGTGAGCTTCAATGTCGTCGATTTTTTTCAGCATGCCTGCCCGGTCATCTGGACGAGAATCGAAAGTGCTCTGAAAAAAGGACGGAGTTCCACGCTGCCCTGGATCGGCACCACTGCCTTTCGCTCGCAGGCGGCGCAGCATGTCGAATTCGCGCTTGCGAACGAAATCGTTGCGTCGCTTGCGTTCGATCATCTCTTTCAGCGCTTGCTTGCTGTGCTGATCTCTTTGATCGGAAACGGTATCCAAATCCCCCCAGCTGGTGGCTGGGTGGCGAACAAAATTCACCACCCTTGAAAACAACCCTCCGGAATAAGCATCTTTGGACATGATGAAATACCCTGAGGAGGATCAATCTCCAAACATTTTCTGTTTGAGTTCCCGGCGTTGCTGCGCTTCCAGCGACAGGCTGGCTGTGGGACGGGCCAGCAACCGACCCACCCCAATGGGCTCACCGGTTTCGTCGCAGTAACCATAGTCACCGGCGTCGATACGGGCAATAGATTGCTCGATTTTTTTCAGCAGCTTGCGCTCCCGGTCTCGGGTGCGCAACTCTAGCGCGTGCTCTTCCTCGATGGTGGCGCGATCCGCTGGATCGGGCACAACCACCGTGTCTTCGCGCAGATGCTCGGTGGTTTCTCCCGCGTTGGACAGAATGTCCTGCTTCAGCTTGACCAGCTTGGCACGGAAATACGCCATTTGCACATCGTTCATGTACTCCGAGTCGGGCATGGCCAGCACTTCGGCATCCACGAGTTGGTCGACGGGCTTGCTTTTCCAGTTGTTGGCGAGTTTGGGATCTTTGCGGGCCTGAGATTGCACGGTAACGGACATGACGCGATTGGAAATGGGAGAGAACGTCGCCTTGGCCGCATCCGGTGAGTGGCTGGGCAAAGGCTGAGGAGTTGGGACGGCCACTGCGCTGGATTTGGCACGACCACGCGTGGCTTTGGCAGGTTTGGGGGGCTCAGGCGCCACCACAGGGGGCTGCACAGCGGGCGCAGCCATCAGGACTTTCGCAGAAGCAGCCGGTTTTTTGGATGCCGCTGCCAACGTGGATGATTTTGAGGGCTTGTCGGAGGGCACCGCCTTGGCTGACACCGCTTCGGCAACAGCGGCACCTTTGGCCGCCGTTTTCTTGACAGCCACTTTGGTAGGCATTGCCTCAACCGCTTGGGTCACCTTGGTCTTGGCGGTCGACTTGGCCTCGACCGGCGCAGCTGCCGCCTTGATGGTGGCGTTTTTCTTGGTCACAGCCTGTCTCCTCTGGGGTTGGGGCTTGGCCGTTTGAACGGGAACGGCGGGCTGGCCCTTTTTCTGTTGGCGCGGAGTCTTCACAGGAAGGATGGCCTCCGTCGCGCTTTCGACATGAGTGGGGCGACTCGCCGTCGATCCCGTTGGCCGCACCGCTTCAGCAGGCTTGCCAGCCGGAAACCCGAAGCTTTGCATCAGCGAGACAAACAACATCGCACGCCCTGTGGGTCAAGTCGAGAAGCGCTGCATTATGTCAGGCACTGGTCCAAGCCTTGCACCAGGATATCCCGGGGTAAATCGATGCCGATGAACACCAGCTTGCTGAGCTTTGGCTCACCCGCCGCCCACAGAGGTCCCAGGTCGCTGCCCATGAGCTGATGCACCCCTTGGAAAATCACCTTGCGGTCGGTGCCCTTCATGAACAGTACACCCTTGTAGCGCAGCATGCGCGGCCCATACACATTGACGATGGCGCCCAGAAAATCTTCCAGTTTGGCGGGGTCGAACGCGCGGGTGGCGCGGTAGACGAAGCTTTTCACGTCGTCGTCATGATGGTGGTGGTGTCCCTGACCGTGATCGCGCTGGTGGGACGGGTGATTGCAGTGCTCGCCGTGTTCATGGTCGTGGTGGTCATGCCCGTGGTCGTCTTCTTTCAGGAAGTCGGGGTCGATGTCGAGCTTGGCATTCAGATTGAACCCCTTCAAATCGAGCACCTTGGACAGAGGCGCCTCGCCGAAATGCGCGGTCTCAATGGGCGCACGCGGGTTCATGTGCTTCAAGCGGTGCGTCAGCGCATCCAGCTCGTCGGGGCTGACCAGATCGGCCTTGCTGATGAAGATCTGGTCGGCAAAGCCCACCTGGCGGCGCGCTTCCTGGCGGTCGTTGAGCTGCTGGCCGGCGTGCTTGGCATCCACCAGCGTGACGATGGCATCCAGCAAGTAGCTTTCGGCCACCTCGTCGTCCATGAAGAAGGTCTGCGCCACCGGACCGGGGTCGGCCAAGCCGGTGGTTTCGATGATCACACGCTCGAAATCCAGCAAACCTTTGCGCTTTTTGGCTGCCAGCAGTTGCAAGGTGGCGCGCAAGTCTTCGCGGATGGTGCAACACACGCACCCATTGCTCATTTGGATGATTTGTTCATTGGTATCGGCCACCAGAATGTCGTTGTCGATGTTTTCTTCGCCAAACTCGTTCTCGATGACGGCAATCTTCTGGCCATGCGCCTCGGTCAGCACGCGTTTGAGCAACGTGGTTTTGCCGGAACCGAGGAAACCGGTGAGGATGGTGGCGGGGATCAGGGCCATGCTGAGCTTTCGGTGGCGGGTCAAAGACTGTGGGCAACACCTTCCGGCCGTGCCGTGCGCCGGAAGGAAAATGGGGCGGCAGTGTAAGTCAAGCGCCATCCCAACCCATCAGGGTCGGCGCATCACCACCAAACCTTTCAGGTACTCACCCTCGGGGAATGCCAGACCCACCGGGTGATCAGGGGCACCGGCCAGTCGGTCGGTGATGAAGGCATCCACACCCGCTTCCAGCGCGGCCGATGCCACCACCTTCTGGAACAGCTCCACCCCCATGGCGCCCGAACAGGAATACGTAAACAGGCAGCCACCCGGCTTGAGGAGTTTGAAGCCGAAGCGGTTGATGTCTTTGTAAGCCCTAGCCGCCCGCTCGATGTGGGCAGCGCTGGGCGCCAGCTTGGGCGGGTCGAGCACGATGGCGTCGAAGCGCCGACCTTCCTTGTCGAACTGGCGCAGGGTGGCGTTCACATCCGCGTCCAGCCAAGTGGTGTCGGATACATCAAATCCGTTCAGCATGACATTCTTGCGTGCCAGTTCCAGCGCGGGGCCGGACGAATCGACCGAAGTGACATGCCCATCACCACTACGCATGCCTGCAGCGCGCATGCCAGCCAACGCCGCCACCGAAAAGCCACCGGTGTAGCAATAACAATTGAGCACATCGGCAAAACGGCGGTGGCGGATGATGTCCGAAAACCGGTGACGACTGTCGCGCTGATCCAGGTAGTAGCCGGTTTTGTGCCCCAGCTCCACATCCAGCGCCAGCTTCCAGTCGTGCTCCTGCAGCACCACGGCCGTGGTACCACCCTTTTCGTCCCCGCCGCGCAGCCAGCCTTTGGTGGGCTCCAATCCTTCCAGGTTGCGTACCCCCCCGTCCGAGCGCTCGTACAGGCGGGTGCAGCCGGTCGCCTTGAGCAACGCATCTGCCAGCACCGGCTTCCAACGTTCGGTGCCCGCGCTCATGAATTGAGCCACCAGGATGTCGTCATACCGGTCCACCACCAAGCCGGGCAGGCCATCGCTTTCGGCATGCACCAGTCGGACCCCGTTACTTTTGATATCAAAAAAGCCTCTAGCGCTAATTGATCGGGAAACAGTAGCTTCGAAAAAAGAAGCATCTATTTTGTCCGTCTCTTCGAAGCTCCACACCCGAACCTTGATTTTGGAACTGGGCGAATACGCCCCCCACGCCAGAAAACGACCGGTGTCGCTCTCGACTCGCACGGTTTCACCAGGGTCGGCCTTGCCTTTGGCAATGGCCCCTTCAAACAGCCAGGGGTGCCTGCGCAACAGCGACTTTTCTTTACCGGGTTTGAGACGGATGACTTTCATGGAATGCAATAAATGAAATGTCAAAAAAACAGTTTTGTGATAGCCTGACCAGCATACACATTCAGTTGAGGGGCGAGGAAAGCATACCCCCTCGTTGTCGCCTCAGCCCATGAACCTTCCACCGTCATCGTTGCATCCTGAGGGTAGCCGCCCGTTGATGCCGCTTGAGATCGGTGCACCCATCCGAAGCGCGGTGGACTGGTTCTGGAAAAGTGACCATCAAGGCGTCATCGTTGAATGCCATCCTGCCGCTGACAGGAATGGGACTGACCAGCAGGAACCGCCCCTGACTGTTGGGTGCCCCCTTTGGGAACAAGCCAGCATGGGTTGGTTCAACACATCGCCGGCCTCGCTCCAAGCCGGATTCATGGCACGGCAGCCGCTGCGCAATGTGATGGCCAGTTGGTCAGCCAAGTCCGAGACCCGCTTCTGCCTGGTGATCAATGGCGATCTCGTCGGCACGACGGACCGCTCACGGCACTGGGAAGGGAGCCTCTCCCTATCGCCGCTGGCCAGCCTGGCCGGGCTACCGCCACATCTTCAGCCAACGGCACACCAAGGGCACAGAGATCCGGCAGCAAGTCCTACAGCGGGCAGGGCCATCGTCAACCGAATCGAGGACGCTCTGACCCTCGGCCAGCGGTTCCATCGGTACTCAGCGGTGCTGGTGGTGAGGCTGCGTGCGTCGTCGCCACAGCCAACCTCTCTGGACAGGGCACTGGGGCTTCTGGGAACGGCTTTGCGTCCGGAAGACGTCTTGGAGGTCTTGGGGCCAGAAGAAATTGGTGCGGTCCTGATGGATTTGGGCGACACCCCTTTGGCTACCGCAGCTGCGGCCCGTCTCATGGCCATGCGCCTGGTCACCGCCTTGAATCCTGCCGCAGTGGACTTGCCACCAGATTGCATCGTGGGTTTGGCGTTGGTTGCCCCTCCCGCCACACACGCTTCCCATGTGCTGAAACAGGCGCAAGATGCGGTCACGCACACCCGCTGGCAAATTGCGCCCCATGTCTGGGTCAGCGACCCCAACCTGCACCGAGATCTGACATCCCGCGTGGTGCTGGAGTCGGAACTCCAGCACGCGCTCAAAGCCGAAGAATTTGTACTGCACTACCAGCCGGTGGTGAATGTTCAGGGCGAAGTGGTGGGAGCGGAGGCCCTGATCCGCTGGAGGCACCCGCAACGGGGCATGGTGCCCCCCGTCCAGTTCATCCCCGCCGCAGAAGAGTCAGGATTGATCGTTCCATTGGGCCGCTGGGTGCTGCGAGCGGCCTGCAGGCAGTTGGCACAATGGGCACGCATTCCCTACAAAGCCAGCTGGACCATTGCCGTCAATGTCAGCGCCAAGCAGTTTGCGCAGGCGTCTTTTGTGGACGAGGTGCTGGGTGCGTTATCAGAAACCGGCGCCAATCCACGAAGATTGAAACTGGAGCTGACGGAAAGCATCATGGTCACCAAGGTGGAAGAGGCCATTGCCAAAATGACGGTTCTGCAGGAACAGGGGCTGAAGTTCTCGCTCGACGACTTTGGAACAGGCTACTCGTCGCTGAGTTACCTGAAACGCCTGCCGCTGCAACAGCTGAAAATTGACCAATCGTTCGTGCGAGACATTCACAAAGACCCGAACGACGCAGCCATTGTCAAAACCATTCTGGCATTGGCACACAGCCTGGAACTGTCGGTCATTGCCGAAGGAGTGGAAACCACCGAACAGGAGCTGTTCCTGATTTCGGCCGGTTGCCGCTTCATGCAGGGTTACCTGTACGGCAAACCAGCCCCCATCGAGCACTGGCCCTGACCACGGACCGTGCGGGCCCGTGGCAGTGGGTCAGTCATCACACAGCTCCCGGCCTTTGATGCCTTCGTTCAGAGGGTGTCCCAGCATGGCATTGCCAGCCCTGAGCCCCCCCATGAAGGCGGCCTCCACACAACCGGCGTTGAAACCGTTGTCGGTCCAGTCTCCAGCCAGGTACAGGTTGTCGAGACCCGTGGCATTGGCTTTCAGACGGGCAGAGGTACTGCCCGCCACAGACATGACATAACGCTCGGAGGGGTCGGTATTGGCCCTGACGTACGTGTCCAGCAGCTCGGTGCGGCGGATGCCACCCGTTCCATTTGAAATCGTCGGCCACAGAACCGCCAGCCGATGATCCAGCCAATCGTCGGACGCCTGCTGCGCCTTGGCGAGCGCCCGGTGTGGTGTGGCACCATCGGCCGGATTGAGCGGCCCCTCGGGCAAAGCCCCGCAGAAGTACGCCACATTGCGGGGTGCATCGGCGGGGTTCCACACCTCCTGGCTCAGCAAATGAGACATGTCCGCCCAGGTGTCCAGCGGCTCGTCAAAGGCATCCATGACCGGCGAAGGGAGCTGCCAACCCAACGAAGCCAGATCGGGTTTCAACCAGTATTGCACCCCTACAGTGCAAACCGTTTTGACCTTGTCCACCATGTTTTGCCACGCGGGGAAGTGCTGGCAGATTTCGGAGCACAGCAGAGGCACGCTACCCAGAGAAATGCCAAACACCACTTCGTCAAAGTCGGTGCCCACCTCCAAACGCAACGCAGCCACATCCGGCCACTTGAACCACATGGACTCCAGGTTCAGCCCTTGCGCGTCTTCAGCCTGCTGCAACTGGTCGGCATCCACAATCTGGTCGTAGAGTGGCTGTGACGGCCAACAATCCAACCCCTGCACCGAAACCAGAGGCTCATAGTCGTTCTTGACCGTCACTTGTCGGGCCATGTCGATCGCGGCCACCCGTTTGCGATCAGCCGACAGGCGCAGCCCCGTCACCCGGTGGAAGAACTTGAAGGCCACACCGCGCTGCTTCAGCGCCTTGTAGAACGGGGTGAAGATGGTGTCGCCCATCCCAGCCCTCATCTTCCAAAAAATGCTGCCGTCATAGGTAAAGCACATGCGCAAGATGGTTCGCAGTGCCGGTGCAGTGGCGAAATTGGCGGTGTCGTCCAAGCGGGAGGAATCGCCATCTTCGAAGGCAAAGACAAAGTCGTACATGCCTCGCAGCAACGGGTTGGTTTCCAGGCTGTACGTCAGCGGCAACGCACCATTGACCCGGAGCCACTGTCGAAACTCGCCATCCAGCCGTCCCAATTCCGACCCTTTGCGAATGCCTTCTTCCATCAGGCCGCGAAGAATGGCAACGAACATGTCCATCAGAAGCAGGCGGCGCAGGTCCTCCAGGTTGTCCTCGGCGCGCTCGTCCAGGCGTTTCACCAACCATCGCTGCACCCGTCGCAAGGCTTGATGCAGCATCTTGCGCAATGCATCGCCACGCCCCTGGGTGTCGTCAGCCAGTTCATCCACCACTTGCTGAAGAATCACCAGCGCGCTCATGGCCAGGTCATCCGTCAAGTCGTCCAGTTCGTCGACCCATTCCTCCAAGGTATCCGTCAGCCAGTCAAACAGACCGTCCTCGCCCTTGGGCTTTGCAACATGGCCAGGGGCAAGGGCTTCACCATGGTCCTTCAGCATCTTGACCATGGCCTGCAGGTACCACCCCAGTTCGGGCTCGCCATCGGCTTCCCAGGGTTTGAGGTCATTCACCGGCATGTCAACCAACCATGGGGCTGAAGCGTCTTTGGCGTACTGGTGAACCCCCACGTAACTGTGGGGCACAAACGCATCTTCACACCGTGCGAACACACCATTCACCACCCTGGGCGGTGTCACCCCAACTGGAGCAGGCGCCATCCCTGGGTTCAGCTCCACATGGGCCTGCTGCAAGGCGGAAAACGCGTTGTGATAGAAGCCCAGCCAAATGTGGAGGCCATGCTCCTCAATTCGCCAATGGGGGGGGCGGCGACCGCTTGCGCCCTTGCCCCCCAGTCGCCACCCCATCTGGTACACCGTGATGTCGTATCGGTCTTGCCAGTCTGGCTCACTGGTCAGCCGCCAGGCCGCTGAGAGCGCACCGACTCCGCCCCCCAGAATGGCGATCTTTTTTTTCATTTGAGGCATGTCAGGGGCTCACTTTCCAGGCAGCTGTGCAAGGGCCAATGGTGAAATCAAAGCAGGTCCAAAACGCGTAGTTCACGGGAATGGGCCCATTGGGAAGCCCCAGATCGGCGCGAATGGGGTGACTGTCCATGTCGTGAACCACCACCTCAAACGCATCGCCGTAGATGCGGGCACCATGAAAGGCTGTGAGCTGAACATTCACTTCCTGGATGCATTGCGCCACCGCCTGGCTGGGCGCCAGTCCGTCCCGGAACTGTTTCAGAAACACCATCGGTAGCCGCAAATTCAGCACATCTTCCAGAAAATGCGCGGACAGCTTCAACTCCTCCAACCAGGAAAGATCCAGCGATGACAGCTTGACCAGTTCGGCCATCAGCTGCGAGGCTTCGGAGATGCCTTCCAGCACTCCTTCTCCAGGAAAAGCTGGTCCATCGATTCGACGCACGGTGAACAGTGGCTGGCGTTCGCCTTTTGCATCCGGACCCCATTGACGCACGCCTATGGTTTCGACCGACAGCACATCGGGAGCATCGGGCCCGGGCGCCAACTCAAACCACCCGAGACTTTTCGGGAAGCCATAAATTTCCCGCCCCATCGACAGCGCATAAGCGTTGTCGACCAGCATGTAGGGGTGGTACCAGAACATGCGGTCTGTTTCGGTATCGGCCACCAGCATCCAGACGGCTCCCTCCTGTTCGGTGAAGCTCCCTGTGTTTTCCCAGCCTGGTGCTGTGGACCGCAATGCGTCGATGGAATTGAACACGAAGAAAACCTGGTCCAACACCGGTAAGAACCGTTGCTTTCCACCCAAGGGGGCGTTCAGGCAGGGGTTGCAAATGCGGGTTTTCTGTGCATCCAGGCTGGCGCTCACGGCAAATCCGAACAACCGGGTTCCCGTTGCAGCAAAAGGCGGCAGATACACCTGCTCACCACTGCGGTTGACATAGGACGGCAGGCTCATGGCAATCTCCCTGTTAAAAAAATCGTTCCGGCTCTTTCAGCCAATCAGCAGTTTGCGGGCCTTTTCCCAGCCGGGGTACCCCTGCCCCCCGTCAATGGATGCCAAATCTCTGGAAAGGCGTTCTTTGTACAACAACTGAGTAGGAAGCAACTCCACCAGAGCACTGGAAACAACCATGGCCAACCAACAGGATCGGCAAGCATCGGCCACATCCAGCGCCTGGCTCAACACTGCAACGGCCTGATCGCGTTCGCCCCTTGCCACCAGAATGCGGCTTCTGATCAACGCCAACTGCACACTGGCCAGATGCTCGCCGGTGCTGCCCGCACGCACCATCCCTTCTTCGACCGCCTCTTCTGCCTCGTCGAATCGACCCGCATCCACCAGACACTCGGCCAATTTGGCAAACCAGGTGGCTTGCACCAGCAAAGACCCTGTGGATTGGTACATCTGCAACCCCATCCGCAACTCTTCCAACCCAGTGGTCTGATCAACCAATTGAAACGTGGCCCATCCATGCACCACATGGGACGAGGCAATCCAGAAGGGGGTGCCCTGCGCGTAGCAAAAATCCAGCGTCTTCTGGCTGGCCGCCAGTGCTTGAGGCCCGTCGATGGGCAAGGTATCCATGAAGTCAAACGCCAGGACCCATGCCATGGAAAATGGGTGGTTGAGGCGCTCAGCCAATCGGTGACCTTCCACCCATTCTGCGCGCCCCTCTTTCAACCGCCCTTGGTACACCAGCGTCAGCGACAGATAGCATCGGGCAGCCACGCCGGGGTCTTGACCAAAGTGCGCAGCATGCGCGGAGTGGGTGGGCATGTCATACAGGGCCACCGCCTTGCGCAGCCAATACTCCGCCTCTGCCAGATTGCCTTTCCAGAAACTGGCGTTGCCATGGGTCCAGGCTGCCTCCACCTGCATGGCCGAAACACCGAGCGCCTCACCCATGCTCCACATGCGACGAGAGTAGGCTTGACTGGCGTCAAGATGGCCTCGCACCAAGTTGTACACCCAGTTACCCCAGAGCGACGGGAAGGTTTCGGGTCGATCACCAATGGATGTACACAGCGCCTGCGTACGGGCATAGATTTCCCCGACCTGATCGCTGCCAAACCCAGTTGTGGCAATGAGGGCGGGACCTTGTATCGAGAGTAACGCCAGTTCGAGGCCAGCGGCCTCCGTCGCTGGAAGCTGGCGAAGCAGCATCTGCCCCTCGGCCACCTGGGCCAGTGTTTCCGCGTAGGAACACTTTCCCAGGCTGCGCATGGCGGCCTGTAGCCAACGCTGAATCGCGGGCACCCACTGCCGGGACTCGGTCAGGTGTCGGGCAACCAATTCGGGCTGCGTCTGGGCCAGCTTGGGAAAGTGCACATCCAGACACTCCGCCACCTGCGCATGAATCGCCTCACGCTCCCGCCGCAGCATGGATTCATAGGCGGCCACCTGAATCAGTGCATGCTGGAATTCGTACGTCTCCCCTGGATCACCCACAGCACGAATGAGGCCCGCACCCAACAGCACCGAAACCCCACGGTCCACTTCCACGGCCCCACCAGGAGCCACCACGGCCAGGAGACCTCGCTCAAACCGCCTGCCGATGACCGCCGCGTGACGGGCAATCGCTCTCACCGAGCCCAATCGGTCCAACCGGGCAGCCAACGAGTCCCGAAGCGAACCGGGAATCAAACTCGCAGGAACATCCCCGACCAGTTCAAACCGGTCTGAGTGCTCAATCAGACGGCCGGAATCCAACACCGCCCGGGTGTATTCAGCGATGAAAAACGGATTGCCATCTGTGGCCGCCAGAATGGTGGACATCAGGTTGTCGGGCAACGGCTTTCCGCCCGTCACGGACATGGCAACTCGTTGCCCCAATGTGCCCAACAGCTCCTTGAGCCGAATCGGCAGCACCGCATCACCCGACAAATGGGCTGGTGGCTGGTAATCAGGCCGATGGGTCAATACCACAAACAGGCGTTTTCCAGCGAGAACTTTGAAAAATTCCTGCGTACTCGGATCGGCCCAGTGCACATCTTCCACCACCAGCACAGGCACAGGAGCACCCGCCTCTGAATCTGCCAGCCACTCCGATACCACGGCCTCCGCGCGGGCTTTGAGCACCGCGGGTGCGAGATGAGTCACCTCTGTCGCCTCTGGACATGGAATCGACAAAGCATGCGCAATCACACCCAGCGTATCTGCGGCCCATGTTGCAGGCACCCCCTTTCGCAGCTTGTCCAGGCGGGTACCCGGATCGTCGTCAGGGTGCAGACCCAGAACCGCTTCAATCCAAACCAGAAACGGATGCCAAGCGGTGCTGGCTTGATAAGCCGCACACTCCACCCGGTGCACCACACCACCAGCCTCCAACACCTCACGGGCGAAATGCGCCAGCAACAGCGATTTGCCCATGCCCGGCTCGGCCACCACCGCCACGGGCCGAACCGCCGTGGTCGATTCGCACCGCGCACGCCACTGCGCCTGCAGGCTGGCCAATTCGGTCGCCCGACCCGACATGGGAGGCAGGTCGGAACCCACTGCCGAGAATCCGGCCGATCGCAACACCCGGATCACCCCCTGAACCATCAAAGGCTCATCCAACCCACGCAAATCCACTTCTTGCTCAGGTGTCCACTCGTAGCTGCCTTTGAGCAGCCTCCGGGTGGCCTGTGTGACCATCACATCAGGCCCCAGGGCCACCCCGGGTAGGCGAGACACCACATTCGGTGCATCCCCCACGGCAAAACTTTCAGAGCCGTCCGGGTCCTGCGCACCGTTGAGCACAGCCATGCCCGTATGAACCGCCAGTCGAACCTTGATATTCGGCAACCCCGCCTGCGCCAACTGATGATGAAGCTCCGGCAATGCCACATCGCGGATTTCGAGCGCAGCCAGAACCGCCCGCTCTGGATCGTTTTCGTGAGCCACCGGGTAACCGAAGTACACCAGCGTCGAGACCGGTTTGACCTGAATCACACGTCCACCCAGGCGGTTGAGCACTTCCACCATTTGGTGCCGGAATGCCTCCATCAGCTGAGCAGGCACATCGCGCAATGCACCCATCACCTCGCAGCACAGAGCGGTGATCTGCCGATGCTCCATGGCACTGGGTGCTGCGGAAGCCACCGCAGGGGCCTCAGTTTGTCGCTGACCACAGGCCGAACAAAACCGAGCCCCCGGAACCAGCGTCACGCCACAAGACACACAAAACATGTTTTACCTCAACGTCTTAAGTCCATCCAGACCGCCAGTTTGGCAGGATACTGAGTCTGGATGTCAAACTTTGAAGCCACAATGAGGGTGTTCCCACCCCCACGGCCACCCACATGAACAGCGCCCCCACGCCCAAGCGTCGCCTCACCAATTACGACAACAAAAACTCCTTGGGCTCCCGTTTACGAGCCAAGCGGCTGGCACCCTTGCTGGCGCTGATCGACGACGTACACCGGCAAAAAGGGCAGGTGCACCTCATCGACATGGGAGGCACGCCCAACTATTGGAACATCCTCCCCGAGGGCTACCTGGCCGAGCGCAACATGACCATCACACTGGTCAACCTGCCGGGTTCGGTCAAACAGCAGGACGAAGGGCATTTCCGGTTCCTGGAAGGCGACGCCTGCAACCTGAACGCACTGCCCGACCAGTCCTATGACATCGTGCATTCCAACTCGGTCATCGAGCACGTGGGCGACTGGTCACGCCGGGTGGCCTTTGCCAACGAAGCGCTGCGCCTGGCTCCGCACTGTTTTGTGCAAACACCGAATTTCTGGTTTCCGGTGGAGCCCCACTACATGACCCCGTTCATCCACTGGCTGCCCAAACCCACGCAGGTATGGTGGCTGATGCAAATGCGCCTGGGCCACATGGAAAAGGCGAAAACAGTGGACGAAGCGGTGCTGACGATTGAAAGCATCCACCTGCTCAACCGCAAGATGATGGAAACGCTGTTCCCCGGCACCCGCATCTGGACGGAGCGGGTCCTGGGGCTGCCCAAATCGTTTGTGGCGATTCGGTAGCCTGAACCTGGCCAGATCAACGCCGCAGCAGTTCGGCCACCGCCTCACCAAGCTCGGTGGTGTTGGCGGTGCCGCCCAGGTCGCGGGTGCGGGGGCCTTCGCGCAGCACGGTCTCAATGGCTTGCACAATGGCGTCGTGCGCCGCACGGCCCGCGCCTTCGCCGCTGGTCAGGAAGTCCAGCATCATCGCGCCCGACCAGATCATGGCAATCGGGTTGGCGATGTTCTGGCCGTAAATGTCGGGAGCCGAGCCGTGCACCGGCTCGAACAGGCTGGGGAACTTGCGGTCCGGATTCAGGTTGGCCGACGGGGCCAGGCCGATGGTGCCGGCGGTGGCAGGCCCCAGGTCGGACAGGATGTCGCCAAACAGGTTGCTGGCCACCACCACGTCAAAGCGCTGGGGTTGCAGCACGAAGCGCGCGGTCAGGATGTCGATGTGCTGCTTGTCCACCGCCACGTCGGGGTAATGGGTGGCCATGGCGTCGGCCCGGCCGTCCCACCAGGGCATGCTGATGGCCACGCCGTTGCTTTTGGTGGCCACCGTGAGGTGTTTGCGCTCGCGTTGGTTGGCCAGCTCGAAGGCGTATTTCAGTACCCGGTCGGTGCCGTGGCGGCTGAACACCGACTCTTGAATGACCACCTCGCGCTCGGTGCCCGCGAACATGATGCCGCCCAGGTTGGTGTATTCGCCCTCGGTGTTTTCGCGCACGATGAGGTAGTCCAGATCGCCCGGCTTGCGCCCGACCAGCGGGCAGGGCACGCCGTCAAACAGGCGCACGGGGCGCAGGTTGACGTACTGGTCAAACTCGCGGCGGAACTTCAGCAGGCTGCCCCACAGGGAGATGTGGTCGGGCACGGTGGCGGGCCAGCCCACTGCGCCAAAAAAGATGGCGTCCATGCCTTGCAGCTGCGCCTTCCAGTCGGGCGGCATCATTTCGCCGTGTTTTTGGTACCAGTCGCAGCTGGCCCACTCGAACTCGGTGAAAGCCAGGTCGATGCCGAAGCGCTGCGCCGCGGCCTGCACCACGCGCATGCCTTCGGGGGCCACTTCTTTGCCAATGCCGTCTCCGGGAATGAGGGCGATGCGGTGTGTTTTGCTCATGGAGTGCCTTCTGTGGGGTTGGGGTGAGTGAAGAAGCTGCATGGTATTGCGCCTTTACGCATTCACAATGCCCGAATCTGTGCAGCCTTTAAACACACTTCGTGATCAATCCATCCCTCTCCAACGACGATTTGCGCGTGTTTTGTGTGGTGGTGCGCAAAGCCAGCTTTGTGGCCGCCGCCGATGACCTGGGCGCCTCGTCGGCCTACGTGAGCAAGCGCATCCGCCTGCTGGAAACCCAGCTGGGCACCCGGCTGCTGCACCGCACCACCCGCCGCGTGGCCCTGACCGACGAGGGCGAGCGGGTGTACCGCTGGGCACAGCGCATCCTGGACGATGTGGACCAGCTGCTGCAAGAGGTGGGCGGCAGCCGCGCCCAGGCGCGCGGGCCTTTGCGGGTGTGCAGCAGCTTCGGCTTTGGCCAGCAAGTGGTGGCCCCGGCGCTGGGCGCGCTGGTGGAACAGCACCCCGCCCTGCAAGTGCGGCTGGAGCTGTTCGACCGCCTGGTGGACGTGGCCGCCGAGGGGTTTGACCTGGACGTGCGCGTGGGCAACGACATTGCCCCCCACCTCATTGCCCGCAAACTGGCCGACAACCACCGCGTGTTGTGCGCCGCCCCCGCCTATGTGGCCACACACGGCACCCCGCGCGCCCCACAAGACCTGACGGGCCACAACTGCTTGCCCATCAAAGAGCGCGACCACCCCTTTGGCGTGTGGCGGCTGCTGTGCGACGGGCAAGAGCAAACGGTGAAGGTGTCGGGCAAGCTCTCCAGCAACCACGGCGAAGTGGCCCTGCGCTGGGCGCTGGACGGGCGGGGCATTGTGCTGCGCTCGGTTTGGCAGGTGGCACCGCTGCTGGCATCGGGCCAGCTGGTGCAGCTGCTGCCGGGCTGCACCCAGCCCGCCGACATTTGGGCCGTGTACCCGGTGCGGCTGGAGCGCTCGGCCAAGCTGCGCGTGGCGGTGGAGTTTCTGGCCCAGTGGCTGGGCTCTGCCATGCATGGACATGCCCCGTCAGATCCCCAATTTAGATAGCATTATTTACCCGTCAATCAAGCGACAGATGCCGTTTTGATCACAAACTATTTGCCATGATTGTTGAAATTGCAGACCTCCGGGTCAAACCCGACGACATGGCGGCCCTTGGCGAAGCCATTCAGAGCGTTTGCCTTGCGCCACAACTTCTGACCGCCTGACACCACTTCTTTTTCTTCCAGCAGTTTGGGCCGAACCCGTTGCCGGGTTCGGCCTTTTTTATGGCGCAAGGAAATTTTTCTTGTTTGTTTGGTTTTTTGATTGCACAATAAACCATCAAAAACACCAAACGCCATGCCACAAACCAGCCCAAACGCCTGCGACACACACGTCCACGTGTTCGACCCGCAGCGCTTCCCCTACCAGGCCCGGCGGGCCTACACGCCACCGGCCGCGTCGATGACCGAGCTGCTGGCCCTGCACGCCACATTGGGGGTGGAACGGGTGGTGCTGGTGCAACCCAGCGTGTACGGCACCGACAACGCCTGCTTGCTGAATGCCATTGAAACCCTGGGCCAGCAACGGGCGCGCGGCGTGGCCGTGGTGGATTTGGATGCAGCCACGCCCGGCACCTTGCACCGCCTGCACGACGGCGGCGTGCGCGGCCTGCGCCTGAACCTGCACGTGGGCGGCGAAGGCCTGCACGCCGCGGCACAGCAGGTGCAGCAAGCGGGCCGCCTGCTCAAACCCCTGGGCTGGCACTTGCAGGTGCACGCCGGCCTGGCCACGCACGCCCAGCTGCTGAATGAATTTCAAAATACTGAAATACCAATTGTGCTGGACCATCACGCCGGTGGCCTGACCACCGAGCCCGGCAGCGAAGCGCAGCTGGAACGGCTGCTGCGTGCCTTCGAACACACGCCCCTGTGGGTGAAGTTGTCAGCGCCGTACCGGCTGGCGGCCCACGTGGGCGGCACAGGGGACACCGGCCACGCCCACCGCCTGGCCATCGCATTCACCCAGGCCGCGCCCGACCGGGTGCTGTGGGGCTCTGACTGGCCCCACACCGGCGGCACGGGCCAGCGCGGGGGCGGTGCAGCCAGCCCCCAGGCCGAGGCCTTTCGCGCGGTGGACAACCCGCAGGTGCTCAGCGATCTGCTGGCCTGCATGCCCGACCACGCCCAGCGCCATCGCCTGTTGGTCGGCAACCCGGCACAGCTTTACGGTTTTTAAATGTTTTTGACACCCACCGCTTACCCAGCCTCATTTATTTGCTCTTGTTTACTGAATCCATGATCACCTCCATCAACCCCACCACAGGCCAGGTGCTGGCCGAATACGCGTACCACACCGAAAGCGAGCTGGACGCCAAGTTGGCCGCCGCCGCCACCGCCCAAAGAAGCTGGGGCCGCACCGCCTTGGACGAGCGCTGCGCCCTGCTGCGCCGCATTGGCACAGCACTGCGCGCCGAGAAAGCCCAGCTGGCGCAATGGATCACGCTGGAAATGGGCAAACCCATTGTGGAGGCCGAGGCCGAGGTGGAAAAGTGCGCCTGGAACTGCGACTTCTACGCCGACAAAGCGCCCGATTACCTGGGCGACGAGGTGGTGCCCAGCAACGCCAGCGAAAGCCGCGTGGTGTACGACCCACTGGGCGTGGTGCTGGCCATCATGCCGTGGAACTACCCCCTGTGGCAGGTGATGCGCTTTGCCGCCCCCGCGCTGGCGGCGGGCAACGGTATCGTGCTGAAACACGCCAACAACGTGCCCCGCTGCGCACTCGAGATCGAGCGCGTGCTGCTGCAAGCCGGTGTGCCCCAGGGCCTGTTTGCCACCGTGCTGGTGGACAACACCCGCGTGAAGGGCCTGATTGAAGACCCCCGCATCGCCGCGCTCACCCTCACCGGCTCCACCCCCGTGGGCAAACTGGTGGCCTCGCAAGCCGGCGCGGTGCTGAAAAAGCAGGTGCTGGAGCTGGGCGGGTCTGACCCGTTCATCGTGCTGGCCGATGCCGACCTGGACGCCGCCGCCCGCACCGCCGTGAAAGCCCGCTTCATCAACGTGGGGCAAAGCTGCATCAACGGCAAGCGCTTCATCGTGGAAGCCGCTGTGGCCGATCGGTTCAGTGAGCTGTTTGTGCAGCACGCCCAAGCACTGAAAGTGGGCAACCCGCTGGAACGCGAGGTGTCCATCGGCCCCATGGCGCGGGCCAACCTGCGCGCAGACCTGCACGCGCAAGTGACCGAGACCGTGCGCCAAGGTGCCCAACTGCGCCTGGGCGGTCAGGTGGTGGACGGCCCCGGTTTTTTCTACACCCCCACGGTGCTGGACCACGTGTTGCCCGGCATGGTGGCCGCCCGCGAAGAAACCTTTGGCCCCGCCGCCGCCATCTTGCGCGTGGCCGGGGTGGAAAAAGCCATTGAGTTGGCCAACAGCCTGGACTACGGCCTGGGGGCCGCGCTGTGGACCACCGATTTGCAACGCGCCGCCGCGCTGGCCCGTCGCATCGAGGCCGGGGCCGTGTTCATCAACGGCTTGGTGGCCTCAGACCCCCGGTTGCCATTCGGCGGCATCAAGCAATCCGGCTACGGTCGCGAACTGGGCGCTCACGGCGCACGCGAGTTCACCAACATCAAAACTGTGTGGATTGGCCCCGCGAGATGAAGCCCCCACGCTTGGCGCTTTGCGCCTTCGCTGCCCCCCCAAGGGGCCCCAAACCAGCTTGGGGCGGCCCTGCGCTGGTTTGCCCCTCAACAGAAAGGAACGCCCCAATGACGATCAAAACCCCCTCCAACGCCGCGCTGCTCAAACCCGAAACCCTGCCCGTGCACGAGCGCGGGGGCGGTGCGCGCACCACGCCGCTGGTCACGCCCAGTGTGGGCACGGCCAGTTTCATCACCGGCTACACCGAGTTCGGTGGCGGCGCGGCCATTCCCTTCCACAGCCACAACTGCCAGGAATCGGTGGTGCTGATGAGCGGCTGTGCGGTGCTGGACATCGACGGCCTTGAATACGAGCTGAAGGCGCACGACGTGACCTTCATCCCGCCCAACGTGCCACACCGCTTCCGCAACCTGTCGGCCACCGAGCCCATGAAGATTTTGTGGATTTACGAAAACGCCCAGGCCACCCGCACCCTGACCGACACCGGCGTGACCAACCCGGTATCGGCCGAGCACAACCGCTGAGCCACAGAACACCCTGACCCCATCCACATCTCAATCGACTTGAAAGCGAGTACCCCATGAAATTTTTGGTTTTGCCCGGCGATGGCATTGGTCCCGAAATCGTTGCATCAGCCGTGGCCGTGCTGCAAGCTGCCGACGCGCGCTTTGGCCTGAACGTGGCCCTGGATTACGAAGACGTGGGCTTTGCCAGCCTGGACAAGCACGGCACCACGCTGCGCGAAGAGGTGCTGCAAAAGGCCACGTCTTACGACGGCGTGATTTTGGGCACCCAGTCACACGCCGACTACCCCGCCCCCGAAAAAGGCGGGCGCAACATTTCCGCCGCCTTCCGCGTGGGCCTGGACCTGTACGCCAACGTGCGCCCCGCCCGCACCCGCGAGTACCTGCCCAGCAACATGAAACCGGGCAAAAGCATGGACCTGGTCATCATGCGCGAGGCCACCGAAGGCTTTTACCCCGACCGCAACATGGCCCGTGGCTGGGGCGAAATGATGCCCAGCCCCGACATGGCCCTGTCGGTGCGCAAAATCACCCGCCATTGCAGCGAGCGCATCGCCCGCCGCGCCTTCGAGCTGGCCATGACCCGGCGCAAAAAGGTCACCGCCATCCACAAGGCCAACAGCTTTCACATGACCGACGGCTTGTTTCTGGAAGCCGTGTGCCACGTGGCCAAAGACTTCCCGGAAGTGGAGTTCAACGACTTGCTGGTGGACGCCTCCACCGCCTGGCTGGTGAAAAACCCCGAGCGGTTTGACGTGCTGGTGGCCGAAAACTTCTATGGCGACATCCTGTCCGACCTGGCCAGCGAACTGTCGGGCAGCCTGGGGTTGGCGGGCTCGGTCATGGCCGGTGACGCGCTGTGCTGCGCCCAGGCCCAACACGGCTCGGCCCCCGACATTCAAAACCAGGACAAGGCCAACCCCACCTCCATGATTTTGTCGGTGGCCATGCTGCTGGAGTGGGTGGGCAAACACCGCGCCAACCCAGCCTTCACCCAGGCAGGCCAGGCCATGCACGCCGCCATCGAGGCCGTGCTGGCCAACCCCGCCACCCGCACCGCCGACATCGGCGGCCAACTGGGCACCCAGGCCTTCACCCAAGCCGTCTTGGCTGCACTGACCACCCAGCAAGGCTGACACCACCCAGCCAAACAAAACTCAACCGGAGACAACCATGCGTTTTTTGAATGCCGCCCTCGTGGCGGTGGGCCTTGCTGCGCCCGCGTTTTGTGCCCAGGCCGCCGGACCCGACGGCTACCCCACCAAGCCTGTCACCCTGGTGGTGCCGTTTGCCCCCGGTGGCGGCAGCGACAACGTGGCCCGGCTGATCGCCTCGCGCCTGAGCGAACGCACCAAGGCCTCGTTCATTGTGGAAAACAAGGCCGGTGCGGGCACCAACATCGCCAACGAAGCCGTCAGCCGCGCCAATGCCGACGGGCACACCTTGCTGTTCGGGCAGGTCACGCTGTCCATTAACCCGTTCATCTACAAAACCCTGCGCTACAACGTGCAAAAAGACTTTGTGCCGGTGGCCCACTTCGCGGCTTCACCCACGGTACTGGTGGTCAGCCAAAACTCGCCCTTCAAAACGCTGGCCGAGTTCATAGCCGCAGCCAAGGCCAAACCGGGCAAATTGAACTATGGCTCGGGCGGCTCGGGCACCTCGGTACACCTGGCCGGTGAGTTGTTTGAAACACTCACCCAAACCCACCTGGTGCACGTGCCTTACCGGGGCAGCGCCCCGGCCATGACCGACTTGATTGGCGGGCAGATCGAAGCCATTTTTGACACCGCCCCCTCGGCCATTCCGCACATTGGCGGCGGCCGCGTGCGCCCGCTGGCCGTGACCGGCACCAAGCGCCTGGCCGAGCTGCCCAACGTGCCCACGTTTGCCGAGGCCGGTGTGACCGGGTTCGACGCCCCCGCCTGGTACGGCGTACTGGCCCCCGCCAAAACCCCGCCCGCGCTGGTGAAATACCTGAACGCGGAGATTCAAGAGGCACTGAAAGAACCTGCCACCCTGCAACGCCTCAACCAATTGGGCGCAGTGCCTGTACCTGGCACACCGGAAGACTTTGGCCGGTTCATCCAGCAGGAATCTGACCGTTGGAGTGCCGTGGTGAAAAAAGCCAACGTCACACTGGACTGACCGCCCCGGAGCGCACACCATGATGAAGACCCATCTCCCGCGCACCTTGCTGATGGCTGCATCCATGGCCATAGCAAACTTTTCTCATGCACAAAGCGCCAGTAGCATTTTTCCTTCAAAAACCATCACCCTGGTGGTGCCGTATGCGGCGGGCGGCAGCTCGGACACCCGGGCGCGTCAGATCGCGGCCAAGATGGCCACCTACCTGGGGCAATCGGTCATTGTGGAAAACAAGCCAGGCGCGGCCGGCAACATCGGCACCGACTTCATTGCCAAGGCACCGCCAGACGGCCATGTGATCGGCATTGGCAACCTAGCCCCGCTGGCGGTCAACAAAGCCATGCTGCCCAAAATGCCCTTTGACCCCGCCACCGACATCACCCCCGTGGCCCTGGTGGAAAAAGGCCCGCTGGTGCTGCTGGTGAGTGCGGAGCGCTCGCCCGTCAAAACCCTGGCCGACCTGCTGGCCGTGGGCAAAGCCAAACCCGATGCACTCAGCTACGCCTCGGCGGGCAGCGGCGGGGCGTTCCACCTGGCCGGTGAACTGCTGGAAGACATGAGCGGCGTGAAGATGCTGCACGTGCCCTACAAAGGCGGCGGCCCCGCCACCACCGACATGCTGGCGGGCACGGTGAGTTTCATGTTCGACATGGTGCCTGCCGCCTTGCCGTACCTCAAACCCACGCCCCCCAAAGCCCGCGCACTGGCCGTGGCCACCGCCCAGCGGCTGCCCCAGTTGCCCGATGTGCCCACCTTTGCCGAACTGGGTTACAAAAACTTCGAGGTGTCCAACTGGTTTGGCGTCATCGCGCCCAAGGGCACACCCGCCCCGGTGGTGGCCAAGCTGAACGAAGTGGTCAACCGCGCGCTGAAAGAGCCCGACATCGTGGAGCGCATCACCGGCCAGGGCAACATGATCGGCGGGGGCAGTGCAGCTGAATTTGCGGCCTTCATCTCGGCAGAGACCGCGCGTTGGGCCAAAATCATCAAGGACAAAAACATCCAGGCGAACTGAACGGGTTGTTGATGTTTCGGTGTGTCAATGGGTACCCACCGCTGCAACGCCGGCCGTTGCGGCGGCTTTGGCCAGACCGACATCCAGCGTGGCCAGCGGCAGCCCTGTGCGCAGTGCAAGCTCCAGATACGCCGCGTCGTAGCTGGAAAGCTTGTATCGCCTGGCCAGGTTCAGCGTGTCGCCCCAGGCATGTGCCATGGTTTCCGTATCGGTCACGATGTTGAGCCTACCCAGAAGGGTGATGAACCGCTGGGAATCGGCCTCGGACACCACCCCCTTGGCCTCGACTTTTGCAATGACATTGGCTGTTTCCAGTGCAAACAGCGACGGCACCACGCCTTGTGCATTTTTCAGCGCCGTCAACACGGCGTCGGCGTAGTCCACGCCAGCTGGGTTGGTGTGAGGCACCAGCCACAGCAGTGCAACCGACGCATCCAGAATGAACTTCATGCCCGCCCCTCCTCGATGAGTGCTTTCAGATCGACCCCCTCCACCGACTGGCGAGAACGCATGAAGGCGCGCATGTCATCCACCACCGCGTCTGCATCCACGCACTTGCCACTCTGTGCCGGCACCAAGTCGGCAATGGCTTCGCCGCGCAAGGTAATGGTGTAACGCTTGCCAGACTGGATGCCACGCAACAACTCTGGCAATTTGGTTTTTGCTTCGTATGATCCAATTTCGATGTGCATGGCGTGCCTTTTGGTTGACCCGACTAGGTTATAGACCAGTCTTGAAAAGTCAAGGCGACAAACCATGTTTCCAACCACCTGCTTCTTTCACCATCTGCGCTTTTGCGCTCTTTTCCAAAGCTGATCACATGATTGTTGAAATTGCCGATTTCCGGGTCCAACCCGACAACGTGGCCGCCTTTGGCGAAGCCATCCAACGCGCCGCGCAACAAACGCTGGCCCAAGCCGAAGGCTACCGGGGCCACACCATCGTGCGCAGCCACGAAACCCCGGGCCGCTTTGTGCTGACCGTGCACTGGACCACTTTAGAAGCTCACACCGTGGGCTTCAGGGGCTCCAGCGCATTTGCCGAATGGCGCGCCATCATCGGCCCGTTCTTTTTGCAGCCGCCCCATGTGGAACACTTTGATGTGCTGACCCCCGCGTGACCGACACCGTTCAAGCCCCCCGCCGCACGGGGCGGGTGCTGGGCGAACAGTTGGCCACCAAAATCGAGCAGCTGATTGCCTCACAGCCCATTCCCCCCGGCTCACCGCTGGTGGAACGGGTGCTGGCCGAGCGGTTCCAGGTGTCGCGCTCGCCCATCCGCGATGCGCTGCGTCGCTTGGCTGAACGCGGCACCCTGAGTGCACGCGCAGAGGGCGGATATGTGGTGCAAGCCATGCCCACGCTGGCCCCGCTGCCCGTAGAACCCGACACCGACACCCCTGCCGAGCAGGTGTACCTGCAAGTGGCCGAAGACCGGCTGGCTGGCACGCTGCCCGAAAAAGTGTCGGAAAACGACCTGATGCGCCGCTACGGGCTGACCAAGGCGCAGCTCAGTGCCATCCTGCGGCGCATTGCCGCCGAGGGTTGGGTCGAACGCCTGCCCGGTCATGGCTGGCAGTTTTTACCCATTTTGAATTCGGGCGAAACCTACGATCAGGCCTACCGCTTTCGCATCCTCATCGAGTCGGCAGGGCTGCATGAGCCCGGCTTCAAGGTGGACGAAGCGGGCCTGCGCCAATGCCTGGCCGAGCAGCAGGCACTGATCGACGGCGCGGTGGAATGGGCCTCGCCCGCCCAGCTGTTCGACGCCAACACCCGCCTGCACGAAACCATTGCCGCCTGTTCGGGCAATGTATTCATTTTGGAATCACTCAAACGCATCAACCGCCTGCGCCGCCTGATGGAGTACCGCAAGGCAGTAGACCGGGTGGCCGCCGCGCGGCGCTGCAAAGAGCACAAAACCCTGATCGAGCTGCTGCTGTCGGGCCAGCGCGAGGCAGCGGCCGACTTCATCCGCCTGCACCTGCGCGATGCGGCGCGGGAAAAGGCGTTTGACGCGCTGGCGCGGGATTGACGCAAAAAGACGGCAATAACATACACAAACTTTATTTAGGACTGTTATTGCAGTCATTTATTCACTCGAATGAATGGCATTGCTGCCAGCATCACCGGCATGAAATACGACGAGACCGCCCGCACAACCCAGCATCGAATTGCAGAAGCATCTGCATCGGCCAGCAGATGGCCTGTTTGCGCAAGGCCCGAAAGATGACGCAGGCGGAGGCTGCGGCCAGGGCAGGCCTGTCCCGCTCCACGGCCGTGCTGATCGAAGCGGGCGATCCGAGCCGCACCCTGGCGCAAGCGGCGGCCGTGCCCAAACGGGTGCGGGCATCCGCGCCCAAGCCAGTTGCTGCGGGTGAATATGACTTCTGACCCTCCCGTCGGCCACATGCCCACCCCTATGCGAAGCCGCCCACTTCGGTGGCGGTTTTTGCCCATGTGGCAGACAGTGGCCACAACGGGTTTGCGCCAGCAGGCGTGCTGGCACATTTGGACCGGGGCCAGGACACTACGTTCACCTACAGCAAAAAATATGTGCGCCGCCAAGTGGGCGGCGTTTTTCCCGTCACGGCAGGAGGTGCTGGCCACCATGCACAGGGTTTGGGTGGCCACGCGGGACTGGAAGCGGCATTTTGAGCAATGGGATGCCTCCGAACACAACATGCGGCACCTGGAAGGAGCCATCCGGCGGCTCAGCGACCTGGCCAGCCCGCAGTTGGAGGCGGAGCTGCATGCATTTGCCCCTCACTGAACCCGTCATCGACGGCAATCACCATGAAGCTGAGACACCTGGAAGTGCTGCATGCCATCCTGCAAACTGGGTCCATCACCCAGGCTGCGCGGTTGTTGCATGTGTCACAGCCGTCCGTCAGCACCACGCTACAGCATTGCGAGGCGCAACTCGGCGTGCAATTGTTCATTCGCACCGGAGGGCGACTCAAACCCACACCCGAAGTCGAACAACTGTTCCCCGACATCCGGGCGGTGTTTGCGGGTGTGGAGAACGTGACCCGCAGGGCCCAATCGCTGTCAACCGGGCGCACGGGCCACTTGGCCGTTGCGGGCTCATTTGCGTTTGCAACCGGTCATCTGGTCAGCGCAGTGGCTTTGTTTCGCCAAAGCAGGCCCGATGTCGAAGTCACCATCCAGGCGCTCCAAGCGCCAACGCTGATTTCCAGGGTGGCCGCGCGCGAATTCGAAATCGGGGTGTGCTATGGGCCGGTGACCCACGATGCGGTCCAGACCGAGACCATCGCCACCGGTGAGCTGATTTGCGTCATGCCCACCAACCACCCACTGGCTCAGAAAAAAACCCTCACCGCCACCGACCTGGCTGGAGAGTGCCTCATCAGCTACGACGAACAGGACATTCTGCGGGGCAAGGTGGACAGGGCGTTTGCTGCCGTTGGCCAGGTGCCCCGGTTTGCCGTTCAGGTGGGGCAGAGCATCACGGCCATTCGACTGGCACAGTCAGGTGTAGGCATTGCCATCGTGGAGCCGTTCTACTTTGGTGCCTTGCGCCCGGCCGACTTGGTGGCACGCCCGCTGCGCCCCCGGCAAGAACTGGTAGTAGACCGAGTAAGTCCTTACGGGCAGGTGCTCTCACGCACTGCCGAGGAATTTTTGGCTGCCCTGCGGGTGGTCACACGGCGGCCCATGCCATAAATTTTCTTTGGGGTCATCCCAAAAATTGGTAATGGTCTTACGAGCACCATTCACCTAATCTCCTGCCATCAAGACAGGGGACAGGCGTTGGGCCCGAAACCTCGACGTGGCAGTAGGCCGTTGGTCTTGAGAGCTGGGTGAGTCGGGCGCTGAATACCCTGGTCATCCGTATGAGCCGCCCCACCGGCATGGACGCATCCAGTGGAGTGCGGCACTCCAGAAACGTCGCCATGAAACTCGCCATTCGCTCCTTTTTTGCGCTATCGCTCGGGCTGTCACTGCACGCGGCTGCATGGACCCAAGGCTACCCCGAAAAACCCATCAAAGTCATTGTTCCGTACGCTGCGGGAGGGGGTTCTGATGTGATCACCCGGCTGGCGGTCGATCAAATGGGCAAGATCCTCAAGCAGCCCATCATTGTGGAAAACAAAGGGGGTGCCTCTGGAATGATTGGTGCCGATGCAGTGGCCAAAGCACCTCCCGATGGGTACACGGTGTTGATGTCCAACATCTCGCTGGTCATGAACGAAGCGCTGTATCCCAAACAGCCCTACGACACCCACAAAGACTTCCAGGCCGTCACCGCCATGGCCACCGTTCCAGCGTTGCTGGTGGCGCATCCGGCAGCCCCGTTCAAAAACGTGAAAGAGCTGATTGGCTACGCAAAATCCAAACCCAAAGACGTCACGGTGGGAACAGCAGGCTTGGGCCAACCTTCGCACTTGGCGGCAGAGCTGCTGGACCAGATGAGCGGGGCCCCGCTATCGATGGTGCACTACAAGGGCAACGCCCCAGCCCTGACGGATTTGATGGGCGGCCACATCATGCTGAACTTCGGGACGGTTCCCGCCTCGATTGGCCATGTGCGCAACGGCAAGCTGCGCGCACTGGGCGTGGCCAGCTCCAAACGGCTGCATGCGTTGCCTGACGTTCCCACCATCGCAGAAACCGTGCCCGGGTTTGAAATGATGGCCTGGCAAGGGTTGTTTGTGCCCGCCAAAACACCACGCCCCATTGTTGAAAAGCTTCAAAAGGCAGTTGCAGAAGCTTTGACTCAAGCACCTGTTCAAAAACGCCTAGCTGAAGAGGGCGCAGAGCCCGTAGGCAGCACGCCCGAACAGTTCGACAAGGTGTTTCGTGATGACCTGGTGCGCTGGGCCAAGCTCATCAAGGAGCGAAACATCAAGGCCGACCAATGAGTCCACCGTCCATTTTCGGAAACACCTTCATGAACCACTCACTCACCCGCCGTCAGGCATTGCAAACACTCAGTGCGGCATCGGCCATCGCCATTCCAGGCACTGTTTGGGCTTCGAAATGGCCAGAGAAACCCATTCGTTTGATGGTGGGCTTTCCGGCAGGTGGGGGAGCCGACGCCATGGCGCGGACGATTGGCTCCGAACTCCAAAAATTGCTCGGCTCCGCCGTCATTGTCGAAAACAAAAACGGAGCCACCGGCACCATTTGCGGCCAATTCGTGGCCCAGGCCGCGCCTGATGGATACACATTGATGCTGGCGCACATCAGTTCCAACGCCATTGGGCCGCTGCTGCTGGCCAAGGGCAAGTACCACCCTCTGGACGATTTCACGCCCATCGGATTGGCCGCCATCACGCCTCACCTGCTGGTCGTCAACCCGAAGTTGCCAGTCAAGACCGTGCCCGAGCTGATTGCTCTGGCCAAAGCCAAACCGGGCAAGCTGACCTTCATGTCCGCTGGCATGGGCAGCGCGCCCCACCTGGCCGGTGAATCGTTCAAGCTGGCAGCTGGTGTGGACGTCTTGCACGTGCCGTTCAAGGGCACGGGTGAAGCCATCACCTCCTTGCTGGCGGGCGAAGTGGACATGACCTTCAGCACCACTGGATCGACGATGCAGCATGTAAAAGCAGGAAAACTGAGAGCCATTGCCACCTGCTCAGCCAAACGCCTGCATGTGTTGCCCGACCTGCCCGCTGTGGCTGAAACCCTGAAAGGCTATGAAGCCACCACATGGTACGGACTAGCCGGCCCAGCGAAATTGCCACCTGAACTCGTCAAACGCCTGGAATCTGCTTTGCAAACCGTTTTGCGACTGCCTCATGTTCAAACTCGTTTTGGCGAACTGGATGCAGAAACCCGCACCGGCTCAGCCGCCGATTTCCGCAGCTTCTGGCAGGCCGAGCTGGCCAAATACGCGCAACTGATTGCCAAAACCAATCTTCAAATGTCCTGACCCCATGCAGCAAATCCGAATTCCCGCCGTGTATATGCGAGGCGGCACCAGCAAAGGCGTGTTCTTTCTGGCGTCTGACCTGCCTGCCGACCCCGCCCTGCGCGACGCCTTGCTGCTACGCGTGGTAGGCAGCCCCGATCGCTACGGCAAGCACATCGACGGCATGGGCGGAGCCACTTCCAGCACCAGCAAAGTGGTGATCCTGTCCAAATCCAACCGACCCGACAGCGATGTGGACTACTTGTTTGGTGCGGTTTCGGTTGAAAAACCCGTCATTGACTGGAGCGGCAACTGCGGCAACCTGAGCGCCGCTGTGGGGCCGTTTGCCATCCACGCCGGACTGGTCGATGCCCCGCACGATGGATTAGCCACCGTACGCATCTGGCAGGCCAACATTGCCAAACGCATCGTGGCCCAGGTGCCCATGCAAGGCGGTACCGTGCAGGAGTTGGGCGACTTTGAGTTGGACGGTGTGGCCTTCCCTGCGGCCGAGGTGGCACTGGCATTTTTAGACCCTGCGGCCAATGCAGACGGGGGTGACGGAGCCGGTGGCGGTGCCATGTTCCCATCAGGCCGCAAGATCGACAGGCTGAACATTCCCGGCTTGGGCACCATCGAAGCCACACTGATCAACGCAGGCAACCCCACCATTTTTGTGGATGCCGCCGCCATCGGACTGATGGGCACTGAGCTGCAAGGCGACGTAAACAGCAACCCCACCATGCTGAAGCTGGCTGAAACCGTGCGTGCCCACGGAGCCGTGGCCATGGGACTGGTCAGTACCCCAGACGAAGCCACCGCCAAGCGCCCGCACACACCCAAACTGGCATTTGTGGCGGCACCGGCAGCCTACACCGCGTCCGATGGCCGCCCGGTCCATGCCAGCAGCATGGACCTGTTGGCGCGCATTTTCTCCATGGGTCAGTTGCACCACGCCATGACGGGCACCGGTGCGGTGGCCATTGCGGCCGCAGCGGCCATTCCCGGCACGGTGGTCAGCCGTGTGGCACCGGTGGGGGCCGATGGCCGGGTGCGCTTCGGCCATCCGTCGGGCACATTGAGCGTGGGTGCCGAAGCCGAAGAGCGCCATGGCGACTGGACCGTGACCCAGGTGGGAATGAGCCGTTCGGCCCGTCGTCTGATGGAAGGCTGGGTCTTGGCACCCGAACAGATGACGGCACCATGAACACCGAAATTCTTCGCCACTTGGCGCCCCACGGAGCCATCCGAGCCGCCATCAACTACGGCAACCCCGTGTTGGCACATGCGAATCCGGTCACCGGACAACCCGAGGGGATTTCCGTCGATTTGGCCCATGAATTGGCCCGGCGACTGGACGCCAGCTTGACATTGATTCCATTTGATGCGGCCGGAAAGGTGTTTTCTACCCTTGAACAGAATGCATGGGACATTGCTTTTTTGGCCATTGACCCCGTCCGTGCCAAACAAATTTCGTTCACTGCACCGTACTTGGTCATTGAAGGGTCTTACATCGTTCGCAACCACTCCACTTTGAAGACGATGGACGATTTCGATCGACCGGGTGTACGCATTGCCGTCGGCAAAGGAACCGCCTACGACCTGTTCCTGAGCCGAACCCTTAAACATGCCGAATTGGTTCGTACCGAGACGTCTGGCGGTGCAATTGATCTCTTTTCACAAAGTGATCTGGATGCAGCCGCTGGCATTCGGCAACCCTTGCTCTCGTACGCCGCCACACACCCGGGCTATCGCGTCATAGGCGGTCGGTTCACGGCCATTGAACAGGCCATGGGCACGCCCAAAGGACGAAACCACGGACTTTCCCAATACCTCGACGCTTTTGTGGAAGAAATGAAAGTCAGCGGCTTTGTGGCAGAGGCGATGCAGCGGCATGCCCAACCCGATGCGACGGTGGCTCCCCTGCGCTCCAGTTCCAGCCAGGCAGTTTGAACACCGTACAGGCCAAACCAGACTCAGGAGAAGCAACCCCATGAAAATTGCCATTCTGGATGACTACCAAGACGCCGTGAGGGGGTTGGACTGCTTTTCGCTGCTGTCCGGGCATGACGTGACTGTCTTCACCGAGACCATGGACGAACCTCGTCTGGCAGACACGCTGATGGACTTTGACGCAGTCGTCCTGATTCGAGAGAGAACCTCCATCTCTCGGACGTTGATTCAGCGGCTTCCCAAACTGAAACTCATTTCCCAAACCGGCAAAGTCAGCGGACATGTAGATGTGCATGCGGCCACCGAAGCTGGAATTGCGATTGCGGAAGGCGTTGGCGACCCCACCGCACCGGCCGAACTGACTTGGACGCTCATCATGGCCGCATCGCGCCGGTTGACGCAGTACGTCCAGCAGTCCAAGGCCGGACGTTGGCAAATTGCCTCCAACAACCCCATTCACAATCAATTGGGTCGACGTTTGAAAGGAGCCACTCTGGGCATTTGGGGTTACGGCAAGATTGGTCGACTGGTAGCGGGCTATGGCAGAGCTTTCGGAATGCACGTCGTTGTTTGGGGGCGGGAGCCAAGTCGGTTCCAAGCCCTGTCAGACGGATACCAAGCCGCAACATCCAAAGAAGAGTTGTTTGCAGTGTCGGACGTGCTGACCCTGCATCTGCGGTTGAACGATGCAACGCGCGGAATCGTGCGCCTGCAAGATTTGTCCACCATGAAACCAACGGCGTTGTTCGTCAACACCAGCCGCGCCGAATTGCTCGAAAGTGGCTCACTGGACAACGCCATTCAAATGGGGCGACCTGGTCAGTTTGCGCTGGATGTTTTCGAAGAGGAGCCGCCCCCCATCCACTCTGCCCTGCTGAACGCCGAGCAGGTTTTAGCCACGCCCCACCTCGGCTATGTGGAGAAATTCGGCTACGAGATGTACTTCGAGGCAGCGTTCAGGAATCTGCTGTCGTTCGCGAAGGGTGAGCCCCAAAACGTGTTGAACCCGGAAGCATGGAGCAGTGCCCAGCGACTTTCGCCATGAAATCGCTCTTTCTGCTGCCACCGCCCAGGCACCCGCCGCACCGAGCCGGTTTGGAGCCGGATGAACATGGCCAAGTCAGGCAGCAATGCCCACTTGCAATGAAGCGGTGTACCCATGGGTGGCATCGCCCGTCAGCGTGGACATCTGCTGGATGTAGCCATCGCTGAACACGTTGTCGGTGGCCAGGCTGATCTGTGCCAGGTTGCGCACGCTTGAGCTGTAGCCGTCCGCCACTTGGTATATGGATTGGCATGTGTCCATGGGAAACGCCAATTGCGATGTTTTGACCTTGCTGGTCGATCCGGTGGCCTTGGTCAGGCTGGGATACACCTCGAAATGGATGTGGGGTACACGCCCTGCATAACACCCTGGGAACACGGTGGTGAACTGGACCTGTCCGGCGTTGTCCGTGACCTGAACACCCCGCAGGTAGTTCTGATCGGTCACGCCAGAGGAGTAAAGGGAATACAGGCCATCCCGCGTGCAATGCCACAGGTAAATGGCATAGCCCGAAAGCGCACTGCAGTTGGAAGCGGTGTTGACCAGGTTGAGTTTCACCGTCAGGGGAACGCCAGAGGCCGTTCCGGTTGCCCCCCCGATGCTGGTGCGGATGTCGCTGCGAACGATGCCTGAAAGCGACAGCGCGTTGATGATTCCGCTGTTGCCACCCAACCCGTTGGAGCCGTCGCCCGGATAGGGACCAGCCGTCTCTTCGGGAATCAGGCTGCAGCTGCTGGCATTGGTGGTGCCGTTGGCGATGCTCACGTACTGTGCAACCGAGCCCACATCCACAGGCTGCTGGCCCAGCAGAGGCCCCATCACATACACCCGCTCATTGGAAACACCCACATAGTTGTTGGTGGTGGGGTAGTAGCGGTAGGTCAGTGTGCCGCTGATGCGGTTGCTCTGTGGCCCTGGAAAAAAAGCGGGATAGGCCTTTTCGGCATAGTTCAGGACCGTGTCCAGGTTGCTGGTGGCGGTTTGGGCCAGAAGGCCCGAAGAAAGAAATGAAGCCAGCCCACCTGCGGAAATGAGTTTCAGCGTCCGTCGGCGTTGCGCGGCTTGGGCACCAATGGCCAGAAGGTCTTGGTTGAGGGTTTGATCGTGCATGGAAATGGACGCAAGCAATGCGTTTGAAGAAATGGCGACCCGTCCACTGTAGAAACGCCGTTTCATGGCCATGTGTCATGGTTGTAAAGAAACATACACGGCGAAAGTGCGGGTCACAGGCGCTCTGGGAACTGCGCTGACCTGATGGCTACCGAGTGGCGATCACCAATGCGCGGCAAACTGCTCGCGCAACTCAGCCAGGTCTTGGGCACCCAGTGAAGGAGCCTCACTGGCGAGCAACCGCAGGCGCGCGGTTTCTTCCAGTTCTTCCAGCACTGCCATGGCTGCTGCGGGCGTTGGGCCCCACACGTTGGGCCCCAGCCGGTTGAGCATCGCCGCCCGGAGGGGCGTGCCTGCGGCGGCATACGCAGCGATGAGGGCGGCTGTGCGGTCGGCAGCCGCCGCGCTACCCGGGAAGTGATACCCCGTCAGCGGCACGTGCCCCACCTTCATCACAAAGTAAGGGGTCAGCGGGGGCAACAGCTCGGCCTGGCCAGTCACCGGGTGCTCAGGGTGCAGATCGGCACGCAGGCTCAGCGCCACGCAATGGGTGCTGTGGGTGTGAATCACACAGCGGGCGGGCCATGGGGTCTGCGCCGTGGCGACGTAGATGCGCCGGTGCAAGGTCAGGGTTTTGCTGGCCCGGTCGCCGCTGATTGGCTGGCCCGCCTCGTCCACCCGGGCCAGACGCGCCGGATCCAGAAAACCCAAACAGGCATCGGTGGGGGTGATGAGGTAGCCGCCACCGGCCTCGGGCCCCAGGCGCACGCTGATGTTGCCGGCCGTGGCATGCACGTAGCCCCGGGCAAACAGGCTGTGGCCCACGCGGCACATGTCTTCCCGGGCTTGTTGCTCGGTCATGGGGTGTCTCCAATTTTGGTGATGCGGGCGGCATTGAGGTGTTGCCGCAAAAATTGCGAGGCCTCCATGCGCTCGCCCTGGCGCAAGAGTTCGATCAGCATCAGGTGCTCCTCACACTGGTGGTGCAGGCGGCTGCGGTCCAGCCGGGTGCCGTACTCCACCACGCGCCGCATTTGGTTGATGGTGCGCAGCGAGTCCAGCAAAAAGCGGTTCTGCGCCCCGGCCACCACGGTTTCGTGGAAGTGCACCCCGGCACGAAACAGCTCGGCGGCGGTGCAGCGTTCAATGCCCCCCTCCAGCAGCTCGCTTTGTTCGCGCTTGCATTTGTCCAGCTCGGCCAAATCGACTTGGTAGCCGGGCTCCAAGATGGCGGCGGGCTCGATGATCATGCGAAAGCGGTAGCTCTCACGGTGCGACTCGGCATCGCTGAGCAGGGGGCGAAACCACCACCCCCGCCCAGGCTTGCGCTCCACCATGCCCTCACGGGCCATGCGGTTGAGCACCCGCTGGATTTGGGCACGGGTGCACTCGCAACGGGCCATCAGGTCGGCCTCGGTCACCTCGGGTTCGATCAGGTCGTGCATGCGGTCGTTGGCAATGCGCATGTACAAAGCCTCTTCCACCGCGCTGTCGGTGGCCAGTGCCAGCTCGCCCAACTCGGTGGGTTGGCGCGCCACCTGGAACCCCTTGTTGGGTTCGGACACCACCACCCCTGCTTCCTGAAGGTACTGCAAGGCTTTGCGCACCGGTGAGCGTGACACCCGCAGCTCGTCGCACAACACCTGCTCGGTCAGGCGGTGACCGGGTTGCAGGTTTTCGCGCCGGATCATTTCCACAATGCGGGTGGCCAGGGTGGGTATCAGGGCACTGACTTTGCCGGGGGTGGAAACGGTATGCATGGGTGGACTGCCGGGTGATTTGCTTGGCGCAGCACTGTACAGGGCCGCCCCGTCTCAGGCACCTGAGGCCAACCGGGCAAACGCGTGGGTGAAAAAATCGGGGGCCCCAAAGTTGCCCGATTTGAGGGCGATGTGCAAACCGCCCTCAGGCGCCCCCACACACGGCGCATGGCACCAGGGCACGCCCGGTGCGATGGCGGGCCCGATGCGCAGCCGGGCCAACCCCAGGGCCTGCACACAGGCCCCCGATGTCTCGCCGCCCGCCACCACCAGCTGGCCCACACCCATCGCCACCAAACCACGCGCCACGGAGGCCAAGGCGTCTTCCACCAAATGGCCTGCCGCCTCTGCCCCCAACCGCGCCTGCACGGCACGCACGGCATCGGGCGCGGCGGTGGCGCACACCAGCACGGGGCCGCGGGGCAGGCGCTGGCGTGCCCAGGCCAAGGCCTGCTCAGGCACGTTCACCCCTTGGGCCAGCGCCAGGGGATCGACGGTGAAGGCCGCCCCCCCTTGGGCCACAAAATCGGCCACCTGGGTATTGGTGGCCTCTGAACAACTGCCCGACACAATGGCCCGAAAGCCCTTGGCCGGCGGCAACCACCCGGCAGAGGCGCGCCCTGCTCCCATGAAGCGCCCGCCCAGGCCGATGGCCACGCCAGAGCCCGCGGTCAGCAGCGGCAAAGCGGCCACAGCGGGCCCCAGGGCCATGAGGTCCGCGTTGCTGACGGCATCCACCACCGCCATGCCCACGCCTTGCTGCCGCAACGTGGCCATGCGCTGGCGGATGGCATCGGCGCCCTGCGCCACCGTGCGGTGGTCGATCAGGCCCACGGTGCGCCGGGTTTGGGCCTGCAACACGCGAACCAGGTTGGAGTCGGTCATGGGCGTGAGGGGGTGGTTGCGCATGCCCGACTCATGCAGCAACCCGTCACCCACAAACAGGTAGCCCTTGAACACCGTGCGTCCGTTGTCTGGAAACGCGGGGCAGGCAATGGTGAAGTCAGCGCCCACGGCGTCCATGAGGGCGTCTGTGACCGGCCCAATGTTGCCGCGGGGCGTGGAGTCGAAGGTGGAGCAGTATTTGAAATAAATCTGTCCAGCCCCCTGGCCGCGCAGCCAGGCCAGGGCCGCCAGCGACTGCGCAACGGCTTCTTCCACGGGGAGGGTGCGGGTTTTGAGGGCCACGACCACCGCATCGGCCGGCTCGTCCAGCGGCCCCGTGGGGATGCCGTTGGTCTGAATGACACGAAAGCCCGCCGCCACCAGGTTGCTGGCGAGGTCGGTGGCACCGGTGAAGTCGTCGGCTATGCAGCCCAGCAAGGCAGAGGTCATGGCGATGTGCTTTCTGTGAGCGGACTCAGGCCTGGGCCAGCACTTGTGTCACGGCTTGTGCCACCGCCTGGCCAAACGCTTTGCACCCCATGGTGCCACCGATGTCGCGGGTGCGCGTGGCCGGGTTGGCCAGCACCCGGTCCACAGCGGCCGTCAGCGCATCGCCCGCGCGCTGCAAACCGGCGTGGCCGCGTTGGTCGCCCACCCACCGCACCATCATGGCCACCGACAAAATCATGGAGGTGGGGTTGGCAATGTCTTGCCCCGCAATGGTGGGGGCCGAACCGTGCTGGGCCTGGGCACAACACAGGGTGTCGCTGGCCATGACCGAACCGGCCAGGCCCAAGCTGCCCGACAGTTCGCTGGCCAGGTCAGACAGGATGTCCCCATAGAAATTGGTGGCCACCAGCACGTCAAACCGTTCGGGCTCGCGCACCAGATGGGCGGTGGAGGCATCCACCAGCAAATCGTCCAGCTGCACCTCGGGGAAGTCTTTGGCCACGTGGCACACGGCTTCCAGAAACAAGCCGTCGGTCATGTGAAAGCTGTTGGCCTTGTGGATGGCGGTGACCTTTTTGCGCCGGGTCATGGCCAGCTCGAAGGCGCGGTGGGCGATGCGCTCGCTGCAGTGGCGGGTGATTTTTCGGGTGGACAGGGCCATGTCGGGGCTGGGCATGACCTCGCCCCAGCCACGGACCATGTTGCGGTCGGGGTAGAAGCCTTCGGTGGCCTCGCGCATGATGACCAAGTCCATGCTTTTGCCCGGCTTCATGTTGCTGGGCAGGTACTCGCGGGTGCGGGCGGGGCGCACGTTGGCGTACAGGTCCAGGCCAATGCGAAACCCAGCCGACACGTTGCGCCCGCCCTGTTCGGGCGCTGGGTAGTCGGCGTGGGACTGGGTGCCCAGAATGATGCCGTCGTACCCGCGCGCCTTGTCCAGCACCGACTGGCGCAAGGTGGTGCCGTGGGCGCGAAGGCTGTCAAAACCCACGCTCTCATGGTCAAACTGAATGCCAATGCCCAAGCGCGCATCGGCCGCCTGAAGAGCCTCCACAGCAGCGCTGACGATTTCGGGGCCAATGCCGTCGCACGGTAACACGATGAATTTCATGGGTTCTCCTGAAGAGCGGGGAAATGGATCAAAAACAAAAAGGAGGTCACAAACAACGACGGTTTCACGCGGGTTGCAGCAGCCGTTGCAAGCGGCGCACTGCGCTGTCGGGGCTGGTGAGCACGGGCAAGCCCGTGGCATCGGCCACCAACTGCTGCGTGCGCGCCATAGAAAACTGGCCCAACAGCAGCACATTGCAGCCGGCCAGGGTTCGGGCCTGCTCCAGCACCAGGGCATCGTGCCGCTGGGCATCGCCTGTATTCAAGGCAGGCAGCGCATCAGGGGCGCACGCGCTGAGCAATTGCACCGGTGCGCTACGGGCCTTCGCCACAGCCTCGAACTCCTCGCGCATGGGTTGTTCAGCCGGAGCAAAGGTGGTGATCAACCCCACACGACGCGGGCCGCCCAGTTGGGCACACCAAGCCAATGCTTCGTCAAACATGGCCTCGTTGGGTTTGAGTGTGGGCAAACCCACCGATTGACGCGCCACCTCAATGGCAGGCCCAAACGCCGAACAAGTGAACAGGATGCCTCTCGCGCCCTGGTCTTGGGCGTAGTGGGCCAAACGGACAAAACGTTGCACCAGCGGCTCGGTGATGGCACCGGCCTCGGCCAGGTCAGGGGACAGGCTGTCGTCCAGCAAGTTCATGCAACGGGCCTGAGGCCAACGCTGCGCGAACACCGTATTGACAGGCGCCATAGCCAACGGCGTTGCATGTATCAAGGAAATTTTTAAGTCCTTCATTATTCAATTAATGCCGTCTCAATTGGAATTTATTGTATCTAATTTTGTTTTGACACAAAATATCGCCATCAAACCCACTAGAACATCCACTTGAAACCACTGGCCTTTCCCCTGTTCCGCCGCGCCCTGGTTGTCGCGCTCTGGAGCCTTGCTGGTCTGGGCACCGCCCAGGCACAAACCACACCCGCACCGGCTTACCCCACCAAACCTGTGCGCCTTGTGGTGCCGTTTGCAGCCGGTGGCCCCAACGATGTGATGGCCCGTGTACTGGCCCAACGCCTCACACAAGACAGCGGGCAATCATTTGTGGTGGAAAACAAGGCGGGAGCCGGGGGCGTCATTGGCACCGATGCAGTGGCCAAAGCCATGCCAGATGGCCACACTCTGGCGTTTATCAGCGGACCATTTACCATGGCACCGGCCCTGCAAGCCCGCATGCCATACGACACTGCGCGCGATCTGGTTCCAGTCACCAAGGTGGCCGAATCTCCCATGGTGATGATGGTGCCCTCCACATCGCGCTTTCGCACCGCGGCCGAGCTGATGGACTTTGCCCGCCAAAACCCCGGCAAGTTGACCTATGGTTCTGGCGGCATCGGAAGCACCCCCCACCTCACCACCGAGTTGCTGGGCACCCTCACCGGCACCCAATGGTTGCATGTGCCCTACAAGGGCGGCGGCGAATCCATCAAAGCGCTGATGGCCGGAGAAATCGACCTGCTCATCGACAGCATCACCAGCACGGCGGGCCCGCTGGCATCGGGTCGCATCCGGGCGGTGGCGGTGGGACAAGCCCGCCGTCATGCCAAGCTGCCCGATGTCCCCACGTTTGACGAAGCAGGCATTCAAAAATTGGCCATGACGCACTGGGTGGGGGTGGTGGCACCTGCCCGCACCCCACCCGACGTGCTGGCCAGCCTCCACAGCCTGTTGACCCGCGCATTGCGCGCTCCAGAGGTGGCGCTCAGGTTGCAGGAATTGGGGGCAACCCCTGTGGGCGACAGTGCGGCCGAATTCCAGGCATTCATTGGCGAGGAGCTGAAAAAGTGGCAACAGACCGTGAAAGCGGCGGGCATTCAACCCCAATGACCCACCCTGGCCACCACGCCTGTGACAGTCATGTGCATGTGTTCGACCCCGCTCGTTTTGCCTACGCACCACAACGCCGCTTCACACCCGACACCGCCACCGTCGCGCAATTGCAGCAACACCTGACCAGCACCGGTACGCCGCGTGTGGTGCTGGTGCAGCCCAGCGTGTACAGCCACCGGCACCACGCACTGGTGGATGCCTTGCACACACTGAATAGCCAAGCAGACCTCGCCCGTGGCGTGGCCGTGCTGTCCGCCCAAAGCACCACCGCAGAGGTGGATCAACTGGCCCAAGCGGGCGTGGTGGGGACGCGACTGAATCTGGCCGTGAACGGTTTGTGCCAGGCCAATGTCGCCGGGCAAGACCTGCAGGCGCTCGAACGGCGCACACCGGCGGAGTGGCACATTCAGTTGCACCTGCCGCTGAACGCTCTGGCCGAGCTTGCTCCAAGGCTGACCCGCACCCGGCGGGTCTATGTGGTGGACCACTTTGGCCTGCCCCCACCCGGCCTGCCACCGAGCCACCCACACTGGCAAGCGCTGCTGCAAGGGCTGGCAAGCGGGCGGATGTATGTGAAGCTCTCGGCCCCGTATCTGGTCTCGGGTCAACCAGCAGGCCATGCTGACCTGGAGCCCCTGGTGCGCAGCCTGGTGGCCGTGGCCCCCAGCCACCTGCTGTGGGGCAGCAACTGGCCACACACCCAGGGCTTGCACCGCGGGCCGGATGCCAACCCCATGCAACCCGAACCCTTTCGGGTGGTGGACGATGCCCACTGGCTCCGGCTGTGCCAGCAATGGGCTGGGCCACATGCGGCGGCGCTGCTCACCCACAACGCCGCCAGCCTGTATCGGTTCAACATGTAAGCCCCCCAGCTCCGCTCGGTTTGACGCAGACGGTCAATCCAGCTTGATGCCTGCGGTTTTGATCACCTGCGCCCAACGGCGCTGCTCGGCCTCGATGAAAGCCGCAAATTCCTCTGGCGTGCCGCCGCCCACTTCATTGCCAGGCGTGGTGATTTTTTCCCGCAGGTCGGGCAGCGCCAGCGCTTTGTTGAACACCTCGTTCAGCCGGGCCACCACCGGTGCGGGCAGGCCTTTTGGCCCCATCAATCCCAACCAGTTGGACACCACCACCTGCGGGTAGCCCAGCTCGCTCATGGTGGGCACATCGGGCAGGCTGGGCAGGCGTTTGGCGCTGGTCACCGCCAGTGGCCGGACTTTCCCGGACTTGATGGATGGCAGCGCCGCATAGCACTGCTCGAACATCATGTCGACCTCCCCGGCCAGCAACGCCGTGGCGGCCGGGCCACCACCCTTGTAGGGCACCGAAAGCGTCTGAATGCCTGCCGCCTGCTCAAACAACGCGCCGCTCAGGTGGTGCGCACCGCCTGGACCGGCATTGCCGACTGTGAGCCCCCCGGGTTTGGCCTTGGCAGCGTCCACCACGTCTTTCACGGTTTTGAAGGGCTTGTCCACCCGCGTCACCAACACCAGCGGCGCCCGCTCGATGAGCACAATGGGCGTGAAGTCTTTGCCAGGATTGAATGTGAGGCTGGGGTACAGCGACGGGTTGACCGCCAACGGCCCCATGGCCCCGATGCCCAGGGTGTAACCGTCGGGCTGGGCACGCGACAGGTATTCGTGGCCGATGTTGCCACTGGCACCCGGTTTGTTGTCCACGATCACCGGTTGCCCCAGTGCAGCTGACACCGGAATGCCCAGCTGACGCGCCCTCAAATCATTGTTGCCCCCGGCGGCAAACGACACCACCACCGTTACCGCCTTCGCGGGCCACGACTGTGCCCACGCCCGCAGCGGCATGACCGCCGAAGCAACCCCCAACATCAACAACCGACGCGACAGATGGGCAGCCATCAGAACCTCACTTCATGGAATGAACACACATTGCATTTATATCAATAAAAATGCAATGTGTGTGATCAGGTTTTCCAGAACGTCAGAACGTGGGGTTCGCCAACTGGCACAGCAACGCCATCAGCAATTCGGCAGCGGGTGACACATAGCTGTGGGCCCTCTGCGTCACCACCATGCGCCGCTGCATGGTGACGGCAGGAATGGGCACTTCGCGCAAACGCCCTTGGGCATCGCCCACGGTCAGGTGCTGGCGCGAAATGAAACTGAGCAAGCCGGTTTCGGCAATCAGCGAGGGCAGCATCAGCAGCATGGTGCTTTCAATCTGTACCACCGGCCGGGGGACGCCGTGCCGATCAAAGGTGTGGTCGAGCCAGTCACGGGTGGGCGCGCCTGGCGGCTGCAGCACCCAGCGGTGCTGGCACAAATCCTGAATCGTCACCGGACGTTGCAGCAGCTCATGTTGGGCACTGGCCGCAACCACAATGGCATCGTCCGTCAGGGGGCGGGAGACCAGTTCGGGCTCCTGGTGGCTTTCGGTGCCAATCATCAAATCCAGCTCGCCCGCGCGCAACTGCGGGCGCAAGGTATCCACCAGGCCCACCACTGTGCGCAGCGTCACATTGGGGGCTTGCTGCATGAGTTGCCTGGCCACCGGTGGCAGCAAAAACTGTGCGGCGGTGGGCACAACGCCCAACCGAATGTGCCCCGACAACCCGCGCCCGATGTTCTGGATTTCGCGCTGGGCATCGTCCGCATCCAGCCGCAACTGGCGGGCCCATTTCAGCAGCACCCGCCCGGCGGCGGTGAGCTTGATGCCCCGGCCCGCCTTTTCAAACAGAGGGGCTCCTGCAGCCTCTTCCAGGCGGCGGATGCAGCTGGTCAGCGCGGGCTGGGTGCGGTGCAGCTTTTCGGTGGCTTTGCCTACGTGCTCCAGTTCGGCAATGGTTTCGAAATAGCGCAGGTCTCGCAGGTCCATTGCAAAAGCCTTGTGAATGGTTTTTGACCCATTATCGAGTGGACACCGAGGGTTTCGCTTTCGTGCCATCCTCGCAGGCATGACGCACGCCTCGCAGGACCTCTCACCCATTGCACCGTTGAAATTGCCGGTGTTCCGCATGCTCTGGATCACCTGGCTGATGGCCAACGTGTGCATGTGGATGAACGATGTGGCCGCCGCCTGGATGATGACCTCACTCACCACCACCCCGGCATGGGTGGCCCTGGTGCAAACAGCGGCCACGCTGCCGGTGTTTCTGCTGGGCTTGCCCAGCGGTGCACTGGCCGACGGGTTGGACCGCAAGCGCTATTTCCTCACCACCCAGTTGTGGATTGCGCTGGTGGCGGTGGTGCTGTGTGGGGTGGTGTTCCTCGACCGGGTGACCCCTGGCGTGCTCCTCGCACTCACCTTTGCCAACGGCATCGGGCTGGCCATGCGGTGGCCGGTGTTTGCGGCCATCGTTCCAGAGCTGGTACCCCGGCCCCAGTTGCCAGCGGCCCTGGCACTGAACGGGGTGTCGATGAACGCGTCCCGCATCATTGGCCCCCTGGTGGCGGGGGCGCTGATTGCGAGCTTCGGCAGCGCTTGGGTGTTCCTTCTCAATGCGGTGCTGTCGGTGGCGGCTGCGGCCATCATCAGCCGGTGGCAGCGCGTGCATCAACCCAGCCCGCTGGGACGCGAGCGGCTCACCACCGCCATGCGGGTGGGCTGGCAGTTTGTGTCGCAATCAGCGCAGCTCAAAGGGGTGCTGCTGCGCATTGGGCTGTTCTTTTTCCATTCCACCGCCCTGATGGCTTTGCTGGCTCTGGTGGCCAAGGACTTTGAAGGCGGGGGAGCAGGCACCTTCACCCTGCTGCTGGCGTCCATGGGCGCGGGGGCCATTGCGTCCTCGGTGGTACTGCCCAGGCTGCGCTCGCGTTACACGCGCGACCAGCTGGTCCAGGGAGGCGCGGCGTTGAACGCCCTCACAGCCGCCGCCATGGCGTTCATCCACACCGACTGGCTGGCGGTGCCAGTCATGTTCCTGGGTGGGGCTTCGTGGCTCACCACCGCCAACAGCCTCAGTGTGTCCATGCAAACCGGCTTGCCCGACTGGGTGCGGGCACGGGGCATGTCCATTTACCAAATGACCATCATGGGCGGTAGCGCCCTGGGTGCCGCACTGTGGGGGCAGGTGGCCACCTGGACCTCCCTGCAGGTTTGCCTGCTCACCGCAGCAGCCTCCGCATTACTGACCATGTGGCTGGCCGTTCGGTTCAGCCCGGACAGCGGGCCCATGCCCGACCTCTCGCCGCACCGCATTCTCACGGTGCCAGCCGCCGATGCACCACTGCCCACCGGGCAGATTCTGGTGACCATTGAATACCAGGTGTTGCCCGAAAAGGCCGACGATTTCCGGGCGCTGATGCTCACCGAGGGCCGCAGTGGCCGGCTGCGCAACGGGGCACTGTCGTGGGAGCTGCTGCACGACGTCAACGAACCGGGCCGGTTTGTCGAAACCATCGTCGATGAGTCCTGGAAAGACCACCTTCGGCGGTTTGACCGTTTCTCCACCTCCGATCTGGCGCTGCGGGAGAGGCGGCTGGCATTCCACATCGGCTCTGCCCAGCCAGTGGTGCGCAGGCACCTGATGGAAAGCACGGTGCGAACCCCGCATGGAGCATGAGATGGCCTGTGGATGGCCACTTGAATCCAAAAGTCAAATGGATGAATGGCAACAAATTATGAATTAGACGGCTATGAGTGATGCCGGAATACTCCTGTGCAACCACACCGCCCGGAACCCACCGCGGCGTACCACAGGAGACACCAGATGACCTTCGCCCGCCGTTCGCTTCTTGCCATGGCCTGCGCGCTGCTGACCACCGGTTTGCACGCACAAACCTACCCCGCCAAGCCCATCAAAATCATCGTGCCATTCCCGGCAGGCGGCGGCACCGACATCATTGCCCGCGAAGTCACGCAAAAGGTCACCACCGCCACCGGCTGGATTTTTGTGGTGGAGAACAAGCCTGGAGCTGGCGGCAACATTGGCGTGGACGCCGTGGCCAAATCCCCGGCTGACGGCCACACCCTGGTGCTGGGCCAAACCAGCAACCTGGCCATCAACCCCACGCTGTACGCCAAGCTGCCCTACGACCCGGTGAAAGACCTCACCCCCATCGTGACAGTGGCCAATGCCTCGCTGGTGCTGGTGACCAGCAGCAAATCCCCCTTCAAAACGGTGGCCGACGTGGTGAAGGCCGCCAAAGCCAAACCCAGCGGCATCAACTACGCCTCGTCGGGCAGCGGCACCGTGGCCCACCTCACCACCGAGTTGTTCCAGGGCGCATCGGGCATTAAACTGCAGCATGTGCCCTACAAAGGCGCCGCCCAGGCGTTGACCGATGTGGTCGGCGGCAATGTGGAGCTGTATGTGTCGTCGGTGCCCACCCTGATCGGGCAGATTCAGCAAGGCAAACTGCGGGCACTGGCCGTCACCTCGGCCGCCCGGGTGGACGACTTGCCGCAGGTGCCTACCATCAATGAGTCAGGTTTCGGCGGTTTTGATGCCGTGACCTGGTTCGGCTTTCTGGCACCGACGGGTACCCCCAAAGACGTGATCACCCGCCTGAACACCGAATTCAACAAAGCCCTGGCCCAGCCCGAGCTGCGCAAAAAGCTGGGCGAGCAAGGAGCCGACCCGGTGGGTGGCACGCCCGAGCAATTCGCCAACCTCATCAAAACCGACATCGTCCGCTGGGGCAAGGTCGTCAAAGAGTCTGGCGCCCGGGTGGAGTGAGTCCACTCCGCTCCTGCACAGGTTTTCAACCCTATTCATTCCATCTGGCCTCAGGGCCGCTTTTCAAGGAGATCCCTCATGGGTCAAGCCGCCGCATTGCCTGACGTCATCCGCCACATCGAACGGGTGGACCCCGCCGTGGTGGCCGAAGCCGCGCAATACCCCTCGTCCATCCTGGCCGACGTGGCCGGTCGCCGTGGGGCGTTGAGTGGCCGCATTGCGCCGCTGGCCCCCAGCATGCGCTTTGCGGGCCCCGCCATCACGGTAGAAGTACGCCCCGGAGACAACCTGATGATCCACGCCGCCATGGCCGTGGCCCAGCCGGGCGACGTGATCGTGGTCGATGGCAAGGGCGATCTGTCCAGCGCGCTGATGGGCGAAATCATGTCGCAGCAGTGCGTGGCGCTGGGCGTGGTGGCCGTGGTGATCGACGGCGCGGTGCGCGACAGCGAAGCCATCCGCGAGCTGGGCTTCCCCATGTTTGCCGCCGGGCTCAACCCCAATGGCCCCACCAAATCGGTGTCGGGCCGGTTGAATCACCCCATTTCCATCGGTGGCGTCAGTGTGAGCCCTGGCGACCTGGTGGTGGGCGATGCCGACGGCGTGACCGTGATCGAGCGCAGCAAAGCCGCCGCCATGCTGCCCCTGGCCGCCGACAAGGTGGCCGCCGAAACCAAGCGCATTGCCGACATCAAGAGCCGCAAGGCCCTGACCCCCGCCTGGTTGAACAGCGCGCTGGTGGCCGCAGGCGTCATCAAAGCCGGGGAAACGCTGTGAACGCCCCAGTCACCCGCCCCGCCCTCCTGGTGACTGCCGCCGACCTGGCCCCCCAGGCCCTGGCGCTGCTGACCGGCTTTGACATCGTGTTTGCCGGCAAAACCCCCACCGAAGCCGACGTGGTGGCCCTGTGCCAACGGCACAACCCGGTGGCCATCATCGTGCGCTACAGCAAGGTGGGTGCTGCCGCCATGGACGCCGCCCCGGCACTGAAGGTCATTTCCAAACACGGCAGTGGCACCGACACCATCGACAAAGTGGCCGCGCAGGTGCGCGGCATCGAGGTGGTGGCCGCCGTGGGCGCCAACGCCGCTGCGGTGGCCGAGCAGGCCCTGGCCTTGCTGCTGGCCTGCGCCAAATCGGTGGTGCACCTGAACGAGCGCATGCACGCCGGGCACTGGGACAAGGCCACGCACAAAAGCGTGGAACTGGCCGGGCGCACGGTGGGCGTGATCGGGCTGGGGGCCATTGGCCAGCGCTTTGCCCGCATGGCCCACGCCATGGACATGCGCGTGCTGGGCTTTGACCCTTACGCCAAGCAGTTGCCAGACTACATCGAGCAGGCCAGCCTGGAAACCATTTGGCGCGAGGCCGACGCCCTCTCGCTGCACTGCCCCCTGACGGCCGACAACGCCCAACTGCTCAACGCCCAGACCCTGGCCGCCTGCAAGCCCGGCGTGATCGTGGTCAACACCGCACGCGGCGGTTTGATTGACGAGCCTGCGCTGCTGGCCGCCGTGCGCGCGGGCCAGGTGGCCGCTGCCGGGCTGGACAGCTTTGCGGTGGAACCCATGACCGCACCGCACATCTTCCACGGCGAGGCGCGCGTGCTGCTCAGCCCCCACATCGGCGGCGTGACGGCCGATGCCTACGTGAAGATGGGCGTGGCCGCCGCGCAAAACGCGCTGGCCGTGATCAACGCCAACGCCTGACCCGGCAGACCCCGCCATGGCACAGCGCTGGCAACACGCACCGCCCCAGTCGAACTGGGGCGAGTTCGGCCCCGACGACCAGCTGGGGCGCATGAACCTGGTCACCCCGGCCAAGGTGCTGCAAGGCATGGCCGAGGTGAAAGAAGGCCGCACCTTCTGCCTGTCGCTCCCGCTGGACGTGCCGGGTGGGCAGACCATGAACCCCCGGCGCATACCGCCCCAACGCTTTGCCGTGCAACGCGACGGCAAAAGCGCCGGGCAGCAGGGGTTTTGCTGGTCTTACGCGTCAGAAGACCCCGACCTGACCGACGTGGTCAACGACGACGTGCTGCTGATGAGCCTGCAGTACTCCACCCAATGGGACAGCCTGGCCCACATGGGCAGCCGCTTCGATGCCGATGGCGACGGCGTGGCCGAAGCCGTGTTCTACAACGGCTATCGCGCCGGGCAAGACATCCGCCCTGGCACCGAAGACGCTGGCGCCACGCTGTCAGCCACCACCGCCTTCGCCCGCTACCCCAACCCGCAGGCCGATGCGCTGGACATTGCCCAGCTGGCCACCCACGGCGTGCAGGGGCGCGGCGTGCTGATCGACCTGGCCCACCACCTGGGCCGCACCCGCCAGGCCGTAGGCTACGACGCGCTGATGCGCATCCTGGAGGCCGATGGCATCGCGGTGGAAAGCGGTGACATGGTGTGCCTGCACACCGGCTTTGCCGACACCCTGCTGGCCATGAACCGCCAGCCCGACCTGGCCCGCCTGCACGAAACCGGCAGCGGCCTGGACGGCTGGGACCGCAAGCTGCTGAACTGGCTGGTGGACAGCCGCCTGGCCTGCCTGGTGGCCGACAACCCCGCCGTGGAGCTGGTGGTGCCCAAACTGCTGCAAGCCACCCCCCTGCGCCAGCCGCGCCTGCCGCTGCACGAGCACTGCCTGTTCAAAAACGGCATCCACCTGGGCGAGCTGTGGCACCTGACCGAGCTGGCCCACTGGCTGCGCGCCCACGGCCGCCACCGCTTCCTGCTGACTGCGCCGCCCCTGCGTCTGCCGGGCGCGGTGGGCTCGCCGGTGACGCCCATTGCAACGGTCTGACCCCCGTCTGGCAGTGGAAGGCACCGGCACCATCACTCACACAGGCATAGCAACCAACTCAATACATACAAGCGAAGAAGGCCTATTTTGTTTGAAATTTCAGTCAAAACCCTGTGCATGACCGTGGTGGCCAGTGGTGCGCTGACCACGCTGACCGCCCACGCCGCCTGGCCCGACAAGCCCATCAAGCTGGTGGTGCCCTACGCCGCCGGTGGCGCGGCCGATGCGCTGGCCCGCGTGGTGGCCACCGAGCTGAGCACCCGCTTGAAGCAACCGGTGGTGGTGGAAAACAAAGGTGGTGCTGGCGGCACGGTGGGCGCACAAGCCGTGGCCCAAGCCCCTGCCGATGGCCACACCTTCCTGTACGACGCCACCTCGTTCACCGTCAACCCATACCTGTACCCCAAGCTGGGCTTCAGCTACACCAAAGACTTTGTCCCCGTGGCCATGGTGGCGCAGATCCCCACGCTGCTGGTGGTGCCTGCCACATCGCCCTTCAAAACCGTGGCCGAGCTGGTGAAACACGCCAAAGCCAACCCCGGCAAACAGTCTTACGCCTCGGCGGGCAACGGTGGCGCGGCGCACCTGACCGGCGAGCTGTTCAAGCACGGCTTTGGCTTTGCGGCGGTGCACATCCCTTACAAAGGCGGTGCACCGGCCCTCACCGATTTGGCCGGGGGTCAGGTGGACTGGATGTTCAGCGCCGCCACCGCATCGGCCCCGCTGGTCAAGGCCGGTCGCCTGCGCGCCATCGCCACCGCGTTTGACCGCCGGGTGGACAGCCTGCCCGACCTGCCCACCGTGGCCGAGCTGGGGCTGCCCGGTTTCAGGGCCTACGAGTGGAACGCGGTGTTCGCCCCGGCGGCCACCCCGGCCGACATCGTGCAACGCATGGAAACCGAGCTGCGCGACGTGCTCAAAGCCCCCGCCGTGCGCGAACGCCTGGCTGCCATGGGTGCGCTGCCCGCCAGCAGCGGCGCCAAAGAACTGGGCGACTTTGTGCGCACCGAAAGCGCCAAGTGGGCCTCGGTCATCAAAACCGCTGGCATCAAGCTGGACTGAACACACCACCACAGGAGACACACCATGAAAAAATCACTCGGCCTGACCCTGGCCACCATCACCTTGACCGCCCTGACGCTGGCCACCCCCGCTTTCGCCCAAACCTGGCCCAGCAAACCCGTGAAAATCCTGGTGCCCTATGCCCCGGGGGGTGCGGTGGACGTGGTCACCCGCAAGATGGCGGCCAAGCTGCAAGAGCAGACCGGCCAGAGCTTTGTGGTGGAAAACAAGGCTGGGGCCACCGGCACCATCGGCATCAACGCCGTGGTGCAGTCGCCCGCCGACGGCTACACCCTGGTGGCCAACGACACCACCTACGCCCTGCTGCCCCACATCTTCAAAAAGCTGCCGTTTGACCACGCGCACGACCTGCTGCCCGTGTCGGCCTATGTGTTCGCGCCCATGGCCCTGGTGGTGAAGGCCGATGCCAAGTTCAAAACCCTGGCCGAGCTGGTGGCCGCCGGCAAAGCCGAGGCCAACAAGGTCACCTACGGCACCGGCGGCGCGGGCTCTGCCCCCCACTTCGTGAGCGAGGCGCTGGGCATTGCCACGGGCGCGAACTTCATGCACATCCCGTTCAAAGGCGCGGGTGAAGCCACCATGGGCTTGCTGACCGGCACCATCGACTTTCAGTTTGCGTCCACCCCTGGGGTGATGAGCAACGTCAAGGGCGGCAAGGTGCGCCTGCTGGCCATCAGCGGCAACAAACGCCTGCCCGCCGTGCCCGATGTGCCCACCTTTGCCGAAGCCGGTGTGCCCAACTTCGGCCTGGTCAACTTCACCGGGCTGTGGGCGCCCAAGGGCACGCCGCAGGCCGTGGTGGACCGGCTGCAAAAAGAAGTGGCCACCGCCATGGCATCAGCCGACATGAAGGCGTTTGCCGAAGGCATTGCGTCAGAGCCCGGCCACTGGGACGCCGCCACGTTTGCCAAGGACCTGAAAGAACGCACCGCCTACTGGGGCAAGGTGGCAGCCAACACGGCTTTTGAACGCCAGTGAACGGACAACAGCCATGTTCTTCCTGACTCAGCCGCAGGTGCAAAGCACCGAAGTGTTCACCCGCATGCCCGAGCGGTTTCGCCGCCCGCAGGTGCAAACCGACTGGGCCCGGGCCAACCGGGGCGGCCAGCCCACCGACTCGTTCCTGGAAGGCCCGGTGTTTGACGACGCGGGCCACCTGTATGTGAGCGACATCCCCCACGGCCGCATCTTCCGCATCAGCCCGCAAGGTGAGTGGACGCAGGTGGCCGAGTGGAACGGCGAGCCCAACGGCCTGAAGTTTCTGAACCCGCGCGAGCTGCTGGTCACCGACTACCGCAACGGGCTCATGACCTGCGACGTGGCCACCGGCGAGGTGCGCCCCTTCCTGGACCGGCGCAACAGCGAGCGCTTCAAGGGCGTGAACGACCTGGTGTTTGACCGCACTGGCAACCTCTACTTCACCGACCAGGGCCAAACCGGCCTGCACGACCCAACCGGTCGCCTGTACCGGCTGCGCCCCAGCGGCCAGTTGGACCTGCTGCTGGCCAACGTGCCCAGCCCCAACGGCGTGGCCCTGTCGCCCGACGAGCGAGTGCTGTACCTGGGCGTGACGCGGGGCAACCAGGTGTGGCGCGTGCCGCTGCTGGACGATGGCAGCGTATCGAAGGTGAGCGCGTTTTTCACGTCTTATGGCCCCAGCGGGCCGGACGGGCTGGCGGTGGACCGCACGGGCCGCGTCATCGTGGCCAACCCCGGGCTGGGCGTGGTGTGGGGGCTGAACCACCGGGCCGAGCCCGAGGTGGTGCTGCGCACCTGCGCGGGCACCTCCACCACCAACGTGGCATTCGGCGGGCCCGACCGGCAAACGCTGTTCATCACCGAGTCGGTCAGCGGCTCGGTGCTCACGGCCCGGCTGGATGCGCCGGGGCTGCCCATTCACCGCTCCACCCCGCCACAGGAGACCTGACCATGCACCGCCCTTTTTCCGCACTGACGACACTGATGGGGGCCAGCCTGCTGCTGGCCTCTGGCTGGGCCACGGCGGCCAGCTACCCGCAACAGGCCGTCAAACTGGTGGTGGGTTTTGCCGCTGGCGGCCCGTCGGACCTGGTGGCCCGCGTGTTTGCCGAGCAGGCCGCCAAACACCTGGGCCAACCCATGGTGGTGGAGAACAAGCCGGGGGCCAATGCCGTCATTGCCACCGAGGCCGTGGCCGCGTCCAAGCCCGACGGCCACACCCTGCTGGCCGCTGCCACCAACCACACCATGATTCCGGCGCTGTATGCCGGGCGCATCAAGTTCGACGCGGCCCAGTCGTTTGCCCCGGTGTGCACCCTGGCCAGCAGCGCCACCGTGCTGGTGGTGGGGCCGTCGATGAAAGCAAAAACCGCAGCAGAGTTTTTAGACCAGTTGCGCACCAACCCCGGAAACTTCACCTATGCGAGCCCCGGGCTGGGCAGCTCGCCCCACCTGGCCACCGAAACCTTCAGCCGCCTGGCCGGTGTGAGCCTGGTGCACGTGCCCTACAAAGGCGCGGCCCCGGCGGTGGTGGATTTGCTGGGCGGGCAGGTGGACCTGTCGTTTGCCACGCTGGGCTCGGTGCTCACGCACATCCAGTCGGGCAAGCTCACCGCGCTGGCCGTGGCCTCGCGACAGCGGTCCAACTTGTTGCCCAACGTTCCCACGTTTGAAGAAGCAGGCGTCAAAGACTACGTGGTGGACACCTGGTACGGCCTGCTGGCCCCGGCCGCCACCCCGCCCGAAGCCTTGCAGGCGCTGACCCAACAGGCCACGGCCTTTGCCCAGTCGACCGCCGTGCGCGACAAACTGGCCACCGCCGGGCTGGAGCCCCAGGCCACCTGCGGCGCGGCGTTTGCCGCGCAAATCAAACGCGAGATCGACGCCAACGCCCGGTTGACCCGCGACCTCAACCTCAAGGCCGAGTGACCACGCCCTTCACACCCCGCCGCCCATCCAAACCAAGCAGACACCAACATGAACCTCTCACGCCGCCACCTTGCCCTCGCATTGAGCTTTGCCTCCGTGCTGGCCTGCGCGCCCTTCGTTGCACAGGCCCAGACCGTCTACCCCAGCAAACCCATCAAGCTGATCGTGCCGTTCCCGCCCGGGGGCAATGTGGACCTGAGCGCCCGCATCCTGGTGCCCGAACTGGCCAAGGAACTGGGCCAACCCCTGGTGGTGGACAACAAGGCCGGCGCTGGCGGCACGCTGGGCCTGGACGCGGTGGCCAAGGCCGCGCCTGACGGGTACACGCTGGGCATTGCCTCGCCCATCAACCACCTGGCCGCGCCGTCGCTGTACCCCAAGCTGCCCTACGATTCTGAAAAAGACTTTGCCCCCGTGGGCCTGATTGCCAGCGTGCCCATGGTGCTGGTGGTGGGGCCGTCGTCACCGGCCAAAACCGTGCAGGAACTGCTGGCCCTGGCCCGGCAAAAGCCCGGCGCGTTGACCATGGCATCGGCAGGCAGCGGAAGCGGCAACCACATCGTGGGCGAGCTGGTGCAGGCCGCCGCCAACGTGAAGTTTGTGCACGTGCCCTACAAAGGCAGCGCCCCGGCCAACACCGACCTGGCCGGGGGCCATGTCGACCTGCACTTTGACCAGCTGTCTTCCGTGCTGACGCTGGTGCAAGGCGACAAACTCAGGCCCCTGGCCGTCACCACCGAGCGCCGCGCTGCCCTGCTGCCCGACGTGCCCACGCTGGCCGAATCGGGCCTGCCCCAATTCGATGCGTCCACCACCCTGGGCCTGGTGCTGCCCGGCAAGACCCCCGCGGAGTTGACCACCAGACTGAACCAGGCGCTGAACAAGGTGCTGAACAAACCCCATGTGCAGGAGCAGTTCGCGCGGCTGGGTGCCGACGTTCGCCCCGGCTCGCCGGAGGCCTACGCCAGCTTCATCCGCAGCGAGATCGCGCGCACCGCCAAAATCGTCCGCGATGCCCACATCACACTCAACTGACTCAAGCCCGGTGCCATCGGCTTTGCCCGCCATGGCCGGAGCCGCCTATGGCGCGGTGGACGCGCACTTTCACGTCGTGGCGCCCACCACCGCCTTCCCCATGGCGGCCGAGCGCAGCTACACCCCCCCACCCGCGTCGCTGGCCCAGTGGCACGCCACCTGGGCACCGCTGGGCGTGACCCACGGCGTGGTGGTGCAACCCAGCATCTACGGCACCGACAACCGGGTGCTGCTGCACGCGCTGGCCCAGGCACCTGACCGACTGGTGGGCATTGCCGCCGTGTCGGCCGACGTGACCGACGCCGAGCTGGACCACCTGGCGGCCTCGGGCGTGCGCGGCGTGCGCATGGCCCACTTTGAAGCGGGCGACCCCAGGGCGCGCGGTGGGTTTGTGCCGTTCAGCGCGTTCAATGCACTGGAAGACCGGCTGCAAGCCCGTGGCCTGCACCTCAACCTGTTCACCGACAGCCGCCTGCTGCCCGCCGTGGCCGACCGGCTGGCCCGCGCCACCGTACCGGTGGTCATCGACCACATGGGCCGCACGCCGGTGCAAGTGGGTTTGGCGCATGCGGGCTTCCAAGCCCTGTGCGACCTGCTGCACAGCGGCAACGTGTGGGTGAAACTGTCCGGGCTGGCCAATGTGTCCACCGACACCGCAGCCTTTGCCGACGTGCAACCGCTGCACGAGGCCCTGCTCGCCACCCGCCCCGACCGGCTGCTGTGGGGCTCCGACTGGCCGCACACCAACCCGCATGCGGCGGCTCCGGCGGCCGGGGTGCTGATGGACTGCTTTGCCTGCTGGACGCCTGCGCACCTGCGGGCTGGCATTCTGTGGCGCAACCCGCTGGCGCTATATGGGTTTGATGGTTAAGCGCCCCTTCAGGCTTGCGCCTCCTGCTGGCGCAGGGCCTTGCGCTGGCTGGCGGCCGCATGACGGCGGACTTCATCGGACGTAGCCGGCACCAACGCCTCCACCGTCACCGGTTTGCGGTGCTCGTCCACCGCCACCATCGTGAAAAAGCAACTGTTGACATGCCGCTTCTCTTGCGTGCGGATGTTTTCAGCCACCACCTTGATGCCCACCTCCATCGACGAACTGCCTGTGTGATTGACGGCAGCCAGAAACGTCACCAACTCCCCCACATGCACTGGTTGGCGAAACATCACCCGATCGACCGACAGCGTGACCACGTACTTGCCCGCATAGCGGCTGGCACAGGCATAGGCAACTTGATCCAGCAGCTTGAGAATGGTGCCGCCATGCACATTGACCGCAAAGTTGGCGGTGTCTGGCGTCATCAGCACGGTCATGGTCAGTTGGTGTTTGGGTAGCTCCACGAAAAATCCTTTTGTCAGTTTGGCGAAAGACTTTGGATTATCGAGCCACCGAGCGACGGCACTCCACTCACTCGGGTTGTATGCCCGCCTCAGTGGCAACCGCCTTCCAGCGTTTCACGTCGTTGGCCAAAAACACCCGGAACGATTCCGGGGTATCGCCAATCACGTCCGTCCCCTGCGCAGCCAGCTTGGCTTTGATGGCCGGATCGTTCAGGGCACCGACAAAGCTGGCATTCAGCTTTTGCACCACCGCCGAGGGTGTGCCGCGCGGCGCAAACACGCCTTGCCATGAACCCATGGTCAAGTTGGGCACGCCAGCCTCAGCCAACGTAGGCGCTTCTGGCGCGGCGCTGGACCGTGCAGCCCCCGTGACCGCCACAGCCCTCACGCGTCCGCCCTGCATTTGCGACAACGCAGACATCAGACCAACCACGGTCACATCGGCCTCACCAGCCACGACAGCATTGAGCGCAGCGGCCCCGCCCCGATACGGAACGGTGACCCAGGCCACCCCAGATGCGGCCTTCAGCTGGGCCGCAGCCAATTTATGCCCCATGGTGCCGGCTGAAAAGTTCAACTGACCCGGATGGGCTTGGCCATATGCCACCAGCTCTTTGAAGGTTTTGGCGGGCACCGATGGATTGACCACCAACCCATAAGGCGAAAAGGTCAACAACGAAACGGGCAACAGGTCTTTGAGCGGGTCGTACGTCATGCGGGCCATCAACATCGGGCTGATGGTGATGGTCGATGTGTCCACCAGCAACACGGTGTAGCCATCTGGCTGGGCACGCGTCACCTGGTCAGCCCCCAGGTTTCCGTCTGCACCGGGTTTGTTTTCAATCACGACGGGTTGCTTCCACATTTCACTGAGCCGCTGCCCCAGTGTGCGGGCCAGCACATCCGACACACCACCTGCCGCAAACGGAACCACGATGCGGACGGTTTTGGACGGAAACCTCACCCCCACATCGAGACCTGCGCTCCAACCAGCCCTTGTGCCAGCAAACCAGCACCCAACAACGCAGCCTTCAGGCCAGCACGCCAAACAAACATCACAGACTCCTCCTGGGTTGCCGCGTCAAACGCGAGGCTTGTGCTCAGCAGACACAAAATTGGTCTGCCCCGTTTCCGAGAGGGTGCGCGTCGCATCCAACCGCGCGTAAATCCACAAAATTTTCATGGGCTGGGTATCCGACAGGTTGCGGAAACGGTGTGACAGGTTGGCGGGCAGCCAGGTGGTGTCCAGAGGCTGCAGGCGCACCGAGTCTTGCCCCTCCACATCCAGCATGGCATCACCCTCCAACAACATGACGCTTTCTTCGCAGTTGTGGCTGTGAAACGGAATTTGGGTCCCCGGCCCAAAGCTGGTAATGCCATTGATGAACGCCTGAGCCCCCACAGAAGGCCCCACCAACGGAATGGTGCTGGCACCACCGCCACGGTCGTGACTGGGAATGCTGGATGGACGGAGAACCGCTGCGCGGAGGGGGCTGGTGTGTGTGCTCATGGTCTTGAAACGTGGGAATGGAAAGCGGTGCGACATGCACCGGACAATCACCCAAAGAATAGTTTAAATTGATCACTTAAATCAATGTAAAACGCACGCAAACCTAAAGCCTTATCAGTCATTGAAGAATATCGATCTCAAAAATCAAATTTTTTCAACAAATTCTAGACACAGCGCCACTCAAACCCTGCTGATTCAATCCAGCCTCTTTCATTGTTTTTTATGATCTCATAAGACTATAATTTCGCCAAACAAGTTCCTCAACGTCCTCCAAACGCAACCCCACCCCATCCGAGACCCCCCATGCCCATCCTTGCAACCGCCACGCAGCTCACAGAATTTGGACAATCGGTGCTGGAGCATCACGGCGTTCCAGCCAGCGACGCCCATCTGCTGGCCGACAGCTTGGTGGTGGCCGAGCTGTGGGGGCACTCGTCCCACGGCATGCTGCGCCTACCCTGGTACGTGGAACGCCTGCGCAGCGGCGCCATGAAGGCTGTCACCCAGGCTGCGGTGGCGCAGGACAACGGCGCTGTTGTGGTGCTGGATGGCCAGGACGGCATCGGCCAGGTACTGACCATGCAGGCGGTGCACACCGGCGTGGAGCGTGCCAAGCGCTTTGGAGTGAGCGCAGTGGGGGTGCGCAACTCCAACCACTTTGGCACGGCGGCCTACTTCACCCGCGAATCGGCCAAACAAGGATGCGTGGCGTTTTTGTCCACCAATGCATCCCCCGCCATGGCCCCCTGGGGCGGCAAGGCCAAAGCCGTGGGCACCAATCCCTGGTCCATTGCCGCACCGGCCGGTCGCCACGGTGTGGCGGTGATGGACATTGCCAACACCGCCGTGGCACGCGGAAAAATCTACTTGGCTGCCGAGCGGGGCGAAGACATACCCCCCACCTGGGCTGCCAACGACCAGGGCGTGCCCACCACCAACGCCCAGGACGCCATTCATGGCCTGATCCTGCCCATGGCCGGGCACAAGGGTTACGTCATCTCTTTCATGATGGATGTGCTGGCAGGTGTGCTGACCGGCAGCCACTTCGGCGCAGACATTGCCGGGCCGTACCAAGCCGACCGGCGCAGCGGCTGTGGACACCTGCTGCTCACCATCGACATCGCCGCCATGCTGGAACAAGCCACATTTGCCCAACGCATGGAACACCTCATTGACGAGATCAAGGCCGTACCTGCTGCAGCAGGGGTGGACGAGATTTTCTTCCCTGGCGAACTCGAAGACCGCAACACGGCCAGACACCTGCAAACAGGCATCAGCATTGCAGACAACACCTGGGACAGCCTGCGCAAGCTGAGCGTCGAAACCGGCGTGACATTGCCCGTGAACCCATCCATCTGACCCACCCGAAAGCCCCACATGATTGCCTTGATCGTCAATTTGGAAGTCCATGCCGAGCGACTGGACCAATTTCTGACCGCCATCCAAGAAAACGCGACTCGCACGTTTCAGGATGAGCCGGGTTGCCGCTATTTCGACGTGACACAAGACACGGCACGCCCCACCCACTTCATGTTCTACGAGCTGTACGACGACGAAGCCGCCATTGAAGCCCACCGCAAAGCGCCCCACTTTGCCAAATGGCGCGAAGCCGCAGACGTGTGCGTGGTCAAGGGCAGTCAGATCAATACCTTCTGCCGCCAGTTGTTCCACCACGCCTGAACCTCATCCCGACCCCATTGCGCCATGACCCACACCATCGTCACCCTCAACCCCACCACGGGCACCCCCATCGCCACCTACGAAGGCTGGAACCCCGAGCAAATTGAAAGCGCCGTGGCCCTGAGCCATGCCGCCACCTTGCAATGGGGGGCAGAAAACCTGTCCACCCGGGTGGCCGCCGTTCGCCGCCTGGCACAAGCGCTGCGCGATCAGAAGGCCCCGTTTGCGCGGCTGATGAGCGAAGAAATGGGTAAACCCCTGGCCGAAGCCGCCGGTGAAATGGAAAAGTCGGCCGTCACCGCGCTGTACTACGCCGACCAGGCCGATCGGTTGCTGGGAGACGAGCCGGTGGTCATCGACGGCGCACCCTCAGCCGTAGAGGCCTGGGTGAGCTACGAGCCCATGGGCTTGGTACTGGCGGTCATGCCCTGGAACTTTCCGGTGTGGCAAGTCATGCGTTTTGCCATTCCCTCGCTGACGGTGGGCAACGGCGTGTTGCTCAAGCATTCGCCCAACGTGACCGGCAGCGCACTGGCCTTGCAGCAACTGTTTCTGGATGCCGGGTTTCCGACGCACCTGGTCACCACTCTGGTGGTGGCCGAACCCGACGTGCCCGCCGTGACCGAACGCCTGATTGCCGACGACCGCATTGCCGCCGTCACCCTCACCGGCTCCAACCGGGCCGGTGCGGCGGTGGGTGCTGCGGCGGGTCGTGCATCCAAAAAATCGGTGCTGGAGTTGGGTGGGTCCGATGCCTTCATCGTGCTTGACGATGCCGATGTGGATGCCGCTGCGGCCATGGCGGTGAAGGCTCGATTCAACAACGGCGGCCAGAGTTGCGTGTGCGCCAAGCGCTTCATCGTGTCGCAGCAAGTGGCCCAACGCTTCACCGAGCGGTTTGTGGCAGGCACCCAAGCCCTGGTGGTAGGTGACCCGCTGGCAGAGGGCACGCAAATGGGCCCTTTGGCCCGGGCTGACCTGCGCGCCGCCATTCACGATCAGGTGCAACGCTCGCTCGCAGCGGGCGCCCAGTTGCTCACCGGGGGGCAAACTGTGCCCGGTACAGGCTACTTTTATGCGCCAACGGTGTTGGGTAACGTCAGACCCGGTATGGCCGTGTTTGACGAAGAAACCTTTGGCCCAGTGGCGGCCGTGGTGGTGGCCCAGGACGACGATGACGCGGTGCGCCTGGCCAATGCCACGCCCTTTGGCCTGTCGGTCAGCGTGTGGTCGGCCTCCACCGCGCGGGCGGTGGGTGTGGCCAAGCGCATCACCACCGGCGCGGCCTTCGTCAATGCCATGACCGCGTCCGATGCCCGGCTGCCATTTGGCGGCACCAAAAAGTCGGGCTACGGCCGGGAACTGGCCGCAGCCGGTGTGCGCGAGTTTTGCAACACCCGCACCTACTGGGTGACCAAGGGCTGAACCCCACAAGGTCTGTACCGGCCACCCACGACGGGCTGCCACCTTTAGAAGGTGGCAGCCCGTTCCACTCTCAGAAGAAACTGACACACACCGGGCTGCCCGTTTGCGCCACCACGCGCCCGTCTCCGGGCACTCCGTCACCGTCCAAAGGGAAACGCACCACGGCGTCGGAATCTTCATTGGCCACAAGCAGGGCATCGGCTTCCGGTGTCAGCATCAGGAACCGGGGTGTACGGCCCGAAGCAGGCAGCCAGCGCAACGCGGTGGCTGCACCGGTCGCGGGGTTCAGTGCCATCACGCACACGCTGTCGTGCCCACGGTTGGACACATACAGCAAACGGCCAGAGGGGTGCAAGGCAATGCCTGCCGCACTGCTGAGAGTCGTGTACCCCACAGGCAGGGTGGACACCTCCTCAGCACCGCCGGTGATGCCCCCAGTTTGCGGGTCGAACCCTAGCCGCACCACAGCCGAACCCAATTCCAGGCACAGCCAAAGAGCCCGCTGATCGGGCGCTACCACCAAGTGCCTTGGACCACTGCCAGGCGGGGCGATGTGGGCACAAACTACCTCCAGCATGCCTTGCGGACCCAGACGCACCACATGAAGTCGATCCAGCCCCTTGTCGGGCACCAGATAGAAGGAGCTGCCTGGCCATTGCACCACCTGGTGCGGGTGAGCCCCCTTTTGGTGATGACTCAGCGGGCCAGGTGTGCCCCGAAAAGAGAGCACATCCGTCGGTTCACCCAGCAAGCCGTCATCCAACACAGGGAAGCAAACCAGCTGACCGCTTGCGTAGTAGGCAACCAGCAAATGCCGCTCGTCGTCCGACAAGCAAAGGTGCACCGGATTGCCCCCCATGGTGGCAACCGTCTGCCGCAAGGTCAGTGACCCGGAGGGCTCCAATCCGACCACAGACACCTCGCTGAAGTCCCCATGGACTGTGTAGGCATGCGTGCCAGCGCGATTGATCACCTGATAGCTCGGATTCGTCAGCGCCAGCGTGTCCATCAACACCCAATCCCGGCGCACGCCATCGCAACGATAAAGGGCCAGACCGACCCCTCTGGCATTGCGCTCAGCCGTGGTTCGAGCGCCCACCAAAGCGCACCCCAACGGCGTCATGAGCACCTCCAATCACCACAACAAACCAGCTCAATTTTGAATTTTTTGACCACAAACATAAATAAAACATCCTGAAAATCTGCAATTTCGCCCTTGTTCTTTCTTATTATGTCTTATATGATCACGTAAATCATTAAATGCAAAAAGCAAAATGACCCTCGATCGCAGACACGCACTGAAAGCCCTGGCCTTGACCGCCTGGGCAGCCCAATCCGGCCACCTGCTGGCACAGGGCTCCTACCCCAGCAAACCAGTGACCCTGCTGGTTCCCCAGCCCGCAGGCGGGGACGCCGACGCGTTTTGCCGCGCGTTGCAACCCAAAATGCAGGAATTTCTGGGTCAGCCTGTGGTGGTGGATAACCGGGGCGGTGCCGCCGGCAACATTGGCACCACACTGGGCGCAAGGGCAGCACCCGATGGCTACACGGTGACGTTTGTCAATCAGGGCACCATGGCCATCAACCCTCACCTCTACGCCAATGCAGGCTTCAGCGTGGACCAGTTCATCCCAGTCAGCCACCTGGCTTCTGTGGATCTGGTCATCTGTGCCCACCCTTCCGTCAAAGCCAACAACCTCCAAGAACTGCTGGAATTGGCTCGAAAAGCCCCCGGAAGCATCAACTACGGCACTGCGGGAAGCGGCAGCGCCAACCACATGGCAGGTGAGTTGCTCAAGTCCATGGCCAACGTGTTCCTCACCCACATCCCCTACCGGGGTGGTGGCCCGGCCATCATTGCCGCCCTGGGCGGAGAAATTCAGCTGGTGGTGGCGTTCCCACTGGCCGTCATGCAGCACATCAAATCGGGCAAGCTCAAGGCGCTGGCAGTCACCGGCGCCAAGCGCGCTGCGGCATTGCCCGATGTGCCGACCGTGGCAGAGAGTGGGGTGAAGGGCTACGAGTTTTCTTCGTGGTTTGGCCTGGTACTGCCCAAGGGCACACCGGATGCCATCGTTGCCAAGGTGCAAGGCGCCGCACAGCACGCACTGAAAACTCCTGCAGTAGCCGAACGGCTACACGCCAGCATGACCCGACCGGTGGGGTCTGGTTCCAAAGAGTTTGCCGATCTGATTTCAAGAGAAAGCGCTCAGTGGGGCAAGTTGATCAAGCAGCTCGGCATCAAGCTGGATTGATGGGCAACCGAACTTCATCTTCAAAAACAGGAGACAACCGATGCTGACATGGCTCGCTTACCTGATGATCATCACCTTCATGGCGCTGATCATGACTGGCCGCATGAGTGCCTTGATCGCACTCATTTTTGTTCCCATGGTTTATGCCCTTGTCGGAGGCTTTGGGTCTGACATCGGGACCATGGTGGTGAGCGGGGTCCGGTCCATTGCACCCACAGGCGTGCTGTTGATGTTTGCGATTCTGTATTTCGGAATGATGATCGACGTGGGTCTGTTTGACCCACTGATTCGCGTGATCATCAAGTACACAAAAGGTGACCCCGTCAGAGTCATCGTGGGTTCGGCAATCCTTGCATCCATCGTTTCACTGGATGGCGATGGTTCAACCACCTACCTGCTGTGTTTGACGGCCATGCTGCCTTTGCATCGCCGCTTTGGCATCAACCCCTTGATTCTTCCATGCGTCACCATGCTGGCCAACAGCATCATGAACATTGCCCCATGGGGTGGGCCCACAGGGCGCGTCATGAGCGCGTTGAAGCTGGATTCTTCCCAGGTTTTCCTGCCCATCATTCCTGGCATGGTGGCGGCAACCCTGGTGACCATTGGCATCGCCTACTACTTGGGCCTGAAGGAGCGCAAACGCATCGGTCAAATTGCGAATCCTCACCAGGCATTTGAATCCTCCGTTCTGGGCGGGAATGTGATTGATCAAGGCGATGCCGCGCCGAAACGACACCCTGGCCTGATGATCTTCAATTTGGCACTCACCATGGTTTTGATGGCCTCCCTGGTCGCTGGGTTGCTTCCACTGCCCGTTCTTTTCATGGGAGCTTTCGCCATTGCCATGACTGTCAATTTCCCCAGGTAGAGGATCAAAAGAAGATCATCGCGACGCATGCTCCCAGCGTGGTCGCAGTGGTGGCCGTCATCTTTGCGGCCGGCGTTTTCACTGGCATTCTGAATGGCACCAAAATGACCGAGGCCATTGCAAAAAGCGTGATTGATCTCATTCCGCCAGAGCACGGAAGGCTGCTTCCTGCGTTCACTGCACTGATCAGCATCCCGATGACCTTCTTTGTGTCTAACGATGCGTTTTATTTTGGCGTCGTCCCCATCCTGGCCAAAGCCGCAGAGGTCTATGGCATTGGACCCGAAATCATTGCGCGGGCATCCCTGATGGGGCAGCCGGTTCACCAGCTCAGTCCATTGGTCGCAGCCAACTACGTTCTCATGGGTGTGGCAGCTGTTGACTTCGGACGCCATCAGCGGTTTACCTTCAAGTGGGCGCTGTTGCTGTGCTTTGTGATGATGATCACCTGCGCCGTCCTGGGAGCCATTCCTTTTTGGTGATGACGTTTTGAATCAGCAAGTCAATGGTGGCGACACAATCCGCCCCATGACCGAAAACGCCGAACTCCGTCTCAGCCCTTTGCAAACCCGCGTCACACGGGAAATCGTCGCCCTGGTCCGCCGGGAGGACAAAAAGGCGGGCGACCACCTGGCCGAAAGCCTGGTGGCCGAGCAGGTGGGCACCTCGCGCTCACCGGTTCAGGTGGCGCTACGCTACTTGGTTGCACAAAACGTGCTGCAGCAAGATCCCAACCGGGGTTACTTTCTGTCGTGCGATGCCAAGGACTGGGGACCCGTGGCCGAGCAGTTCTCCAGCCAGCCCGACGACCCCTTGTACCTGGCCATTGCCGACGCCCGACAAACCGGGCAATTGCCCGACGAGGTGAACGAGGCCGAGCTGATGCGCCGCTTCAATGTGGCACGCAGCACGCTGCGCAAGGTGTTGACCCGCATCAGCGAAGAAGGCTGGGCAGAACCCCGGGTCGGCCATGGCTGGAGTTTCCAGAACATGATCGAGTCGCCCGAGGCCTATGAGGAAAGCTATTTATTCCGACAGGCCATTGAACCGACGGGCATCATGAGCCCGTCCTTCCATGTGCAGCCCGACGAGCTGAAGCAACTGCAACAGGAACAAAAGCTGATCGTGGACGGCGGCTACGCCCACATGACCCCCATTGAGCTGTTCGAGGCCAACAGCCGGTTTCACGAAAAGGTGGCGGGCTGGTCGAACAACCGGTTCATTGTGCAGTCGGTCAAACGGGTGAACCAGCTTCGCCGCCTGGTGGAATACCGACAGGCCGCCAGGCGGGCGGCCCGGCAGGTGCAGGCCCAGGAGCACCTGCACATCCTGGACGCCATTGCGCAACAAGACTTTGTAACCGCCGCCGCCCTGATGCGCAGCCACCTGGACGGTGCGCGCCGTGCCAAGGTACATGGCAAAAACGTGTTTGAGTGAACCGACAGCAACTCAGTTAAAAACCACACAGACCGGGCTGCCGCAGGCCTGGGTGTGTACCGCATCGCCGACCGTGCCTGCAACCACATCGCGCGGGCACACGCGGATTTCGTCGCTGTCTTCGTTCAGCACCAGCAGCCAGCGCTGGCTGGGGTCGATGGCGAAGAACCGGGGGGTTTTGCCACCGGCGGGGGCCGTCTGGCGCAAGGCCAGGCGACCGCTCAAAGGGTCAATGTCAAACACCGCCACGCTGTCTTCGCCCCGGTTGGAGGCGTACAGGGTGCGGCCTGCGGCATCCACCTCGATTTCAGACGAGCGGCTGTTGCCTGTGTAGGTGTCAGCCAGCGTGGGCAGCACCTGGAACGGTGTCAATTGCCCGGTCTCGCCATTGAAGTGGTAGGCGGTGACGGTGTTGTCCAGCTCGTTCACCACGTACACCCACGGCTGCTGCGGGTGAAACGCCAGGTGGCGTGGGCCTGCGCCTTCGCGGCTGTCCACACACGGCACCGGGGCGGGGGTGAGTTGCCCATGCGCGAAGCGGAACACAAACACCTTGTCCAGCCCCTTGTCGGGCACCAGCACCCAGCGGCCGCTGGAGTCAAAGGGGTTGAAGTGCGGTTTGGCAAACGGCTGCTCTTTGCGGTGCGGGCCGGGCGTGCCTTCCAGTTGGACGAGTTGCGACACGGGTTGCAGTGCCCCATCGGCCGCCACGGGCAGCACCGCCAGCGTGCCGGTGATGTGGTTGGACACCACCAGGTGCCGCCCGGTGGGGTCCAGCGCCAGGTGCACGGGGTTTTTGCCTTCGCAGCACTGGCGGTTCAGAAACGTCAGTTGCCCGGTGACGGTGTCCACCCGGAAGGCGCTGACGCTGTCCTGGTCGCCGTGCACGGTGTAGAGCACGTCGCCCGCGCGGTTGAGCAGCAAAAACGAGGGGTTGACCAGATTGCCCACGGTTTGCACATGGGCAAGGTGGCCGGTTGAGGGGTCGAACCGGTACACGGTGATGCCATCGCCCCGCGCATGGCGCTCGCGGGTGGTGCGGGAGCCCACGTAGGCGAAAGCGGGCGCAAACACAGGTACTGCCATGGCTCAACCCCTCATGACAAGTGCGGCAGGTGTGGCAGATGCCACGTCAGCCGCTGGTGCAACCGATGCGCCCTGTATGCCGTGGCGCGCCAGCGCAGCGGCCACAAAGCCGCTGGCTTTCATGTCCTCCACAAACGCGCGCAGGTAAGCGGCGGCTTCGTCGCCCCGGCCTTTGGGCAGGCCCATGGCCTGCTGAATGACCATGAACCGCCCGGGCAACAGGCGCAGACCGGGGCACTGGGCGGCAAAGCGCTGCTGGTCGGCCTCCAGCTGCTGTTTCACACCGGCGGCCACGTCGGCCTGGGTCTGCACGAACACGTCTACCACCGTGGGCGAGGTGGGCGCGCGTTCGATGGTGGCAGCCTTCAACTCACGGGTCAGGAACAGGTCGTAGGCGCTGCCTTTGCCCACCGTCACGCGGGTGCCGGGGCGGTCCACCTCGTCGTTGTGTTGCAGCGGCGAATCGGCCTTGACCATGTAGCAGCCTTCAATCAGCACGTAGGGTGCGGTGAAGTGAATGCCCTGGCCGCGCAGCGGGTCGATGGCGAAGAACCCGAAGTCGGCCTGCTCGGCGGTGACCGCTTCCACCGATTTGCCTGCGGCATCGAACACCACCAGCTCCAGCGGCAAGCCCAGGCGCTGGGCCAACTCGCGCGCCAGATCGACCGACACGCCACACACCTCGCCCGTGTCGGCGTGGCGGTTGGCCAGAATGGGGTTGCCCAGGTTGATGGAGGCACGCAGGCGGCCGGTGGGGGCGAAGGCTTGTTGCAAAGTCATGGTGGCGGCAGTGGGTATCGGTCAGGGTGGTGCGGGCGGCTCGGCGCCCAGCAGGTTGGGGGTGAGCAGGTTGCTGATGCGGGCCAGGTTGTTCAGCGTGGCCTGCAGGTGGGTGCGCATGGCGGTGGCGGCTTCTTCGTTGCGGTCTTGCTCCAGCAGGGCCAGCAGCTCCAGGTGCTGCAGGCAGTGTTCTTTGTAGCGTTGGCGGTCGCGCATGGAGCGGTACGACAGCAGGCGGCGCACGCGGTTGACGCGTTTGATGGTGTCGATGAAAAACGCGTTGCCCGAGGCCTCCACCAGCGATTCGTGGAACAACACGCCCCGGTTGTGCAGCTGGTCGGCGGTGTCGGTTTCGATACCGCCGACCAGCAGGTGTTGCTCGGCGGCGCGGCAGCGGGCCAGCACCTGGCGGTCGAGCTTGAAGCCGGGCTCCAGCAGCGCGGCGGGCTCCAGCGCCAGCCGCAGGCGGTACGACTGCAGCAGGCTGTCGGGCGTGGTGAGCATGGTGGAAAACTCCCAGCCGTAGCCGGGTTTTTTCTGAATCCACCCCTCTTGCGCGATGCGGCCCAGCACCGCCTGCAGCTGGCCGGTGGTCAGGCCGTAGCGGGTTTTGAGCTGGGCTTCGGACACCTCGTCGGGCAGCAGGCCGCGCAGGCGGTCGTCGGCCATCTGGAAATACACGCCGGTGGTGGCCCCGCCTTCGGGCAGGCCCAGCGCCTGGGCCAGGTCGGCCAGGGGCTGATCGCCCCAATCGGCCACGGCTTGCGCCAGAAAGAACCCCCGGTTGCGTTCGCGCCGCAGCACACCCTTGTCGTGCAACAGCGCCAGCGCTTCGTTGACCGGCGAGCGCGACACGCGCAACCGGTCGGCCAGCAGCTGCGCGGGCAGGTGGGCACCGGGCGAAAGGCCCTCGTGGCGGATGAATTCCAGAATTTGGGCGGCAATGGTTTGGTCAGCAGGCATGGTGCCGACATTGTGTGCATCGTCCGGCCCGCTGGTCATGGCTTCAGCCTTGAGCTGCCGCGTGGGCCTGCACCGGCTCCTGCACCTGCTGGCGCAGGATGGTGGGCATCACCCCGCCCTGGCGCAGCAGCTTCACTTCCAGCTGGGTTTCCACAGCGGCCAAAGCGGCCACGGCCTCGCGCTGGCCGTTGCGGCGCACCACGTGCACCGGCACTGGCACGCGCGGGGCCAAGGCGTCGGGCGTGGCGTCAATTTCAATGCGGTCGCCCGGTTGCAAGGCCAGGCGGTTGGGGTGGCCGCCGCCTTGCAGTTGCAACGGCAGGATGCCCATGCCAATGAGGTTGGAGCGGTGAATGCGCTCAAAACTGCTGGCCAGCACGGCGCGTATGCCCAGCAGGCGCTGGCCTTTGGCCGCCCAGTCGCGCGAGGAGCCCATGCCATAGCGCTCACCCGCCACCAGCACCACCGATTCGCCCGCATCGCGGTAGCGGCTGGCCACATCCCAAATGGGCATCACCTCGCCGCTGGGGGCGTGCAGGGTGTGGGCCAGCGGCAGGCCGGGCTGCAGCAGGTTGACCAGGGTTTTGGCGTGGAAAGCGGCGCGCATCATCACCTGCCAGTTGCCCCGGCGGGAGGCAAACACGTTCAGGTCGTGGCGGTCGTCGCCACGCGCCACCAGAAAGTCGGCCACCAGGCTGTTTTTGGGAATGGCACTGGCGGGGGAGATGTGGTCGGTGGTCACGTCGTCGCCCACCACCAGCAGGGGGTGGGCGGTGAACGCGCCCAGCTGGCTGCCTTCGCTGAAAGCGGCAAACGGCGGGCGACGCAGGGCGGTGGAGGAGTCGTTCCACGGGAACAGGGGCGAGGCGGGCGCCTCCAGCGCGTGCCACAGCGGGTTGCGGCTGGCCTGCTCAAAGGCGGGTTTGAAGTCCGCCGGGTTCAGCGCCAGCACCAGCGCCGCTTCCACCTCGGCGCGGGTGGGCACCAGCTGGTGCAGGTACACCGGCTGGCCATCGGGGGCGGTGGCCAGCGGCTGCTCACGCAGGTTGACGGTGGCATCGCCCGCGATGGCAAACGCCACCACCAGCATGGGCGACATGATGAAGCTCAGCTCAATGTCCGGGTGCACCCGGCCGGGGAAGTTGCGGTTGCCCGACAGCATGGCCACGCCTTTGCTGTGGCCTGCGGTTTGGGCCTGCACCACGGGCTCGGTCAGGGGGCCGGGGTTGCCAATGCAGGTGGTGCAGCCAAAACCCACGATGTCAAAACCCAGCGCGGCCAGGTCTTGGTCCAGCCCGCCGCGTTGCAAGTAGGTGGCCGCGGCCGGTGAGCCGGGGGCCAGCGAGGTTTTGACCCAGGGCGCGGGTTTGAGCCCCAAGGCGCGGGCCTTGCGCGCCAGCAAGCCAGCAGCCACCAGCAGCGCGGGGTCAGACGTGTTGGTGCAGCTGGTGATGGCCGCCACCGCCACCGGGAAGGTGGGCAGCAGCCCGGTGCTGCTGGGTTGAAAACTCACCGCCGCCAGGGCTTGGCCGGTGTCGCCGTGGTCCAGCAGGTCTTGCGGGCGGCGCGGGCCGGCCACCTGGATGCCAATGGCCGACAGGTCAATCTCCAGCGTGCGGGTGTAGCGGGGCTGGGCCTGGGGGTCAAACCACAGACCGCTCCGTTTGCAATAGCTTGAAACCAGCGCCAGATGAGCGCTGGAGCGCCCTGTGGCTTGCAAATAGGCCAGCGTTTGCTCGTCCACCGGAAAGAAGCCGGTGGTGGCCCCGTATTCGGGGGCCATGTTGGCCACCACGCAGCGGTCGCCCGCGCTCAGGGTGGACACGCCGGGGCCAAAAAACTCCACAAACTCGCCCGTCACGCCCAGGGCGCGCAGGCGCTGCGTGACCACCAGCGCCAGGTCGGTGGACTGGGCACCACCGCCCAGCCGCCCCACCAGGCGCACGCCCACCACATCGGGCACGCGCAGCAGGGTGGGCATGCCGAACATGACGGTTTGCGCCTCCAGCCCGCCCACGCCCCAGCCCAGCACGCCAATGCCATTCACCATGGGGGTGTGGCTGTCGGTGCCCAGCATCATGTCGGGCACGGCCCAGGTTTGGCCGTGGCGCTCCTCGGTGGTGACCACCGTGGCCAGTTGCTCCAGGTTGAGCGTGTGCATGATGCCCGTACCCGGCGGGTGGATGCGCACCCCTTTCAATGACTGCGACGCCCAGCGCAAAAACCGGTAGCGCTCGGCGTTGCGGCGGATTTCGTGCTGCATGTTCAGCGTGGCCGCGTCGGGGCGGGCATAGGCCTCCACCGCCAGCGAGTGGTCCACCGACACGTCCACCGGCAGCGTGGGGTTGAGCACCAGCGGGTCCATGCCCGCTTCGCTGAGGGCGTCGCGCATGGCGGCAATGTCCACCAACGCGGGGGTACTGGTGGTGTCGTGCATCAGCACACGGCCGGGCTGGTACGGGATTTCGGCCTCGCTGGTGCCGGTGTCCAGCCAAGCCCGAATGGCGTTGACCGCCGCCACCTGTTCATCGCCCACGGTGTGGCGCAACACGTTTTCCAGCAACAGGCGCAGCACCACGGGCAGGCGCAGTAACTCGGGGCCGAATACCTGCGGCAAATCGACCATGCACACGAGGCCCTCGGGCGTGTCCATGTGGGCCTGCGCCTGAATAGCGGTGGAACCAGTGGTGGAGCGATAGGTGTTTTCCATGATGCGTATTTTGCATTTTGCAAATTTAAAATGCAATCAATCGTTAACCCTAATCGGCCTCATCTCAGGCCGCCCAGTAGGAAAAAGCAGGAATCCACATGAAAAACCGCCGCCAACTCGTTATTTGGGGTGCCACGCTGGCCGCATCCGTCTTGCTGCCGGTGAGTGGCCATGCACAGGAGTTTCCATCCAGGCCCATCACCATCGTGGTGCCGTTTTCGGCGGGGGGCGGGGTAGACACAGTGGCTCGGCTACTGACCGACAAGCTGCGCACCACCCTCAACGCCACGGTGCTGGTGGACAACAAGGCAGGCGGTAGCGGGATGATTGGCGCAGGTGCGGTGGTGAAAGCCGCCCCCGATGGCCACACCTTGCTTCTGGGTTCTGCGGGTGAAACCGCCATCAACCCCTTTGTCTACAAAGGCCGCATGGCGTATGACCCGGCCAAAGACCTGCAGCCCATCACGCTGATCACGCGCATTCCCAACGTGCTGGTGGTCAGCCCCAATTTGCCGGTGAAAAACACCGAAGAGCTGGTGGCACACGCCAAAAAGAACCCCGGCAAGCTGTCGTATTCCACCAGCGGCGTGGGCAACCCCCAGCACCTGAACGGTGAACTGCTGGAGGAGCTGGCCGGCGTGCACATGGTGCATGTGCCGTACAAAGGGGCATCGGGCCAGCTGATCGACGTGACCTCCGGTGTGGTGGACATGACGTTTGTGAGCTATGCCGCGGCCAAATCGTTCATCCAAACTGGGAAGGTCAAGGCCATGGCCGTGACTGCGGCCAAGCGCACGGTGTTTGCACCCGACATCCCGGCGCTGGCTGAATTCAAACCACTGGCCAAGTACCAATTGGAAAACTGGTTTGGGTTGTTTGCCCCCGCCAAAACCCCCGAAGCAGTGATCAACAAGATCAATGCCGCCGTGACCCAGGCATTGAAAGACCCTGAGCTGATCAAACGCCTGCGCGACCAGGGCGGTGAGCCCGCCCCCATGACACCCAAAGAGTTTGCCGATTTCATCAAAGCCGAGTCGGCGCAGTTCGCGCGGATTGTGGAGGTGGCCAAGATCGTTGCGGAATGAGCCACCCGCGATTCAACGCCTTTTGAAACACCAAAAAGCAACAAAACCACCTTGTTCATTTAATTTTTGGTTTTTTAGAATCCCTTAAAACCAAATTGAATGTCAAAATACCAAAAAAATCGCCAAATCAATCAAAAAAATGGATTGATTGAGTTTTTTGAGATTCCGAAAAACACCAACCCGCAACCTATCCTCAAACGGAGACTTCCTGTGAACAAACCCCTCATCCTGCAATCCGTGGCCGCCGCCGTGACCTTGGTTCTGGGCGCCACCGCCCAGGCCGAAACCAAAAACGTCGAGGTCTATGGCCTGGTCGACGCCAGCCTGCGCTCTGCCAACAACGTCCCTGGCGGCGTGGGCAGCACTTCCGTGGAAGACGGGATGTACACCGGCAGCCGCATTGGCTTTCGCGGCAGCAGGGAGACCGCCAGCGGCATTGGCGCCTTTTTCTCGCTGGAAGCGGGCTATGACCCCGGCAACGGCACTTCGCAGCAGTCCACCGCCACCGCCGGTACCGGCCAGGGTGCGACCACCGGTGGCCGCCTGTTTGGCCGGGAAGCGTTGGTGGGGGTCAAGACCGCTGCAGGCGACATCAGCTTTGGCCGCCAGTACACGCTGGCCCATACGCTGTCAGGCCGCTTCCAGCCACAAGCCAACCCCAACGCGGCCAGCCTGAGCGTGTTGAGCGGCCACCACGTGGCGCGTCAGGACAACATGGTGAAGTACGCCAAAGAAATCGGGGCGGTAAGCGTATATGCCACCTTCACCGCCAACGAAGGCAATGGCAAGGGTTCTGGCATCGGCGCGTCCTACAAGGGCAAGGGCTATGAGCTGGTGGCCTATGCCTCCGACATGAAAACCACGGTCGATGGCGCAGACACCCGCAAAATCAAAGGTCTGGGCGGCAACTTCGCCGTCACCACGGACTTGACGGCTTACTTGGGCACCATGACGCGCACCCACGCTGTGAGCACCCAGAAAAACACCGTCACCACGTTCGGTGCCAACTACAAGCTCTCGCCCACATGGGCGCTGACTGGCGGCTACACCACTGACAAGCAAACGGTCAAAAACGCAGGCAACCGCAAGGTCACCTTCGTGGGGGCCAATTTCCTGCTCGACAAGGACACCGATGTGTACTTTGTGGTGGACAACAACAAGATCGATGGCTTGTACGCCATTCCAGCCTTCATGAAAACACGCGGCACCCAGACCGGCTACAACGTGGGCATTCGCTACAAGTTCTAAACGCACCCACTGACTCTTTTTCTCTCTCTTCAAGGCTTCTACCACCCAGTTTCTGGGTGGTTTTTTTTTGCCCGAAACGGATTTGGACAAAACTTGTAAGAACTGCAAGGAAACTGCGACCAAGGGAACATACGTGCAGGCAGACACTCACACCAGCGCCACCCACCAAGGACCCACCATGCCGCTCATTCCCCACGCGTTTCGCGACGCCAGCTTGCTGCCCTCCGACATCACCCCCCAGGCGGTGTACGACACCCGGCGGGAGGCTTTGCGCAAGCTGGCACTGGGCGCAGCGGGCGCCTCGCTGGCCGGCTGGGCTGGCCGCGACGCCTGGGCCCAAACCCAGCGCCCCGGCAAGCTGGCCGAGCTGAACAGCCACAAATCCACCATTCCCGGCGCCATGGTAATGGACAAACCCACCAGCTACGCCGATGCCACCAGTTACAACAACTTCTACGAATTTGGCACCGACAAGTCCGACCCCGCCCGCACCGCCCACCGCCTGAAAACCCGCCCCTGGACGGTGGAGGTGGACGGGCTGGTGCACAAACCCGGTCGCTTTGGCATCGAAGACCTGCTGAAACTCTCTGCGCAAGAGGAGCGCATTTACCGGCTGCGCTGCGTGGAAGGCTGGTCCATGGTCATTCCGTGGGTGGGCTATTCCCTGTCGGAGCTGCTGAAAAAAGTCGAACCCATGGGCAGCGCCAAATATGTGATGTTCCAGACCCTGGCCGACAAAGCCACCATGCCCGGCCTCAACCCCCAGGTGCTGGACTGGCCCTATACCGAAGGCCTGCGGCTGGACGAAGCCATGCACCCCCTCACCCTGCTGGCCTACGGCATGTATGGCGAAGTGCTGCCCAACCAGAACGGTGCACCCGTGCGCCTGGTGGTGCCGTGGAAGTATGGTTTCAAGAGCGCCAAAAGCATTGTGCGCATACGGCTGACCGATAAAGAGCCTCCAATTTCCTGGGGCCGCGCTGCGCCGCGCGAATACGGCTTTTATTCCAACGTCAACCCCGAAGTGGACCACCCCCGCTGGAGCCAGGCCACCGAACGCCGCATTGGCGAAGACGGCCTGTTTGCCAAGAAGCGCAAGACCCTGATGTTCAACGGCTACGAGGCCCAGGTGGGCCAGATGTATGCCGGCATGGACTTGCGCAAACTGTTCTGATGCCGCACACCACTCGCTCACCCACTGCACCGCGCAACCGGGTGAACACCGCGCTCCTTCACACATGGAGCAAGCCTCTGGCCTTTGTGCTGGGCCTGCTGCCCTTGACCTGGCTGGTGTTGGCCGCTGCCACCAACCAACTGGGCGCCAACCCGGCCGAGGCCCTGGTGCAGCAAACCGGCTTGTGGACATTGCGGCTGCTGTGTCTGGCGCTGGCCATCACCCCGCTGCGCCAACTCAGTGGCCAGGCGGCTTGGGCGCGCTACCGGCGCATGGTGGGGCTGTATGTGTTTGCCTATGCCAGCCTGCACCTGCTGGCCTATGCCTGGCTGGACATGGGGCTGGACACCACCGACATGGCCGCCGACCTGGCCAAACGCCCCTTCATCCTGGTGGGGTTTGTGGCCTGGCTGGCCTTGCTGGCCATGGCCAGTACCTCTTTCCAGGCCGCCGTGCGCTGGCTGGGCGGCAAGCGCTGGCAGGCCTTGCACCGGGTGGTGTATGCAGTGGCCTTGCTGGCGGTACTGCATTTTTTCTGGAAACGTGCCAGCAAAAGCAACTTTGCCGACGTGGCGGTGTATGCCTCGGTACTGGGCTTGCTGCTGGCTTGGCGGTTGCAACGCTGGCTGACCAACCGGGCACACCACCCGGCGTAGCCACCATCAGAGCAAACACGAACAACGCCCAAACGCAAACCCCCATCCAAACTCCGGGGCACGCCCTGAGCCCAGCCGCACCAGCACCGGGCCTTTTCAGCGGGCGAGCCCCACCTTTGCACCAAATCAGGGCAAACACACATTTGCCGCGCGGTGCCCCCTCGGCGTCAGCACTGTGCACGCTCACCGACCACCACCGTCGCACCAGCTGGCACGCACATTGCTTCAGACATGGCAACCCCAGCCATAACGCCATTGCCGGGGTTGCTCCGCTAACGACGGCGGACTGTTCGGGTACCACGACCAACTGGTTGCGCACCCAACTGTTCTCTACCGAACCAACCCCGGCAACCCCTGCCCGCTTGAGCACCAGGGAACGCCGACCGGTGTGGTGCAGGAGCCGCCGTGTTGGCCCGGCTCCTGTCCATGCCACCAACACGCAGGAACCGACATGAACATCGTCGTCATTGGCCACGGCATGGTGGGCCACCAATTTCTGGAAACACTGGCCGAGCTGAAAATCCCCGGCGCCAAGGTCACGGTGCTGTGCGAAGAACCCCGCCCTGCCTATGACCGGGTGCATTTGTCCGAATTCTTTGCAGGCAAAACCGCTGAAGACCTGTCGCTGGTCCAACCCGGCTTCTTCGAGGCCACCGGATTCGACCTGCGGCTGAACTGCAAGGTCAAAGCCATTGAGCGGCGCGACCACACCGTCATCACCGCCGACGGCGAGGTCATCCCTTACGACAAACTGGTGATGGCCACCGGCTCCTACCCGTTTGTGCCCAACGTGCCGGGCAAAGACCGGCCCAACTGCTTTGTGTACCGCACCATTGAAGACCTGGAAGGCATGAAAGCCGCTGGTGCCAAGGCCAAAGTGGGCGTAGTGGTGGGTGGTGGCCTGCTGGGGTTGGAATGCGCCAAGGCGCTCAAAGACCTGGGCGTCGAGACCCATGTGGTGGAATTTGCGCCACGCCTCATGGCGGTGCAGGTGGACGAAGGCGGTGGCCGCATCCTGCGCAGCAAAATCGAGGCGTTGGGCGTGAAGGTGCACACCGGGTGCAACACCGTGAACATCACCGATGGCGGCTCCGCCGTGCACCGCATGGTGTTTGCCGATGGCTCGCACCTGGAAACCGACATGATCGTGTTCTCGGCCGGCATCCGCGCCCGGGACGAGCTGGGCCGTCAATCGGCACTGGCCATTGGCGCCCTGGGTGGGGTGGCCATTGACGACCACTGCCGCGCCAGCGACCGCTCGGTGTACGCCATTGGCGAATGCGCCTCCTGGAACGACAAAACCTTTGGCCTGGTGGCCCCCGGCTACGACATGGCCAAGGTCGCAGCCCGCCACCTGGCAGGCGACAGCACCGCCACTTTTGCCGGTGCCGACATGAGCACCAAGCTCAAACTGCTGGGCGTGGATGTGGCCAGCATTGGCGACGCCCAGGGCAAAACACCCCACTGCCGCAGCTTCCACTACACCGACGAGCTGCGCCAGACCTACAAAAAAATCGTGGTGTCGGAAGACGGCAAAAAACTGCTGGGTGCGGTGCTGGTGGGCGATGCCGAGGAGTACGGCACCCTGCTGCAAATGGCGCTCAATGGCATTGCGTTGCCGGCCGACCCCGAGTTTTTGATTCTCCCGTCGTCAGACGGCAAAGCCAAACCCGGCCTGGGCGCCGATGCCCTGCCCGACACCGCCCAAATCTGCTCCTGCAACAGCGTGAGCAAAGCGCAAATTTGCGCAGCGGTGGGCAATGGCGTGACCGACATCGCCGGCATGAAGGCCTGCACCAAGGCAGGCGCCACCTGTGGCGGTTGCGTGCCGCTGGTGACGCAAGTCATGAAGGCCGAAATGGCCAAGCGCGGCATGGCCGTCAACAACCACATTTGCGAGCACTTCCCGCATTCGCGCCAGGAGCTGTACCACCTGGTGCGGGTGGGCAACATCCACACCTTTGAAGAGCTGCTGGCCCAACACGGCCAAGGCATGGGCTGCGACATTTGCAAGCCCGCCGCCGCCAGCGTGCTGGCCTCGTGCTGGAACGACTTTGTGCTCAAGCCCCAACTGGCCGCGCTGCAAGACAGCAACGACTACTACCTGGGCAACATCCAGAAAGACGGCACCTACTCGGTGGTGCCCCGCATGCCCGGTGGCGAAGTCACGCCGGATGGCCTGATTGCCGTGGGCACTGTGGCCAAAAAATACGGCCTCTACACCAAGGTCACCGGTGGTGCACGGGTGGACATGTTTGGTGCCCGGCTGGAGCAGTTGCCCCTGATCTGGGAAGAACTGATTGCCGCCGGGTTCGAGAGCGGCCACGCCTACGGCAAGAGCCTGCGCACCGTGAAGAGCTGCGTGGGCAGCACCTGGTGCCGCTATGGGGTGGACGATTCGGTGGGCCTGGCTGTGGAACTGGAAAACCGCTACAAAGGCCTGCGTGCACCGCACAAAATCAAGTTTGGCGTGTCGGGTTGCACCCGCGAGTGCGCCGAAGCACAGGGCAAAGACGTGGGCGTGATTGCCACCGAAAAAGGCTGGAACCTGTATGTGTGCGGCAACGGCGGCATGAAGCCCCGCCATGCCGAGCTGATTGCATCCGACCTGACCAAGACCGCCCTGATCGCCCTGATCGACCGCTTCCTCATGTTCTATGTGCGCACCGCAGACCGCCTGCAGCGCACCAGCACCTGGCGCGACAACCTGGAAGGCGGGCTGGACTACCTGAAAGCGGTGCTGATTGAAGACAGCCTGGGCCTGGGTCAGGAGCTGGAAACCCAGATGCAACACGTGGTGGACACCTACCAGTGCGAATGGAAAACCGCCGTCACCACGCCTGAAGTGCGTCAGCGCTTTCGCACCTTCGTCAACAGCGACGCCGCCGACACCCGCATTGTGTTTGTGGAAGAACGTGGCCAGATTCGCCCCGCCAAGCCGGAAGAAAAGGCTGAAGAGAAGGCCAGCACCTGAGCCCCCGTACAAACCGCAGCAAGGAACAACCCATGACAACCGACATCTGGACGCCCGTCTGCAAGGCCGACGACATCCTGCCCAACACCGGTGTGTGCGCACTGGTGGACGGCCGCCACATTGCCCTGTTTCGGGTGGGTGCAGACCGCTTTTTCGCCATTGACAACATCGACCCCAAATCGGGGGCAAGCGTGCTCTCGCGCGGGCTGGTGGGCAATTTGGGCGAACGCATGGTGGTGGCCTCGCCGCTGTACAAAAACCACTTCGACCTGCAAACCGGCGAATGCCTGGAGCTGCCCGAATGCAGCGTCAAGGCCTATGCGGTGCGTCAGGTTGAAGGGCAACTGGCTGTCGCCCACGGCTGAAGGGCTGCCCCGCCAACAGCTTGGCCAACTGAGCGGCGGGCACTGGACGACTGAACAAGTACCCCTGGTAGTGGGTGCACCCATAGTCGGCCAGCTGTTTGAGCTGAGAAGGTGTTTCCACGCCTTCTGCCGTGACATGCAAACCCAGGTTGCGGGCCATGGCCACAATGGTTTTGCACAGCAGGGCATCGCTGGGGCGGGAGTCAATGTCCTTCACAAAGCTGCGGTCGATCTTCAATTTGTCCAGCGGCAGACGGCTCAGGTAGCTGAGGCTGGAGTAGCCCGTGCCAAAGTCGTCGATGCTGATGGCCACACCGGCGGCATGCAGCTGCGCCAGTGTTTGCTGGGTTTGGTCCATTTCACGCAGCATCACACTTTCGGTCAGCTCCAGCTCCAAATGCGCTGCCGGTAGCCCGGTGCGGTGCAAGGTGTGCAACACGGTTTGCACAAACTCGGGTTGATCCAGCTGCAGGGCCGACACATTCACCGCCACCCGAATCGGTGGCAACCCGGCACGCAGCCACTGAACCGCCTGTTCGCACGCCCGTTGCAACACCCAGGCCCCCAGCACATCGATCAGGCCCACCTCTTCGGCCACGGGAATGAAACGGTCCGGCGGCTCCCAGCCCATGCCAGGCCGAAGCCAGCGCACCAACGCCTCGACCCCGGCAATGCGGCCGGTGGTCACATCCACCTGCGGCTGGTAATGCACCTCCAGGCCACCGTCCCTCACCACGTCGTGCAAGGCCTCTTCCAGCTCCATGCGGCGGGCCAGCTCCACATCCAGCCGGGCATGAAAAAACCGGTACCCGCCCTTGTCTTTGGATTTGGCCTGGTACATGGCCATGTCGGCATGCTTCAACAAGGTTTCGGGCTGCAAACCATCGTCCGGGAACACGCTGATGCCCATGCTGCAAGACACCCGGGTCTCGCGGCTGCCCAGCACCACAGGCGGCAACAGGCACTGGGCAAGCTGGGTCACCCTGGCAGAAATGGCGGTACGGGATGGCTGCGCCGGCAGCACCACCACAAATTCATCGCCCCCCTGTCGGGCCAGCGTGGCACCGGGTGGCATGGCTCGGCGCAAGCGCACGGCCACTTCACGCAGCAAGTCGTCGCCCACCGCATGGCCAAAGGCGTCGTTGATGTGCTTGAACCGGTCCAGATCCATGAACAACACCGCCACTTGGTGCTGGGTGCCTTTGGCATCGGCCAGCGCCAGCGCCAACGCCTGCTCCATGAAGCGGCGGTTGGGCAGGCCGGTCAGGGTGTCGTGTAAGGCCAGGTGCTGGATTTTTTGCTCGGCCAGTTGCCGCTCGGCAATTTCGTGGTGCAGGCTTTGCACCGTTTCGCTCAACTCGCGGGTGCGTTGGGCCACCTGGTGTTCGAGGTTGGCGTAGGCCTCGGCCACCGCCGCTTCGGCCGCTCGGCGGGCGGTGATGTCGAGCGTGATCCAGATGGAGCCTTTGCCCATGTCGGTGGGGTCAATGGCTTTGGCCAGCACGTCGCACCAGATGGCGGTGCCATCTTTCCTGCCCAAGCGCATTTCGGCGCGGAAGGTGTCGCCCCGGTTCAGGGGCTCGTAGCACTGCTGGCCGGCGGCCAGCCAGTCCTCTTCGGTCAGGTACCACTGGCGGGAGGTGCCCCCATTCAGTTCGCCGGGGCCATAGCCAAAGGTGGATTCGAACAGGCGGTTGCAACGGGTCACCAACCGGTTTTTGAGGAACACGATGCCCACCAGCGCATGCTCCAGGATGAGCGATTGCTCGTGGATGAGCCCCTGCATGGCCTGCTCGGCCTGCATCAGCTCGTCCACGTCTTCCACAATCCAGACCGAACCGTTTTCGGGGTGGGTGGGGTCGGTGACCTTGCTGGTCAGGCTGCACCAGAAGGCCGTGCCGTCCTGGCGCTGCATTTGAATGCGGGTGTGGTAAGCCTGCCCGGTGGCCAGAATGGGGTAGGCCTCGCGGCCCAGTTGCTCGAAGGCTTGGGCACTCGGGTACAGGCTCTGGCTGCTGACTCCGATCAGCGTGTCGGGGCTGCCATGCCCATACATCTCGGCAAAGCGCTGGTTGCAACGCACGATGGTGCGCTGTCGGATGAAGGAAATGCCGATGCTGGCATTCTCCAGAATGACTTGATGCTCACTGAGCATGTGGGCCAAGTCTTGCCCGTGTGACGTCATGGGTCCTCTACCTGCAGAAACTGAATTATTAATTCACCACAGGAATGGTGCCGCAGGATGCGGCCTGTCCCATCCCCGTGTTAACCCTCCCCCGCTTGATCTGATCATGGCCATCCCTCAGCAATTGGTGACAAAAAAGTTTTCAATATATTGACATTCATCGAATTAATGGCTGTTTTTAGTTGGAATAAAGTCATGCCTCAGATTGCCGCAAACCCTTTTGTTCGCGGCACAGCGGCTTTCCAACTTTTCGAGGCGTTTGACCATGACCCAACCCACCACACCCCGCACCCAGGTTCACGGCCTCCAAGTGGCCACCGAGCTGTTCGACTTCATCAACAACGAAGTGCTGCCGGGCACCGGCGTCGCCAGCGACGCGTTCTGGCAAGGGTTTGACGCCATCGTGGCCGATCTGGCCCCCAAGAACGCCGCCTTGCTGAAAGAGCGCGACCGCCTGCAAACCGAGCTGGACACCTGGCACCAGGCCAACCCCGGCCCCATCAGCAACATGGTGGCCTACCGCAAGTTCCTGGAAACCATTGGTTACCTGGTTCCCCAGCCCACCGACCTGACCATCACCACCGCCAATGTGGATGCCGAGCTGGCCGTGCAAGCGGGCCCACAGCTGGTGGTGCCTATCCTGAATGCCCGTTACGCCCTGAACGCAGCCAACGCCCGCTGGGGCAGCCTGTACGACGCGCTGTATGGCACCGATGCCATCTCCGAAGCCGACGGCTGCGAACGCGCCGGTGCCTACAACCCGCTGCGCGGCGCCAAGGTCATTGAATTTGCCCGCAACGTACTGGACAAGTCTTGCCCGTTGGCCATCGAGTCGCACAAAGACGCCAAGGGCTACAGCGTGGTCAACGGCCAGCTGACCGTGGCGCTGGACGACGGCCAGACCACCGGCCTGAAGGACCCCAGCCAGTTTGTGGGCTACCAGGGTGAGGCAGCGGCCCCCACCTCGCTGCTGCTCAAGCACAACGGCAACCACATCGACCTGATCATCAACCGCAACACCCCCATTGGTCACACCGACCCGGCCGGCGTGTCGGACGTGGCGCTGGAATCGGCGCTGTCCACCATCCTGGACCTGGAAGACTCGGTGGCCGCCGTGGACGCCGAAGACAAGGTGGTGGGCTACCGCAACTGGCTGGGCATCCTCAAGGGCACCCTGACCGAAACCTTCCAAAAGGGCAGCAAAACCCTGACCCGGGGCCTGAACCCCGACCGGGTGTACACCGCACCCAGCGGCCAAGGCACCGTGAGCCTGCACGGCCGCAGCCTGATGTTCGTGCGCAACGTGGGCCATTTGATGACCAACCCCGCCATCCTGTGGGGCGCCCCTGGTTCGAATGACTGCAAGGAAATCCCCGAAGGCATCATGGACGCGATGGTCACCACCACCATCGCCCTGCACGACCTCAAGGGCAACGGCCGCTTCCCAGATGGCAGCAGCCTGCGCAACAGCCGCACCGGCAGCGTCTACATCGTCAAGCCCAAAATGCACGGCCCCACCGAAGTGGGCTTTGCCGCCGAATTGTTCAGCCGCGTGGAACAGGTGCTGGGCCTGCCGGACAGCACCGTCAAGCTGGGCATCATGGACGAAGAGCGCCGCACCAGCGTGAACCTGAAGGCCTGCATTGCCGCCGCCCAAAGCCGCGTGGCCTTCATCAACACCGGCTTCCTGGACCGCACCGGCGACGAAATGCACACCGCCATGCTGGCCGGCCCCATGCTGCGCAAAGGCGACATGAAGACCAGCGCCTGGATCCAGAGCTACGAGCGCAACAACGTGCTGGTGGGCCTGTCCAGCGGCCTGCGCGGCAAGGCGCAAATCGGCAAAGGCATGTGGGCCATGCCCGACCTGATGGCCGCCATGCTGGAGCAAAAAATTGGCCACCCCAAAGCCGGCGCCAACACCGCCTGGGTGCCCAGCCCCACCGGTGCCACGCTGCACGCGCTGCACTACCACCAGGTGCTGGTGTCCGACATCCAGATTGAAATGGAAAAGATCGACGCCAACGCCGAACGCGACAACCTGCTCACCGGCCTGCTGACCGTGCCCGTGACCGCCACCCCCAACTGGTCTGCCGCTGAAAAGCAAGCCGAGCTGGACAACAACGCCCAGGGCATTCTGGGCTACGTGGTGCGCTGGGTGGACCAGGGCGTGGGCTGCTCCAAAGTGCCCGACATCAACGACGTGGGCCTGATGGAAGACCGCGCCACCCTGCGCATTTCCAGCCAGCACATGGCCAACTGGCTGCACCACGGCGTGGTGACCGAAGCGCAGGTGCGCGCCACCTTCGAACGCATGGCCGCCAAGGTGGACGGCCAGAACGCCGGTGACCCGCTGTACCAGTCCCTGGTGGCCAACCCGACTGGTGCCGCGTACCAGGCTGCGCTGGACCTGGTGTTCAAAGGCAAGGAACAGCCCAGCGGCTACACCGAGCCCCTGCTGCACGCCTGGCGGTTGAAGGTGAAGGCTGCGGCTTGACCCTCAATAAACCATAGCTTTCACTGCTTACTGGATAAGCAGTGAAAGCGTTTTTCTCTTCAGAATTTCAACGCTTTCTGCTGCGTGTGCACGGCCTCGAAAATTTCTTTGGCCAAAACAGGGAACGCCGTACGCTGAAACTCTCCGTCGTCCATATAACGGGTGACGATTTTGTCGTTCTCGGCCATGCGCTGAATCATCAAATCCTCGATCAGCTTGCGCACCCCCAGCTGGAACTTGTCCAGCGGGTTGGCCATGGCGGTCTGGATCACTTGGCTGTTGCTGGTGGCTCGCGCCTTGATCTGATCAAAGAACAGTCGATCCTCATCGGTGAAGGTAGTGCCAAAGCGTTCGTTGAGCACCTGAATGATTTCTGAGAGCGGGGCCTTTTCTTCCTTGGCTTTGCCTGTGCCCACATCAGTGGGGCTGTACACGCCTTCCGGCTCCCCCACCTTCAACTCAATCGGCCCACTGGAAACGCGCTGCAACCGGTAATACTGCAGCTCCACTTCGTTGCCGATCTTGACCACGGTATTGTCGCGATCCAGCGGCAGATGTGGCAGCAGGAAACGTCCGTAGCTGTAGAGCATTTCCAAGTCGGGGTCGGCATACGGCAGGACCTGACTCAGAAAGGAATACATCCGCACATAGCCGCCCAGCTTGTCCCGGAAGGTGGCCCGCACTTCGTCGTTCGCAATCGCTTTGAAGCGATCCACCGCCGGTTGCAGGTGACGCTGCATATGGGCGTGGTCGGCTGGGTTTTGCCGATCCGGCTGACGGTAAAAGATGCGCGCAAACGCTTCGACCTCGCTCCAGTGGTATATCTGCAGTTGGTCCAGCTCGTGCTTGATGCTGGGCAGCATCTCTGGGTTGGCCGATTCTTGCAGGCTGGTCGAGTCGAAATACGGCTTAAAGGCCGCGTAGATTTCTTCCGACTTATTGACGAAGTCCAGCACGAAGGGTTCGTCCTTGCCTGCGATTTTGCGGTTCAGGCGGGACAAGGTTTGCACCGCCTGTACGCCATCCAGCCGCTTGTCCACGTACATTGCGCACAACAGCGGTTGGTCGAAGCCTGTCTGGTACTTATTGGCCACCAGCAGCACTTGGAAATCGCTGGAGCCAAAGCGTTCGGGCAATTGGCTTTCCGGGATGGGTTTGCCGGTCACGGCGTCCGGATTCATGCCCGGTTCGGTGTATTCAACGCCGGTATCCGGGTCTTTCACCATGCCGCTAAACGCCACCAGCGAACGGATGTCGGCGTAGCCCTGTTCCTGAATGTAGCGCTCGAAGGCCAGCTTGTAGCGCACCGCCTGAATGCGGCTGGCGGTCACCACCATGGCCTTGCCGCGTCCACCCAGTTGATGCCGCACATGTTCGCGGAAGTGTTCGACCATCACCTCGGTTTTTTGCTCGATGTTGTGCGGGTGGAGTTCCTTGAACTTGGCGAGCGCCTTGGCACCTTTCTTCTTCGGGATGGCCGGGTCCTCCTCCACCGTTTTCACGAACTTGAACCAAGTGCTGTAGGTCGTGTAGTTGCGCAGCACGTCAAGAATGAAGCCCTCTTCAATCGCCTGCCGCATTGAATAGGTGTGGAAGGCTTCCGGCTGGCCACTGGCGCCCGGCCTGCCGAACAATTCCAGCGTCTTACCCTTAGGCGTGGCAGTGCAGGCAAAGAAGCTCAGGTTCTGCTGTTGGCCGCGTGAGGCCATGATCTGGTTCAGGCGGTCTTCCCAATCTGCTTCGTCATCGCCGTTGCCGTTTTGAGCCCCATTTTGAGCATTGGCACCGAGGATGCTCTTCAGCTCCCGTGCGGTTTCGCCCGTCTGGCTGGAATGCGCTTCGTCCACGATCACCGCGTAGCGTCGCCCTGCAATGGCCTCTTGCCACGCCTTGGCCTGCGCTTTCTCTTCGTCGCTGGCCTTGTCCTGATTCTCAGCGCCTGCGGCTCGCAGCAGGCCACGCAGTACGAAGGGGAATTTCTGCAGCGTGGTGATGACGATCTTGGTGCCGTCAATCAGCGCATCGGCCAGTTGCTTGGCGTCCTGATCGATGGCTTTCACTACGCCCTGCGCGTGCTCGATCTGATAGATGGCATCCTGCAACTGCTTGTCCAGTACCTTGCGATCGGTGATGACGATCACGCAGTCAAATACCTTCTGATCCTGCGCGCTGTGCAGGCTGGCCAGCCGGTGCGACAACCACGAAATGCTGTTGGTCTTGCCGCTGCCCGCCGAGTGCTGGATCAGGTAATTGTGACCGGCATTCTCCATGCGCGCCGCTGCCACCAGCGCCCGCACAGCATCCAGTTGGTGGTAACGCGGGAACACCATTTTTTCAGTGGTGACCAGCTTTTTGCCGCCCCGGCCATCGTCTACCTTTTGTTCATCTTTTTCGATGAAGATGAAATGGCCAAGGATGTCCAGAAAGCTGTCACGTTGCAGCGTTTCCTGCCAGAAGTAACCACTGCGGTAACCGCTGGCGTGTTGCGGGTTGCCCGCACCGCACTGGATCTGCCCCGGATGGCTGCCCCGGTTAAAGGGCAGGAAGAATGTTCTCTCTTTGGCCAACCGTGTGGTCATCCACACTTCATCCGGGTCGGCGGCAAAATGCACCAACGCACGCTTCTTGAAGTCAAACAGCGGTGCACGCGGATCGCGGTCAGTCTGGTACTGCTTGATGGCGTGTCGCCAAGTTTGATGTGTGCCGGGGTTTTTCAGTTCGATGGTGGCCAACGGCAAGCCGTTGACCGCCAACACGATGTCGGTGGTGGAATGGTCGCCGGGGTGGCAAGGCACCTGCCGCGTCACGGTGAGCTGGTTCTGTGCATACAGCGCCAGCACATCCGGCGACAGGGTGTGGGCTGGTTTGAAATGGGCCAGCCGGAACAACTTGCCGTAAAACTTGAAGCCGTGGCGCAGCACATGCAGGCTGCCCTTGATGTCCAGCTCCTTGCCCAACGCATCCAGCAACATGGCCTGCAGGTTGCTGCCGTGCTGTGCCGCCATCTCAGCCCACAGCTTGGGCTGGGTGGCCTCGATGAAAGCGAACACCCGGGCTGGGAACAATGCCCGCGCCTTGTCCCATTCAGCATTGGTGCCGGGCAGCCAGCCGCCCTGCTTGAGCAGCAGGTCTTCCACGTGGAATTCAAAAGCGCGTTCGGTGGTTTGGCCGGGCATCAGGGGTCTTCCTCAGATCGTTCCGTTGATCTCGTAGGCGCGGTACTTCAGCCACTTGGCAATGCCGTCGAGGTCGGGGAAAAGCTGTTTGTCGAATACGCCGTACTGGTCCAGGCGTCGGCGGATGTCTTCATGCGCCGCCTGTTTGATGACGATTTCCAGGTAGTCTTTCTCGTCCAGCGGCTGCATCGGTTGCCAGCAGGCCAGCAGCACACCGTCTTGGGCACGGATGCGTGGTGAAACGTGCGGCGGGTCATAGATGATGTTTTCGCTGATCTTGAATGGCATCGGCAACTCCAGCGGGCCGGCATCGACGCTCAGTTCCGTGCTATCGGTGGGCGTTGTGGCGTCGGTTGTGGTGGCGACAGGTGTGCTGTCATCCGTACTGAAGTCAGCGTAGGCGTCATCTTCTGGCTCGCTGGCAGACTCCGTGGCGGCATCGCCTACCGGTTTCACCTTTGCCGCCTGCCCGCGCTTCAAATCGGCATAGCGTTTGGGATTCGAAATCAGTACATAGACCGCGCTGTCTGCGCTGCGCCCACTGGTATTGCGGACGGCGAAATACAGCGCCACCAGCGGATTGGCCGTCCAGTCCATAAAGCGCGTGGGCAAGCCGTGGTGCTGGGCGATGGCCAGCTCTTCCCATGCGGTTTGTGGCCGGTGCTGCACATAGGTGAGCAGATGGTTACTGAAAGTCTCCAGCACCTCACATTCCTTCTGCTCCAACTCCGGCAGACTCAAACTGCCCAGGTGTTTGTAGCGCGCCACGGACGGAGTCAATGGATAGCCTTCCGTAGCACGCTTGCTTTGCCCACGAAAATAAAGACGGCGCTTGCCTTCGCCGTTCTGCCCCAATTCGCTGTGGATGGTGTTGAGGTACTCGTCGAAGCTCTCAATCTCGAACGGCGTACTCATGCCAGCTCCCGCACGTCGATCTTGCCGGTGACGGCGGATGTGATCAGAGCTTGGCGGCATTCGGTGAGGCGGCCGATGGCTGTTTCGGTAGCATCGCTCAACTTATCAAGCATCAGACACTCTGAATCAAGAAAGTTGGCAATCGCAATTTGCTCCGGCATCGACGGGCATGGAACGCGTTGATCACGAACCTGCGTGCCAGTAATGAGCGGTTGCGCAGTCTTGGCAGCGATGTCATTAAGATTTCTAAATCGGAGTACATGAGCCAAGTAGCGGTTATCGAAAACGCCTGTCTTTGGCCTGAGTACGAGCGCGTTATCTGTAATCCACGCGGGGGGATTAACAATATGAACATTTCCACAAAGCGCCCCAACCCGCCCGATAACCAAAACTTGGTGGTCGATATTTGAGGCAGCTGCATAGCCCATCAAACCATTGCCGCCAATCACCGGATTATTTGAATCGGTCGTTTCATTCGGCTCAACGTCCTCTGTGGCTATACCGTCACCGCTCGAACATCTGGCACGCCACTTCAACGGAACTACTTTCCATGCTTTGGGAATAGGCCCCAACCACTCCACCCCCGAATCCTTGATCGCAGGAGCAGGAGCAGGCGCCAAGCCCGCGGCCTGGGCACCTTCGGGCGGCAGACCACGGGTGACGGTGCGGGCGATGAGCGCCTGCCGCTTTTCCTTGAGCTTGTCGATGAGCTGGCGCTTTTGCGCCATCAACGCGTCGATCTGCGCAGTCTTGGCATCGAGGAAGCTGGCGATGGTTTGTTGTTCGTCAACCGGGGGCACCGGACAGGGAATTGAACCCAGCATTTCAAGGTTCAAGCCGTCACGCGCTTCTCCACCGGCCAGATTGCGGATGTTCTGATAGTTGGCGGTGAGCCAGTAATACAGGTAACGAGGCGCGAACCGAGAGTCAGGAATCAGCGCTGCCATCGACTGGTTGCAGGTCGTTGGTATGCCGAGCTGCGCCACCATCCCCTTGGTCTTGCCTTGCCCAGCCAGTGCCATGACTAAGGCGTCTTTCGGAATCCACTTGGCGCTGCTGTTGGCAAAACCCGCTCGGGTAATCAATTCAGACGGCTGCGTGATGTAGCCGTCATTCACTGCCCCAGAGTTGAGCCACGGAATGTCTCCATCTTCCCAATAGGCTTCGTTGCCCTTGTCGGGCGTGCCACCTGCGTAACGCTTCGACATCCAGCGAAGGGATGCCGTGTTCCAGTGCATCGGCAACTGGTCCACCCAAGCCATCGGGCTGGATTTGTATTCGTTGTAGGTGGCGTATTTCATGCCACAGCCTCCCTGAACAACCAGCCACGCTTTTCCGCTTGTGCGCGCAGCAGCTTGGATTTCTTCTCAATCATTTTTTTATCGAACGCCGTGAAATCGACCGAGCAATGCTCCGGGTGAGGATTGCCGTCCTCGATCACGGTGAGCGCCTGCGCGGTGCACTCCGTATGCGACAAGGCTTGCACGCCAACGGACTTGCAGGCCGGGTTGGCGATGAAACGCTGCCAGGACGCTTCGGCAGTCACGCGGTCGCCGTCATCCACCGACAGCAGAAACTCGTCCTTGGGCGTCGGTCGGAAGGCTTGCGAGGTGACGCGGCCATCCTGAACAAAACTGGGATGAATCTGGCGCAGCAGCAGGGTATCGGGCGTCATGCCTTAGCCTCCTGCAACTGGGTCAACGCCTCATTCAGCGCCGCCCAGCCCGAACCGTCCTCAGCGGCGAGCAACAATGTCTGCTCACGGGTATCACCAGTGGCCGTGTGTACGGTCTGATAGTCAGCGGCCAAACTCGACAGGGTGATTTCCAGCGAAATCTCCCAACTGCCCAGCGTCCATTCGGCCTGCACCCCGCCTTCCGGCGTGGGATACAGGTGTGGCAAAGGCAGGTCTGTACCGAAACGTTCGTCGAACGCCTGCGTCAAACGAATGAGGGAGGCTCGATCCGGTGCACGGCCTTTGCCGTCCAGCCAGCCGTCTTGCAGTTGGGCCAGTTCTTCAAGGCGGGTTTCGATGTCCAGCGGGTCCAACGGTGTAACGTGTTCGACCGATTCGAAACACTTGGGGCGGTCGGCGCGATCTCGCTGGATCACGCCCTTGATGGCAACGGTGACACCAGTTCGGTAGCCGACTGCGGCTTCGAGAATGGTCTTGCGGTGGGCTTCAAGTAACGGTGCTTTGAGTTTGGTGCCGTTGCGAAGCTCCAGTTCAAAGCTGTGATCGGCCTGGTCGACCTCTGGGATTCGACCTTTAAGGGTGACTTCCTCGGTCCAGCTTTCTGCCTGAGAGGCGCGCAGCAAGCGTTCGCGTGTGGCCGGTGTCAGCGAAGCGATTTGCCCATTGCTGCGGGCAAACTCCATGGCTTCGCCATCGTGCAGTCCACGACCGAAGCGATCGAAATAGCGCAGCAGCTCAGGCGGTAAGGCGGGCTGCTGTTCGTGTTCAGCGGCGGCAATGGCTTCAACGATCTGACCCTTGGCTTGATCAAAATACTCGGCATCGGCCGACGGAAATAGGGTGGCGAAGGCCAGGGCAATCACTGGAATGGCGCTGCCTTCTTCCACCGCTGTCAGGTGCAGTTCCAGCCCCTTGGTGAAGCCCTTCGGCGTGCGCTGGCGATCGGGGTGCGCCGCAAGGTACTGACGCTTGGCCACTTCGATCAGCATTTCTTCCAGCGCGGAAAAATCCTTGAGGATGTCCAGCGGCAAGGTGTGCTCGTCGAAGCGCCTGCCCACGAGGCGTGGGCGCAGGAATTCCTGGTTCATGGTGTGTTCTCCTGCCAGATTGCCCTCTGCTCCCAATCTGCGGGGAAGCCCATGCGCTGCAGATCAATTGCGTGCTGTGCCAGCAAAGTTTTCAAGCGCTGTTTCCAGTGGTGCAGAGGGCTGATGACATCGAGCAGCCAAGCGAGCACAGTCAGCGTGTTGTAAAGACGCCGGGAATCCTGATGGCTCAGACTGGCCACCAGCGCGGGCGGGCGATGGCTGGGCAAACGGAAGGTGAAGGTAAATTCACGATTCCACAGGCGGCTGTGGTGCGCGCAGAAATTGCGAATGACACTGAGGTGATGCAGAAAGGACGTGAGGTTGGTTTCGTCCATGTCATAGCGATGCGCCACCGCATTCCGATCAGCGCCGTGACGCAGATTGCCGTACCACTTGGACAACTGGCCCAAGGTCATGATTTCGACCACCGCCCACAGTGGCGGCAAGGGTTCGTCGTACTTCTGGTAGTGGTGCTGCAGAAAGGTTTCGTGGCTCTTGCGCGCCTCGGTTTCCAGCTTCTGGCTTTGCTGGCTGTAGTCCCAATTACGGGCAGGCTTCTTGAACAAGTTGGCATTCAGATGCGCGTGAGGGCCGTAGCGGTGCGCGAGTGTGTAAGCCCAGCCTGTGCGCACGGAGACTTCGACGCGCTCGATGGCATCCAGCACCAGCAGGCGCAATTCGCGGTCGAACACATACAGGTTCAGGACATCGGCGAAACGGGTGCCGGGCTTGAAGGCATGGCTGGCGTGGTCCGCCTCGAAAGGCAACCAATAGGCACCCAGCCGGTAGTAGTTGAGGTGACCGAGGTAGTGAAGCGCTTCGGCGCGATCTGCGCAGGCCAAGCCGCGCTGAATCAACTGGTCGAGCTGCTGCTCGTAGGTGAACGGGGGTTTGTTGAACTTCACTTTTCCGCCCCCAGAAAAAAGTAACCCCCCATGGTGCGCAGTTCTAACGGGATGCGTGGGGGGTGTTGTTCCGCCCGATTGTACGCAAAGGTACGCCTTGGCGTCAGAAAAAAACGGGTCGCTGGAACGCAGGTGTCGTCAAAGGTATGCATCATCATGCAGTGACCTCGCCCAGCAGACGGACGATGTCGGCCTCCAAAGCCTTGATTTCGCTCTCGATCACGGCCAGCTCGCGCGGCGGTTCATAGCGATAGAAGTGCCGATTGAGCGGGATTTCGTAGCCGATCTTGGTCTTGCTGTGGTCAATCCACGCATCCTTGACGTGTGGTTTGACCTCCCGCTCGAAGTAGGCCTGGATGCTTTCTTTCAACGGCACGTTTTCGGTGTCGCGCAGCTCGGCATCCGGCTCGGCGTCGCCATCTCGGTTGCGGCAGATTTCGGCGTTTTCATCGCGCTCGCCCAAGGCGTTGACAACCGCCTTGAGTTCCGGGGCGGACAGGCGCACATTGAGCTCACGGTCCACCGGCTTGAGGCTGTCCAGAAACACCTTGCGGTCATTGATCTGCTCGGGGTGGCGCTTGGAAAACTCGACCAGCAAGTCGCGGATTTGCTGCTGACGCTTTTCGCCAGCGGCGATGTCGATCAGGCGCGCGGCTTCGTCCTTCTTGGTGCTGGTGGCTAGGTTTTTGAACGCGGTCTCATCCTCCAGACGAGCCAGCCGTTCTGGCGTGGTGTGGAAGTTCAGGCGCAATGGGCGTTCGACGGTGATCTTGTGGTAGCCAAAATCCTCGTTATCGAACACCTTGCTGACCACGAGTTGCTTCCATTGCTGGTCTTCAGGGGCATCGGTTTTAGGGGCCGTGCTGCTGACGGTGACGACCTTGCCATCCTTATCGAACAGCACCCAGCGGCTGACACCTTCCTGAAACTGGCCGTGCAGGCCGGTGATGTCGCCAATGTAGTCGGGGTCTTTGGGCTTGTCGCTGGGATCGCCAATGCGGCGGCGCTTGTTGCCCAGGCTTTTTTCCATTGGTACCCAGTGATTTCGGGCGTCGATGAGCTGCACCTTGCCCTTGCGGTGCGCTTCTTTGTGGTTGGTCAGCACCCAGATATAGGTGCTGATGCCGGTGTTGTAGAAGAGCTGGTCGGGCAGAGCGACCACCGCTTCGAGCCAGTCGTTTTCGATGATCCAGCGGCGGATCTCCGATTCGCCACCACCGGCATCACCGGTGAACAAGGGGGAACCGTTGAACACGATACCGATGCGGCTGCCGCCTTCGGACGCCGGGCGCATCTTGTCGATCATGTGTTGCAGGAACAGCAGCGCGCCGTCGTTGATGCGCGGCGTGCCTGCGCCGAAGCGGCCCTGATACCCCAGAGTGTCGCGTTCGTGCTCGATGTAGCGTTGTTGCTGCTTCCACTCCACACCGAAGGGCGGATTGGCTAGCATGTAATCGAAACTGCGCTTCTGACCCTGCTCGTCGCGGGCATGGGCATCCTTGGTGAAGGTGTCGCCCAGCCCGATATTGTCGGCATCCTCTCCCTTGATGAGCATGTCGGAGCGACAGACGGCCCAAGCCTCGTCGTTCCAGTCCTGGCCGTAGAGCAAAGGGTTAGCCTCGCGGTTCAGGTCACGGATGTATTTTTCGGCCACCGACAGCATGCCACCCGTACCACAGGCGGGGTCGTAGATGGTTTTGACCACGTGGCTGCGGCGCAGGTCTTGTTCCGGCGTGAGCAGCAGGTTGACCATCAACTTGATAACTTCGCGTGGGGTGAAGTGTTCCCCAGCTTCTTCGTTGGATTGTTCCGCGCCGATCCGGATCAACTCTTCGAACACATAGCCCATTTGCATGGCCGCCTGGTCGGCAGACAAGCCGGAAAAGCTCAGATCGAAGGTGGCGAACTTCTGGATGACCTGGAACAGCAGGTTCTTCTCGGCCATCTTGCTGATCTGCTCACCGAACTTGAAGTGATCAAAAATGGCACGAATGTTGGGCGAGTAGCCGTTGATATAGCTGTTCAGGTTGGGCGCGAGGTTGCTGGGGTCGTCCAGCAGAGAGTTGCGCCCCTTTTGTGAGGGGGCCAGTTCCAGCTTGGACAGGTTGTAGAACGGGTAACCCGTGGCCGACTGCATCACGCTACGGATGATGCTTTCGGGCTTGCCTTTGTATTGGTTGAAAGTTTCCAGCGCCTGAGTCTTGGTGGAGGCCAGCAGGCAATCGAAACGGCGCAACACCGCGAGCGGCAAAATGACCTTGCGGTATTCGTTGCGTTTGTACGGCCCGCGCAGCAGGTTGCAGATGCTCCAAATGTCATTGGCAAGCTGGCGGTGGGTTTCTGTGTTCATTCGCTCGCTCCATCCCTAAATCAAATCGGCGACAAGTAATTTCGTAGTTTGCCTGACATCCGGAAAATCAGGCTGCGCTAAACCATAGATGCAGAGAGCAACCCAATGGCTACACCGAGCCCCTGCTGCACGCCTGGCGTTTGAAGGTGAAGGCTGCTGCCTGACACCCCATAAACCATAGCTTTCACTGCTTACTGGATAAGCGGTGAAAGCGCTTTTTTCATGAAAAACGGCACCCAAGGGTGCCGCTTTTCATTGAGGGTGTGGTGAAAGCCGCCAACCGCTCAAGCCGCCTTGATGAACGCCTCCACCGTGCCTTTGATTTTCAGCAGCAGCGGCTGGCCCCGGCGGTCCAGGGTTTTGCCCGCGGGCACCTTCACCCAGCCTTCGCTGATGCAGTACTCGGCCACATCAAAACGCTCTTTGCCATTCACCCGAATGCCAATGTCGTGCTGAAACAGCTCGCGCACAAAGTGCGGGCTGCGCGGGTCTTGGGACAAACGGTCGGGCAGTGCGGGGGCCTGGGGCTGGGTGGTCTCGGTCATGGGGAGTCAAACAAACAAGGAATAAACCGCCATTGTCCGGGATGGGCCCAGATGACCCTGACAGGGCGTTGAAATGGGGCCAACAGGGGCGCGTGTTCCAATCAGGGTAAACGCGCAGACGCGCCCACCCATTCTGAAGAACACCTCTTGATCACCCTCAAAAACATCGTCTTGCGCCGTGGCGTCAAGGTGCTGCTGGACAGCACATCCGTCACCCTCAACCCCGGCGAAAAAGTGGCC
>Ga0228698_1000019_pt1 | contig 172121 bp, 161 predicted proteins | sample McNCre117_Aug_MG_FD_178015 | JGI IMG/M metagenome (GOLD analysis project Ga0228698, IMG submission 178015) | Freshwater microbial communities from McNutts Creek, Athens, Georgia, United States - 1-17_Aug_MG | ecosystem: Environmental > Aquatic > Freshwater > Creek | place: USA: Georgia... | reverse complement strand
CCCAGACACGGTTAACGTGTCGGTTCCGGCGCCAGTGGGCGTGTAATTCAGCGTCCCGTTGCCGTTCAGGTCGGTGGTCACACTGCCCGGGGACAAACCATTGCCGAGGATGGATGTCCCGGTCAGGGACACACCAGACACCGGATTCCCCGCAGAGTCAAGAGCGCGAACGTTGTAGGGTGTGGCAGTAAAGCCAACCTGCAAAGCAGACGGCCCGCTGACCGTCACGGTTGTCCCAACGACGGCAACACCAATGGACTGACTGGCCGCTCCTACTCGGGCAGTGATCAGAATCTTGCGGTTGGCTCGGTTGGATCCAGGAGCCAGGCGGACTGTCGCAATCCCAGATGCGTCGGTCTGAGCCGAAGGGGCCAACAAAATCCCGGAATCGGAACTGAACGTGATATCGGCATTTGGAATGCCGGTGTTCGCTGCACTCTTGACCAATGCGGTGATGACCGCCTCCTCACCCGCAGACCGGACAGAAATGAGGCTGGAGGTCAGTTCAATTGAACCAACTGTTGCAACCGTGCCCTGCTCGACAGTAACAGTCACGCTGATGGATGCACCAAGCGCATCCGTCAAACGCACAGTGGTAGCACCACGATTCTGGGCAACCAACGTGACATTGGTGCCAGATACCGTGGCCGTCACCACATTGGTATTGCCACTGATGGCCGCATAAGGCGGACGGCCACCACCAATGGCAAAAGTACGGCTGGACCCGCCTTGCATCGTGAGCGATTCAGGGGCACTCGAATAAAGCGCTGCGCTGGTTCCACCGGTCACCGACACCGTGATGATGGAACCTCCGCTATCCTTCAAAACCACATCGGCAGTACCACTGGTAGAACCGGTAACAAACGTCAAATTGCCACCAGACAAACTCACATCCACCACACTGGTGTTGCTGCTGTTGGCGAAATAGGGGGCAATACCTCCACTGACCGTGAAACTGCGGGTGGTTCCGCTGCCCAAGCTCAAATTGGATGGCGCGCTGGTAAAGAAAGGCCCTGTCGCGACGACCGTGAATGTTCTTTTGATCGGATCCCCATTCGAAGCATCGTAAATTGAAATTACTGCAGTTCCCGTTCCAACGGCATTGACCTGCAGTGAGGAGCCAACCATGCTGGCCGTCAGCACTGCCGGCTCGGAGGAAACCACTCGATAAGGTGCGACGCCCCCCAGCACCGGATAGGAAGCACTGCTCCCCAGCCGCAACGTGACCGCATCCGGTGCCTGCACTTGCAGCGAAATCAAGCTGGTTGATACAGTCACACTCAATGTCTGCGACGCTCCCCCCCCAGCAGGAGAAACCGTCAAAAGCGCGTTACCGGCAAGCAGCGGCGTCACTTCCAGATTGCCCGCAACCACAGTGGCATAAACCACATTGGGAGCTGTATTCGTGATCTGGTACGGCGACAACCCACCAGAGATGGAATAACTGACCTTCTGACCCACCGTCAACGCAGCTGTCGCAGGAGCATTGACTCTGAAATTCGTCGGACTGGCCGATCCGCTTGGTGTTCCTGCACTTCCACCGCCACCGCCGCAGGCCGACAAAACGCCCAGAAGCAGCACCAAGAAAAGGAAATCAACAAAGCGTTTCATGACTGACATCGAATCGATCCACACAGATGACCAAACGTTTTTACTCTCGGGCCATGATAAAGCGAATGCTTGACGCAACAGGGGGCATGCACGGCTAAATCGCCAAGGGTTTGAACACCTTCAACCATTTGACCGCCGGCAGACCCCAGCGCTGTTGTATATCCGCAGCCCGCTCTTCCAACTCCGCCCGGGTGGGGCGGCTGGGCGTGGCTTGGGCCAATACCACGGTGTTGCCTTCTTTGGTGGGTTTGAACAGCCACACCGCGTCGCGGCCAAAGGCTGCGGCGATTTCTTCCACGCTGTCTGGGTATTGGTTCTGCTCGCCAAACAGGTTGACGGTCATGCTGCCGTGCTCTGACAGGGCTGCGCGGCAATCGCGGTAGAAGTCGAAACTGTCGAGCACCGGCGCAGCGGCTTCGTGGTCGTACAGGTCCACCTGCAGGGCATCGACGTTGCCCACCCAGTCGGGGTTACGGATTTCTTCGCCCGCATCGGCCAGCACCACGCGCAGCTTGCTGTCGTCGGGTGGCAGCTTGAACCAGAAGCGGCAGGCCGAAATGACTTGCGGATTCAGCTCCACCGCCGTGGTGCAGATTTTGAGTTTTTTGCGGCAAAACTTGGTCAGCGCCGCAGCCCCCAACCCCAATTGCATGGCGTGCTGTTTGGCCACTTGTGCGGGGGGCACAAACAGCAGCCAGGCCATCATGCGCTGGACGTATTCCAGCTCGATGTCGTACGGGCGATCCAGCAACATGCTGCCCTGCACCCATTCGGTCCCGAGGTGCAGGCAGCGCACGTCGCCATAGTCGGAAAAGTTCACATCGGGCAGATTGCTGGCAGAAGCAACCTGGGCGCTGCCGGGCAGCAAAGCGGGTTTAGCGGGTTTGGCCATGACGGGAATGCTAAGCGGTAGGACACCGGTGCGACGGGTTGGTGGCGGGTACCGACAGCACGGGCCGCAACGCGTGCGCCCACGCGGCCTGCTTGCGGGCCAGACTCCAAGTGGCGTTGGCGGGGCTGGTGGACGGCAGCTGCACCACCGTCACTCCGTGAGGTGCGAACAAGGCTCGGGTGAGGCGGGCATGCTTGCCACTTTCGCCACCGTTGTGCACCACCAGTTGCAGTCGTGGACACCAATCCAGCAACTGCGTCAAGTCGTTGGGCTCTGCGGCCCGAATGTGGGCATCCAGACTACCCGGCCGCTCACAGGCGGCGTACACATCCCACACGCCCACACCGTGCGCCAGCATCCACGCGCAGCGTTGGGCATAGTCCAAAGGCATGGGATTCTGATTTTTTTGATAGCTACTCAGCGCCGTGGGATCAGCGATTAGCGCTGAAATTTTATTAAAAACATGCGCTAACACTGGCCAGAAGTGATTGCGGGGGTGACCGTAATACTGTTGCGCAGCCAGCGATGCCACGCCCGGAAAGCTGCCCAGCACCAGCACCCGGCTGTGCGCATCCATCACGGGGGGCAGCCCCTTCAGCCGAAGCCCTACATGCGCCGCGGTCATGCCACACCCCTGCTCGTCATGCCGCACAGCGGGTACAGGCGCGGCAACGCGGCCAAGGCATTGGCGGTGGTTTGCATCGCCCATTCGTCCACCGAAACACCGCGCAACTCAGCCACCAGCGCGCCAATGCGAGGCAGTTCTGCCGGGGTATTGATGCCCTGTGGCTCACCGGCATCACGCCGGGCGGCGGTGGTGTAGAGCCATTGGGGGGGGATGTCGGGGGCATCGGTTTCCAAGACAATGGCCTGCGGCGGCAATGTCGCCGCCAGATGACGGAGCCGCCTCGCCGCATCAAAGGTGACTGCCCCACCAAAGCCCAACCGAAAACCCATTCGCAAAAAGGCGCTGGCTTGCACATCGCTGCCATTGAAAGCATGAGCAATGCCAGCAAGACCTTCGGGTGGGCGCCCACTGGGTGCATCGCGCCACACCTGGCGCAGGTGCTTGAGCAGCACATCGGCACTGCGGCGCACATGCAGCAACACCGGCAGGCCGTGTGTGCGAGCCAACTGGAGTTGAGCACGGTAAACCTGCTCTTGCAGCTGGCGCATGGAGGGCGTGCACAGCTCAGGCACAAAGAAATCCAGCCCGATTTCTCCCACCGCCACCAAGCGCGGGTCAGACCGGTGGCGATTCAATTGCAAGTTGAGCTCGGTCAGCTCGGTTTGCAGCTCGTTTGGGGAACGCAGGCCCACCGTCAGCGGATGAATCCCCAGGGCATAGGCATCCCCATGGGCATGGGCCATGTCACGAACCACATCGAACTGATTCTGGCTCACCGCTGGCATGACAGAAAGCCGCACACCTGCACGTCGGATGGCATGATGCAGCCCCCCCTGGACCACACCTGACTCAGACGAAGATTGCCAGGCTCCTTGCAATTCGGGAGCATCCAGGTGAGCGTGGGTATCTATCCAGAAGGGCATTGTTTTTGCATGGATTGCGTGCCGCCGGCCCGGTCCGCGTGAGGGCAGACGCCACACGGCATTCAACACAGGAAATCAAACATGGGATTCTTCAGCCGCATTTTCAAATGGAACGATGACGAGCGCAGCAACCGGCCAACCTCAGCGCCCGACACCATGGCACCCGGCAGTGATCTGACACTGGATGCCAAAACCGCTGCGGCCGTGCTGGCGGAATTGGACATCGACACCGCCATTGCCAACCACGAAAATTGGAAAGCCCGGTTGCATGCGCAAATCCGGCAAGAATCGACCGAGGCGCTCAACCCCGAGCTGATTTGCCAGGATGATCGATGTGATTTGGGCAAGTGGCTGCACGGACCCGGCCGGGACCGCCTGGGTAAATACCCGGCCTTCAGTGTGTTGGTGGCCCGACACAAATACTTCCATGTGCAAGCCTCCACCGTCGCGGCCCAGGTGTTGGCGAAGCAACCCGCGGAAGCAGAAAAAACGCTGAACAGCAGTTTCCGCTACGCCTCCAGCCAAGTGGTGTTGCTGCTCAAGGAACTCAAACGCGGCTTGGGCACCCGTTAACCGGTCGCCAGGCATCCCTGCACCAACCGCACCATACGACCGCAGCGGGCGGCCAACGCTTCGTCGTGCGTCACCACCACAAAAGCCGTGCCTTGGCTGCTGGCCAGTTCCATCATCAGCGCAAACACGCCATCGGCGGTGGCGCGGTCGAGGTTGCCGGTGGGTTCGTCGGCCAGCACGCACGCCGGGCGTGTCACCAGTGCTCGGGCGATGGCCACGCGCTGGCGTTCCCCGCCAGACAGCTCCGCCGGACGGTGGTGCAAGCGGTTGGCCAGACCCACCCGGGCCAGCATGTCGGCCGCCTGTTGAGCAGCCTGGGCACGATCGGCACGGCGAATCCACAGTGGCATAGCCACGTTGTCTGCGGCGCTGAATTCGGGCAGCAGGTGGTGGAACTGGTACACAAACCCCAAGTGGCGGTTGCGCCATTCGCCCTGGCGGGTGGCGTTGAGGGCTGCCAGGTCTTGCCCCATCCATTGCACATGGCCGCTGGTGGGCGCATCCAGCCCACCCAGCACATGCAACAGCGTGCTTTTGCCCGAGCCCGATGCACCGACGATGGCCAGCGTGTCGCCCGCGTTCACCGTCAGGTTCACGCCCTGAAGCACAGTCACATCCAGTCGGCCTTCGGTGAAGCGTTTGGTGAGGCCGGTGGCCTGCAAAACCGCGACCGAGCCAGCGCCGGGCCGCCCCAAGGCGGGGCCAGCCCCCTCGGGGGGCAGCGAAGCGCCAACGAGCGCGAGCGTGGGGGCCCTGTTATTCATAGCGCAACGCCTCCGCCGGGTTCACGCGGCTGGCGCGCCAGCTGGGGTACAGCGTGGCCACAAAGGCCAGCACCAGAGAAATGAGGCCAATGGGCACGATGTCGGAAGCCAGCGGCTCGCTGGGCATGCGGCTGATGAGGTACACATCGCGCGGCAAAAAGGTGGCCCCCAGCAGGCGCTCCAGCGCCGGCACGATGGTGTCGATGTGGAACGCCACGCTCAAGCCCAGCAACAGGCCACTGAAGGTGCCAATCACGCCCACCATGGCCCCTTGCACCACAAAAATACCCATGATGCTGCGCGGGCTGGCCCCCAGCGTGCGCAGGATAGCAATGTCGGCCCGTTTGTCGGTCACGGTCATCACCAGCGTGCTCACCAGGTTGAACGCCGCCACCGCCACGATGAGGGTGAGGATGATGAACATCATGCGTTTTTCCAGTTGCACCGCCGCAAACCAGGTGCGGTTGGTGCGGGTCCAGTCGCGCACCAGCAGGTCGCCGGTGAGGCTCTGCGCGAGCTGCTGCGCCACCGCACGGGCATCGTGCAAGTTGGCGATGGTCAGGCGCAGGCCGGTGGGGCCTTCGAGGCGGAAGATGCGCACCGCGTCGTCCATGTGCAGCAGAGCCAGGCCTGCGTCGTATTCGTAGTGGCCGGAGTCAAAGGTGCCCACCACCGTCATTTGCTTCAGACGGGGCACCACGCCAGCGGGTGTCATTTGGCCGCTGGGGGCAATCAGCGTGACCTGGTCACCTTGCATCACACCCATGTTACGGGCCAGGTCGCGCCCCAGCACAATGCCAAATGCGCCAGGCTGCAGCCGCTGCAGCACCGGGTTTTTGGCAAACACCTCGCTCACCTCGCCCTCCAGCGCCGGGTCCACGCCGCGCACGATGGTGCCCTTCATGTCCTCCCCCCGCGCCAGCAGGGCCTGAGCGGCAATGAACGGCGCGGCTCCGGTTACCTGAGGGTGTTGCTTCACCTCGGCCAGGGTGCGCGGCACATCGGGCAAAGCGCTGCCGCCGGGTGCAAACACTTCAATGTGGGCCAGGACGCCCAGCATGCGGTCGCGCACCTCTTTCTGAAAACCGTTCATCACGCTCAACACGATGATGAGCGCCGCCACACCCAGCGCAATGCCCAGCATGGACACGCCTGAAATGAACGAAATGAACCCGTTCTTGCGCGCGGCACGGCCGGCGCGGGTGTAGCGCCAGCCCAGCGTGAGTTCGTAAGGGAGGTTCATGGTGCCGGGGATTGTGGCATCCCCCACAATCCGCCGCATGCGCGACGCCACCGCCCCTGCAACACCCCAGCACCTCGTCATCCCCTTCGCCCAAACCGGCGGCAACGGCGATGAAGCCCCTCCCCTCGCCCCCTGGCCCCACCCGCTGCGCCAGCACTTGCCCCACTTGCACGCCCTGCTGCACGAAGCCCACACCCAAACCTGGCACCGTGGGAGCCTGGAATCCCGTACCCCACCCCATGAATGGGCATTGGCGCATGCCCAAAGCAGGCTGGCCACGCTGCCCGCACGCCTGCCCGATGAAGCCGCCCTGCCCTGGGCCGCCTGGGACGCCGCCCATCTGCTGCCCCACGCAGAGGCGGCCGCGGCCTGGTTCATGCCCGCCCACCAGGAAGTGGGCATGGACCATGTGTCCCTCCACCCGCCCGAAACCCTGGCACTGGACGACGCCACCTCCCAGCACTTGATGCAAGCCCTCGCCCCGCTGGCGCTGGAAGACGGCATCGCCCTGCACTGGGTGTCGGCCCACCGCTGGCTGGCCGTGGGCGACGTGTTTGCCTCACTGGCGCTGGTCTCGCCCGACCGGGTCACCAGCCCCAGCGGGGAACGCTCCATCGCGCCCTGGATGGCCAACCTGCCCCCTTCCCTGCGCCGCCTGCAGACCGAGGCGCAAATGCTCTTCTACACCCACCCTGCACACGATGCGCGGGTAACCCGCCACCAGCCCCCGGTCAACAGCCTGTGGATCGCGGGCACCGGCGCTGCCAGCACCCCCATGCCTCCGCAGCAGCCCGTGGCGGTGGATGGCCGTCTGCGCGCCGCTGCCCTGTCGGGCGACGCCCGTGGCTGGCTGGCCGCGTGGGCCGCGCTGGACGCCGACCTGCTGCCCCACTGGCTGCAACGCGCCCGCCATGGCGAACCCGTGACCGTGAGCCTGTGCGGGGAGCGCCACATCCTGCAACTGGGGTTTGGCTCGCCAGCGTCCCCACCGGGCTATTGGAACAAAGTTAAAGATTTTTTTGCTTCCTTCCGCAATAAGGACGGTGATTATTTGCTATGAAATTCATCAAACGCAACGCCGCACCCCGTAGCGCCTGGGCGCTGGAACAAGCCGGCATACACCCCTTGCTGGCCCAGTTGTTTGCGGCACGTGGGGTGCAACAAATCGACGAACTGGACGACCAGCTTGCCCGCCTGCTCCCCCCCGGCCAACTGCTGCATGCGAGCACCGCCGCCCAACTGCTGGCCAACGCCTTGGAGCAAAACCACACCGTGTGCGTGGTGGCCGACTACGACTGCGACGGCGCCACCGCCTGCGCCGTGGCCCTGCGTGGCCTGCGCCTCCTGCAAGCCGCCGTGGCCGCGGCCCGCCAGCAAGCGCCACGCCCCGACCTGTTCCGGTTTCTGGTGCCCGACCGTGTCACCGACGGTTACGGCCTCACCCCCCCCATCGCCCAGCGCGTCAAAGCCACCGGCGCCCAAGTGCTGATGACGGTGGACAACGGCATTGCCAGCCTGGAAGGCGTGCAAGCCGCCCGCGAGCTGGGCATGGACGTGCTGGTGACCGACCACCACCTACCCGCCGTGGTCAACGGCCAGGTGGTGGTGCCCGCCGACTGCACCATCGTCAACCCCAACCAGCCCGGCTGCCCGTTTGAAAGCAAAGCCATGGCTGGCGTGGGCGTGGTGTTTTACGTGTTGCTGGCCTTGCGCGCCGAGCTGCGAGAGCGCGGCGTGTTCACCACGGCCACACAGCCAAAAATCGACATGCTGCTCCCACTGGTGGCCTTGGGCACGGTGGCCGACGTGGTGCGGCTGGACGCCAACAACCGCCGCCTGGTGGCGCAAGGACTCAAACGCATCCGCGCCGGAGCGATGCCACCCGGCTTGGCCGCCCTGTTCACCGTGGCCGCACGCCAGCCCCAACGCGCCAGCAGCTTTGACCTGGGCTTTGCGCTGGGCCCGCGCCTCAATGCAGCGGGGCGCTTGTCGGACATGACGCTGGGCATCGAATGCCTGCTCACCGACGACCCTGCCCGTGCCGACGAACTGGCCCGCGCGCTGGACGCCATCAACCGCGAACGCAAAACCATCGAGGGCGACATGCGCGAGCAGGCCCTGCAACTGGCCGATGAGATGCTGGACGATTCCGCCAAGCCGCCCCCTGCCCTGGTGCTGTTCGACCCCGACTTCCACGAAGGCGTGGTGGGCATCGTGGCCTCGCGCATCAAAGACCGGCTGCACCGCCCCACCTTTGTGTTTGCCATGAGCCAGGCCGATGGCCATGAAGACGAACTGAAAGGCTCAGGCCGCAGCATCCCAGGATTCCATTTGCGCGATGCGCTCGACCTGGTGGCCAAGCGCTGCCCCGGCGTGCTGCGCCGCTTCGGCGGCCATGCCATGGCCGCAGGCTGCACCATCGACGCCGACCGGCGCGATGAATTTGAAGCCGCCCTGCAGCAAGTCGCCCACGAATGGCTGGATGCCGCCACCCTCACCCGCAGGCTGGAAACCGACGGCCCGCTGGACAAAACCTTCCGCCGCATCGATGTGGTGGACCTGCTCCAAGGTCCGGTGTGGGGTCAAGGCTTTCCACCCCCGCTGTTTGCAGAAGAAGTGGAAGTGGTGGGCCAACGCCTGGTGGCCGACAAGCACCTGGCACTCAAACTCAAGCACCAAGGCGACCCCATCGACGCCATGTGGTTCCACCACACCGAGCCACTTCCACCCAAAGCGACCCTGGCCTTTCGGCTGGAAGCGGACGAATGGCAAGGCCAGCGGCGGCTGCGGTTCCTGGTGGAAGGGGCTCAAGGCTGAATGCGCGTGCAAGCGCTGGGTTCACTGACCCATCATGAAGCGGTTCGCACCAGGCGAACAAAGTATTTGTAGGTCTTCAAATTGGCACCGGAATAGCCACTGTTGAAATAGACCAGCCATGCGCCGGACGGAAAGGGGGCGTAGGTATCCGACGTCCAATACGAATGACTTTGCGTCGCCGGAAAATAGGCAGCGTTGACCATGGGCCCCGTGTCCAATCCGTTGTCCACAATGCTCAACAACTCTCGCCGACTGGGTATCCGCCAACCGCTGCTGTAACCGCAGCGTGCAGGGGTGTTGTGCCCGGCGTCGGAATAGCGGGCCGCAGTGGCAGTGACCCAAGTCACACTGCTTTGTGTTTGCAAGCTCCAGATCAAACCCGTGGCGTTGTCCCGGGTACAGGCCCAGTCGGTGGCCGGATGATGACTGGCGATGCCCGTGGTGTTGGCCACCAAGCGGCCGGCACAGGTATTGGCCCCACTGACCGTGCCCTCTGCAGCACCATTCCAGCAAATGCGGGTGAAATCCACCCCCTTGGCATCGCCACTCGTCTGGGCCTGGGCGGTCACCGTCCACTGCGCGACCCCACTCCACAGCAGCAGCAACACATAGCTGCGGTTATCCATGCGCTCTCCCTGGCATTGCTTTCGACATTCTGTGTGAGCGATCAAAAAATTAATTGAAATTCACACATTTTGTAATTATTAATCGATGTTAGCGTATTTTCTGACCGTAGCGTCCCCACATGGCCCAAACGGATGAAAAGCGTGCATTTGCCCAACGCTTGCGCGAAGCGCTTGCGGCTCAAGGCGTGGCTCCGTCCCCGACCCAAGTCGCCAATGGGTTCAATTTGCGCTACTGGGGCACCAGCATCACGCCGCACACCGCACGCAACTGGTTGATGGGAAGTTCTCTGCCCACCCAAGACAAGCTGCGCGCACTGGCCGAATGGCTGCAAGTCAGCCCAGAAGAGCTGCGTTTTGGTCGCAGCCTGCCCCACAGGGTGGCATCGGGTGACGCGCTGCTGGAGCAACTGAATCTGATGGACCGGGAAATGCTGCAGCGCTACCTCAACCTGCCCGCTCAGGTGCGCAAAACTGTGTGCGACGTCGTTGCGGCTTTCAGCGTGGCCCATTTGACACGCGAAATGCCCCGGCGCTAAGTGCTGGCAATCGGCTTCCAACAGGCCACGCGATACCTAAAATGGCTCTCATGCCATCTCGCAAACCTGCCCATATCCTCAACGCCGACCTGCATTGCCATTCGGTGGTGTCCGACGGCACCCTCACGCCAGAGGCGCTGGCGTTGCGCGCCAAAACCAATGGCGTGGAACTGTGGGCGCTGACCGACCATGACGAAGTAGGAGGCCAGCACCGGGCCCAGGCGGCCGCCAACGCCGCAGGCCTGCCATACCTGACCGGAGTGGAAATTTCCGTCACCTTTGCCAGCGTCACCGTACACATCGTTGGCCTGGGGTTTGACCCCGATCATCCCGCTCTGGTCGATGGCCTGGCACAAACCCGTGGCGGCCGTGATGCCCGTGCTCAGGAAATGGCCGACCAATTGGCTGCGGTGGGCATCCACGGTGCCTTTGAAGGCGCGCTGAAATACGCAGGCAACCCGGAGCTGATTTCCCGCACCCACTTTGCCCGTTTTCTGGTGGAAACCGGCGTGTGCACCGACACGCACGAGGTGTTCCGTCGCTTCCTGACCGAAGGCAAGCCGGGTTTTGTACCCCACCGCTGGGCCAAACTGGGCGATGCTGTGCGCTGGATCCGTGAAGCCGGTGGCTTGGCCGTGATCGCCCACCCGGCCCGTTACGATCATTCTCCGACGGCGGAATACGCATTGTTCTCTGAATTCAAGGCCCATGGCGGCCAAGCCGTGGAAGTGGTGACCGGCAGCCACGCGCCCGAGGAATACCCGGTATACGCAGACATGGCACTGGAATTTGACCTGGCCGCCTCGCGAGGCAGCGACTTCCACAGCCCAGACGAAAGCCATTGTGATTTGGGCTCCCTGCCCCATCTGGAAAAGCGGCTGACGCCCGTTTGGGAGTTGCTGGCCGATCGAATCCACTGGCCTACCCACCACTGAACCCCCATGAAACGCACCTGGCTGTTGTTCACCCAAGTCGTCACCGTCTTGCTGGCGGTGTATTTCGTTGTCGCGACCCTCAAACCCCAATGGCTGGATCGCAGGCCACGCCTTTCTTCGGTCGTACCGGTATGGGAAGCGCCCGCACCCCAGGCACCCGATGGATCTGGCACAGCGTCGGTCACTTCATTCCGCCACGCTGCCCACGTGGCGTCGGCCGCCGTGGTCAGCATTCGCACCAGCACCACCCCTCGGGCACACCCCAATGCCCGTGATCCCTGGTTCCGTTTTTTCTTTGGCGAACAGGACATGAGCCAACAACCTCAGTCTGGCCTGGGTTCCGGCGTAGTGGTCAGCCCCAACGGCTATTTGCTCACCAACAACCATGTGATTGAAGGGGCTGACGACATCGAAGTGATGTTCAACGACGGCCGGGAAGCCAAAGCCACCATCATCGGCACCGACCCGGAAACCGACTTGGCAGTACTGCGAGTGAACCTGGAAGGCCTGACCCCCATCGCTTTAGGTGATTCCGACGCGCTCCAGGTGGGCGACCCGGTGCTGGCTGTGGGCAACCCGTTTGGCGTAGGAAAAACCGTGACCAGCGGCATCGTCAGCGCGCTGGGCCGCTCTCAACTGGGTCTCAACACCTTTGAAAACTTCATCCAGACCGACGCGGCCATCAATCCCGGCAACTCAGGTGGTGCTTTGGTGGATGTGATGGGCAACCTGGTGGGCATCAACACCGCCATTTATTCCCGCTCTGGAGGCTCCATGGGCATCGGGTTTGCCATCCCCACGTCCACCGCCCGCCAAGTGATGGAAGCCATCGTTCAGGACGGCCAAGTCACCCGTGGCTGGATTGGTGTGGAACCGCGTGATTTGTCGCCCGAACTGGCCGAATCGTTCGGCTTGCCTGCCGGTCAAAGTGGTGTGGTCATTGCCGGCATTTTGCAAAATGGACCGGCCGCACAGGCCGGCCTCAAGCCTGGCGATGTGGTGGTTCGTGTAGCCGGTCAGCCCGTTGGCAATGTGTCCCAATTACTGACCCGCGTGGCGGCCATCAAGCCCGGCCAGTCAGCCACGCTTACCGTGCTGCGCAACAAATCCGAAGTTCAACTGGACGTGGTCGCTGGCAAGCGCAGCAAGCAAGCAGTGGTGCGGCAGTGACCGCCGCTGCGGCAAGGCTGTGTCAGGCTGATTCGACCACAACGCGCAGCATTCAAGCCGCGCTGTCCTCGGCTTCTTTCTCCGCTCTGGCCTTGTCTTTGACCAGGTACGCGGCACCCAAAATGCCCAATTCATACAGAATGGTCATGGGTACAGCCAGAGCCAGCTGTGAAATGACATCGGGTGGAGTGACCACTGCCGCAATCACAAACGCCAGCACAATGAAGTAGCCGCGGAATTCACGCAACTTGTCCACCGTCACCAGGCCCATGCGCACCAGCAAAATCACCACAATTGGCACCTGAAACGCCAGGCCAAAGGCCAAGTACAGCGACAAAATGGCTTCCACATAAGAAGCAATGTCCGGCGTGGCGGCCACGCTGGCTGGGGTAAAGCCTTGGATAAAGGCAAACATTTTGTCCAGCACAAACAACTGAACAAACGCAATGCCGCTATAGGCCAGGATGCTGCCAAAGGTGATGAGCGGCAACGCAAATTTCTTTTCGTGTGAGTAGAGGCCTGGTGCCACAAAGGCCCAAATTTGGTACATCACCCAGGGCAAGGCCAACAACACGCCCGCCATCATCAGCACCTTCAGAGGCACGAAGAAGGGTGAGAAAACACCCACCGCAATCAGCTTGGCATCGGGAGGCATGTGCGCCTTGATGGGCATAGCGATGATGTCAATCAGACCAGACGGTCCTGGCCACAAGGCCAGCAACGCCATGCAGGCCCCCACGCCATACAGGCTGTACAGCAGGCGGTCCCGCAGTTCAATCAGATGCTGGACGAACGGTTGTTCGGTGCCCGCAAGTTCATCTTGCGGATCGGTGTGGGGTGCAGACATGGATGGTCAGGAAAGATGGGACTTGGGCCTGAAACGCGCAACACGCGCTGCCCCCGACTGCACCCGCCCCCGCACACCCGTCTTGGCCTTGTACCACTGCGGCACGGCCCCACGCTTGAGGCGCCAGTTTTTGCCTGGGTTTTTGTAGGTGGGAACCAGCGGGCTGCCCAAATCGGCCAGAGCGGACGCGTTGTCCAACGACGAACCCGTGTAGGCGGTGTTGGCCTCTGACCAGGATTTTTCGAAATCTTCAGCCGCAGACTGGGCGGAAGCCCCCATGTCTTTGGCAGCGGACTCCATGGAGTCCTTCATTTTTTTGAGCTCTTCCAGCTCAATGGATCGGTTGACCTCGGCCTTCACATCGGCCACATAGCGCTGCGCCTTGCCCAACAGGGCACCCACCGTGCGTGCCACCTTGGGCAACTTCTCCGGGCCAATGACCACCAGCGCCACCGCACCGATCATGGCCAATTTGGAGATGCCGAGATCAATCATCCGTGAATCGATTCAACGCAACAAACCCAGCCGCTCAGGACTTGGTTTTGGCTTCCACATCGATGGTGGTTTTTTCAGCCTGCGCCTGAGACACCTGGGGTTTGGCGGCTTCTTCGCTGACAGAGCCTTCCTTCATGCCGTCTTTGAAGCCTTTGACGGCACCACCCAGATCGGAGCCCAGGTTTTTGAGCTTTTTGGTGCCAAACACCAGCACCACCACCAGCAACACAATCAGCCAGTGCCAAATGGAAAGACCGCCCATGGTTCAAACTCCTGAATAGAAAAAACCGCACACAGTTGCAGGCGGCCAATTGCAGAGGATTCTACGCGGTGGGGTATGGTTCCCCAGTCCGCGCCACTTTAGCCCTTGAGCCAGGGGCGCGGGCCACCCATCACATGGATGTGCAGGTGATGCACCTCCTGCCCGCCTTCGGTGCCGGTGTTGGTGACGATGCGAAAGCCGCCATCCGGGTAAGGGTTGCAACCCTGCTCCAGCGCCAGTTTGGGAGCCAGCACCAGCATGCGACCCAACAGAGCCTGGTGCTCAGGCTCCACATGGGCCATGGAGGGGATGTGCAGCTTGGGAATCATGAGAAAGTGCACCGGCGCCCACGGGTGGATGTCGTGAAACGCAAAAATTTCCTCGTCCTCGTACACCTTGCGGCTGGGAATGGCCCCGGCAATGATCTTGCAGAAAATGCAATGTGGGTCAGCAGACATGTTCAGTTCTCCATGGGTTTGCCGGCGTTCAGCGCCAGCATGCCCTTGATGATGCGGTACAGAAACCAGACAGAGATGATCCACCAGGCCACCTGACCCGGCACAAACAGCAACAGAAACAACGGCGCGGTGACTGCATACAAACCACCCGCCACCAACAGGCTTTTCAAACGCCAGCGGTAGTGGGTTTCGTGCCAGTTGCCACGGGCATCGCCGCGCTTGACCAAGTCGATCACCACCGCCACCAACAGCAGCGTCACCCCCACCTGAGCCCCGGGGAACACCGCCGCGGCGGCCACCACCAAGTGCAGGATGTAGCTGACCATGCCCCAGGTGTTGAGGGAATCGAGCACGCGCACGTCCACGCCTTGCTCAGTGACGGTGTAGGGCTCGTGGTCTTGTGCCATGAAAGGCTCCCGTTCAGGCTTCGCCCGCGCGGTCTTTGGCCTTGCGCAAGGCTTTTTCTTCCAGGCCACTCAGGCCTTCGCGGCGCACCAGTTCGGCCACCACATCGGCGGGCGACAGGCCATAGTGCGCCAGCGCGATCATGCTGTGAAACCACAGGTCGGCCACTTCGCCCACCAGCGGCTGCACAGGGCCACCGTGGCTCGCATCCTTGGCCGCCATGACGGTTTCGGTGGCTTCTTCGCCAATTTTTTTCAGGAACGCATCCGGCCCTTTGTGCAACAGGCGAGCGACGTAGCTTTTTTCAGGGTCGCCACCGTTGGCGGGTTTGCGGCTTTCAATCACCTGGGCCAGGCGGTCCAACGCATCGGTGGAAGTGAGGGCGGTCATGGCGGGGATGGCGTTCATTTGTAAATGTGCTCGGGGTCTTTCAGCACCGGCTCCACTGGGGCCCATTGGCCGTTTTGCAAAGACTGAAAGAAGCAGCTGTGCCGCCCGGTGTGGCAAGCGATGCCGGGTTCATGCCCCAATTGGGTGACCTTGAGCAGCACCACATCGTTGTCGCAATCCAGGCGGATGTCGTGCACGGTTTGCACATGGCCGGACTCTTCGCCCTTGAACCACAGCTTGCCGCGCGAGCGGCTGAAGAACACGGCGCGGCCCAGTTCGGCGGTTTTGGCCAGGGCTTCGCGGTTCATCCAGGCGAACATGAGCACGTCGCCCGAGCTGGCCTCTTGCGCAATGGCTGGCACCAAGCCCTGGGCATCCCACTTGATCTGATCCAACCAATCGATGGATTTATTCATTTTGATAGCTAACAATCAACGAAAATTAAGCGGTAAAGGCTAATTTTTCTTTAAATTCTGACGGGAATGCCGCGTTCGGCCATGCGGGCCTTGGCCTGGGCCACGGTGTATTCGCCGTAATGGAAGATGCTGGCGGCCAGCACCGCGTCGGCACCACCTTGTTGTACGCCATCGGCCAGGTGATCAAGGTTGCCCACGCCACCGGAGGCAATGACGGGGATGTCGATGGCATCGGCCACCGCGCGGGTCAAGGCCAGGTCGAAACCTGCCTTGGTGCCATCGCGGTCCATGCTGGTCAGCAAAATTTCGCCCGCTCCCCGGCGCGCCATGTCTTTGGCCCAGGTCAGCACGTCCAGTCCGGTGTTTTTGCGGCCGCCATGGCTGTACACATCCCAGCCCGCACCCAGCGGCACGCCGTGGGCATTGAGGCGGGCTTCGTCTTGCGCACTGCGGCGCTTGGCATCGATGGCCACAACAATGCATTGCGAACCGTATTTGGCGGAAGCGTCGTCAATCACCTGCGGGTTGGCAATGGCGGCCGAGTTGAAGCTGGTTTTGTCCGCCCCTGCGTTCAGCAGGCGGCGCACATCTTTCACCGTGCGCACACCGCCACCCACAGTCAATGGAATGAACACCTGACTGGCCACCGCTTCGATGATGTGCAGGATGAGGTCGCGCCCGTCGCTGGTGGCGGTGATGTCCAGGAAGGTCAGCTCATCGGCCCCCTGTTCGTTGTAGCGTGCCGCAATTTCCACCGGGTCACCGGCGTCGCGCAGCTCCACGAAATTGACGCCTTTGACCACGCGACCACCGGTCACGTCGAGGCAGGGAATGATGCGTTTGGCAAGCATGTGACTCTTCCATTCAAGGGCAAGGAAACCCGGTCAAAGTACCCGCAAGCACTGGGAGCCTTCCCATTGCTCACCGGGCATCAGCTCAATGGGTTCGAACACCTGGGCGGCTTCCACGCACAGCATGTGCGGCCAACCATCTGGCGGCATGTCCACCAAGGTGGCGCACTTGGCCACCCCCGGATTCCAGACCACGGTGTGGGCCCAGTCCAGGTCCTGTTCGATTTCGAGCGTGTGCGGACCATCTTCCAGCATCAATGGCATATGGGCAGCGGCATAGACCCGGTCGAACTCCCCCACGAACCGAAGCTCGGGGGCGGCTGTGCCATGTTGGTCGGTGACCGCATTCCATTCGGCTTGCCCACCCAGCCCGAGCAAGCGCGCTTGGGCCACGTCAGACACCGCCAGGTAGGTGTGCAATGCACCGGTAAAGGCCATGGGTTGGCTGCCGGTGTTTTCCACCGCCAGGCCCACGCGCAGTGCATTTGGCGTCAACCCGACCCGGAGCCGGGCGGCGAAAGCCTGCGGCCACCAGCGGCGGGTGGCTTCGCTGTCGGTCAACGCCAACGTCAGCACAGCGGCATCTGCATCCAGATCCGTCTGGCTCACCGCCCAAGCCAGGTTGCGGGCGAAGCCGTGCTTGGGCAGAGTGCCCCGCTGGTTGAACTGCGGAAAACACACCGGAATGCCACCCCGAATGGCCGCCTCGCCATCCATCAGGCTCTTCGGACTCAGGTACAAACGCTCGCGACCCGCCGACACCCAGGACAACACATGGGCACCGTGCAGTGCCACTACCACCCGATCGCCTTGCGGCAGGGTCAGCTCACAGGCGGGCAAGCCATCCCAAACGATGTCGCGACAACTCGCCCTGACCGTCATGTTCAGCCGTTGAGGTCGTCGGCCAGCTGCTGGGCAACTTGGAAGTCCAGATCGCCGCTGTAGATGGAGCGGCCACAGATCACGCCCTGCACGCCTTCGTCTTCCACCGCGCACAGCTTGCGGATGTCTTCCAGGTTGGACAACCCACCGGAAGCGATGACCGGGATGGACAACGCCTGAGCCAGCTTGACGGTGGCCTCGATGTTGATGCCGCTCAGCATGCCATCGCGGCCAATGTCGGTGTAGATGATGGACTCCACACCATAGTCTTCAAATTTTTTGCCCAGATCCACCACTTCGTGGCCAGTGAGCTTGCTCCAGCCGTCGGTTGCCACTTTGCCGTCTTTGGCGTCCAGGCCCACGATGATGTGGCCGCCAAATGCGGTGCAGGCATCTTGCAGAAAACCAGGGTTCTTCACCGCTGCCGTTCCGATGATGACGTAGCGCAGCCCTGCATCCAGGTAGCGCTCGATGGTGTCCAGATCGCGGATGCCGCCACCCAGCTGCACATCCACTTCGCTGCCCATCTCTTGAAGGATGCGCTTGATGGCCGCTTCATTTTTGGGCTTGCCAGCAAAAGCACCGTTCAGGTCGACCAGGTGAACACGGCGGGCGCCTTTGTCCACCCAGCCCCGAGCAACGGCAGCAGGGTCGTCACCGAAGACCGTTGTCTGGTCCATGTCGCCCTGTTTCAGGCGAACACACTGGCCGTCTTTCATGTCAATGGCGGGAATGAGCAACATGGCAAAAATACAAAAAGTTGAGGGAGGGTTGAAGGAAACGAAAACGCTCAGGGCTTCCAGTGCAGGAAGTTTTTATAGAGTTGCAGGCCTTGGTTGGCGCTTTTTTCAGGATGAAACTGGGTGGCAAACAGGTTGTCGCGGGCCACGGCCGACGTGAAGCGTCGGCCGTATTCGGTTTCACCGACGCTGTGACCGCTGTCTTGCACCTTGGCATGGTAACTGTGCACAAAGTAGAAGTACGCGCCATCTGCAATGCCATTCCACATGGGGTGAACGCCCGCTGTGGTGGATTGATGCACGCGGTTCCAACCCATTTGGGGTACTTTGTAGCGACTGCCATCGGCCTGCGTTTGGCCTTGCAACTGAAAGCGAACCACCTCGCCCGGAATGAGGTTCAGGCCATCGCACGGCCCTTCTTCGCTGCGGCCCAGCAGCATTTGCATGCCCACGCACACACCAAACAGCGGTTTGTTGGCCGCTGCATGCAAAACCGCGTCTTTCAGACCCGATTGGGCCAGCTCATTCATGCAGTCGGCCATGTGGCCCTGGCCAGGAAGCACCACGCGCTCGGCGGCCATCACGTCTTCGGGGCGTTGGGTCACCAGCACGTCCACATCTTCTGTGCGGGCGACATGCATCACCGCTTGCGATACCGATCGCAAATTGCCACTGCCGTAGTCCACCACGGCCACCAGTCGTCGGGTCATGTTGTGTCGGGTTAACGGGTGCCGCAATGGGCAGGCACCATGGGGTTACAGACTGCCCTTGGTCGAGGGAATGGTGTTACCCATGCGGGGGTCCACTTCCAGCGCAGCCCGCAGCGCACGGGCAAACGCCTTGAACACGGTCTCGCACTGGTGGTGCGCATTGACGCCCTTCAGGTTGTCGATGTGCAGCGTCACCCCGGCATGGTTCACAAAACCCTGGAAAAACTCGAAAGTCAGCTGGGTGTCGAATCCACCGATCATGCCTGCGGTAAACGGCACATGCATGTGCAGCCCAGGGCGGCCCGAAAAATCCACCACCACCCGCGACAACGCCTCGTCCAGCGGCACATACGCATGGCCGTAGCGACGAATACCTTTTTTGTCGCCGACCGCCTGTGCAAAGGCCTGGCCCAGGGTGATGCCCACATCTTCCACCGTGTGGTGACCATCAATGTGCAAGTCGCCTTCCACCTGGATGTCGAGGTCGATGAGGCCATGGCGGGCAATCTGATCCAGCATGTGGTCAAAAAAACCAATGCCAGTGCTCAGTTTGGATTGACCGGTGCCATCAAGGTTTGTCACCACGCGGATGCGGGTTTCGGCCGTTTGGCGCGACACATCGGCACAGCGGGGAGCCGGGGTCTGGCTGGAAAGAGTCATAGGTTGTTTTGGAGGGCTGCCAGCATCAACCGGTTTTCTTCCGGCGTACCCACGGTGAGTCGCAGACACTGGCTCAGCAGCGGGTGCATTTTAGAAACATTCTTCACCAGCACGCCGGCTTGTTTCATGCCTTCGAAACACTTGGCTGCATCGGGCACGCGCACCAGCACCATGTTGGCTTCGCTGGGGAACACCATCACGCCGGGCAAGGCCGCCAAGTCAGCCAGCAAAGCCGCACGGCTGGTGCGAATGGCCTCGGCCTGCTGGGCAAACACGTCGGCATGCTCCAGGGCAAACAAGGCGCACTCGGCATTGAGCACGCTGACGTTGTAGGGCGGGCGCACCTTGTCCACCTCAGCCACCAGTTCAGACGGCCCCACCATGTAGCCCAGCCGCACCCCCGCCAGGCCAAATTTGGAGAGCGTGCGCATCAGCAGCACATGCCGGTGACCCGTCATGCGTTGCAGGTAACTGCGTGCGGCAAACGGCTGGTAGGCTTCATCCATCACCACCAGGCCACCCAACTCACCCTGGCGCACCACGATTTGCTCGATGGCGTCGTCATCCCACAAATTGGCAGTGGGGTTGTTCGGGTAAGCCAGGTACACGATGGCCGGGCGATGTGCATCCATGGCCGCCAGCATGGCGGGCACATCCAGCTCGAAATTCGCCGTCAGATCCACCCCCACAAAGCGCAAGCCCTGAAGTTGGGCGCTCATGGCATACATCACAAAACCCGGCAATGGGGCCAGGATCGTGGCGGGTTGTCCATCGGCAGTGGGACGATCGCAAGCCAGGGCCAGCAGGCTGATGAGCTCGTCAGAGCCATTGCCCAGCATCAGAGCGCAACCGCTGGGCAGCTGGATGTAACTGGCCAGCGCCGCCTGCAAATCGGCCACCCGCTGCCCCGGATAGCGGTTGACGGCCACCCGCCCCAGGCGCTGCCCCAACTCGGCCTGTAGCGCTTCGGGCAAGGTGTAGGGGTTCTCCATCGCGTCCAGCTTGATGAGACCAGAGGCCTCTTGAATGGCGTAGGCATGCATGGATTGCACGTCCTGGCGGATGCGAAGTAAAGGGCTGGAACTGGACATGTTGGAGGGCATGGTGCCGCTTATTCCGGTTGCGAAGGTGACAGACACCTCGGAAGTCGTGGGAAAAATCAGACAAATTGATGAACAACGAAGAGCGTTGTTGCATTGCAGCAATAAGCTGCTACCATGCATTCTATTGAGTCAGACGGCTGACAGCGCCTTCCGATTCTTCAAGTTGTCTCCTCCACCTTCTGTAACGGTGGATTCAGCCCCAGGCTTCACGGCCCGGGGCTTTTTTTTGCCCAATTTATGATGGCAGGCCCTTTGGATTGACCATGCACCCCACCGACTCCAGCTCCCCACCCGCCGCCCTCACCCCGGCCGACTACCTGACCCGCATCCTGAATGCCCGCGTGTACGACGTGGCCATTGAGTCGGCGCTGGAGCCCGCCAAGGTACTCAGCGCACGACTGGGCAACACCGTGCTGCTCAAACGCGAAGACCAGCAGCCCGTGTTCAGTTTCAAGCTGCGCGGCGCCTACAACAAGATGGCACACCTCAGCCCCGAGCAACTGGCTCGGGGAGTCATTTGCGCCTCGGCCGGCAACCACGCGCAGGGCGTGGCCATGGGTGCCCGCAAGCTGGGCACCCGCGCGGTGATCGTCATGCCCACCACGACACCGCAGATCAAGATCGATGCCGTGAAGGTCTGGGGCGGCGAAGTGGTGCTGCACGGCACCAGCTACAACGATGCCTACGGACTCGCTTTGACGTTGCAACAATCGCAGGGGCTGACCTTCGTTCACCCCTTCGACGACCCGGACGTGATTGCCGGCCAAGGCACCGTGGCCATGGAAATCCTGCGCCAGTTGCAGGGCCTGGGCACCCGCAAGCTGGACGCGGTGTTCGTCGCCATCGGCGGCGGGGGACTCATTTCGGGCGTGGCCAACTACATCAAGACCGTTCGCCCCGAGGTGAAGGTGATTGGCGTGCAAATGAACGACTCCGACGCCATGATGCGCTCGGTGGCCGCAGGCGAGCGCGTCACGTTGCCCGAAGTGGGGCTGTTTGCAGACGGCACCGCTGTGAAGCTGGTGGGCGAGGAGACCTTCCGCGTGGCCCGTGGGCTGGTCGATGGCTTCATCACCGTTGACACCGACACGGTGTGCGCCGCCATCAAGGACGTTTTTGTGGACACCCGCAGCATCGTCGAGCCCTCTGGTGCCATGGCGGTGGCTGCCATCAAGCAATACGTTGCCGAACACGGCACGCAGGGCGAAACCTACGCCGCCATTCTGTGTGGCGCCAACATAAACTTCGACCGGCTGCGCTTTGTGGCCGAGCGCGCCGAGGTGGGCGAAGAACGCGAGGCGCTGTTTGCCGTCACCATTCCAGAAGAGCGCGGCAGCTTCCGACGTTTTTGTGGCCTCATCAACGACCTGCCCAGCTTCGGCAACAGCAGTGGCCCGCGCAACGTCACCGAATTCAACTACCGCATCAGCGACACCCACAAAGCCCATGTGTTTGTGGGCATCACCACCCGCCACAAAGGCGAAAGCCCGCAAATTGCCAAAGCGTTCACCGACCAGGGCTTTCAGGCGATGGACCTCACGCATGACGAACTGGCCAAGGAACACATCCGCCACATGGTGGGAGGTCCTTCTGCTCTGGCCGACAACGAACGACTGCTGCGGTTCGTATTTCCTGAACGGCCCGGCGCGCTGGTCGCCTTTCTGAGCCAGATGCGCCCGGGGTGGAACATCAGTCTTTTCCATTACCGCAACCAAGGCGCCGATTACGGCCGCATTCTGGTGGGCATTCAAGTACCACCGTCCGAACAGGACGCATTCACCCAGTTTTTGAAAGAGCTGGGATACCCTTGGGTAGACGAAACCGCCAATCCGGTGTACCAACTGTTCTTGAAACCCAGCACCACCCAATCCTGAACAGCCGGCTCTTGTTCATGTCAGCCACCCACCCTCCCCCAGCTACAGGCAGCGCGGCAAACTCCCGGCTGAGTCTGCCGCCGGTGGCTCCGTTGGACCACCGCAGCAGCTTGGCACAAACACTTCGACAAACGCTGACAGGGTATGGGCCCACCAGCGGCACGCTGGGACGCCTGGAATCCCTGGCTTTGCAAGTGGGGTTGGCACAAAACCAGAGCACCCCTGCATTGCATCCTCTGCAGGTTTTGGTGGTGGCAGCTGACCACGGCATCCTGGACGAACAGCCCACGCCCCAACACCAAGCCAGTACAGGGGTTCAGGTGCAACGCATCCTGAATGGGCAGTCATCGGCACAAGCGCTGGCGCAAAGCCTTCAGGCACCGCTGACCGTGGTGGATGCTGGCATGACAACCACCGCCACACCATCCCCAGACAGCACCGCACGACTGTTGACACGGAAAATCGGCTTCGGCACCCGCAACATGGTCAGAGGTCCAGCCATGACGGGTGAGCAAACGCTGGCCGCCATGCGAGCCGGGATGGATGTGGTTCGACATCTGCCCGGCAATGTATTGGGGCTGGGCGTGGCTAGTGCCGGGGCGGACATCAGTGCATCCATCATCTTCTCGCGTTTGTGCGCAGTGTCGCTGGAAGAAACCTTGCCCGATGCAAGCCGCTTTGGTTCTGATACCGGACGAGAACACCTGCTGCGCACCCAGTTCGATTTGCTGCGCAAACACCGGCCGGTGCAAAAGCCGTTGTCACTGCTGGCGGCCGTTGGTGGCTTTGATCTGGCCATGTTGGTCGGCGCCCTCATTCAGGCTGCCAGTGAGCGGCGACTGATTCTGATGGACGGATACATCAGCGGCGCCGCAGCGCTGCTGGCCCGCGAACTGCGCCCTGCCGTCATGGACTATCTGGTGTTCAGCCACCGCTCCGGAGAACACCGCCACCGTTTAATGCTCATCCACCTGCAGGCAGAACCCTTGCTGGATTTGCAACTGCACACCGAAGACGGCACCGCACCATTGCTGGCCTGGCCCCTGGTTCAAGCCGCAGCGGCACTGCTGGGCCATGCCCCAGACCATTTGGCAACCATGGTTTAAAAGAACAATGAAAAATTCTCAATCAAGCGCTTGATTGATGGCATTTCATTGCTATTTTTTTTGAAAATTCTGAGCTGAAACCTGGCTCGGCATTTCCAATCGCACGTCCGCACCGCCCCGCTCGCTGCTCTCGACCTTGGGAGCCAGCACTACCGCACGGGCTTCCACCCGGCGAACCGTCCACTGCCCATCCACCACCGCACCTTGCGCATAAGGCCTCGCCTTTTGGCCATCGATCGACAGCAGCGCCACACCTTGGCCCGCCTCTCTGGCTGGCTCTGCGCGGGTCAACACGCCCTGCAAGCTGAGTCGTTGCGCCAAGCCTGGCTGGGCCACTGCAGACACCACCGCCTGAACCGGCGCAGCACCTCCCCCCAATGCACGGGCCACCGCACCCGAATCCACATCGGGTAGCACAGCGGGTACCGGCGTCAATCCCTCCGCATGCGGAGAAGCACCCCACTGCAATGCCCAAAACACGGCGGTGTACCCCGCCACCGCCCAGGCCAGCATGCCCAGGGCGCGGGCAGGCCAAACCGCAGAAACAGCAGAACTGGAACGATGGCGAGCAAGAAACGACAGCTTCATGGTCGCGGATTATCATTCGTCGCACCTGAACGTCCTGCACCGCAGGGCGCCTTCATTCCTTGCCGGAGCCCGATTTGCCTGCACGACACCCCACCTCCCAAACCCACCGGATGACCTCGCGCATGCCCCAATGGGTTCAGCGGGGTTTCACCTTGATTGAACTGATGGTGGTGTTGGTCATCATTGGCGTGCTGGCCGCGCTGATCGTGCCCAATGTGCTGGACCGCGCCGACGATGCCCGCACCACAGCGGCCCGCACCGACGTGAACAACCTGATGCAAGCCCTCAAGCTCTACCGACTGGACAACCAGCGTTACCCTACCACCGAGCAAGGCCTGCAGGCACTGGTCGCCAAGCCTGGCGCCAATCCGGTGCCGCCCAACTGGCGCCCCTACCTCGACAAACTCCCCGCTGACCCTTGGGGTCGCCCTTACCAATACCTGAGCCCTGGTTTGCATGCCGAAGTGGATGTGCTGTCTCTTGGAGCCGATGGCCAGCCCGGTGGCGAAGGCAAAAATGCAGACATCGGTTCCTGGCAGCCCTGAACGGCCACGCGGCCCGACAAAGAGCCCGTCACAGCCCCTCTGCCGCGGATTCACCCTGCTGGAACTCCTGTTGGTGGTGACCCTGATGGCGCTGGCCACCGCAGGAGTGAGCCTGGCCATTCGGGACACGGCCCAAAAAGACCTGGATCTGGATGCCCAGCAACTCGCTGCAGCACTCAATGCCGCCCACGCCCAGGCCCGAACCACCGGTGTGCCCGTTCCCTGGCAAGCAAGCATGGGCAGCGTGGCCCTGGGAGGCATTCGGCTGGTGTGGCGCAACGCCACCACGCAACTGACACCTGGCAACGGCATGCTCAGCCCCGAACCTCTGCTGCCCCCCTTTCAACTGACCGTGCAGCAAAACAACCAAACCCGCGTGGTAGGCACCGATGGAGTTCGACCCTTCCAAATTCTGGATGCAGTCGCCACCCCATGAACCCGGCGGCATGGTCATGAACCCCTTTGGCAATCACCACGCCAATCGCCCTGTCCGCGCGTGGCCGCATCACCGGATCCATCATTCCAACAAAAGCGATGGTCCATGCCAAGGCTTCACGCTGGTGGAAATTCTGGTGGCCTTGGCCATTGTGGCCGTGACCCTGGCGGCAGGCGTGCGGGCCAGCGGGTCGCTCACCCAGATGGCACAGCGCCAGCAAGACCAGTTGCTGGCCCAGTTGTGCGCCGACAACGAGTTGGCGGCCATTCGCCTGGCCAGCACTCTGCCAGGCGTGGGCATCAACCGACAAACCTGTCTGCAAGCCGGTGTCTCGCTCGCCGTGGTGCGCGAGGTGTTGCCCACACCCAACCCCAATTTCCGAAGGGTGGACATCCGGGTGCGCCCCGAAAGCACTGAAGACACCACGCTGCTCTTCATCTCGACGGTGGTGGGACGGTACTGACCATGCGCATCCGGCATCAACCTGCCCGTGGCTTCACCTTGGTGGAGGTGTTGGTGGCCGTGGCCATCCTGTCGGTGCTGACGCTGATGGCGTGGCGGGCCATCGATGCCCTCTCGCGCACCGAACACATCACCCGCGAACGTTCCGCAGACTTGGCCGCGCTGCAAGCCGGTCTGAACCAATGGGCCACCGACCTGGACAACCTGACCGACACCGGCCTGTTGCCCGCGTTTGATCACAACGGGCGTACCACCCGACTGATTCGCCGCTCTGCACAGGAAAGCGCGCACCAGAGCCCTGGACTGCAGGTGGTGGCCTGGACCGTACGCGAGGGCCGCTGGTGGCGCTGGACTGCACCGCCCCAGCTCACCGCAGCCACCTTGCAAACCGCTTGGGACGCCGCAGCCCAGTGGGGTCAACGCGCCAGCGATGCCGATCTGCCCCGGCAACTGTCGGTGGTACCCACCGGCGGCTGGCAGGTGTATGTCTACCGCGACGGTACCTGGACCAACCCCTTGTCTTCCACCACCAAAGGAACCGATGGTCAACCCGCTTCCACCACACCCGATGGGGTACGGATTGTCCTGACCACGCAACCGCCATTGCCCATCGTCGGCGACCTGACACGGGACTGGGCCAACCCCACCCGGGGCGGAGGCAAATCCTGATGCGCAACCCTGCCAGACCCCAACGAGGCGCAGCCCTGCTGGTGGCCTTGTTGACCGTGGCGCTGGTGGCCACACTGGCCAGCTCCGCTCTTTGGCGGCAATGGCAACAGGTGGCCGTGGAACAGGCCGAGCGCGACCGGCAGCAGGCCCAATGGATTCTGACCGGCGCTCTGGACTGGGCCCGCCTCATCTTGCGGGAAGATGCCCGCACCAACCAGAACACCGGTGCCGGCGATCACCTGGCCGAACCCTGGGCTGTGGGACTGGAGGAAGCCCGTCTGTCCAGCTTTCTGGCCGCCGACAAAACCAGCGACCCGCCTCCGGCGCTGGACGCATTCCTCTCCGGCCGCATCACCGATCAGCAAGGTCTGCTGAATGTGGCCAACCTGGTGCAAGGCAACGCGGTATCCAAAGAAGGGGTGGAAGCGTTTGAACGCTTGTTCCAGCAGCTCGCACTCCCCAAAGCCTGGGTATTGCCCGCCGCACAGGCCTGGTTGAGGGCCTCTGTCACCACCACCGATGCCAACGCCACCACCGGCACCCGACTGCTCAAGCCCCAACGGGTCAACCAGTTGGCCTGGCTGGGATGGAACGAAACCGTGGTGCGGAGGCTGGCCCCCTTCATCACGGTGTTGCCCGAACGCACTCCGGTCAATCTCAACACCGCTTCGCCCGAAGTGCTGATGGCGGTAGTCCCTCGATTGGACCGTGTTCAAGCCCAGCGCATCGTCACCCAGCGGGCGCTGCAGCCCTTTCGCAACCTGGCCGATGTGGCGGCGCTGATCTCTGGCATCCAGACCCATGCCGACTGGCACAGCACCCAAAGCCGCTACTTTGTGGTGCTGGGCCAGATGCGATTGGAAGACAAGTTGCTGGCCGAAGAATCCCTGGTGGTGCGCAACGGTCTGGAAGTGCGCACCCTGTGGCGGCAACGCGTGCCCCCACCGCCAGCAACCCCCACCCGTGACGATGCCGCCAGCCAGCCCCCACCCCGCTGAAGCACATGGCCACGCCCACTGCGCCAGCAGACACAGGGCCTGCCTACAATGCCCAGCCAACCCATTGCCCCATGAACACGCTGCATACGCTTTGCCTCTGGACACTTGTTGCCATTGAACCGGCAGGAGCCCGCGCGTGCTGATCGTGTTGCCCACGTCCGACGAGGTGTCCGCCACCGGCCTGATGCGCTGGGTGCAAAGCCGCGACGGCACCACACCTGCCGGGCAGGGGCAGGATGCGCTGTCGCTCCTGCCGCCCCAAACCGATGTGACGCTGGCCGTACCCGCACCCTTGCTGTCGTGGCACAGGGTCAACCTCCCAGCCACCGGAAGCGCCCGCATCCGTCAGGTGCTGGACGGCTTGCTGGAAGACCGCGTCCTGACCGACCCGGGCGAACTGCACTTTGCCCTGGAGCCTGGCCTCGCCCCCCGCCAGACTGGGTGGGTGGCCGCCTGTCACAAAGCCTGGCTGACCGGCTGGATCGACGCCCTGCAAGCCACCGGCAGGCGGGTGGTGCGCATCCTCCCTGAAACAACGCCCCAAACCCCCGCCTGGCAAGGCGCGGTGCACACCCTGGGTCAGACCTGGTGGTTGCAAACGAACGCCACCGGCGTGCTGTGCCATCCCTTGGGAAAAACCTCCTCCAGCCCATCCGTCCCCACCCGTCTGGCTCCGGTGTGGGCAGACGTCCCGGTGTGCGCCGACCCCGCGCTGGTGACCATGGCCGAAGCCTGGTCCGGGCAAACCGCAACGGTGCAAACCACAGGTGACCGGTTGCTGGCACAAGCCGCCCTGGGTTGGGATTTGGCGCAGTTCGATCTGCGCCAATCAGCCGGTGTACGACAAGGGCAACGCCTGGTGAGTGCCGCAAGGGCTGCCGCCTTTGCACCAGCCTGGCGCGGTTTCCGGTGGGGCGTGTTGGCCACGGTTCTTTTGGGTACGGTAGGCCTGTGGGCGGCAGCCTGGCAAAGCCAACGCCAAATGGACGCGCAAGGCCAAGCCGTGAAACAGGTACTCACTCAAACCTTTCCTCACATCACCCTGGTGCTGGATGCGCCGTTGCAAATGCAGCGGGAAGTACAGCGCCTGCAACGAGCCCACGGCATGGCGGGCGCTGCCGACCTGGAACGGTTTTTGATGGACATGGCCGCCAGCTCACCCCAAATCGGCAACCTGAAAAGCCTGGGGCTGGAAAACCAGACGTTCACCTTCACACTGGGCAACCCGCCCGCAGAGGCCACCCAGGCCCTGCAAGCCGGGTTACAGCAACGGGGATGGACGGTAGAGGCCGGGTCGACACCCAGCACACCCTGGCGGGTGCGGCGGGGCGCCCTGTCTGCGGGAGCCAGAGGCAGCAAGCCATGAAACACCCCGCTTCCTTGCTCAAGACCAGTGCCGTCAAAGCCAGCCAAAAGAGCCTGGCATCCACCGTCGGCCAGCATCCCGCCTGGCTGCGCTTGCAACCGCGCGAACGCGCCCTGGTGCTGACTGCGATTGCCCTGGTGATGGTGGCCATCTGGTGGCTGGGTTTGGTGGGGCCAGCCTGGCGGCAATGGACCACAGCCCCCCAACGCCTGACCCAGCTGCACACCCAGCTGCAAACCATGCAGAGCCTGGCCACCGAAGCCAAAGCTCTGCAAGCGCAACCCGCCCGCAGCCCGGACGAACGGCTGGCCGCACTCGAACAAGCCACCCGCACCCACCTGGGCAGCGGCAGCAGCCTCAAGGGCATGGCCGACAGCTACACCGTGCAACTGACCCCTGTGTCACCCGATGCCTTGGCACGGTGGTTGGCCGAAGTTCGCATCAATGCCCAACTCACACCCGACATGGTTCAGCTGTCGCAGACCATGCCAGCCAAGCCCCCTTCAGCACAGGGGGTACCTGCTGCATCTTCCGGTTCTGCCGAATCGGTGGTTTGGCAAGGCTCTGTGCGCTTCACATTGGGCCATTGAGTTCCAACCGTTTCATGCCAACCCATCCCATCCGCCCTGCCCCCACCACACCCGCTGTGGCCTGGCTGGCTATGGGGTTGGGAGGGTTGGTGGCGCTACTGGCCCATGCCCCCGCCCGCTGGCTGACTGAGCCCATACGGCAAGCCACCAACGGCCGGGTGGAGTTGTTGGCCCCGCAGGGCACCGTGTGGAACGGCCAGGCCTGGTTGACCCTGACCGGGGGCGAAAACAGCCACGATCGCGTCACCCTGCCCAGCCCGTTGGCGTGGACGGTGCAATGGCCCACCGCACTGGCACTGCGGGCCCCCTGCTGCCTGATGGAACCCCTGACTCTGCGCTGGCAACCCGGTTGGTCCACCCAGGTGGTGCACGTCCCCGCTCACCAAAGCCAATGGCCCGCCAGCCTGCTGATGGGCCTGGGAGCCCCTTGGAACACCCTGCAATTGCACGCCAAGCTGGCCCTGAGCACCCCTGGGCTGATGTGGCAATGGCAGGCGGACCGTGGCCCGCGTTGGCAAGGCTCTGCCATGCTGGATGTGCTGGATGCCAGCAGTCGCCTTTCCACCGTGCGCCCATTGGGTAGTTACCGGCTCAGCGCCCACTGGCCCGACGCACAAGCCACCCCGTCAGAACCCACCGTGCAGCTCACCACACTGGGCGGCAGCCTGCTGCTGGACGGACAAGGGCAATGGCTGGGCGGGCGCTTGCGCCTGCAAGGCGAAGCCACCGCCGCACCCGGTCGGGAAGACGCCCTGAACAACCTCATGAACCTGTTGGGTCGGCGCGTGAATGGCCGCACCCAAATCAAAATCGGATGACGCTTCCCATGTCCGCTCACCCAGTTGCCCCTGCACACCGCCACAACCATCGCACTGGCAGTCCATTCAAAAAGAAATTTTTGATAGCTGCAATCGCTTTAATTTCAAGCGGTAGTGGCATTTTTTCTTCTAATTCCTGGTCTCAAACCCCTCCTGCTGACACCAGCACCGCCACCTGGAAAACAGGCGATTCGGTGATTCTGAATTTTGCGAATGCCGACATCGAAGCCGTGGCCCGCGCCATGGCCACGCTCACCGGCCGCAATGTGGTGGTAGACCCCCGAGTGAAGGGGCAGATGAGTCTGCAGTCCGAACGGGCCGTGCGCCCCGCCGCCGCGCTCGACCAATTTGCCGCCGCTCTGCGCCTGCAGGGCTATGCCATGGTGGAAGCCGCTGGTTTGTACAAAGTGGTGCCCGAGGCCGACGCCAAGCTGCTGGCCGGCGCCGTGCTGGTGGCCGAGGACAGCAAGGCACCCGGTGCCAACACACTGGTGACCCAAATCTTCAGCCTGCGGCATGAAAACGCCAACAACCTGCTGCCGGTGTTGCGCCCGCTGATCGGTCCCAACCAGACCATCAACGTCAACCCGGGAACCAACGCACTGGTCATCACCGACTATGCGGAAAACCTGCAACGCATCGCCCGCATCGTGGCTGCACTGGATGTGGCCAACGCCACCGACCTGGAAGTGATTCCGCTGCAACATGCCGTGGCCAGCGAAATGGCCACGCTGGTACAACGCCTGACCGAAGGCAGCACGGCCGCAGCCCCAGCCACCACCGGCCAGACCGACAACGCCTTCAAAACCACCATCCTGGCCGAACCGCGCAGCAACTCACTGCTGGTGCGTACCGCCAATCCGGCACGGCTGACCCTGGTGCGCTCGCTGGTGGAAAAACTCGACCGCCCCACCTCAGCCAAAGCCAGCGGCAACATCCATGTGGTGCATTTGAAAAATGCCGATGCGGTTCAACTGGCCAACACCCTGCGAGCAGCCCTGGCGGCGGAAAGCGGGCAACCGACCACCGGCACCACCTCGGCCATCACGTCCACAGCACGCACCGGGTTGAGCAACACCACCACTGGCACCGGAACAGGTGCCAGCCTGACGGGTGGCACCTCCTCAACCACACCCGCAGCGGCCAATGCAACCGGTGGAATGATTCAGGCCGATGCATCCACCAACTCGCTCATCATCACCGCGACCGAGCCGGTCTTTCGCCAAATCCGGGCGGTCATCGACATGCTGGACACCCGGCGCGCTCAGGTCTATGTGGAAAGCCTGATCGCCGAGGTCAACGCCGAACGGGCGGCCGAATTTGGTATTCAGTGGCAGGGCCCTTTGGGCAAATCGGGGGACAGCGTCATTGGCCTGCTGGGCACCAATTTCGGCACCGGGGGCAAAAACATCATCAACCTGGCCACCGGAGCAGCCAGCGGTACCACGCTGCCCGCAACCGGCATCAACTTCGGGTTGGCCCAGCAAAAGGGCGGCGTCTATGTGCTGGGCTTCCTCGCCCGCGCACTGGAGGCCAATGGCGACGGCAACGTCCTGTCCACTCCCAACCTGCTGACGCTGGACAACGAGGAAGCCAAAATCGTCATCGGCCAGAACGTGCCGTTTGTCACCGGGCAGTACACCAACACGGCCTCCACCACGGCGACCGTCAACCCATTCCAGACCATCGAACGCAAGGACGTGGGACTCACCTTGAAAGTCAAACCGCAAATCAGCGAAAGCGGCACCGTCAAGCTGTCCATCTACCAGGAAGTGTCCAGCATCGACGCGGCCACCAAGAACAACACCAACGGCCCCAGCACGAACAAACGTTCCATCGAGTCGCAGGTGCTGGTCAACGATGGCCAGATCGTGGTGCTGGGTGGTCTGCTGCAAGACGAATATGCAGGCAACGTGGATCAGGTACCCGGTCTGGGTAACCTGCCCGTGTTCGGCAACCTGTTCAAAAGCCAGAGCCGCAGCCGCAAGAAAACGAACTTGATGGTGTTTCTGCGCCCGGTGGTGGTGCGGGATGAACAGCAAACAGGCTCACTGGCACAAGACCGTTACGACCTGATGCGAGGCCTCCAGCAGCAGGCCCAGCCGGAACCCAGCCGCCTGTTGGGCATCAACGAGTCGGCCATCCTGCCTGCCAACATCCAACAGGGCTTGCGTGGCACTGCGCAACCGTCCATCCTGCCAGCGGGCAACACGCCAGCAACAGCCAGTCCAGGTCAGTGACCGGAGCATGTCCTTGAAGTACCCCCTGCCCTACGCCTTTGCCCGAGAGCATCTGCTGCTCCTGGAAGACGATGCCGATGGCCTGGTGCTGCACTGGGCCGGACCAGACGCTGCCGCCTCGGAAGACGACGAAACCCAGGCCATGCAGCGCCTGTCGGCCTTTGGCGAGGCCATGCGCCAATACCGCCCTCAACACGTGCTCAGCCACCCCGCCCCTGAGCTGGCCCAGCGCATCAGCGCTGCCTATGCGGCCCAGACCAGCGGAGGCAGCGCCGCCGCCGTGGTGAGCGAGGTGCAAAGCGACGCTGACCTCAGCCGCATGATGCAGGAGCTGCCCGCCGTGGAAGACCTGCTGGAGGCGGCAGACGATGCCCCCATCATCCGCATGTTGAACGCGCTGCTGTCGCAAGCCGCGCGCGACGGCGCCAGCGACATCCACATCGAACCCTACGAGCGCCATTCCGCCGTGCGCTTCCGGGTGGACGGCACGCTGCGCGACGTGGTGCAGCCCAACCGGGCGCTGCACGCCGCGCTCATCAGCCGCCTGAAGATCATGGCCGAGCTGGACATCTCGGAAAAACGCCTGCCGCAAGACGGGCGCATCAGCCTGCGCCTGGGCACCCGCGCCATCGACGTGCGCGTGAGCACCCTGCCCAGCGCCCATGGCGAACGTGCGGTGCTGCGCCTGCTGGACAAAACCGAAAGCAAGCTCACGCTCGAAGCCGTGGGCATGCAGGGCGACACACTGGCGCGGTTCGAAAAGCTCATCGCCCAGCCACACGGCATCATTTTGGTGACCGGCCCCACCGGCTCGGGCAAGACCACCACGCTGTACTCGGCCTTGCAAAAGCTGGATGCCGCGCACAGCAACATCATGACGGTGGAAGACCCCATCGAATACGAGCTGGCCGGGGTGGGCCAAACGCAGGTGAATGCCAAGATCGACCTGACGTTTGCCAAGGCCCTGCGCGCCATCCTGCGGCAGGACCCGGACGTGATCATGATCGGGGAAATCCGCGACTTCGAAACCGCGCAGATTGCCGTGCAAGCGTCGCTGACCGGCCACTTGGTGCTGGCCACCCTGCACACCAACGACGCGGCCAGCGCCGTGACGCGCCTGACCGACATGGGCATTGAACCCTTCCTGCTCAGCTCCAGCCTGCTGGGTGTGCTGGCACAGCGGCTGGTGCGCAAACGCTGCCCGCACTGCCAGGGCCAGGGCTGCGCCGAATGCGGCCACACCGGTTACGCCGGGCGCACCGGCATCTTCGAACTGCTGACCGTGGACGATGCACTGCGCGCGCTCATCCACAGCCGCGCACCCGAGGCCGCACTTGGCGCGACTGCCCAGGCCGGGGGCATGGTGCTCATGCGGGCCGACGGCGAACGCCTGGTACAGGCCGGCACCACCACCCCCGAAGAACTGCTGCGCGTGACCCGCGATTAAGCCCGCGCCCACCCCATGCCCGCCTACGCTTTCGAAGCCCTCACAACCGACGGTCAGACCGAAAAAGGCCTGCTGGAAGCCGACACCGCGCGCGCCGCGCGCGCCCTGCTGCGCAGCCGCGGACTGGTGCCACTGGCGGTGGAACCCGCATCAGCCGGTGAACCAGATGGCACTCGCATGGGCGGTCGCAACTGGTGGAGCCGCCGGGCATTCAATGCCGGTCAGCTGGCGGTGTGGACGCGCCAGATGGCCGGCTTGGTCGGTTCTGGCCTGCCGCTGGAGCGCGCCTTGGGCGCCCTGGCTGACGAAAGCGAACGACCCGAACAGCAGCGCCTGCTGGCCACCTTGCGAGCCGAAGTGAACGCTGGCTCCACCTTTGCGCGAGCCTTGCAGATGCACCCGCGCGAGTTTTCGGTGGTGTACACCGCCGTGGTGGCCGCTGGCGAGCAAAGCGGTGGCCTGGCGTTGGTGCTGGACAACCTGGCGACCGACCTCGAGGCCCGGGAAGCCCTCAAGGCCAAGCTGCTGGGGGCCTCCCTGTATCCGGCCATCGTGAGTGTGATTGCGCTGGTCATCGTGCTGTTCCTCATGACCTATGTGGTGCCCCAAGTAGCCTCGGTGTTTGCAGGCGGCAAACGCAGCCTGCCTACGCTGACGGTGGTGATGCTGGCTGCCAGTGACGCCTTGCGCCAATGGGGATGGCTGGTTGCGCTGCTGCTGATTCCCGCTGGCGTGGCACTGGGACTGCTGCGCCGCCAAAGCGGCCCACGCCGCACCATGGATGCCGCCTGGCTGCGCCTGCCCCTGGTGGGCCGGTTGGCACGGGGTTACAACGCCGCCCGCTTTGCCGCCACCCTGGCCATGCTGACCGGGGCGGGCGTTCCCATCCTCAAAGCCTTGCAAACGGCGGCCGACACCCTGCACAACACCGCCCTGCGCGCCCACGCGCAAGACGCGCTGGTGCTGGTGCGCGAGGGCTCGCCCCTGGCATCGGCACTGGCCAGTTGCCAGCAATTTCCCGGTCTGCTGGCTTTGTTTGCCCGGTTGGGTGAGCAAACTGGCCAGCTGCCAGCCATGCTGCAACGCGCCGCCGACCAGCTGGGGCAAGACGTGCAACGCCGCGCCATGGCCCTGGCCACCTTGCTCGAACCCCTGTTGATTGTGGTGATGGGGGCTGTAGTCATGCTGATCGTGCTGGCGGTGCTCATGCCCATCATCCAGTTGAACCAGTTGGTGCACTGACTCTGCACAGCCCAGCATCAGCTATCACCCAAAATCAAACACTGAACCCGATTTTCACCATGCCTCGCCTGCTGCTTGTCGACGACCATGCCCTGTTTCGCACTTCACTGAGCATGGTGCTGGATGCAATGCTTCCCGACTGGACAGTAATTCAAGCCGGCACCATGGGTGACGCGTTAACGCAGTGCCGCATGGGATTCAATCCGGACTTGGCCGTTCTGGACCTGCACCTGCCCGACGTGCAAGGTGCAGCAGGCATAGCAGCATGGCGACGAGCCATGCCCGGCGTGGGTGTGCTGGTGCTATCCGGAACCGATGACAACCAGCTCATCGACGCCGCACTACAAGCCGGAGCCATGGCGTTTCTGTCCAAAACCGCCACGCCAGAACACATGGTGGCCACACTGGAACGGTGCCTCCAAACGGCCATCTCACCCCATTCTCCAGCAGCCGTCGCACCCGAATCCCAATCAGCCCAGCCCGCAGCAATTTCCGCCCCCCCGTTGCCCGACTGTCCGCTGTCTGCCCGCCAGCTGGACGTGCTGCGATGCATTGCACAAGGTCTGACCAGCAAGGCCACTGCAGAGCAGCTGGGCATGAGTGAACACACCGTGCGCCAACACACCGCAGAAGCGTTCCGACGGTTAGGCGTGAACAACCGTGCTCAGGCCGTGTTGGCCGTCAGGGCTTTTCTTTGACGGTCACGCATCCATCATGGAATGGGCATGGGTACCAAGGAGCGGGAATTGACCGTTCCATTGCCCAACTGGCCTTCCACATTCCGGCCCCAACCCAACAACATGCCATCTGTACGCAAGCCGTAGGAGCTGAATCGGCCTGCTGCCAATTTGACCCAGTTGTTGCCACTGCCTACCTGTGTGGGTTGGGTCACATTGCTCTGGCTGCCCGTTCCCAACTGCCCGTCACCATTGCTGCCCCAGCTCCAGAACGTGCCATTCAAACGAATGGCCACCGAATGGTCGGCCCCAGCTGCAATCTGACTCCAGTCACCATCGGTGCCTAGCCTGACAGGAGTTGTCATGTTGGTGTTGTTTCCCAAGCCCAACTGACCGGACAGATTGCTGCCCCAGACATACAGCTCGCCACTGGAACGCACTGCCAGACTGTGGGCACCACCCGCAGCCAAACGACTCCAGCTGGCCACATCTTCTGTGCCATTGGCCCGCAATACCACTACCCGACCTGGCGACAGTGCCGGTGCAGCACCAGCCGCCGTGATGGCAGCACCAGCCGCCAAGGAAACCCGTCCCAGCTGGCCGCTGAAATTGCTGCCCCACGCCCAAAGTGTTCCGTCGTTCATGCGTGCCAGAGTGTGATCGGCACCAGCAGCCACCTGGGTCCAGGCAAGCTTGAAGGTGACACCTGCAGCAGTGGCTGCAGCTTCTACCGCAGTCTGGTAAACCGTGGGCAATGCAATCAGTGTCGGATCGGGTCTGTCAGACACCGTACCGTCGCCCAATTGACCACTGGCATTGCGTCCCCACATGTACAACTCGCCCGCTTTGTTGATGGCGGCTGAGTGGTACTGGCCTGCAGAGACCGTCACCCAATCCTTGTTGGTTCCCACCAAGGTTGGCTTTTTCAGATCGCCAAAGTTGCCTTGCCCCAATTGTCCGTTCTGGTTGAAGCCCCAGCTCCACAACGTACCGTCTGACTGAAGCGCCAGGGAATGAAATTCCCCATCTGCCAACATGGCCCAGGTTTTGCCAGTGCCAACAACCGTTGGCACCAACCGATCTGCTTGCGTGTTATCCCCCACCTGCCCCGTGCGGTTCAGCCCCCATGCCCACAACGTGCCGTCTGTCTTGACACCATTGGCATGGGCGCCGCCGCCAGCCAGTGCCGCATACGGCGTAGAAACCGTGTGCGTTGCCGTGGCAACCAGGCTGCTGTAAGTGGCCGTGAGAGTGGCGATGCCAGCTGCGGCTGCAGTGGCCAGCCCTGTGGCTACCCCGACATCTGCCACCGTGGTGGCACTGGAAGCCCATGTCACCCCGGTGTTCACCAATGCAGTTGATCCATCTGAATAACGGGCTCGTACCGTGAACTGCTGGCTGGAACCCACCACCGTCACCACCGATGCAGGCTCCACACCGATGGATTGCAATGTGACCGACACAGGTGCTGGTGACGGCGTAGTGGTGCTGGCTTTGTCGGTACTTCCACCACCACAGGCACCCAGTGCGGAGGTGGCGGCAAAAACCGTCCAGAGACGTCGATTGACGAAGGGTTGCGGCATGGAAACTCCTGACGGCTTGGGGGCATTGCTTGGCCGTGAAATGCGCGGCCTTGATGCATCAGTGTAGGCTCGCCAAATGGGGTGGTAAGCCCCAACTAAGACCGGCTCACACCGCTTTTCTCGGTTTCTTATGACATCCACACTCACTGCACACCCTTCCGGCCCCACGCCCCGACTGCGCGACACCCTGCGCACGGTTTGGCAACTGGCATCGCCCTACTTTTCCTCACAAGACCGTTGGCCTGCCCGGGGGTTGCTGGCGGCCATCGTGATGCTGAATTTGGGCTCGGTGTACCTGCTGGTGCTGATCAACGACTGGAACCGGGTGTTCTATGACGCCCTGCAAAACAAAGACCAGGCGGTCTTCTGGCAAGAGTTGATCCAATTTGGCTGGCTGGCGGGCGCATTCATGGTGGTGGCGGTGTACAAGCAGTATCTGGGTCAGGTACTGGAGCTGCGCTGGCGCAACTGGATGACCCAACACCTGCTGGACCGCTGGCTGGCCAACCAGGCGTTCTACCGCATGGAGCTGATGCGTTTCGCACAGCCAGAAAACCGCCCACCCGACAACCCGGACCAGCGCATGGCCGAAGACCTGAACCTGTTCACCAGCTACACGCTGAGCTTGTCCATGGGCCTTCTGAACGCAGTGGTCACGCTGGTCAGCTTTGTGGGCATTCTGTGGAATTTGTCCGGCGCGTTTTCATTCGACTGGAGCGGAGAACCCATCCGCATTCCCGGCTTCATGGTGTGGATGGCGCTGGTCTATTGCCTGGTAGGCAGCGTGGTGGCCCACTACCTGGGCCGCGCCTTGTCGCACCTGAATTTTCAGCAGCAACAAAGGGAAGCCGACTTTCGCCATCACCTCATTCGGGTGCGCGAATACAGCGAAGCCATTGCGCTGGACCGTGGCGAAGCCACTGAGCGGCAACGCCTGGGCACCCGGTTTGCCCAGGTATTCGACAACACGGTGGCGTTGATCCGCACCCAAAAACGCCTGACCTGGTTCACCAGCGGATTTGGACAAGCGGCGGTGGTGTTTCCGTTCATGGTGGCAGCTCCACGGTTCTTCAGCGGGGCCATTCAATTGGGCGAGCTGATGCAGATCGCGTCGGCCTTCGGGCGGGTGCAGGACTCCCTGGCCTGGTTTGTGGAGCACTACAACAGCCTGGCCAGCTGGAAGGCCACCAGCGACCGCCTGGGGCAATTCAATCAGCAATTATCCGATTCATCGCATACCAATGAATCATCTTCAGCTATTGTTTTTGAAAACTCCAATGTCTCCAACTGGCAAGCCACTGACCTCGCCATTCGGCTGCCAGACGGGCGAGCGCTGACCGTGCCCAGTCAGTTGGCGTGGCAAGCCGGAGATCGCGTGTGGATCCGAGGCGCGTCGGGTAGCGGCAAGTCCACCTTGTTCCGTGCGCTGGGTGGAATTTGGCCCTGGAGCCAAGGCCGGGTGCAAGCCCCAGCAGACCATGCGACGCGCACCCTGTTCTTGCCGCAACGCCCTTACCTGCCCCACGGCTCGCTGCGCGAAGCATTGAGCTACCCGGCCGCAGCGGGCACTTACACCGATGCCCAACTGCAGCAGGTGCTGCACGACGCCTTGTTGCCCGACTGGGCTGACCGCCTCGACGAGGAAGGCGCCTGGGCACAAACCCTGTCTGGTGGCGAGCAGCAACGCCTGGCCATGGCCCGTGCACTGCTCAAGCGCCCCCGCTGGCTGTTTCTGGACGAAGCCACCAGCGCACTGGACGCCCAAGCCGAACAGACGCTGTACCAACACCTGTGTGCCATGGTGGAAGCCGAAAACGGGGGCCTCATCTCCATCGCCCATCGCGAGGGCGTGGCGGCGTTTCACAACCGGCAGTTGGCGGTGGGGTGACACACCGCAGACTTCATGAGGCCACGTCGGGGCGCTCTCAGGCTTGTTGGGTCATCCACTTGGCAAACCCTTTGGCCCGCAAGTCGCAGGCCGGGCATTCGCCACACCCGTAGCCCCAGGTGTGGCGGTGAGTGCGGTCGCCGGCGTAGCAGGTGTGGGTGTGCTCGATGATCAGGTCCACCAGCGCTCGACCGCCTTCGGGTGTGCCACTGCCCTGCCCCAGGTCGAATGCCATTTGCCAGGTGGCCGACTTGTCGATCCACATGAGCGGCGTGTTGATCAGGTAGCGCTTGTCCATGCCCAGCGACAACGCCAGTTGCATGGCCTTCATGGTGTCGTCGCGACAATCGGGGTAGCCGGAAAAATCGGTTTCGCACACGCCGGTGACGATGACCTGCAAATCGCGCCGGTAGGCCAGGGCTGCGGCCAGCGTCAGGAACAGCAGGTTGCGCCCAGGCACAAAGGTGTTGGGCAGGCCGGTGCTTTCCATGCGGAAGGCCATGTCGCGGGTGAGTGAGGTGTCGCTCACCTGGCCCAGCACCGCCAGATCCAGCACATGGTCATCGCCCAGCTTGGGGGCCCAATCCGGAAACTGCTGGCGCAGTTCCGCCAGCACCGTGAGGCGGGATTGCAGCTCCACATGGTGGCGCTGGCCATAGTCAAAGCCAATGGTTTCCACCCGCTCGAACCGGGTCAGGGCATGGGCCAGACAGGTGGTGGAGTCCTGCCCACCGGAAAACAACACGAGTGCCGTCTTGTGCACAACTACGCTCCCAAATCCCGCGTGCGGGCAAAGGTCAGGTCAGAGGGATACCGTGCCGTGGCCAGCAACTGGATGACGGCATGGTTGGCTTCGTCCAGGCTGAAGCCACACCGGGTGCAGACATCGGCCACCTCGTGCACACGGTGTGGGGCCGACAGCACTGCTGCCACATCCAGGTAGGCGACATACGGCCCATCTCGGCGCACCAGCGTGGAAAAAATGCGTCCCGGCAATGGCAGCTGGTTCAGCAGCTCGGGCAGGGGTTCTTTCAGGAGCTGGTCGAGATGGGCAAACACGCCGGTCAGGTGAATTTCAGAGGACACCAAATCGTCGGCCCGGGCGTCCAGCAGCAAGCGCATGAGGCGGGCTCGCATGTGCATGCCATGGCGCAGCGGGTGCCAGGAGCGGTCGGATGTACCGCCGGGCCGGGCAGCTTCCAGCCACTGGGCCAGCTTGTCGTAGCCCAGCATCATGAGGGCGTGGCGGATGGTGGAGACCTCGTGCGCCAGCCCGAACGCGGCGGAATTGACCATGCGCAGCAGCCGATACACCACCACCGGGTCTTGCGACACCACCGCCACCAGGGTCTGAATGGGCACTTCGCCGTCAATGGCCTGTCGAATCTGGCTCATGATGCGCAAATCCATCCCCACCGCTTTGTGGGGTTGGGCGGTTAGCAGCTCATCCTCAGGCCAACCCACCACACCCCAGGCGGCTTTGCGGTCCAGCGCATGGTCGGCCAATGCCCGGCTGGACACACCGGTGTACAGGTGCCCAGGCAGGATGGGACTTTCCACCCGTTCCACATTGGCAGCCAAGGAAAACTCACCGCCTTGTGAAGCCGCCTGCAAAGCAGCAATGGTGTCGTCCACCGACAAATCCAGCACAGCCCTCAGGCCTGAAAAGCGCTTGGCATAGGGCTCAAACCGGCCACGCTCGCCGCGCCACAACAACTGGTGGCCCAATCGCCGGGCGGCCCCAACCAACTCCAGCGTGGACGGTTGTGCCCACAAGGCCTCAGGGACTTCCAGCCACGTGTTGCGCACCGGTGCCTGCTTGAGCAAGGACACCAGCAAGCGCGGCTCGTCCACCGACAGCAGCAACGGCGGCGCATCAGGCGGAAAGCCATCGGTCAAAGCAGTCAGAAGAGCAACGATGTCCACCGCCCCAGGGCGCAGGGCGTGGATGGTCAGGCGGCTCGCGCAGATGCGCCGGGTCTTGTCCCAGACCGGTTCATAGGCAAAGGCAACATCTTCCAGCGGCGAGGGCAACATGGGTATGACGTTACCGCAAATTCAGGTCGGTTTGACCATCAGCGCATGTAGTCGAACATCGACATTTTTTGCACCTGGGCATACGACTGCAACGCCGCCTGGTAGGCGGTCTGGTTCAACTGAAATTTGGACACCGCATCCACCATGTCCACATCCACCAGGCTGGAGTTTTCTTTCTCGTAAGCCACCTTGCGATCGGTGAAGTTGGTTTGGAGGTTGTCAGCCCGGTTCATCCAGTCACCCAGTTTGCCGCGCTCACTGAGCAATGCATCCTGACGAACGGCCAGCTGGTCGTGTGCCACGCCCAGCAAACGATTCAAATCGCCGCCGCTATAGCCCTGCTGCAAGGCTCCAATGGCCATGTCCATGGTTTCCCAGATGTCCCGATCCGCCACCGCAGTCACTTCATAATTGAAAGCAACTGTTTGCGGCGGCGTGGCCGTCATCGCCCGATTCATCACATCGGCATCCTGTACCACCATGTCCACAGACAAGTTATCAGGTGCACCCAACGACAGGGTCAGCTGTTGTCCGTTGGTATATGGCGCGGCCAAGGAGGCCGTGACCGCAACGGCCACCGGTGCAGGGGCAGGCGTACCCGCGTCCGTACGTTGCGCCGTCCAGGTAGTGCCATCAAATGCAAACGAGTATTTGCCATCCTGGGTGGGAGGCTGAGAAAGTGGCGTGGTGTCAAACACAGTGGCATTGGGCGTTCCTGTGAATTGCACCGATTCAATGTTGACACCGGTGACAGAGGGCGTCGAGGTCACCTGCCTGCCGGCAGCCACCAGACCCTGCGCGCCCTTGAAAATGGAATAGCCATCGACGCCAGTGGGCAAAGAGGTATCAGTGGGTGCAACTTGACCTCTCTGCCCTTCCCACTCCACCCAGCGCCCATCAGGGCCGTAGGCCGTGTTAACGGCCGCCCCTACCTTGTCAACTGCGGCATTGCCATTGGCATTGAGGGTTCCCAGGCCGGCAAAGAGTGGTTTGCCTGCTGTGTCTTTCTGGTTGGCAATGCCAGATAGTTGCTCGCGGACGCGCTCCATCTCCTCGGCCACAGAACGCTTGTCCGATGCACTCAGGGCACCATCACCAGCTCGAACCAACAGTTCTTTGAAATGTCCGAACAGATCTGACACCTGCCCCAGCACGCTTTCACCTTGCTCCAGTGAACGGCGGGACGCTTCCAGTCCGCGCAAATCAGCCTCAGTGCGCGCCTGGCGATTGAGAGTGCGCTCCGACAGCATGGCAGCCACGGAATCGTCGCTGGCTTGCAGTACGCGCTTGCCTGAACTCAACTGGGATTGGGATGAAGCCATGTCCGACTGGCGGCGTTGGATGTTGTTCTTGGCCGTATCGTAGGTATTGGCAGTAGCAACTCGGTAAATGCTCATGGCTGGCTCCGTATCAGGTCCGCTCAACGGAAGGCCGACATCAGCGTGTCAAACAGGCTTTGTACCGTGGACATGTACTTGGCAGCAGCTTGATAGCCTTGCTGATACTGAATCAGCTTGGAAGCTTCCTCATCCATGTTGACCCCCGCTACGCTGGATCGCTGTTTTTCTGCAGATTCGGCCTGTGCAGTCGAAAACTGTGCAGCCACTTTGCTGTCGTTGACCGTGGAGGCCACACTGGAAAACACTGCCACATAACCGTCAGCCAGCGTGGTCGTGCCATCAAACAGCACGGAGTCGCGCATGTCCAACATGGCTTTGGCATTGCCAGCGTTGAACTTCACTCCCGACACAAATGCCGGCGCAGACTGGTCCTGCAACACAAACTGGTCACCGTTGGCAGGTTGTCCTCGCAAAGTGAGTGAATAGGTATAAGTGGACGCCGGTACAGCACCATCGCTGTAGGTGAACGTCATGGGTTGTCCAGGACGGTATGCCACGGGTGCAAGCGCCGGTGCAGAGTAGTTGGTTGCTCCGACTGTGAGGGTGGCGGGTGCAGCAGGTGAATCCACATCGAATCCACCCGCTGCGGCGTTGTACGTCCAGGTGAAAGTGGGCACAGTCGCCGGAGGGGCAGGAATGCTACCCGTCACCTGACGGATACCTGCACCTTCGATCGTGGATGAACCTGTATTGGCATTGGCCGGCGTCACCACAATCCGACTGGCGGCCGCCACTTCCTGCGGCTGACTGAGCGCGGTAGCAATCGTAGAACCTGCATTTTTGGCAGGAGTGATGCGAAACACCTGACCAGATGCCAACGATGCAGGAACGCTGTCTTCCAAAGACAATCCCACGGCAGCCATTGCCGTCGCAATGGGCTGACCTGTGGCCACAACACTGCCGTCGCTGAGGCGACGCACGTCGGCCGTCGCGGCGCCTGTCATGGTCACTTCGTAACCGTCCGCCTCCAGCAACGAGGCATTGGACACCGATGCAATCAACGTCCCGCCCGGAACCCCGCCATAGGAAAACGCAGGTCCTCCAGCCGCATTCACCGCATTACCGAACGTGAACAGATTGGTACCGGCACCGCCTTGCATGTTCAAGCCACTGCTTTGCTGAACATTGACTTCACTGGCATATGCCAACGCCAAGCGACCCATCTGACTGAACGCGTCATTCAGATCGGTGTTGATGAACTGCTGCAACCCCTTGATTTCGCCACCACCGACCAAGTCCGGATCGAGTTTGGAACGCGAAGTCCCTTGCACGAAGTTCAGAATTTGCCGATTCTTCGGATCCGCCGGGTCGTCCACCACTTCCACCGAAGCCGCCTTGTTTCCCAACACCAGCGGCTGACTGTTGGCCACATACACGCTCAACGTTCCATCGTCAGCGGGCAATGTGTTGACTTTGACCAGTGTGTTCAACTCGGCAACAGCCAAGTCGCGCTGGTCCAGCAAATCGTTGGGAGGTACTCCCGTCGAGCTTGCAATGGCCACCTTGTCATTCAAATTCGCAATTTGCACGGCATACTGATTGATGGACTTGGCCACTTCTGCCGACTGCAACCGTGCGGTCTGGTTCACTTCCTCCAGGCGCGCGTAGGTATCGCGGACGCGCGCGGCAAACTCATCGGCCTTGTCAATCACCACCTGTCGGGCAGTCGAGTCGGCGGGGGAGGATTGCACATCCACCCAGGCGTTGAGCGCGGTATTTAGCAACGACCCAAGACTGCCCGTTCCCAGTGGAAACAGGGCCTCAACCTGCTGCATTTTCTGATAGCGAACTTCATCGGAAGATGCAACGGTTTGGGTGGAATTGGCCTGTTTTGTCAAATAGGTGTCGTAACTGCGTTTGACACCTGAAATTTCTACCCCCTTGCCAAAATAGCCGTTGCCGACTCTCTGGCCAGCCACCGCCGCCAAGCTGACCGTCTGGCGGGTATACCCCACGGTGTTGGCATTGGCAATGTTGTGGCCAATGACCCCCATGATGGCCTGGTTGGTGATCAGGCCCTGTGCGGCAATGTTGAGGCTCATGTCAGTCTCTCCTCATCAGCCTTGCACCGCTGGCATGGTGCGATTGGCCAGCATGGCCCGCTGCAAGCTCAAGGTGGTGTTGATGGCTCGGCCAAGCTTCTGGGCGTACTGTGGGTCGGTGGCATAGCCGGCTTTTTGCATTTCGGTGGAAAACGCCTGCACCGAACTGGTGCTTTGCATGGCCTTCTCGTACCGGCTGTTGCCGCCAATCAGCTTGGCGTAATCGCGGAACGCATCTTCATATGAGTCGTATGCGCGGAACTTTGCCTTGGTTTTCACAGCCTCGCCATTCACATATTCAGTGGTAGTGACTTCCGCCACTTTCCCCTTCCAGTTGGCACCGGCCTTGATGCCGAACAAATTGAATGACGGTGTGCCATTGGCGTTCTTGATTTCGCTGCGACCCCAACCGGTTTCATGCCCGGCCTGACCCAGCATGAAACTGGCCGGAATGCCCGCCTCGGCCGCCACGGTGTTGGCGGCATCGGTGTGCTTGGCCACAAAATTGGCCTGCGACTGGGTGGTTTTGGCCGGCAACTGGCTAGCATCCAATGCCTGCAATGCTTGGCGCTGATAGGCCGACGCGGCGCGAGCAGCGCTTGCTGCACCAGACGCATTCGACGAGGTGGTGCCAGCTGCTCCAGCGGCATTGGGGTCGATTTGCCGAGCCAGCTGGCGCTCGATAGCAGCGCTCAAACCACCGGGTAATCCGGTCATTTTGGTGGCCAACTGCTGGTCCAGCAGATCGGTGGCCAAGTTTTCGCCTTCACCCCCATCGGCAAAGCCCGATTTGGCCGTCGCCTGCCGCATGCTCTTGATGATCTCGCGCATGAAGAGCGACTCAAACTGCTTGGAGGCCTCCTTCAATGCCGACTTTTGGTCTTTGCCCGCTTGAAACTTGAGGGCGTTGAGCGAATTGCCATCTGCGGCCAAGCTGGGCACGCCCATTTGCGAGGTCGAGAAGCTGGAAGACAAGGAGTTGGACAACGAATTGCCCAAACCCAAAGCGTTGGAGTCGTAGGCCATGTCAGATCACCTCCAACTCCGCGTTCAGAGCACCTGCCGCCTTGATGGCTTGCAGAATGGCCAACAGGTCTTGCGGCGTGGCACCCAGCGCATTCAGGGCTTTCACCACCTCGCTCAGCTGGGCTGCAGCGGGAAGGGAAATGACGTTGCCAGGCTCTTGCTGAATTTTGATGTCGGTTTTTTCCGTCACCACCGTCTGGCCGCCGGTAGAGAACGCATTGGGTTGACTGATGACGGGCGTGGAGGTGATGCTCACCGACAGGCTGCCATGCGCCACCGCCACCGGACTCAGCGTGACGGCCTGGTTCAACACGATGGAGCCTGTGCGGGCATTCACCACCACCTTGGCCGATGGCACGGTGCCCTCCAAGCGCAAGTCCTCAATGTCTGCGAAAAAGGCCACACGGTTGCTCGCCTCAGGCGGCACCTGAACCTGTACGGTGCGGCCATCCACTGCCTGGGCCACACCCTCCCCTTTGGCTTTGTTGATGGCCTGCGCCACCCGGTTGGCAGTTGCAAAGTCGGCGCTGTTCAAGCCCAGCGTCAACACCGACCCTTCACCGAATGGAGTGGGCACCGATCGCTCGATTTGTGCCCCTTGCGGCACACGCCCCGCACTCAGGTGGTTGACCTGCACTTTGCTGCCACCACCGGAAGCACCGGCACCTCCCACAATCAGGTTGCCCTGCGCCACGGCATAAATTTCGCCATCCAAGCCCTTGAGGGGCGTGGCAATCAGGGTGCCACCACGCAGCGATTTGGCATTGCCAATGGAGGCCACGGCCACATCCACCTGCTGTCCCGGCTGGGCAAAAGCTGGCAACTGGGCGGTGACCAACACAGCGGCCACGTTCTTCATTTGCGGGGTGATGCCTGCGGGCACCGTGATGCCCAGCTGTTGCAAGTAATTGCCCAGCGCCTGACTGGTGTATTGCATCTGGTTGGTTTGGTCGCCAGTGCCATCCAACCCCACCACCAGACCGTAACCGGTCAGTTGGTTGGTGCGCACGCCTTGCACAGCAGCCACTTCCTTGATGCGCATGGAGGCCTGCGCGGCGGCGCCCGTGGGCACCATCCCGGCAGTCAGGGCCACAGCAGCCAGCCAGCCCGCAGCAGCCTGCCCCAGACGCAGTTCAGCCAGCCTCTGGCGCCATGGCCGGGCTGGCTGGTTGGAACGGTTTGGGAACATGTCGGCACTCCTTGTCGGTAGCAGGCCGAGACGGCTTCACGCCGCTTCAACCTGTTCGACAAGTTTGCCGAGAACTAAAACGGCATAACGTTCAAAAAGAACCGGGAAAGCCAGCCAATTTGCTGAGCCTCCGCCTGCTGTCCACGTCCGCGTGACAGGATGCGGGCATTGGCCACCTGAGTGGAATTGACGGTGTTGCCCGGGCGGATGTGACGCGGATCCACCGTGCCGGAAAACTGCAGCACATCCACATTCTGGTTGATGCCCACCTGTTTTTCCCCCATCACCACCAAGTGGCCATTGGGCAGCACATCCATCACCGTGGCGGTGATGGTGCCTTCGAAGGTCTGGTCATTGGCGGTGTCGCCCGCACCTTTGAACGTATTGCTACCCGTTCCGCCCGCGCCCAGCTTGGCCATGAGAGAGGCGTTGTTACCCACCAGAGGCAGCGAGGTGACACCAGCCTTCACTTCGCCTTCCTTGCTCACATTGGAGGTGGATTTTTGCGTGGCAGACACCCGCTCCACAATCTGTACCGTCAGACTATCCCCCACCAACCGGGCTCGCCGGTCTTCGTAACCGGGACGGAAGGTCACCGGCTGAAACAGGCTTCCGGTGGCCGATCGGGCAGACACCTGCTGCTGTTGCTGACGCTCCAGCTTGCGCCAGTCGATGGGGGTTGGCTCTGCCACATCGACCTGTGGCGTTTCCTGCAGCGTCACACAGCCGGCAGGGCCCAGCACAGTCAGCACCAGACCCAGAACGGTGGTGATCCTGCGACCATTGAATCCCATATTTTTGATAGCAGTCATAGCATGACCTTTAAGCTGTGAGTGCATTTTTCATTCAAAAATTACAGCTGACCCAGCTTTTGCAGCATCTGATCGGAAGTTTGAATGGCCTTGGAATTCATCTCATAAGCCCGCTGAGTCTGGATCATGTTGACCAGCTCCTGCACCACATTCACATTGGACGATTCCACATAGCCTTGCAACACCGGGCCGTGGCCGTTTGCACCGGGCGCCCCCGTTTGCGGCGCACCCGATGCCGCCGTTTCGGTGTACAGGTTCTGGCCGCGCGGCTCCAAACCTGCCGGGTTGATGAAGGACGCCGTTTCAATCTGCCCCACCACCGTGGGAGTGGTGTTGGTGCCCTGCACCACACTCACCTGACCGCTGTTGGAAATGGTGACGCTGCGCGCATCGACTGGAATGGTGATGCCGCCCGATAACAGGTAGCCCCCGGAGGTGACCAACTGGCCCTGAGAGTTCACCTGAAAAGCACCGTCCCGCGTGTAGCCCAGGCCACCATCGGGCATTTGCACCTGGAAAAATCCGTTGCCGTTGATGGCCATATCCAGGTTGTTGCTGGTTTGCTGCAAATTGCCCTGACTGAAGGTTCGGCTGGTGGCCACGGTGCGCACACCCAGGCCCAATTGCAAACCAGTCGGAAGTTGCGTCTGCTCGGAACTGTTGGCCCCCACTTGGCGCAGGTTCTGGTAAATCAGGTCCTCAAACACCGCCTGGCCACGTTTGAATCCGTTGGTGGACACGTTGGCCAAGTTGTGGGAAATCACATCCAGCTGGGTTTGCTGGGCTTGCATGCCGGTTTTGGCGACCCACAGCGAATTGATCATGATGAATGTTCCTTCAGAGACGGTGTGTGCATGGCATCAGCCCACCTGCAGCAATTGGGCGGCGGTTTGGTCGTTTTTCTGGGCGGTTTCCAGCATCTTCATTTGCTGCTCGAACTGGCGGGCCACCTGGATCATGCCCACCATGGCCTCAATCGGGTTCACGTTGGACCCCTCCAGCGCGCCGTCCTGCATGCGGGCAGCGGGGTCGGCATTCAAGGTGTCGCCGGTGGCCGAACGGAAGTACCCGTCGGCACCGCGGGTCAGCTTTTCATCGGCCGTTGGCGTGACGAGCTTCAACCTCCCCAGCACTTGCGGGGCTTCCCGTCCCACCCGGGTGGTGATGGTGCCGTCGGCACCAAATTGAACGGTGGCACCTTGCGGAATGTTGATCGGAGCGCCCCCGCTGTCCAAAACAGGCAACCCTTGCGGATTGACCAATGCACCTTGTTGCGTGACCTCCAAGGCACCTGCTCGGGTGTAGGCCTCGGTGCCATCCAGCGCCTGGATAGCAAAGTACGAATCCCCACGCGCAGCCACATCGAGGTTTCGCCCGGTCATGGTGATGGGACCCGGCTTCTCCAGACGCCCCGCGGTGGCCTCCAGTGCAAACACACGGGTACTGGCACCCGAGCCATTCAAGGGAACCGAACGGTGGGTGGACAATTCCGCCCGAAAACCGGGCGTGGACACATTGGCCAAATTGTTGGACAGCGCCTGCTGGCGCGCCATGGCCGCATTGGCGCCCGATGCGGCCAGATAAATCATGCGGTCCATGGTTCAGCCCCTTGAAACAGTGCCTAGCAACGGTTAACGCAGGTTGACCAAGGTGGACTGCACCTGGTCTTGCGTTTTGATGGTTTGGGCATTGGCCTGATAAGCCCGTTGCGCCACGATCATGTTGACCAGCTCTGCGGTGAGGTCAACGTTCGACTCTTCCAACGCCCCGGATCGAACCGAGCCAAAGCGGCCAGAAGTGGGTTGACCTTCTACCGGCTGCCCTGACGTGGACGACTCCTGGAAGTAGCCACCGTTGACAGTAGTCAGCCCTTGCACATTTCGAAAACGCGCCAGCGCAAACTGGCCTGCACCCATGTTTTTGCCGTTCGAATAATTGGCCATGATGATGCCCTGCTCGTTGACAGAAATGGACGTCAACTCGCCAGAGGCATACCCGGTCTGGGACAACTCGTTGATGGCATAGCTGGAGTCGTACTGCGTCAGGGTCCATCCCGCTGTCGCATCCCCAACGCCAATTGCCACATTGGCAGGCCAGCTAGCTGAGGGGACACCAGGTTTCACTGCATCAGCAGCCAGCAACGCTGGCGTGATCGCCAACGTTGGAGGAGTGGCTGGGTCGGGCTTCCCATCCGCCCCAAACTGAATGGTGCCAGCCGTTTCATGAGCCCAAGCCTGGGTGGTCTCGTTGTACACCGATGCAACCGCCGTCCAGACCGCCGGTCCTGTTCCTGTGTGCAAAAACGAAATGCGCACAGGAATGGCATTGCCTTCTGTGTCGTAGACGTTGATGGATGTTGCGTATTTCTTTTCGCTGTCGGGAAGGTCTGCCGGGGCAGTCGGTGGAGTGTATGCAGCAGCAACCGAATTCGACGGCAAATTGGCAGTAAGAGAAATGCCAGGGTCTGTGGCGGTTGAACCCAGTGTCTGCTTGGGCTCAATGGCCTGGGACGTAGGCAGTTTCAGATCCGATGTGATGCCAGTCGGAATAGTGCCGCCAATGGTGGTTGGCATGTAGCCTTGCACTTTGGCACCCGCATTGGTGATGATGTAGCCGTTCTTGTCCAGTTTGAACTCACCGTCACGTGTGTATGCCGTTGACCCATCGGTCATGCGAACCTTGAACAGCCCCTCTCCATTGATGGCAGTATCCAAGTTGTTGCCTGTGATCTTCAGATTGCCTTGGGTGAACTGGGTCGCCACAGTGGCCACTGCCACCCCAATACCACCGGTGCTACCTCCAGCAGCACCCAGCGAGTTGGCAAACATTTCAGAAAATTCAGCACGCCCCCCTTTCATGCCAATTGTGTTGGCATTGGCAATGTTGTGCCCGATCACATCCAGGTTCTTGGCAGATGCATTCAGGCCAGAAAGGCCGGTTCCAAAGCTCATGATCAGCTCCTAAAAAATCAAATGTCTGTAGCGTGCAGGGCTGTCGCTCAGCGGTATCCCAGCACGTCGCTGTATCCAAATGTCTTGCCGTTGCCCGCAGTGATCTGAATAGCCCCGTCTTTCATGCCCACCGATGCAATGGGCAACAAGCTGATGCCTTTGGCCACCATGGCGGTACTGCCATTGGTGGCGGTGATCTTGAAACTGCCTACCTCGGCAGTGTCCACGCCAGTCAAAGGCACTTCGAACAGGTGCTGCCCGGCATCCAGTGCCCCCATGTCGACAGAGCCCAGCACCTGCCCAGCCTTGCCCAGAATGTCCACCTTCACGCTTTGCGCCGAGCCGGTAAGCGTCAGGCCACCAGTGGCTTTCCCGTTTTCCACCGCAGGGGTGGTGCCCTCCACCATGGCTTTTTTGCCAATCAACGAAACCCCTTGCAACGCCTGCGTGGAGCCAAACTGCTTGGCCATGGCGGTCATGGTGGTATTTAGCTCCTGAATGCCACTGACCGTGTTGATCTGCGCCATTTGGCTGGTCATCTGCGCGTTGTCCATCGGATTCAACGGGTCTTGGTTGTTCAACTGCGCCACCAGCATCTTCATGAACTTATCCTGCATAGCCTGCGGATCAGCTCCATTTTTCTGCGCTGTACTCTGGGCGTTGTAGGCATCAATTTCTGCGGTGGTTTTGGCAATGGCAAACATGGGCTTCTCCAGTCAGTTGCGTCTTTTTTACTGACCCATCTGCAGGGTTTTGAGCATCAGGCTCTTGGCGGTGTTCATCACTTCCACGTTGTTCTGGTACGAACGGGAGGCAGAAATCATGTTCACCATTTCTTCCACCGGGTTCACGTTGGAATGGGTCACGTAGCCCTCGGCATCGGCGCTGGGGTGATAAGGGTCGTGGGTTTTGCGAAACGGCGCATCGCTTTCCTTGATGGTTTGCACCTTCACGCCAGCAGTGCCCGGGTCGGTACCCGGCAAGGCCTGGAACAGCACCTGGCGCGACTTGTAGGCTTTGCCATCGGGGCCCGCCACCGCATCGGCGTTGGCCAGATTGCTGGCCACCACGTTCAAGCGTTGCGCCTGCGAGCTGATCGCACTGCCAGATATCCCGAATATGTTGAACATGGACATGGTGATCTCCCGTTGTGCGTCACTGGCCGGTGATGGCGCTCAACATGGTTTTGACGTTGCTGTTGATGAACCGCAGCGTCGATTCGTATCGGATGGCGTTGTCCGCAAAATTGGCGCGCTGCTGATCCAGATCCACGCTGTTGCCATCCAGACTGGGCTGCGTTTGCACCGTGTAGGCCATGGGACTGCCAATCAAGGCAGAGGTACTCGTCAGCTGCAAGTGTTGCTGACTGGTTTGGGACAGGCGGGTATCGGTCGTGCGGTTCATGGCGTTTTGCAGTGCCGCATTGAAATCAATGTCCTGGGCCACATACCCCGGAGAATCCACATTGGCAATGTTGCTGGCTAGCACCTGCTGGCGCGCAGCGCGCAACTGCAGCGAGTGCGACAACGTGTCCAATCGTCCCGTCAGTTGTTCCAGCATGGTGATCTCCGTGCAGCTTTGGGGCGCCGTGCTCTTTTTCAACCTGCCCTCGACACCCCATACGCAGCAGGTGGTTGAATTGTCAAAATCTTGAGGGTTGGCATTCCCCGAATAAGCACCCCTTTCACCCACCTTTTCAACCCCGTGAACTGAGATGATCAACCGAAAATCAATGCCTCTGGCAACACCGGTTGGATTCCATTGACCCGGCGCCCTGTCCACGCCAAAGAGGTACCACCATGCTCCATTCACTTCAAAACCGTGTACACACGGCGTCAGGATTCGGTACACCTGTTCAACGGGTACTGCGTTCGGGACTGAGCGTGCTGGCACTCAGTGTGGCCAGCTCAGCCTGGGGGCAGGCTGTTTCTTCGGTAGATCATTTCGCACGCGAGTGGCTGGAACACAGCCTAGCCACGGCCCCGATCACTTCACCCAACGCACTCCCCCTGCGTCCCGAAGTGGTAGTGGGTTCGCTTGATCCCCGTCTGCAACTCGCCCCCTGCGCCCGGGTAGAGCCCTATCTGCCTCAAGGCGCCCAACTTTGGGGCAGAACCCGGATTGGCCTGAAGTGCGTAGAAGGTCCGATAGCCTGGAATGTGTTTTTGCCAATCACCATCAAGGCCTGGGGCCCCGGATGGGTGGTCAGGCGCACCATCCAGGCCAACGCACCCATCACCACAGCCGATGTGGAACTGGTGGCGCAAGTGGATTGGGCCGACCAACGCGCCACCGTCCTGCCCAACCTGGAACAATGGCAGGGCATGTTGGCCGCCTACACCCTGATGCCAGGTCATGTCCTCCGCGAAAACAACATCCGTCAGCCACAAGCCTTTGGTGCAGGCAGCCAGGTGCGCGTGGTGGCATTGGGACAAGGGTTTCAACTGATGGTCAGTGGGGAAGCGATGACCAATGGTTATATAGGCCAAACTGCGCGCATCAAACTCGAAAACGGCAAAGTGGTATCCGGTAAAGTGCGGACTGGTGGCAGTGTAGAGGTTGCAATTTAATAGCTGCTACTATCTATTCCGTCAGCGATAAGCTACAAATAACCAGGGTTTTCTACTTTTTTTCAAATCAAGGGTAAAGTTCGGCAAAACCCCGCCGATAGTCTTTCCAAACCGTCCCCTCAGGACTTGGAGAGCGCCATGAAAGTTGACCTGATGTCCGAAATCCAGATTGGTACCCCCCCCGCCGGGGCCACCAAGCCTGTAGAACGCCCGGCTTCTGGCAACACTTCGGGCACCACCCGAAGTTCGCCCAGCCGTAGCGCAAGCAGTGCCAGTAGCACCACCGTCACGCTCTCTGCACAGAGCCAGGCGCTGACTGGATCTAGCGATGTGGTGGATATGGGAAAAGTTGAATCGATGCGCTCAGCCATTCAAAATGGAACTTTCAAAGCCAACCCCGAGGCGATTGCAGACAGACTGCTGTCCAACGCCAAGGAAATGCTGACTGCCAGCCGTCGCTGATACTTGATGTGGGTATGGACGCTCCTTCCCCCCTTTCTACAGCCATTCAACAGCTGCTTGACGATGTGCAAGCAAGCCTCTTAACCCAAGATGCAGCTCAAATCGAAGCAGCATGCAAAGCATTGGTAAATGGTTTTAGCAACCTGTTGTCTGGTCACGACAAAGCCAGTGCTCAGAAATCCATCAGTCTGTTGGAAACAGAAGCGCTGAGCCGTCAGTTCAGCAGGCTGCATCAGATGCTGGCCCAGTCAGCCTCTGCCAATGCGCGACAGTTGTCGGCCTTGCTGCCAGAGAGATTGCCCGTTGGTTACGGAGGGAAAACGGCTTTTGGTCAACCGGGTCTGACCAGCAATACCCGCAGCTATCAGGCTTGAGCCATCAAACCAGGGGCATAAAGTCCGTCTGGTAAATTTTTTCCCCTACACGCAAAGGCTTCTGAGGGTCTTGCCCATCCAACAACGCTTGCTCGAATACACACAATTCGTCTGTACCCAGGTTTTTGGAATACCCAGTGTGCCGATCTTCCAAAACCGTATCCGGAAAACCATTGGTACTTTGGGTCACCAATGCAGCAGTTGCAGCAGGCTCGATGGGCAGGACAGTCGCCACATCGATGTGGCCATGTTCTATTCGCCAGTACACACTAGCCACCTTGACCCTATAGCGCCGCTCCGCCTCTGCTGTCATTTTCGATTCCATGATCGCCCATTCGCCAGGGTGTTTGGTAATTTTCCCCGCCAGCTGTAGCAAATCCACCATGACAGCATATCTGTGGCCACGGCTATCCAGCCGAGCCACATTCAGCTTGAACGCTTTTGACGACACGCCATGCTCCGTCAACACCTCGCGCACAGCCTCGAATACCATCTGGCGCCGGAACGCCATACGTTCTTCAAGTGTCATGAGCCGCTGACCAGGTTGACTGTCAGCTATCGCCATATCCGTCGGTTTACGCAACCCCAACCACCGTTTTAATTGAATCAAACGCGACATACCCAATCCATTTGCCCCATTTGTGCTGGCCCCATTCGCACCAGAAACCGCGAGTGTAAGATGCTGCGCCATTTTTGCTAGGTTTGCCCTGAAATGAACCACTTGCTACGCAGCATCTGCCTGTTGGCCTCCATGGCGACGCCAATGGCAGCATCCCTTGCTCATTCGGAGGTCATCGGCGATGTCACCACCGTTTTCAAATTCATTGGTGCCAACCACCGCATTGAGGTAGAAGCCTTCGATGACCCCAAAGTCAAAGGTGTGACCTGTTATGTGTCCAGAGCCAAAACCGGCGGTATTTCCGGCAGTTTGGGTCTGGCCGAGGACAAGTCCGAAGCCTCCATTGCCTGCCGCCAGGTGGGACTCATCGCATTTGAGGAAGGACCTCTCAAGCACCAGGAACATGTGTTTTCTGAACGCATGTCACTGGTGTTCAAAAAATTATCGGTCGTTCGCATGGTGGATGCCAAACGCAACACCCTGGTTTACCTGACCTACTCGGATCGGCTGATTGAAGGCTCACCGCAAAACAGCGTGACCGCCGTGCCTATCGATCCCACCACACCCATCCCCCTCAAATAAAAACGCCGGGGGCGTTGACCGCCACCGGCGCTGTGTCCTTGAGCCGGTTGACTCAACGAGGCACCAGAAACACCGCCTTCTCGCTCACGCCATGGGCCCCTTCGCCCGTGGTGCGAATCTCGAAATGAATGGGGTGCGTGCCAGAGGGCGCACTTCCGGGCGGAATTTGCACCCGCACCGCCACTGATCGCACCTCGGTAGGCAATACCTCTGCTGTGGCCTCAGCCTCCGAGCCCAGGCGCATGCCTTGCAGGCCCGATACCGACACCGCATAGGTCTGCTTGCGCTCGGTGGCATTCATGATTTGCAAGCGGTAAATGTTTTCCACATATCCCTGATCCACGATGCGCGCCAGCGCCCCCCGATCCCGGATCACATCCACTTTCAGCGGCACTCGCACATAGAGACTGATCGCCAACGCCACACAGATGGCCAGCAAGATGCCGGTGTACACCAGCACACGTGGACGGAATGCATGGCGAACCATCTCGGCGGTTGACCACCCATTGGCCACCCCGTTTTGAGTGGAATATTTCACCAGGCCGCGTGGGTAGCCAACCTTGTCCATCACCTCATCGCACGCGTCGATGCAGGCTCCGCAGCCGATGCACTCGTACTGCAGGCCTTTGCGAATGTCGATTCCAGTGGGACACACCACCACACAGGCATTGCAATCCACACACGACCCCAGACCCAGTTCCGCCGCGTTGGCCCCTTTTTTACGGGCACCACGTGGCTCGCCACGCTTGGCGTCGTAGGTCACGATCATGGTGTCTTTGTCAAACATGGCGCTCTGAAAACGGGCATAAGGACACATGTACTTGCACACCTGCTCACGCATGAACCCCGCATTGCCGTAGGTGGCAAATCCATAGAAAAACACCCAAAAGGTTTGCCAGGGCCCCAGACTGCCTGCCACGGTCAGAGCCGCCAGTTCACGGATAGGGGTGAAATACCCCACGAACGTGAAACCCGTCCACAGCGAAAACAACACCCAGATCGTGTGCTTGGACGTCTTGCGCCCCAATTTCTGGAGCGACACCTCTCCTTTGTCCAACCGCATACGGGCCCCTCGATCACCCTCTGTTTTGCGCTCGAACCACATGAAAATTTCGGTGTAAACCGTCTGAGGACAGGCATATCCACACCACAACCGCCCCGCCACTGCCGTGAACAAAAACAAAGCCAGGGCCGAAATCACCAGCAAACCGGTGAGATAAATGAAGTCCTGCGGATACAGCACCAACCCGAAGATGTAAAAGCGCCGGGCTTCCAGGTCAAACAGCACCGCCTGACGGGCATTCCACTCCAGCCAAGGTACGCCATAAAACAGAATTTGGGTGAGCCAGACCAAGGCCCACCGCCATTTGCTGAACAGCCCATTGACCGACTTGGCATAAATGGCGGCACTCGACTGGTACAGCGAAACCAGCTTTTCTTCGGGCTCTGCCGACTTGGCCGAAGTGGATGACGGAGAAGAAGAGGACATGGTTGTGTCTAACAGAATGCTTCAGATGTAACCCACCACTGCAGGCCGGTGGCGAATGTGCAAGGCAAGCGCCAACGCGTCCATCCGACCGCCTTCTCGGCTCAATACCGCATGAGCCATAGGAAGGTAGTCGGCTTCTTCACGTCGAGCGTGGGCACTGTATGCCTTCACCATGCCGGCCAGCAAATCTGCTGGCAAATCCATATCCTGACCTTTGGCCAGGCGTTTCAAGCCGGGTTCCAGTTGCCGCCACAAGGTTTCCAGCTCCCGGTGCTCCTGGGTGAGTGCACGGGCCATGTCAACCAGGTGGGTGCGTTCATGGCCCGGCGTGGCGGCAGCCTCCACAGCCGGAAACAGATCTTGCTCTTCTTCGCGATGGTGCTCAAACATCACTTCCCGGAAAAATTCCAAGACTTCTTTGGCCCCGGTGCGGGCTCGGTTAGCCGCTTCCGACCAGTCCGCCAACTGATCCATGACTTCCAGCTTGCTCAGAATTCCGCTGTGGCAATTGGAAAAATCGTTCAAAGGCGTTGGAACAGATGAAGACATGGCATGGAGCCCTGGGCAAAAGAATGAGACAGCAGGACCTCGACGGGGCACAGCTGCTGATGACGGAGACAGCCCCGAAGTCTGTACGGTGCAAGGGAAAACCCTTTTGATTAAAGTCAACCTACAGAGTTACCTTGTGACCGGGTGTCTTGATTTTTCGAATATTTAAGAATAAATGGCAAATATTTTTCGGTTGATTCGGAAATAAAACCCTATACGCTCACACACGTCCTTTTCTTTGGAGACACCATGCCTTTGTTCAAACTCCCCTCACGCAGTCCATGGTTCAGCGCTTTGGCACTGGCCGTCGCCGTGGGCTTGACCGCCGTGGCCACCGATGCCGAAGCAGCCAAACGCCTGGGGGGTGGTAAATCCACCGGCATGCAGCGCGAAGCCATGCCGCAAAAAAGCACCCAAGCGGCCCCCGCCCAACCCGGCACACCCGCACAAACCAGCCAAGCGGTAGCCGCTCCGGCCACCACACCTGCACCAGCTGCTGCTCCTGCAGCGTCCAAGCGCCCTGGCTGGTTGGGCCCGGTTGCAGGCATCGCAGCGGGCTTGGGCCTGGCAGCCCTGGCTTCCCACTTTGGTTTTGGTGAACAAATGGCCACCATGCTGATGCTGGGTCTGGCGTTCATGGCGGTACTGGCCGTGGTCGGCTTCATCATGCGCCGCCGCACTGCCAACACCAACCCTGCTGAAGGCCAGTTAGCCTATGGCGGTGCCGCCGGCTTTGGCCATCACACGCCCCACACGGACACGGCCGCCCCAGTTGCCCAACCTCAGCAAACCGCTTACACCAGCCAAGCACCTGTTGGGGGCATGAACGGAGGCTCCATGATTGGCGCCAACCTGCAGCCCGAGCATGCATCCCAACTGCCAGCGGGCTTTGATGCGGAAGGTTTTGTCCGCCAGGCCAAGGTGCAGTTTGTGCGCCTGCAAGCCGCCAATGACGCGGGCAACCTCGATGACATCCGGGAATTCACCACCCCCGAAATGTTTGCCGAGCTGCGGATGGATCTGGCAGAACGCGGCCAAACCACTGGCGCCAATGACGTGACCCGCATCGATGCCGAGGTGGTGCAAGTGGCCGAAGAGCCCGCCCGTTATGTGGTCAGCATTCGCTTCACCGGCGACATGCGCGACACCCAAACCCACGAAACCGATGCGTTCCATGAAATCTGGCACCTGACCAAGCCCCGAGGAGAAGGGAACGGCGGTTGGGTGTTGGCGGGCATTCAGCAGGCATAAAGCATATTCGCCCCTGATTCACCACTCAGGGATAACGAACTTGTCATCAACCAACCATCAAGCCGTACCACCCACCGTCAGCCCGTTGATGCGCAAGGTGGGTTGCCCCACGCCCACCGGCACGCTCTGGCCTTCCTTGCCACACACGCCCACGCCGCTGTCCAGGCGCATGTCGTTGCCGATCATGCTGATGCGGGTGAGCGCATCGGGGCCATTGCCGATGAGGGTGGCGCCTTTGACGGGATACTGGATTTTTCCGTTTTCCACCCAGTAGGCCTGGCTGGCTGAAAACACGAATTTGCCGCTGGTGATGTCCACCTGACCGCCACCGAAATTGGTGGCGTACAGGCCTTTTTTGATGCTGGCCAGGATTTCTGTCGGGTCTTGTTGGCCGCTCAGCATGTAGGTGTTGGTCATGCGGGGCATGGGCACGTGGGCATAGCTTTCGCGGCGGCCATTGCCGGTGGGGGCCACGCCCATGAGGCGGGCGTTCAGGCTGTCCTGGATGTAGCCCTTCAAAATGCCGTCTTCAATCAGCACATTCTTTTGGCTGGGGCAACCTTCGTCGTCCACATTCAGGCTGCCACGGCGATCGGCAATGGTGCCGTCGTCCAGCACCGTGACGCCTTTGGCCGCCACCCGTTGGCCAATTCGGCCGCTGAATGCGCTGGAGCCCTTGCGGTTGAAATCGCCCTCCAGCCCATGGCCCACCGCTTCGTGCAGCAGCACACCAGGCCAGCCGGGGCCGAGCACCACGGTCATTTCGCCCGCCGGGGCGGGGCGGGAATCCAGATTGACCAGGGCTTGCTCCACCGCCTCGTCCACATAGCCTTGCACCAAGGTGTCGTCGAAATACGCCATGCCAAAGCGGCCACCACCACCGGAAGAACCCACCTCGCGGCGGCCGTTTTGCTCGGCAATGACCGTGACCGACAGGCGCACCAGCGGGCGCACGTCGGCCGCCAGAGTGCCATCGGCCCGCGCCACCATGACCACGTCGTACTCCCCGGCCAACCCGGCCATGACCTGCACCACGCGCGGGTCTTTGGCTTTGGCCAGGCGTTCCACTTGCTCCAGCAAAGCCACTTTGGCGGTGCTGTCGAGCGTGGCGATGGGGTCCAGTCCGGGGTAGAGACTGCGCGATCGCGCCACTTTTTTGGCGCCGACCTTGCCCGCCGCTGGCGCAACCTTCACCTTCTTGTTCTGCCCTTGCGAACCGATGGCGCGCACGGTTTGGGCGGCATCGGCCAATGCGGCCCAGCTCAGGTCGTCTGAATAGGCAAAGGCGGTTTTTTCACCGCTGACGGCGCGCACGCCCACGCCCTGGTCGATGCTGAAGCTGCCGGTTTTGACGATGCCCTCTTCCAGGCTCCAGCCTTCGGCACGGGTGTACTGGAAGTACAGGTCGGCATCGTCCACGCCGGGCTGGGACAGGATGTCGCCGAGCGCGCGCTTGAGGTGGGTTTCGTTCAGGTCGAAAGGGGTGAGCAGCAGGCTTTGGGCAACCGCCAGACGTTCGATGGTGGGTTCGCGTGAAATCATGGGGGTCATTTTAGAAAGAGCAGCTATTGGCTGTCGCAAAACACAGTGGACTGCTGCCGAATTTAGGATAATCGACCATGACTTCTGAAAATCAATCTCCCGACAAACTTGTGACTAACGCCATCATTGCTCAGGAACCACCCATTCAACCCACGCCAGCGGAAGCACTTGAATTACCGTCAATACTCCAAAACACAGATGCCTTGGAGGCTTTGTTGAAAAAGGTTGCTGGTCAGCTGAATTGAATACTGGTTTTCAGTCTTTGACTACGGAAGATAGGCAGAAAATCGGTTCAAACGCGAGTGCCCAAATGAACATTGGCAATGCGTATTTGCCGATGTGCGCACTGGCCACACTTTATGCGGCAAGAGGTATGAACATGTACGCTCACTGGCTTCGGGATCAAAAACTGGGCGTCGGAGTAGCCGGCTTGCTGTTTGCAGCATTTGCCTGGGGACAGCCCTCACAAGGAACGATAGTCAGGCTAGTCACCAACGTGGGGCCCATCGACATGCGATTGATGGACCAGGACGCTCCACGTACAACGGCAAATTTTTTGAGTTATGTGCGCTCAGGCGCCTACAACGGCTCTTTTTTTCATCGCCTCGTGAGAGGATTTGTGCTTCAAGGCGGCGGTTTGAGCTGGAACAGCGCTCAGCAAACCCCGTTAAGCGCTGTTCCAGCAGATGCGAGTATTGCCAATGAATTTTCGGCAGCACGTTCGAATTTACGGGCTACTGTTGCGATGGCAAAGGTCGATGGCAATCCGGATAGCGCCACCAGCCAGTGGTTTATCAATCTGGCAGACAACTCTGCCAATTTGGATCAGCAAAACGGAGGGTTCACGGTATTTGCCCAAGTGCTCACACCAAGCATGGGAACAGTCGATGCGATTGCCGCATTCCCTCTGATCAACGCATCGGGTTGCACCAATCTGGGAACAGCCGCCACGGTTATGGGGCAGGTGCCAATGCCCGTCAAACCAGCCAACTGCGAAGCAGTAGGAGCTGCGAATCTGGTTCAAATCCTGAGCGCCAAGGAACTTGCACCCCGATATACGATAGCAGACAACGAAAGGGTATTTGATTTTCTGGAGGCATACATACCCCAGTATTTCTCACCAGCCAGCGCATCGACCATTGCAGTCAATGGATTTGTTTACAGATATTACAGCTCCACTCAAACCTATGTTGCCGCCAAGGATGGAACACTTTATGCGATGGGCCCGGCAAGCAATGGTCAGATTCTTGCACTTGGTTCTGTAAATAGCTGGCTTACACAGGCAACGGCAAAAGGCTACTAATGACTACAACGCTCTGCTACCGTACTTGAATTTGCACTCTGTTTCGTCAAATTCAGTACAGATCGGTATCCGCCAAGGTCATCGCGTAATACTGGTTGATGTCTTTGGCACTGAATAACGAGCCGTATAGGGCAAAACCTGGCAACACAGGCAAAGGGGACGGGCAGCTCGCCCAACCAAGCCGCCGCAACACTTGCTGCTCTGGGCAAGCATTGGCCAAGTAGGTCATAATGTGTGTGATGCCTTGTCTACCCAACCAGTGCACCAATTGCCCCCATGCATCGCGTGCTTGCTGAGGTTGTTTGGGCAAAATGCAATCCATCAGCACCGCCTGAGTAGTACTGATGCAACGAATCACCATGTAGCCCAGAGGCACAGACTCAGTGGCACTGCGCAAGGCAAAGCGATGGTAGGCGTGCCCCTGGCGAGGATCGAACCGCCAAGCCAGAAAGGACTGATCGCGAATCAGGCTCCAATGAATAGACTGGCTTCTCCGAGCCCACAGCGCTGTCCATTCAGGATGCTCAAAATGAGTTAGGGTGAGTTGCACACTACCACCAGAGTGAACACTGCCGGATTCGACAGGACTTTGCAACCAATGGCCTCCTTCAAAAGGCTGCAAGTTCTCCGTCATGAAACCCAACTTCATCCTTCGATCCAAACCAAACCCTATGCACATAGCTCCAAAATCCTGCTGGTGGGCATGGAAGGCCGTTTCCATCTGTACGTAGGGCGAGTGTTTGCCACCGTGGCGCCACTGAGGGTGGCTAAAGCTGTCAGAACCATGCAACACGGTGACTTCCGTGCCATTGAGTAGAGCACGCTGTGCGCAAGCCCCGAGGAAGGCAATGATGCCATCCATAGGGTGACAGGCCACCCAACCCCGCCAGGCTTGGGGGTTGTCGATTCGAAATTTCCAGGTCCAAGTTTCGGGTGTATGACAACCTAGGAAGCTGTGGGCAAAGCCGGCCTGAACCAGTGGCCAATCGGCGCGGGTCATGGCCCGCACAACGTAGCCAGCTGGGGTGGATGCAGCGACGTTCATACGGAGAGAGGCTGCGCACCACCTGCCAAGCCGGCCATAGCCGGGGCTGAGGGCACTTTGACAATAAAGCTCGCTACATAGTCGCGCTGGTAAGCCAAGCTGTAGCGCTCTGTGAGCAGGTCTCCCCATCGGTCAACCAGGCGCTGGCCTGCCGTGAGTATTTCTCTGATTTTGTCAGGGGTATCGGGCAGGCCACGGGTACGGGATTCATGGTGGATGCCCGAAACATCGCTGGCCTGAACAATGCGGTAGCCCAAGCGGCGAGCGTGAAGGCAATAGTCCACATCGTTGAACGAGATAGCAAAGCGTTCATCAAACCCCCCGCATTGGTGGAACACACTCAAGGAGGTGAGCAAGCATGCACCGGTCACCGCCGACACATTGCGGGGCATGTACAGGCCAGCACATTGCTCTGCGGTTCTGATGTTGTGAGCGGTCTGACCAGGATTGGTACTGGTTTGGATGCCGTCGTGCTGGACGCCTCCACCGTCAAATGCCGCGTACATGAGCCGCATACCAACCACCCCAATAGAAGGGCTGAGCGTTAGGTAGCGCGCTAGCCGTTGCAAAGTGTCCGGCTGGGACCACTCAACGTCGTCGTTCAGGAACACCACCCATGGCGTAGTGCACTGGCGAGCAGCAGTGTTGTTGAGCGCTGCCCAGTTGAAAGACCTATCGTCATGAACGACACGGGCATTGGGCCAGCTGGCTACCTGACCAAGCAACCGGTGGGTGTGGGTATCGGAGGAAGCCACGCGATTGGCGACGACATGAATGTGCAGTTGCGGGTAGGTACTGGCCTGCAATGCCTGGAGCAGGCGCTCCAGATCAACCGGATTGCGGTGAGTAAGGATGACAGCTGTGAGGGGTTGAAGGGAAGCCGCCCAGGAGTGGCGAACGCCCGGCCACCCCTCGGTAGGAAAGTGGTTGTGAATGTGAGTTGCACCCAGACGCTGGAGGTGGTTTCTGGTGGCAGTGAGAGCGGCCTGAAGAACGTAAGGTTTTGTAGCCAGCGAATAGGCCGTCGATGTTTCGCTTGCACGCCAGTCATATAGCGACTGGGGAATATGCCGCACTTGAAGATTTGGCAACAATGAGAGGCGCAACCACATATCCCAGTCTTGGCAGCCATCAAGCCCGGGCATGAGACCGCCAATGGTCTCGAACACGTCGCGCCGCACCAGGCTGAGGTGGTTCATGTAGCTGAGGTGCAGCAGGGTTTCTGGCGACCAGGCGGGCTTGCAAAAAGTGTTGAGCCGCTGGCCGTTACGATCAACGGTATTGCTGTCGGTATAGATGGCCTGCACATCGGGTTGCAGGTGAATGGCTTTGACCACCTCGAGCAAGGCATCAGGATGAAGTTTGTCGTCGTGATCGACAAAGGTGAGCCACTGTCCCTTTGCGTGGCTGTACGCACTGGTGGTTGCCGCAACAATGCCTTGACGGACGGTGTGGGTATGCAACTTGATGCGTGGGTCGTTCCCCGCCAGATGCCTGAGCATGGAGCAAATGGTGGGCGATATACTGGCATCATCTGCAAGGCACAGCTCCCAGTTAGGGTAACTTTGCTGCAACACGGAATGCACGGCTTCCGTGAGGAAATTGGGCTCCGGGTCGCAAACGGGCATGAGCACCGAGATCATGGGACCGCATTGCCCCATGGCATGGCCAAGCAGCCTGGGCCAAGGGGCCAAGCCAGGTGTGGCTGGAACCAGCTCGTCTGCCCACAAATGCTGTTCAAGCTGCTGGTGCTGAAGCTGCTCCAACCGGGCATTCTGGGTGGTGCTGGTTTGCTCCAAACGAGCGTGACGGATTTGCAACTCAGCCAGCTGTGAACGGATATCTTCCGCAAATTCGAGCAACACGTCGAACTGCTTGGCAGTGAGCTGGTTGAAGAATTTTTGTCGAACCACTGGCGTCCAGGCCAGATAGCCCTTGTCATGATGCAGGGCATCGATGTCGCCGGACTGATGGGTGTCGGGGTAGAGACGGTATTCGGCAACAGCGGCTTCTACATGGCGAAACTGCCAGCCATCCAGTTCAGCGCGCAGCAGAAAATCCCAGTCTTCGTAGGCATCGAGACTTTCATCGAACCGGATTTGCCTGGCTCTGCGCAATCGACATACATAGGTGTGAAGCGGAATGTGGTTTCCCAGCATCAACCGGCCAGGTTGAAAATGTTCAGTATGGATGTCCTCCCTGCTTACCACTTGCACGATGGCTCCACGGCGTGAACAGACCACGCGTTCGTAGTTGCCGTAGGCCAGGTCGAGCAACGGATCCGACTGAAGTTCAGTGATGAGTGTGGACACATGCTGGCTGTGCCATACATCATCCTGATCCAGAAACGCTAGGTATTCGCCTTTGGCACGCTCCAGACCCAGGTTGAGATTGGCCGAGCGCCCCCCAGGCCCTTGGAGCACATGAGCCATGAGCCCTGGCGGTGGCACAGGCAGCGGCACCGGGCCATACCAAATGACCCAGACTTCCAGTTGATCGTATTCTTGCTCTTCGATGCTGCGCAGCGCATGAACCAGGAGCTCGCGGTCATCAGCTCGGACAATGACCGACACCACAGGCTGATGCTCAAAAAAGTTTTGAGGACTACCGTCCCATTGATACCGCAGGTAACCCTCGGCCGCATCACAACCGGCCGATGCGCCGCGCAGGGCGCACAGGCCGGTAATCCATTGCAGATAATTGAAACTGGGTAACTGCGATGCATGCACGGCCATGGCATCAAGCTTGGTACCAAGCGCAACCGGCTCGAAATGGTTGCATTGAGCCAGAGGTGTGGTGGTTTCGTAGAACATGAGCACTCCAGCCCATTGGCCAACGAGCACCCCAAGCACACCACGGGTGAGGCGGCGGTGGTCCGGATGTACGTCTGTAGGGCTGGGCAGTGCAATGTGCGACGGATTGAACTCTCTTGCAAGTTGCAGATAACGCCCCTGAATATCGGCCCCCATGGGAAGGAAACCGTCGGGGTATCTCCAGAATTCGGCCTTGGGCAACCCAAGGTATGCAAGTGCGGCTTGAGACTCGCTCTCCCGAACCGCTGGGTCAGCAGCCAGCTGGCCGTCTGTGACGACAACGATGCGAACTAATCCTCCATTCTGAGTTGTATTCAGCATGAGGCCTGTACAACCAAGGATCTCATCATCCGGATGAGGGGCTAGTATCAGAAGGCGCATGGGTGTTAAGCCGATTCGTCAGAATCAAGAGGCTGTAGCAGGGCGAAGCGGTGCCAGACGCTGAAGCAACTGACGGGTGGGCCCTTTGTTCCAATCGGTTGCCAGAACAGCGTAGCGGAGAAGATCTTTCCGGGCACCATCAGGAGTGAGCACTTCTTGCGAAAGACGTGCCTCAAACGGAATACCCAATGCATCCAGCAAACGAATCGCCCTAATGTTGACCGGGGATACGCAGAACACCACTTTGTGCAAATTGGCAAAAGCCACCTCCAGCGCCCAGTGCATGGCCTCCAATGGCGCCTTGGTACCCTGCCGACGAAACATGCCGATGGAGAGTTCCGCCTTGAGGTTGACACTGTCTATGCCACTCATACAGATGAAGCCAAGCGGAGTGGCACAGGAAGTCGAAACAATGACTGCCTCTATCTCTGGTCTGGGAGACAATTGAGTGAGCCATTGATTGCGCCCCATCATGGCATCGATGGAGTGCTCTTTTGGCCTGTACCAAGGCCGATATTCTGTCAGCACAGCTTGGACGTCTGTACGCGGATACAGGTCACGAATGTGCTGAGAGTGAAGTTCTTGAAGATTGCAGGTACGGCCAGCGTAAAGAACGGCAGTCAAAATTCCAACCGCTGGCGGTCAATACACAATTTGGCCGTGAGGACCGTAACTGGAGCAGGCATCGATAGAAATCACGTCCAGCTCAGACACTTTTGCCTTACTCCAATCCATCGTACCCGACTGGTATGCCGCCACAGGGAATACCATTGTTTGCATGTAAAACTTGGTACCCTTAGTAAGGGGATACCCTTTGAATGCCAATGCGCCAAGATCAATAGCAACCGTAGCAGAGACAGACTCGGCACCATCCGCACCGATGCTGAGCACCTTGGGTATCAGCAGATTTTGGGTACCAACCTTCAAGCCTGCATGAAAGCTTTGGTTACCACCGAGACTGGTAGATGTAACGACATAAACCAAATCACGGTCATTGAGACCCGTCAGCACTACGCCCAATTTGGTGGCAATCGCCCCGTTGACACTGCACACAGTGGCTGTACCGTCGTAAACCGGAGATGTTGAACCAAGCGTATTCAACTCCACAACTTGATTTACAGGAATTTGAACCTGTGTCACCTTGTCAGTAATGACCGTACTGAGTGATGGAACCCATGTTTGAACGGCCTCAGCATTGTTCATCAAAAACGGGAGCGTTGCTGCTTTTCCGGTCAGCAGCAGCCTTGAAAATTTATTGATCATGCAACCTCCTGAATTTATTGACAAAACCGCTCTATCAGCCAGTGTCGGCTATCGCATTATGATGAGCCACGTCAATCCCGGCAAGAATACTGTGGCCACCATTCCGAAAGGGATTGAAAAGGTCCCACGCCGCTGACAGCGCCCTAGTCAAACACTCAAGCTATTTGTATCAACGATACTTGCTCATGAATTTCGATGCATTGCACTCCAAGTCATTGATTTCCGCTGAACAATGGTCTCAGGAAGCCCGTGAACTGGAAGCGGAATCGTTGGGTTGGCTGTCTCTGGGCAAAGGTGCCTACCTGCACGTACATTCAACACCTGAAGAAGAAACCCCGGAGGTCGTGCATGTGGTGGGCATGGCCGAGGCAGCGCTGACATTGGGCGGAGGCGTGCTACTGCTAAGGTAGCGGTTTTTGGACGGTAGAACCATTTGAATCTGGACATTTGGTACAGCCCTGAGCAGGACAGACTGAGACTGAGTGTGCGCCACACATCCAACAGAATGGATTGGTGGATCACACGTCGCATGCTGCTGGTGTGGATTGACGCTTGGCTGAAACAACTGCAAGCAGTGGCATTACCCGAAGTAGAGGGCATTCCGCTGGAGCATGACATTGGCTTGGAACACAGTTTGTCCCTGGAATTTGATGGCCCTGCACCTGTCGCTGCCAAGGTGAATGCGGTGGAGATTGCATTCGAGGCCTTGCTGAGCGAGGTGGCGCTCACGGTTCAACCGACAGGTTGTCGGCTGGCTGGCCACCACTTCATGGCCCAAATGGTTGGGCAACAATGTTCCATCACCCAATAAGCCATGACTGATTCAATTTCTGCAACCGTCTCTCCCACGTCTGACCGTGTGGCGGTTTATCTGCCCACAGACTTTGAAGCACGCAGGGCGTTGCACAACGAAGTCCATGCCCGCCCGCCAGCGCGCATTCGCATGCCAGCACTCGTGGTGTATGTGGCGGTACTGAACGAGGGCATCACCCGCGAACAGGAGTGCGAACACCTGCAGCGCTTGCCCGGCCATCAACATCTGACGCCTGCCGACCTGGCCCAAAATTTTTTGCGCCTGCGGTTTGGCACCCATACCTTGAAATGGGAGCGGCACAGTGAGTTCACCCGTTACTCGCTGGTTCAACCGCTGCCGGCAATGGTCGGGTTGGGCAGCATCGAACCCGAACTGCTGGCCAATCTGGCTGTTTCCACCGATTGGCTGCAAGGCATTCCTGGGCGGACGATTGCAGCCATCAAGCTCATCATGGCCCATGCCGATCTGACCGATTCGGCCCACACCCTGGAGGAAAGCCGGGCTTGGTTCGGGCACCGCACGGTGGTGGCATCCGTCATGGGGAACAACGGTCATTCCTGGGCGGTGACGGACTTTCGACTCCGCGCATCGGGGTTTGAGCGCATGCTGGTTCTGGCGCCGGAGGGCACCACCGAAAGCAGGGCAGGCCGGGTGTCCGCCCGTTTGCTGGAAATGGAAACCTACCGGCTCATGGCGCTGTTGGGGCTACCGGTGGCCAAAGCCATCATGCCGCAGCTGGCCGAATCCGAGCGTGAGCTGGCCGACATCACCGCACGCGTTGAACGCAGCCACGAAACCGATCATCACCTGTTGGAACAGCTGGCGGGTTTGGCGGCCCGCATCGAGCGACTGACCGCCGATCATTCCTACCGGTTCAGCGCCACAGAGGCGTATCACGGCATCGTGAAACAACGAATTGTGGAGTTGCGCGAGCAAGCCATTCCAGGCACCCAAACCTTGGGTGAGTTCATGGCGCGCCGACTGTCACCGGCCATGGCCACTGTGGCGGCCACGTCGCAGCGGTTGCAAGGACTGTCAGAGCGCATCACCCGCACCACCGCGCTGTTGCGCACCCGGGTGGACATTGCCACCGAAACCCAGAACCAGTTGTTGTTGGCCAAGCTCACCCGGGGGCAAGAACTGCAGCTGCACCTGCAAACCACGGTGGAGGGGCTGTCCATCGCAGCCATCAGCTACTACGTGGTCAGCCTGCTGCTGTACGGTGCAAAAGCCGCCAAGGCAGCCGGATTGCCGGTACACCCGGAAATGGCGGCGGGTGCGCTCATTCCACTGGTGTTGTGGGCGGTTTGGAAAACCACGCGGCGCATCCATGCCAAGCTGCACGCGGCACATCCTGAACACCACTGAGCGGTAAGTTTCAGTCCAGCGCCCGACCCTCGCCGGCCACTTCCACCGTGGAACCATCGCGGATCTGGTAGATCCGCTGGAAGGTGGGGATGATTTTTTCGTCGTGCGTGACGACGATGACTGCGGTGTTTGCCTCACGCGCCATGCGGTGCAGGATGCGCACCACCGCGAGCGCCCGTTCGCTGTCGAGCGGTGCGGTGGGCTCGTCGGCCAGGATGACCGGCGGGCGGTTGGCCAGCGCACGGGCAATGGACACACGCTGCTGCTCGCCGCCCGACAACTGGCTGACCTGGGCTTTGGCGCGGTGCTGTACATCCAGTGCGGTCAGCAGCTCCATTGCACGAGCCCGCGCCTGGGCGTTGGGCACCCCGGCGAGCATGGGCAAAAGGGCCACGTTGTCGGTCACATCCAGAAACGGGATGAGGTAGGGCGCCTGGAACACGAAGCCGATGCGGTCCCGCCGCAAGGCCCGCAGGTCTTTCACGCGCCAGCCGTTGTCGTAAATCAGTTCATTGCCCAGCGTCATGCGCCCGGCCGTGGGTTCAATGATGGCACCCAGGCACTTCAGCAGCGTGCTCTTGCCCGAGCCCGACGGGCCGACCAGCCCCACCACTTCGCCGGGGGCGACCTGCATGTTGACGTTTTTCAGCGCAGCCACCGCGGTGTCGCCATGGCCGTAGACCTTCTTCAGCCCTTCGATGCGGATGCCGCCGGGGCGTTGCTGTGAAATGAACTCAGCCAATGGCGGCTCCCGGATCAACCCGTAACGCCGCCCGGATGGCCACGGTGCTGGCCAGCGCGCAGATGCCCATGGTGACCCCCAGGCCCGTCAGCGCGTCGCGCTGCAACAGCAGCACGTACTTGGGGAAAAAAGGCGCCCACAGCGTGGCCGCCACCTTGCCCACCACAAAGCCAATGAGACCCAGGCCCAGCGCCTGCTGCAGGATCATGCCGGCAATGGTGCGGTTGTGCGTGCCAATGAGCTTGAGCACCGCAATCTCGCGCAGCTTGCCCATGGTCATGGTGTAGATGATGAACGCCACAATCGCCGCGCTGACCACCGACAGAATGACCAGGAACATGCCGATTTGCTTGGCCGAATTGGCGATGAGCTTAGCCACCAGAATGCCTTCCATCTCGGCGCGGGTGAAGACGGCCACATGCTTCCAGCGGCGCAGTTCGGCAGCAACCTCGTCTGGTGCAGCACCGGGTGCCAACCGCACCAGCACGGCATTCACGCTGTGGCTGCTGGTCTGCAAGGCCTGTACCGCTTCCAGCAGCCCGGGCTGCCCGGGGCGGTTGAAGGCGGGGTTGGCGGCGGTACGGGCGCGGTCGTTGACGATGGCGTCGTTGTCTTTCAGGAACTGCGCCTCCTGTGCATCTTTCAGCGGCACGAACACCATGGGGTCGCCGCCAGACGACACCATGCGCCGCGCCAGCCCCACCACGGTGTAGTCGTGGCGGCGGATGCGAATGCGCTCGCCCAGTACAAAGCCGGTTTTCACATCGGCCACGGCTTCGTAGTGACTGCGGGTGATGTGCCGCCCCGCCACCAGATGCACCGGGCTGCCGGGTGGAGCTTCGGTGTCGCTTTCAAAGCCCACCACCATGGCGCGCACGTCTTGCCCGTCTTCGCCACGCACCTGCATGGTCAGGTAGCTGACGTTGGCGGCACGGCCCACACCGGGCATGCCGCGCACGCTGCGCACCACGTCATCCTTGAGACTGGACGACTCGGCATACGGGCCTTGGGTATCTTGCTGCACCACCCACAGGTCGGCCCCGCTGTTGTCGAGCAAGGCGTGTGCGTCGTCCACCATGCCACGGTAAATACCAGCCATGCTGAGCGTGACGCCAATCAGCAGGCCCAACCCGAGCCCGGTGAGGACGAACTTGCCCCAGCCGTGCAAGATGTCGCGCCCGGCCAGGCTGATCATTTTTCAGCCCCGGTTTCCGAGCCACCCGGTACCAGCGCCTCCACCACCTGCAGGCGCATGCCGGCGTGCACGGGTTTCTGGCTGTGTTGCACCACGCGGTCGCCTTCGGCCAAAGCGGCGCGTTCGTCGGCACGGTGCACTTGCACCGCGCCGTCCAGCCCACTGGCCCCCAGCGTCACCGGAACCCAGGCAGGCTTGCCATCGCCACCCAGGCGCCACACACCAGCCTGCCCCCCATTGCGCTGCACCGCAGCGTTGGGCAGCACCAGCCCTTTGGGGGTGGCGGGCAGTTGCACGGTCACCTCGGCCAGCTCACCCACCGACACACCAGGTGGCGGTGCGGCAAAGGCCACTTGAGCCAGGCGCTCTTCGGTCACGGTGTCAGCCAGCAGCTCCAGTCGGGCCACAGTGGCGGCATGCGCCTGGCCGGGTTGCGAGCGCAGCACCACCTGCGCGGGCTGCCCCACGGCCAGCCCGGCGGCGCGGCCCTGGTCGATGCGGGTTTTGATCCACAGGCTGGCCGGGTCCACCAGGCGCAAAACCGCCTGACCCGCCACCACGGTGGTGCCAGGCTCGGCCTCACGGGTGGTGACCACGCCAGCCGCAGGGGCCCGCAGGCTCAGACTGCCCCGCTGCTGGACCAGGCCTGCGCGTTCGGCCCCCAGGCGCTGGGCATCTTGTGCGGCGGCGCTGGCATTGGCCTGCGCGGCTTGCAAGGCGGCATTGGCCGAGGCCAGCTCCTGCTGGCGACCTTCCAGCGCACCGGAGCTGATGAACTGCTGGCGCGCCAGGTCTTCATTGCGGTGCAGGTTGCCCGCGCTCAACTGCTGGCGGGCGGTGGCGTCCTGCACCTGGGCTTGCGCGGCGACCTGCGCGCTGCGGGCGCGGGCCAGCGAAGCGTCGAGTGCGGCCAGGCGCTGGTCCAAATCCACCGGGTCCATTTCAGCCAGCAGTTGGCCGGCTTGCACCACATCGCCCACATCCACCACCACGCGCAGCACGCGGCTGGCCACCGTGGGGCCCACCATCCAGCTGCGGCGGGCTTCCACCGTGCCCATGCCAAACACAGCCGGTTGCACCGTGCCCTGCCGCACCTGTACCACCGTCACTTTGGTGGGGGCCAGTGGGCCGCTGCGCACCATCACGAACGCGATGCCACCGATCACGGCCAGGGCCACCACCCCCAGCGCCAACCTGCGCCCCCAGGCCACCCGACCTTGTTGTGTGTGCTTCATGGATTTTTTGAATTTAAATGGCGTTTACCGCTTGATTGACATCAATCATTAGCTACTATTTTTGAAAAACATCTTACGACTCAACACAACCATGACAGCCAAGGTTCAGCGGCAGTTGTTGTGGCGCTTCCACATGTCTTCATGGCCAATGGCTTTTGCAAATTCCGGTACTTTGCAGCGCTCGGCCTCAGCGGGGTCTTTGGCGACACCCGAGGCAGCGGTGGAGCCCGATTGGCCAGCCCCCTTCACGCCCATGTCTTCCAGCGTGGCCATGTCGTCAAATTGACTCAGGCCCATGGGCTTGGTAGCGGCCACCCACTGGCCCGCGCCCCAGGCATAGGCCACGAACGCCACCAAAACAGCCATTTTTCCCAGGCCCAATCTTTGGGGCGGAGCAGCAGGGATTTCGCACACCCCACCGGGGCAGAGCTGGGCTTTCTCTTTGTTGAACAGGTTGTAAACCTTGCAACCCAGGCAAATGCCAAAGGCCGACTCGCAGAACATGAGCGTGAGGCAGGTGCCGCACACCAGCATATTGATGGGGCCCACCACTTGGTTGATACCCATGGTCCAGAACATCACCAACCCCAACACCAGGCCAATGCCCCAGGCAAAGCGCTTTTGCGGCGCACCCACCCAGTCGGGCGTCTGGTAGCGCACGATCCAGCCGCCCACGATCATGCTGGGTGCATACAGCGGGTTGATGAACACACGAATGACCATGTCCAGCATGAAGACCATCACAAAAAAGCGGGTGGGCTGGAAGTTGGCCAGCAACATGGCATTGCCAAACGACGCCACAGCCCCCAAAAACAGAATGCCGGCGGCGGCGCGCACGGCCCGTTCGTTCAGCACCTTGATGGGGTAGCCGTCGATGTCTTCACCAAACCGGAAAAATGGAATGCTCATGGGGCGTCTCTGCTGCGCTGTCTGGGGCCATTTCGTGGACAGTCCACGGGCCGGAGCGAATCGCCAGCATACCCCAAAGGGTATCAATCATTCCATGACCAGGCATTTGAGGGGGAGCGAGAACGCCCTCCCCCGTGCCCGTCCGATCAATGCGCAAACACGCGCCGCCACCCCCTGGCCACCAGCTGCACCCCATCGTCCACATACGTGAACACCACCGGAATCACCAGCAAACTGAGGAAGGTGGAGGTGATGAGCCCACCAATGACCGCCACCGCCATGGGCTGGCGGAAGCTGGGGTCTGCGCCCATGCCCAGCGCAATCGGCATCATGCCGGCGCCCATGGCAATGGTGGTCATGACCACCGGGCGGGCGCGCTTGTGGCAGGCATCCAGCACGGCGTCCCAGCGACTCATGCCCGGCACCTGGGGCTGGCCATCGTGTGCGGGCGTGCCCCGGCGAGCGATGATGGCGTAGTCCACCAGCAAAATCGAATTTTTGGTGGCAATGCCCATCAGCATCAGCAACCCGATGAGTGACGGCATGGAAAACGCCTGGTTGGTAAGCAACAGCGCCACGAATGCCCCGCCGAGCGACAGGGGCAGCGCCGCCAGAATGGTGGCAGGCTGGGCAAACCCCTTGAACAGCAGCACCAGTACTATGTAAATGCATAGCACGCCAGTCAGCATGGCCAAGCCGAAGCTGGCAAACAATTCGCCCATCACCTCTGCATCGCCCAGCGTGGCCTGTTTCACGCCTGCGGGCAGGTTGTGGAGGCTAGGCAGTGCACTGATTTTCTGGGCCACATCCCCCAGCGGCTGGCCGTTGAGCTCGATGTCGAAGTTGATGTTGCGGCTGCGGTCGTAGCGGTCCACCTGGGCGGGCCCGGTTTCCAGGCCAATGCGCGCTACGTTGGCCAACGGCACTGGCCCCTTGGAGCCGGGCACCGTGAGTTGCCCCAACAAGTCAGGATCAGCGCGCCCGGTAGCAGGCAACCGCACCACGATGGGCACCTGCCGCTGCGCCAGGTTCAGTTTGGGCAAGGCACTTTCGTAATCACCTGCCAGTGCCAGGCGCAGGGTATCGGCAATCGCTGCACTGGTCACCCCCGCTTCGGCAGCACGGGCCGCATCAGGACGCACCACCACCTCGGGCCGCACCAGGCTGGCACTGGAGGCAATGTTCCCCAACCCGTCAATGGTGCGCAGATCGCGCTCCACCGCACGGGCCGCTTCGGCCAGGGCGTGGCCGTCGTCGCCCGACAGCACCAGCACATAGGTTTCGCCATTCCCGGCCAGCCCGACACGCACACGGGCACCAGGCAATTGGTTCATGCGCTCGCGCAGGTCGGCTTCAATGTCGGCTTTGCGCGGCCGCTCTGACCGGGGGCTGAGGATGAGCGTGAGCGTGGCCTTGCGCACCTCGGCCGCGCCACCGGGTGCAAACGGGTCGGTGCCGGATGCGCCACCGCCCACCGCCGTGTACACCCGCTTGACATGCGGGTGGCTGGCCACCAAGGCCCGGGCCTGCTCGGCAGCCGCCAGCGTGTCCTTGAAGGTGCTGCCAGGGGGCAGCTCGATGCGCACTTGGCTCTGGCTGAAATCGTCAGGCGGTACAAAGCCGGTGGGCAACAGCGGAATGAGCGCCACCGAACCCACAAAAAAGCCAATGCCACCCAGCACCGTGGCCCAGCGGTGGCGGGTGCACCACGCCACGGCACGCATGTAGCGACTCATGACCGGGCCGTCTTTCGGCTCACCCAGCTCCACCAACGGTTTGAGCAGGTAGGCCGCCATCATGGGGGTGAGCATGCGGGCCACCACCAGCGAGGCAAACACCGCCAGCGCCGCCGTCCAGCCAAACTGCTTGAAGAATTTGCCGGCAATGCCGCTCATGAACGCAGTGGGCAGAAACACCGCAATCAGGGTGAAAGTGGTGGCAATGACGGCCAGGCCGATTTCGTCGGCCGCTTCCATGGCCGCCTGGTAGGGCGACTTGCCCATGCGCAGGTGGCGCACGATGTTTTCAATTTCCACAATCGCGTCGTCCACCAGAATGCCAATGACCAGCGACAGGCTCAGCAGCGTCACGATGTTGATGGAAAAACCCAGCGCCCACATGCCCCAGAACGCCGGAATGACCGACAGCGGCAGCGCCGCCGCTGCCACAAACGTGGCGCGCCAGTCGCGCAGGAAAAACCACACCACGATGACGGCCAGAATGCCGCCCTCGTACAGCAGCATGAGCGAGCCTTCGTAGTTTTCGCGCACCGGTTCCACCATGTCGAAGGCGGGCACAAAACGCAGCCCGTCATGGGCCTGCTCCAGTTGAGCCAAGACCCGGCGCACGCCGTCGTCCACATCCACCTCGCTGGCCCCACGGCTGCGGGTGATTTCGATGGCCACCGCTTCCTGCCCGTCCAACAGGGCCACGCTGCGCCGCTCGGCCACGGTGTCGTCCACCGTGGCCACATCGGCCAGTCGAATGCGACGTCCATCGGACAGCGGAATGTCCAGCTCGGCCAACTCACGGGCCGACTGCACGGTGGCCACCGTGCGCACCATCTGCTCGGCCCCGCCCCAGTCGGCACGTCCACCGGCGGCTTCTTGCTGCACCGCACGCAGCTGGCGGGACACTTCGGCTGCGGTGGCCCGCAAGGCCAGCAAACGCGTCGGGTCCAACTCCACCCGCACTTCCCGGTTGGCCCCACCCACCCGCGACACCGAGCCCACACCGTTCACCGCCAGCAAGGCTTTGGTGACGTCGTTGTCCACAAACCAGCTTTGAGCCTCTTCGTTCAACTGGGGGTTCTGCACCGCAAACGCCAGAATGGGGGCTCCCGCCAGGTTGAGCTTGCTGACTTGCGGGTCGCGCAGGTCGGCGGGCAATTCGGAGCGAATGCGGGTCACCGCATCGCGCACCCCATCCAGCGCTTCCTGGACGGGTTTTTCCAGGCGGAATTCCACCGTCACCGTCGCCACACCGTCTTGCACTTTGGTATAGATGTGCTTGACGCCTTGCAGCGTGGCCATGGCGTTTTCGAGCTTGCGCGCCACATCGGTTTCCATTTGCGCCGGTGCGGCACCGGGCAAACTGGCCGCAATGCTGATGGTGGGCAAATCCAGATCCATGAAGTTCTGAACCTTCATGGATTTGAACGACATCACCCCCGCCAGAGTCAGCAGCACGAACACCATCACCGCCGCAAGGGGGTTGCGGATGGACCAAGACGACACATTGAGCATGAATAAAAGCCTTACCGCTTGAATGAATTGGGTTTAAAGCTATTTATTTAGAAGCATTTGAAACCACGCGAACGGTGTCGCCATCGGCCAAAAAGGCCCCGCCGCGAGCCACCACCCGGGCATCTGGCGGCAAGCCGTCAACGGCCACACGGTCACTTTGGCGCCCCAGCACCCGCACTTTGACCTGGCTGACGCGTTGGTCGTCCCGAACTTGCATGACCACATCGAAACCGTCGCGTAGCAGCACGGCGCTGGCAGGCACGGTGCTGACTGACCGTGACGCCAGCCGGAACTCACCCCGCACAAACATGCCAGCCCGCAGCGCATCGCCATGGGCTCCTCCGACTGTGCCGGGCAAGTCCACATAGACCAAACCATTGCGGGTGATGGCATCCACCGTCGGCCCGATTTTGCGCACCGTGCCTTCCACTTCGGTTCCGCCAGGCGTTTTCAGCACCCCCTTCATGCCGGGCTTCAAACGACCCAGCTCGGCAGACGGCACCTCGGCACGCCATTCCAACCGCCCCTGGCGAATGAGGCGGAACAACTCGCTCCCGCTGCCCGGCACCGCCCCCACAGTGGCACTGCGGCTGCTGATCACGCCGGCATCCGGGGCGCGCACTTCGGTATGGCCAAGCCGCAGCCGTTCGGTGGCCACACGGGCTTCAGCGGCGGCCACGCGGGCCAGCGCCGTCTGCTCCGCCGTAGCGTATTGGGCGATGGCCTGGGCGCTGAGGGCACCGCTGCCCTCCAGGCCCCGGGCGCGCTGGGCGTCGGCTGCAGTCTGCGCCGATTGGGCCAGCGCTTCAGCCCAAGCCGCTTCGGCCTGCGCCAGTTCGGCTTTGACCACGTCTTGGACCAGCAGGGCCAGCACCTGCCCTTTTTCAACCCGATCGCCCACATCAGCCCGCAACTCGGCCAGGCGCAGACCTTGCGCTTCGGCACCAATACTGGCCTCCTGCCAGGCGGCGATGTTTCCACCGGCAGAAAGGACGATGGGCATCTGCCCGATTTGCGGCGAAACCACCTGGACGGTGAGTGCAGCCTTGGCGGCAGACGCAGGGGCAGCAGGGGTCTGCGCTTGCAGCGCGGTGTGCACGCTCCAGGCCATGCCCCCCACCAACCATGCGGCCAGCAGGGTCCTCCACGAAGGGCACAAAGCAAAAACGGATGGGTTCATGTGGGGGCTCAAAAAAAGAACGGTAAACGGTGGCATTCAGGGCTGATGCGCGGTGCCATCCGCCGTAGAAAGGTCGGGCGACCAACCACCACCCAAGGCGGTGTACAAGGCCACCCATGCATCCACCATGTCTTTGCGTTGGGCCAATTCAGCCGCCTGCAAAGCCAACAGCGAACGACGGGCATCCTCTACGTCCAGAACACTCGCCATGCCGGCAGTCAGGCGCGCTTCGGCTGCCTTGGCCGCCTGCTTCATGCCATTCAAGGCGAGCAACAACTCCTGCCCACGGCGCTGCCCGGTGTCCATGCGCCACAGCGCCTCCTCCACCTCGCTCACGGCCTTGCGGAGAACCGCTGCATAAACCGTAGCCGCCTCGGTCCAAGCCGCGCGCGCGGCGGCTGACTGGGCCTCGCGCCGCCCGCCGTCATAGAGGGGCAACGACGCCTGCAAAGGCCCCAGGGACAGAAGCGGTCCATCCAAATGCATGCCTTGCACCCGCAACACCGCCCCGCCCAAACTGCCGGTCAGCGAGATGCGCGGCAAGTGCTCCGCATCGGCCACCCTCACCTCGGCCGCGGCCGCTTGCACCAGGCGCTCGGCACGGTACACATCGGGGCGCTGCGCCAGCACCTGCGCGGGCACAGCCGGAACACCCAGTGCGGGGGGAATGGGCAACCGGGCATGGCCAGCGGCCAGCATCTCCTGCAACGCCCACTCCGGCTCTGCGGTCAACACGCCCAAACTCTGGGCCCATTGGGCACATTGCAACGTGCGTGCCGCCAACATGGCCCGCGCCTGCGCTGCGGCCGACTGAGCCAGCCACGCATGTGCAGGGGCATCCAGCCCCGCTTGTGCGGTACGGGCCGTCAAGCCTGCACTGCTCTCGCGGGAGCGGGCTTCTGCCTCATCCAGCATTCGTTGGGCCTCGCAGGCACGCAGGTTGGTGTAGACGTTGGCCACCGAAACCGCCACCGCCATGCGGGCTTCGTGCCAGGCCACTTGCGCCACATCCTGCCGGGCGGTCGCGGCATCGCGTGCAGCCCGCTGGCCACCGGCCATGTCCAGCAACCAACTGACGTTCAACCCAACGCCAGCGCTGGTCAGCAGGGGCGTGGTCAGGTCGGGACGGCCACGCAGGATGGAGGCCGAGGCATCGACCTGGGGACGCAGCGCAGCACCGGCTGCCACCTGGACCGCACGGGCCTGCATCAACCGGGTTTGCGCACTGGCCACATCCGGGCTGGCTTGGCGCGCCAACGCCTGCAGGCGCAACAAAATGGGATCGTCGAAGCGGTGCCACCAAGTGGTCAGAGCGGTCGCCTCGGCCCCTCGGCTCACGGTGGGCAAGGGTGCCAGCCAGGTATCGACGCCCTCCGGAACAGAAACCTGAGCCCAGGCCCAGGACGTTGCCATGAGCCACGCCACAGCGCCCATGGCAGGGCGCAAACAGAACAAAGCAAGGCGGTGACCCATGAGACGCTTCCACAGAAGGACGGCTGGATGGGGGCACCGCCCGCCAAGCCTGTTGATGACATTGAATTTCATTCTAAAACAGGCATTTGTGCAGCCGGCAGCCGCCCTTATTCCCGAAAAACCGAACAGTTTGTTCGCCAGTCCACGGTAGCCAAGGGCACAGGTTGCCGACTAAATTTGGCCATCCGCTGCAGCCAGAACCTGGGCCGCGGCTCCCGAAATCAACCGGCCCGACCATCATGGATTTTCTGTTTGACCCCAACCTCTGGATGGCATTTGCCATGCTTACCGCACTGGAAATTGTGCTGGGCATCGACAACATCATCTTCATTTCCATTCTGGTGGGCCGTCTGCCCGTCTATCAGCGCGACATGGCCCGCCGCCTGGGCCTGGGTTTTGCCATGGTGTCGCGCCTCGCACTGCTGGCCTCACTGAGCTGGATCATGGGCCTCAAGGACGATTTGTTCCAGGCATTCGGCCAGGGCATCAGCGGGCGTGACCTCGTGCTGCTGCTGGGCGGCATTTTTCTGCTCTGGAAAGCGTCCCACGAAATTTTTGTGGAAGTGGAAGCCCGCGAGGAAGATGGCCCACCCGACGCCATCGCCAGCGAAGGCGCAGCCGGCGCCAGCATGGGCAAGAAGCTGTTCTGGGGCACCATTGCTCAGATTGGTGTGATCGACATCGTGTTCTCGCTCGACTCCGTCATCACCGCTGTGGGCATGGTGGACCAATTGGGCGTGATGGTCGCGGCCGTCATCGCCTCGGTAGGCGTGATGCTGTTTGCCGCCAAACCCATTGGCGACTTTGTGGACAGCCACCCTTCCGTCAAGATTCTGGCTTTGGCCTTCCTGGTGATGGTGGGCATGGCGCTGACGGCCGAAGCCTTTGAGGTGCATGTTCCAAAAGGCTACATCTACGCGGCCATGTGCTTCTCGCTGACGGTGGAGTTTCTGAACATCCGGGCCAGGGCCAAGCGAATGGCCAAAGCACATGAAACCGCCGTCTCTCCCCAGCCTGTGGCACGCCCCACCCATCAAGGCTCGACGCACACCACCCTGCGTTCTGCAGCCTGACTCGTTGATCCAGGTCACAGCTTAAAAGCTGTCACCTGGCAACCACCGCATCGGCTCGCTCCACAATGGCGGCAAGGAGCAAGTCTGACATGCGGTTCATCCCAGCATCTTCCCGTGCCCGCTGGCTGGTGGGCACATTGGCTGTTTTGGTGGTCATGGCAACGGTCGCCACTCTTCGGCCCAAAGCAAAAACAGTGGCCACCGTCACCGTGCAACGGGCCGACCTGACCCAGTCGGTGGTGGCCACGGGCCGGGTCAACTTGCCCAACCGGGTCGAACTGGGCAGTGAAACCACCGCCACCATTGCCCACGTGGCGGTGAAAGAAGGCGACCAGTTTCGCCAGGGCGATGTGCTGATTCAACTGGTCAACACCGAGGCCCGCGCCACCCTCACCCAAACCCAGGCAGCCCTGGCAGAGGCCAAGGCCCGCCAAGAGCAGCAGCACACCGTCGCGGCCCCGGTGGCCCTGGCCACGTTGGTGCAAGCCCAGGCCAACCTGAAGGTGGCGGAAGCCGAACACCGCCGCACCACCTCGCTGGTGGCCCAAGGGTTTTACAGCCAGCAAAAGCTGGATGACGCACAACGCACCCTGGACACCGCCCGCAGCGCCCTGGACGCCGCCCGCACCCAGCAACTGGCCCAACTGCCAGAAGGCGTGGAAACCGAACTCTCCCGCAACCGGTTGCAGCAGGCACAAGCAGCCGCCGAAGCCGCCTCAGCCCGGTTGCAACGCCTGCAACTGCGCGCCCCGTTCGACGGCGTGGTACTGACCCGGCAAGCCGAACCGGGCGGCTTGGCCCAAGCAGGCAAAACCCTGCTCAGCCTGGGCAACCGCCAGCACTGGCGCATCGACATCGGGGTGGATGAACGCCACCTGGCCATTCTCCAACCCGGCATGGCCGCCCGCGCCGTGGCCGATGCCTACCCCGACCAAGCCTTTGTGGCCCGGCTGGACTGGATCAGCCCCGCCGTGGACGCCACACGCGGCACGGTGGACGTGCGCCTGACGGTGGACCAGCCCCCCGCCTTTTTACGCCCGGACATGACCGTTTCGGCCGAACTGACCGTTGGCAAGCAGGCCCAGACCCTGGTGCTGGACGCCAGCACCGTGCGCGATGCCGACAGCGCCACCCCCTGGGTGCTGGTGGTTCGGGACGGCGTGGCCCACAAGGCCCCCGTCACACTGGGCCTGCGGGGTGTGGGCCAGGTGGAGACGAAATCGGGCGTGAACGAGGGCGACCTGCTGATTCCCGCCACCGAAAAGGCCGCACCAGGTGACCGCGTTCGCCCTGGCAACACGGCACCCGCCCCCATGTCGCTGGGCATGGGGCGTTGAGCATGGTGCCAGCAGCCAAAACCAAACGTCCCGGCCTGGGCTGGGCCACCCGTCACCTGCCCTTCGAGCTACTGGTCGCCCTGCGCTTTCTGAAGGAAGGGCGGATGCAGAGCGTGCTCATCCTCGCCGGGGTCACTGGTGGGGTGGCCGTCATCATTTTCCTGACGCAGCTCATCAACCAGCTGCAGGGCTCCATCATCGACCGGGTGCTGGGCTCGCAAGCGCATGTGGTCATCCGCCCAGCCGAAGAACTCACTCGCATCCCTCCCAGCTCAAACGGGCCAGATCAATCGAACAATTCAATAGCTGAAAATAGCCACCAATCAAGCGATAAAAGCCAAAAATACTCAGAATCCACGACCCAGGTGATTCAACCCCGCGCCCAGCGCCTGCGCCCGGTAGACCAGTGGGAACCCGTGGCCGCGCTGGCCACAGCCACACCGGGCGTGCTGGCGGTGTCCCCCCTGGTGACAGGGCCGGTGTTTGCCCTGCGTGGCGGGGCCAGCAAAAGCGCGGTGCTCATGGGCGTGGTGCCCGAACAATATGGCCGCATCGTCAAGATGGACGGCTACATGACCCGAGGCCGCTTTGCGGTGCAAGGCACCGAAACCCTCATTGGCATTGAACTGGCCAAAGACCTGGGCGTGAACGTGGGCGACAAGCTGCGCGTGGCCACCGCAAACGGCAGAACCGAAACCCTGCACATCAACGGCCTGTTCGACACCGGCAACCGCGACCTCAACCGCCGCTGGCTGTTCGTACCACTGCGGCTGGCCCAAACCCTGCTGGACATGCCGGGCGGCGTGTCGCAAATCGACCTGACGGTGACCGAGCTGTTCGACGCCGAAACCGTGGCCCAGACGCTGGCCACCCGCACCGGCCTGACCGTGGAAAGCTGGATGCAGACCAACGCCGGGCTGCTGACCGCCCTGTCCAACCAGACGGTGTCGAACAACCTCATCCGCAGCTTTGTGGTGCTGATTGTGGCGCTGGGCATTTCCAGCGTGCTGGTGGTGAGCGTGGTGCAAAAGCAGCGCGAAATTGGCATTCTGCGGGCCATGGGCGCAGGCCGAGGCCGGATGATGGCGGTGTTTCTGCTGCAAGGCGGCGTGGTGGGGTTGCTGGGCTCCGTACTGGGCAGCGGGCTGGCCTGGACGCTGCTGCAGGTGTTTTCGCACATTTACAAAAGCCCCGATGGCACCGACCTGTTCAAAGCCGAGCTGGACCCCAGCCTGGTGCTGCTGGCCAGCCTAGTGGCCATGGGCGTGGGCCTGGCCGCAGCCGCTCTGCCCGCCCGCAGAGCCGCCCACATGGACCCGGTTCAGGCCATTCGAAGCTGAAATATTCAATAGCAACAAAGCCCGCCAAATAAGCGGAAGAGGCCATTTTGAGCACCATTTATCAGTTGCAAGGCATCCGCAAGAGCTACAACCTGGGCACGCCGGTAGAGGTGGAAGTGCTGCACGGCATCGACCTGGCGCTGGAGCAGGCCGAATTCGTCTCTCTCACTGGCCCGTCGGGTTCGGGCAAAAGCACGCTGCTCAACATCATGGGTCTGCTGGAGCAACCCACGGCGGGCACCCTCACCATTGCCGGGGAAAACGCCACCGCGCTGGACGATGCGGCCCTCACCCGCCTGCGGGGTCGCACCATCGGCTTCGTGTTCCAGTTCCACCACCTGCTGCCCGCGTTCACCGCCCTGGAAAACGTGATGCTGCCCAGCATCGTCGAGGCCGGTCAGGCCACTGCGGAGGCCGAAGCCTTCGGGCTGGAACTGCTGGAGCGGGTGGGCCTCAAAGGGGCGGAGTACAAGCTGCCCTCCGAACTTTCGGGAGGCATGCAACAGCGGGTGGCCATTGCACGGGCGCTGTCGCTGCGCCCCCGGCTCATCCTGGCCGACGAGCCCACCGGCAACCTCGACACCGGCACGGCTGACGGCATTTTTGCCCTGCTACGCGACTTCAACCGCGATCACGGCAGCGCCTGCCTCATCGTCACCCACGACCCGCGCCTGGCCGCCCGCTGCGACCGCCAGGTGGTGCTGGTGGATGGCCGCCTGCAAACCTGAGCCGCCTCACACCACCCCCACCGTTTGGGGGATGGTTGCGCTACCAACGTCAACGCAGAATCCGGCCCCAGGGTTGAACCATTTTTCAAAAGGGCGGATTCAAAGTGACATTGCAGTGGTCAGAGAGTTTCACCATGGGACACGAGGTGATGGACCGCGACCACCTCCAGATGCTGGCGCTCATCAATCAGTTTGCCTCGCATGCCAACCTGGGTCAGGTGGCTCTGGCTTTGTCTGCACTGGAACAGCTGTGCACCTTTTCCGTCGAGCATGAAACCCGCGAAGAAGCGTTACTGGCCCGCACCGCGTGTCCCATGCTGCAGCACATCGCCGAACAGCATGAGCAAGCCCATGTGCAACTGGTATTCAGGGCCAACAAATTGCGATATCGGCCCAGCCAGTTTCTGTTGGACAACATTGCCGCCTATTTGCAACGCTGGTTTATGGAGCATGTGGTGCAAGGGGACCTGCCCCTGCGCTCCTGGTTTGTGAGCCAGGCACGTCCCACGCCACAAACTCCCACGCTGCGGCGCGTGGTCTGATCAGCATCCCTGGCGGGGCCAACCAGCCTGCCGACGGAAAAAGCCCGTTGTGTAAAAGCCCGTAACCCAGTAGTTCAGTGGGTTATGCCAATGAAAAGCTCCACACGCCCGGTAAAACCCTAAGCGTTCTTGCTGTTTTTTTCATTTTGGAGCGGCCATGCGCAACAACCAGCCGGTGACCCAAACCGAGTTGAAGGTACCTGACGACCAGACGCTGATTTCGGTCACCGATCTCAAAGGCCGGATCACCTACGCCAACAAGGCCTTCATTTCCATGAGCGGCTTCCTAGAGGAAGAACTCCTGGGCCAGGCCCACAACCTGGTGCGCCACCCAGATATGCCGGAAGAAGCCTTTCGCGACCTGTGGGACACCATCGAAGCGGGCCTCCCCTGGACGGGTTTGGTGAAAAACCGCCGCAAAAACGGCGACTTTTACTGGGTACGTGCCAACGCCACCCCCATGCGGGCGGGCGAGCGCATTGTGGGTTACCTGTCGGTGCGGACCAAGCCCTCTGATGCTGAAATTCAGAGTGCAGAAAAGCTGTACGCCACCATGCGGCAGGAAGCGGCTTCAGGCCGCGTGGTGCACAAGGTGCATCGCAGCCGTGTGATCACAGCCGGCGCCATCCCATCTTTCATCCGCCTGCTCACACCGGGCATGCGAGGCCAGTTGTTCTGGCTGGCGTTCTGGCCCGCCGCCATTCCCTTGTTGCTGCAAGCACTGGATCTGCCCCTCTGGGCCTGCTTGCTGGGTGGATTCATCACGTTCGTTTCTGCAGGGGTCTGGATCTGGCGCATGGTGGGGTACCCGCTGCACCAAGTCATCCAGCAAGCCAACGTGCTGGCTGCGGGCGACTTGAGCCGCAATTTGGAAACCACATTCACCGGACCCATTGGCCAGTTGCAGCAGGCATTGAACCAAATGAGCCTGAACGTGCGCACCGTGGTCAGGGACATTCAACACGAAGTGGGCAACCTGCGTGGCGGCACGCAGGAAATTGCCATGGGTAATTCGGACATGTCCAACCGGGTGGAATCCCAGGCCAGCAGCCTGGAAGAAACCGCGGCATCCATGGAAGAAATCAACGGCACGGTCAAACAGACCACCGAAGCCGCAGGACAGGGTGCCACACTGGCCAATGACACGCTGGCGGTGGCTCAGCGCAGCCATGAATCGGTACAGCAAGTGACCGATGCCATGAACAGCATTGCCGAATCGTCCCGCCGGATTGGCGACATCATCCAGACCATTGAAGGCGTGGCCTTCCAGACCAACATCTTGGCCTTGAACGCGGCAGTGGAAGCGGCCCGCGCAGGGGAAGCTGGCCGGGGTTTTGCGGTGGTGGCCTCCGAAGTGCGGGCACTGGCCCAACGTACCACCGGAGCGGCCAAGGAAATCCGCACCCTCATCGAAGAATCGCGTCAACGGGTGGAGGACGGCTACAAGCGCGCCACCGACGCCCGCGAGCGGGTGGATGAGTCCATGGAGTCGGTCAACCGCATGACTTCCATGCTCGACAGCATCAAACTGGCCACCCAAGAGCAGCTGGTGGGCACCTCCCAAATTGCCGAGGCGTTGCAGCACATGGATGGCATCACCCAGCAAAACGCGGCCATGGTCGAGGAATTGGCAGCGGCCTCCAAGGCCTTGAACGATCAAGTCGATTCGGTGCACAACACCATTCGGGTGTTCCGCCTGTTCCCCAACGACAAAACACTGGCCGAGGACGACGCCGTCGAGCTGCGCAAGGAAAGCAAAGCGAATGGTCAGCTGCGCGACGACGACATCGATTTCGACAAGATCATCGCCGCCCACCAGCAATGGCGCGTCACCTTGCGCAACAACGCACTCAAGAAGAAAAAAATGGACGCCGACACCCTGCGTCGCGACGATTGCTGCGCTTTGGGTAAGTGGATCTACGGCGGTGGTGGCAAGCGCTGGGGCACGGTACCGGTGTTCAAAGACTTGGTGCAGCACCACAAAACCTTCCACCAGGAAGCTGGCAAGGTGGCCGATGCCATCAACCAGGGCCAGGAAAAGCGCGCCCAGGACATGATGGAAAATGGCACGCCCTTCGTGCAGGCGGGGCACAACGTGACGCAAACCATCCGCAGCTTGCGGGCCATCACTGAAAATGGTGGCGCTGCGGCATCCGCCCCCACCACACCGTCACCCACCCACTCACCGGCTCCGGGGAACCGTTCCACGCCACAGTTGAGTGCGCCGCGCAGTAGCAACGCATCGCCAATCCGGCCTGCGGCCAGCAAACCGGCCTCCACGCCAAGTCCCAAACCTGCCGCAGGCCCTGCCATGGCCTCTACCAGGGTGCAGCCACCAGCGGCACCCTCGGCGGCATCGGACGAATGGGAAACGTTCTGAACAGACCCAAGGGTCCAGTTCAACGCCGGGGGGTGGCCACTTCCAGGGTGGCATCACACCCCACACCGGCGGCAATCCAGCGCCGGGCCAATCGACGCAGCAACGGGGCGGCCCACTGCAACCCAAATGGCAGCACCGTTTGCGGTTGGGTGAGTGCGCCACACCGGTAGATGGCGGCCCCATCATCCCACCGCAAGACCGAGCAAGCCCCCAGGCGTTTGCGCGACAGCACCACACCCAACGGGCAGGGTTCGGCCAAGCAGCACAACCCACAGCCATTGCACGGCGCGCCCTCTGCCGGTTTGGCCGGAGCATCAGGCTGCAAATAAATGATCTGATGGGCTTGCATGTCTCAACCCTTCTGCAACCACGCCAAAGCGCCGTGACCCGCCCGCCGCCCGCTGGCCAGGCACGCGGTCAGCAAATAGCCCCCGGTGGGGGCTTCCCAGTCCAGCATTTCACCGGCGCAAAACAAGCCTGGCAGGGTGTTGCACATGAGATGGGCATTCAGCCCTTCAAACTGCACGCCACCGGCGCTGCTGATGGCTTCATCCATCGGCCGGGGGGCCACCAACTGCAGCGGCAGGTTTTTGATGGCGGCGGTCAAGCGAACCACATCGGCCATACCGATTTTGCCCAGCACCTCGTACAACAGAGCGGTTTTGATGCCATCCAGTCCCAGCCGGCTTTTGAGGTGCGTGGCCAACGACCGGGCACCACGCGGGTGCGCCACCTCGCGGGCCACCCGCTCTGACGGCCAATCGGGCAGCAAATCCAGCCACAGCGTGGCCTGACCATGCCGAGCGATGTGGTCGCGCAACGCCGCCGATGCCGCGTACACCAAGCTGCCTTCCACCCCGGTGGCGGTGGCCACAAACTCGCCTTTGCGGTGAAAAACCTCACCGGCATCTGGCGCAAAGCGGATGGCCACATTCTTGAACGGCTGCCCGGCATGGCGACTGGTGAAGTGCGCACTCCATCCGGTTGCGGGCTGCTGGCCAACATCAAACCCGCAATTGGCAGGCATCAAGGCGGTCACGCCCACGTCGCGCGCAGCCAGCAGAGGTACCCATGCGCCATCCGACCCCAGCCGCGCCCAACTCCCGCCCCCCAATGCCAACACGGTGGCCCGGGCCTGCACCAGAACGCCACCCTGCGGAGCCTGAAACCGCAGTGCCCCGCCATCGGGCGTCCAGCCCAGCCAACGGTGCCGCATGTGGAACTGCACCCCCTCGCCACCGTTTTTTCCCGCCGCTTTCCCCACTGGGGTGCCGCAACCGGTGCAACCAGGCCCGCAGCAGCGGGGCGGCTTTCATGTCCGTCGGGAACACCCGGCCCGAACTGCCCACAAACGTGTCGATGCCCAGCCCTTGCGCCCATTCACGCACATCGGTTGCGCCAAAGTCTTCCAGCAGAGGCTCGATGTGTCTGCGCTGCGCGCCATAGCGGCTGGCAAAGGGTTCGAACGGCTCTGAATGGGTGAGGTTCATGCCCCCCTTGCCCGCCAGCAAAAACTTGCGCCCCACCGAAGGCATGGCATCGAACACATGCACGGCCACGCCAGCTTGCGACAGCACCTCGGCCGCCATCAGACCGGCCGGGCCGCCGCCAATGATGGCCACGTCCAGCGGCTGGCCATTCAACAACACATCTGCCATGGTTCAAGCCCTCGCCAAAACAGGCGCCAGCGCCACGCCGGTGTGCGTGCCCAGTCGCACCACTTCTTCCGGCTGCGCAGCGGCCACGATGCGACCGCCCTCGCCGCCGCCTTCGGGCCCGAGGTCGATGATCCAGTCGGCCTCGGCCATCACGTCCAGGTCGTGCTCAATGACCACCACGCTGTGCCCGCCATCCACCAGCCGGTGCAGCACGCGGATGAGTTTGTCCACATCAGCCATGTGCAGGCCCACGGTGGGTTCGTCCAGCACGTACAGGGTGTGTGGGGACTTCTGGCCGCGTTTGCCAATGTCATCGCGCACCTTGCTCAGCTCGGTCACCAGCTTGATGCGCTGGGCCTCGCCACCGCTGAGCGTGGGGCTGGGCTGGCCCAGCGTCAGGTAGCCCAGGCCCACGTCTTTCAGCAGTTGCAGCGGGTGCGCAATGCTGGGCATGGTGGCAAAGAAATCCACCGCCTCGTCCACCGCCATGGCCAGCACGTCGCCAATGCTCTTGCCCTTCCAGGTCACGGCCAGGGTTTCGGGGTTGAAGCGGGCACCGTGGCAGGTTTCGCACAGCACCTTCACGTCGGGCAGGAAGCTCATTTCGATGGTGCGCAGGCCCTGGCCTTCGCAGGTGGGGCAACGCCCATCACCGGTGTTGAAGCTGAAGCGCCCCGGCGCGTAACCACGGGCCTTGGCCTCCAGCGTCTCGGCAAACAGCTTGCGGATGGTGTCCCAGAAGCCGATGTAGGTGGCCGGGCAACTGCGCGGCGTTTTGCCGATGGGGGTCTGGTCCACCTCCAGCACCCGGTCCACGCCCTCAAAACCACTGACCGCCCGGCAGCCCACCCAGGTGGGGTAGTGGCCTGCATCCATGCTGTCGCGACCGGCTTTGGTGTTGCGCTGCGCCACCGCAGCAGCCACATTGGTCAGCAGCACGTCGCGCGCCAGGGTGGATTTGCCAGAGCCGCTCACCCCCGTCACCACCACCAGGCGTTGCAGTGGCACGTCCACATCCAGGGTTTGCAGGTTGTGCAGACGGGCACCAAAAATGTGAATGAAATTCGCCTCTACCGCTCGTCTTTCCTGCAAAGGGTGCTTCATGGTATGTAGCAAATAGCGCCCGGTCTGCGAGTCCGGGCTGGCGGCGATATCGGCCACCGTGCCCTGCGCCACCACTTGCCCGCCGCGCTTGCCCGCGCTGGGACCGATGTCGATGACGTGGTCGGCGCGGCGGATGGTGTCTTCGTCGTGTTCCACCACCACCAGGGTGTTGCCGTTGGCCCGCAGTTGATCCAACGCTTGCAGCAGTACGCGATTGTCTCGCGGGTGCAGGCCGATGGTGGGCTCGTCCAGCACGTAGCACACGCCCTGCAAATTGCTGCCCAGTTGCGCCGCCAGGCGGATGCGCTGCGCCTCGCCGCCGCTGAGGGTGGGAGCCCCCCGGTCCAGCGTGAGGTAGCCCAGGCCCACTTGCTCCAGGAACCGCAGGCGGCCCAGGATTTCGGGCCAGAGGTCGCGGGCGATGCCTTGTTCGCGGGTGCTCAACGATGGGGTGATGGGGATTTGCTCGGCTGCCGGGATTGGTGTGTGTGACCCTGTGGGGGTTGGCTCGGCTGCCAGAGTTGGTGCGTGCCGATCGGGCATGGGGCGTTCCTCATACGGCGAGCCAAAATCGTCGCGCCCCACACCCGACCGGCCCGTGGCGCTGCCGCCTGGCGTGCCTGCGCCGGATTCGGGATCGAGCTTCCCTTCTGCTGCAGTGCTGCGGCCTTCGGATTTTTGACTGGAACTTTGGCTTTCGTACCTCACCCCAGCGCGGTTCGCGCCGGCAGGGGGTGTGCCGGGCGACGATTTTGGCTCGCCGTATGAGGAGTCCGGCACACCCCCTGTTGGCGCTGCGAGAGCCAACCCAACACCCCCTGTCAGCGCAGCAACCAACAAACCCGCAGCACCTGCTTCCCCTGCCGACGCGGCGAGCGCCCAATCAGCAACGCCAATTGCCCCAGCATGTGCAAGTGACTCCACCCACTCCCGCACCTCCCGCACACTCAAAGCCGCCACATCGGATATCCCCCGCCCCGCAAATCGCACTGCACGGGCCTGCGGGTTCAGGCGGGTGCCATGGCACGCCGGGCAGGCTTCGTCGCTCAGATCGTCCACGTCCACCTCGGCAAACTGCTGCTCGCGGCCCTTGGTGTCGTCGCGGTTGGTTTCGTCCAGCAGCTTGCGCTGCTCGCGGCTGAGGTTGATGCCGGTGCCCACACAGTCCGGGCACCAACCGTGCTTGCTGTTGTACGAGAACAGGCGCGGGTCCAGCTCCGGATAACTGGTGTGGCAGGTCGGGCACGCCCGCAGGGTGGACAACACCTGCACCGTGCCGATGCCTGCGCCCACACCCTCTGCGGCAGCGGTGGCCGCAGCCTTGGCGTCTTTGGCCATTGCTCTGGCCCCCTTGGCTTCCACGCCTGTGGAGGCTGAAGCATCCAGGGCAGCCGCATGCACAGCAAACGCCTCGGCCAGCCCGTCCAGCGGGCTGAGCAGGTGCACCACGCCTTTGCCGTGCTGCAGGGCCATGACCAGTTGCAGGTGCAAAAAATCTTCCGTCTCAGGCCCCACCACTAGGTCGGCCACCGGCAGCTCCACCGTGTGCTCTTTGTAGCGGTCCAACTTGGGGAACGGCGTGGTGGGAACAAACGCGCCATCTACCCGCAAATGGGTGTGGCCGCGACCGCGCGCCCAATCGGCCAGCTCGGTGTAAATGCCTTTGCGTCCCACCACCAGCGGACTCAGCAGGCCAATGTGCTGGCCCCGGTGCTGCCGCATGATCTGCGCCACCATCTGCTCGGGGGTTTGCGGACGCACCTCAGCGCCATCGTGCACGCAATGCTGGGTGCCCAGCTTGACGTACAGCAGCCGCAGGTGGTGCCACACCTCGGTGGTGGTGCCCACGGTGCTCTTGCGCCCCCCGCGAGAAAGGCGCTGCTCGATGGCCACGGTGGGCGGGATGCCGTACACCGCGTCCACCTCGGGCCGCCCGGCGGGTTGCACGATGCTGCGGGCGTAGGCGTTCAGGCTTTCCAGGTAGCGGCGCTGGCCTTCGTTGAACAGGATGTCGAACGCCAGTGTGGATTTGCCCGAACCACTCACGCCCGAAATGACGTTGAACTGGCCGCGTGGGATGTCCACGCTCAGGCCTTTGAGGTTGTGTTCCTTGGCGTTGACGATGCGGATGGCGTTGTTCGTTGTGCTTGGGTTGGCTTCGCTTCGGCTGGCGGTTTGGGTGGCTTGCCGGGTGGCTACTTCTGGGCTGCCTGCCTGGGTGGCGTGCCGATCGGGCATGGGGCGCTCCTCATGCGGCGAGCCAAAATCGTCGCGCCCCACACCCGACCGTCCCGTGGCGCTGCGGCCCGGAATGCCTGCGCCGGATTCGGGTTCGGGCTTCCCTTCTCGCCCAGCGCGGTTCGCGCCGGCAGGGGGTGTGCCGGGCGACGATTTTGGCTCGCCGTATGAGGAGCCCGGCACACCCCCTGTTGGCGCAGCAGGCACCAACCCTGCCGCCCTCGGCGGCGCAACGAGAGCCAACCCCGCAGCCCCCGACTGCGCTGCGAGATAGGCAGCCACACTCCCTTCCCGCACCTCATACACCCGGTCAAACGCCTGCGCATATTCCCGCAGCGCTTTGGCCGTGTGCGTATCGGCGTTCTCCCGCACCTCTTCCGGCGTGCCCTGCGCCACGATGCGCCCGCCCTCGTCACCCCCATCCGGCCCGAGGTCGATCAACCAGTCGGAGGCACGAATCACGTCCAGGTTGTGCTCGATGACGATGAGCGAATGCCCCGCCTCCAGCAGCTTGCGCAGCGCGCGCATGAGTTTGGCAATGTCGTCGAAGTGCAGGCCGGTGGTGGGCTCGTCGAACAAAAACAGCGTGCCCTTTTTGGCCACCGCCTGGCGGCTGGCCGTGGCCTTGTTGCCCGCGTACTTCCCTGCTTTGGTGGCCTCGGCCAGAAAGCCCGCCAGCTTGAGGCGCTGGGCCTCGCCACCGCTGAGCGTGGGCACGGGTTGGCCCAGCTTCACGTACTCCAGCCCCACGTCCACGATGGGTTGCAGCACACGTTGCACCTCGCGGTCACCGTGCCCCCACGCTCCGCCACTGCGCGGGTCGCTGCCCCCCGAGGGGGCTGGTTCGCCTTGGGAGCGGCCCGGCGGCGAGCCGCCGAAAAACTGCAGTGCCTCACTCACCGTCAGCGCCAGCACCTGGGCCACGTTCAGGGTGCGGCCGCAGCGCTCCAGCGTGACCTCCAGCACCTCGGGGCGGTAACGCTGGCCGTCGCAATCGGGGCAGCGCAGGTACACGTCGCTGAGGAACTGCATTTCCACATGCTCAAAGCCCGAACCGCCGCAGGTGGGGCAACGCCCGTCGCCGCTGTTGAAGCTGAACTTGCTGCCGGTGTAGCCGCGCTGCTGCGCCAGCGGCGTGGCGGCAAACAGGGTACGGATGGCATCCCACGCGCCCACATAGCTCACTGGGTTGGACCGCGCTGTTTTGCCGATGGGCGACTGGTCCACAAACACCGCGTCGGCCAGGAAGTCGGCACCCAGCAGGCGGTCGTGCGCACCGGGGGCGTCGGTGCTCTGACCGAAGTGGCGGGCCAGCGCCGGAGCCAGGATGTCTTGGATGAGCGTGGATTTGCCCGAGCCGCTCACGCCAGTCACCGTCACCAGCCGTTGCAGCGGGAACGCCACCTCCAGGTTCTGGAGGTTGTGCTCGCGCGCGCCTTCCAGAATGAGGCGAGGCGTACTGTCGGTCACCAGCCGCTTGAAGCCAAAGCCCACCTGCTTGCGCCCGCCCAGGTAGGCGCCGGTCAGCGTGTCTACCTGGCGGATGGCTTCTGGGGTTCCATCGAACACGATCTGCCCGCCGCGCTCGCCGGGGCCGGGGCCCATGTCGATGAGGCGGTCGGCCGAGAGCATAACCGCCGGGTCGTGCTCCACCACCACCAGGGTGTTACCGGCATCGACCAGGCGGCGCATGGCGACGTTGATGCGGTCCATGTCGCGCGGGTGCAGGCCAATGCTGGGTTCGTCCAGCACAAACAGGGTGTTGACAAGGCTGGTGCCCAGCGCGGTGGTGAGATTGATGCGCTGCACCTCGCCGCCGCTGAGGGTGCGGCTTTGGCGGTCGAGCGTGAGATAGGGCAGGCCCACGTCGCACAGGTAGCGCAGGCGGGTGTTGATTTCGTCGAACAGGAGGTTCAGGGCGCGGGCTTCGCCGGTGAGACTTTGTTGGGTGGGGCTTGCTTCTGGGCTGCCGTTTGTGGTGGCGTGCAACTCTTTCGGGGTTGGCTCGGCTGCCGAGTTTGGTGCGTGCCGATCGGGCATGGGGCGCTCCTCATGCGGCGAGCCAAAATCGTCGCGCCCCATACCCGACCGTCCCGGTGCGCTGCTACCCAGCTTGCCTGCGCCGGATTCGGATTCGGACTTCCCTTCTGGCGTTGCGCGGTTCGCGCTGGCAGGGGGTGTGCCGGGCGACGATTTTGGCTCGCCGTATGAGGAGTCCGGCATACCCCCTGCCAGCGCAGCGAGACCCGACCCAGCAGCCCCAGACTCCTGCAACGAAACAAAAAACGCCCGCAACCGCGCAATCGGCAGCCGCATCAAGTCATGCAGACACAACCCCGGCAACGCCTCCAACTGCGCCCGGCTCCACGCCACGCCACTCGGCATAAACCGCAAGGAAGGCTGCAGCACCGCATCCGCCTGCTCTTTCGTGCCCATGCGCCACAACAGGCTTTCGGTCTGCAGCCGCGCGCCCGAACACGTGGGGCATTCGGTGTAACTGCGGTACTTGGACAGCAGCACCCGGATGTGCATCTTGTACGCCTTGGTTTCCAGGTATTCGAAGAACCGCGCCACGCCGTACCAGGCCTTGTTCCAGTTGCCCTTCCACTCCGGGCTGCCGCCAATCACCCACTGCTGGTGCTCGGGGCTGAGCTTGCTCCAGGGCGTGTCGCGCGGAATGCCTTCGGCCTCGGCGTAGCGCATCAGGTCGTCCTGGCATTCCTTCCAGGCCGGGGTTTGCAGCGGCTTGATGGCCCCGGCGCGCAGGGTGAGCTTGTCGTTGGGGATGACCAGCCCGTAGTCCACCCCAATGACGCGGCCAAACCCCCGGCAGGTGCCACAGGCGCCCAGGGCCGAGTTGAAGCTGAACAGCGACGGCGTGGGCAACTGGTAATGCAAGCCGCTTTCGGGGCAATGCAGGCCGCTGGAGAACGACCAGACCGCCGGTTCTGCCGCTTGGGAGGCCGTGGCCTGTGAGCGGTCATGCTCAAGCGCGCCGTCGCGGGCAGCGGCCGGCAGCACATGCACCCGCACCTGGCCCTGCCCGCGCTGCAGCGCGGCCTCCAGTGCCTCGGCTACGCGGGCGGGCTCGGCACCACTGAGGCGGAAGCGGTCAGCCACCACATCCAGAATTTTGATGATTTTTTGGCCTTCAACGCTTTTATTGATTGATTTTTTAGCTCCTGCTTTTTTCTTACCCTCTGCCACGATTTCGGACTCAGCAACCGGCACCTCCACCACCCGCTCGGCCTGCACGCGGGTGTAGCCGCTGGCGGCCAGCCAGCTTTCCACGTCGTCTACGCTGGTGTCGGCGGGCAGCGTGACCGGGAAGGTGACCACCAGGCGAGGCTCTTCGCCATGGCGGGCGGCCCAGTCGGCCACGCGCTGGTGCAGGTCGGCAGCGGTGCTTTGCGGGTTGTCTTCACGCACCGGCTGGGCGGTGGTGCGGTCGAACAGGCGGGCGCCCCGGGCGAACAGCAGCTTGAGGTGGTCGTTCAGCTCGGTCATGGTGCCCACGGTGGAGCGGGAGCTGCGCACCGGGTTGGTCTGGTCGATGGCGATGGCGGGGGGCACACCCTCCACCCGGTCCACCGCCGGTTTGTCCATGCGGTCCAGAAACTGGCGGGCATAGGCGCTGAAGGTTTCCACATAGCGGCGCTGGCCTTCGGCAAACAGGGTGTCGAACACCAGGCTGGATTTGCCCGAGCCACTGGGGCCGGTGACCACCGTCAGCTCAGAGGTGCGGATGTCCAAGTCCACCCCTTTGAGGTTGTGCTGGCGCGCGCCGCGGATGCGGATGAGGCCGACATCGGCATCTTGGGCGGCATCGGAGCGTTTGGAGCGGTGTGACATGGCGGGCATTTCAGCAATAGGGGCTAAAGATTCTAGGGACCTTGCCAACCGCTAATCAGCCCATCACCCTCAGATCGCACAGGGGGATTCAGACTATTGAGCCTGAAAGACACCAGACGCCAGGCCAGTCTGTTGGGCCCAGCACAACCAAGAAGCGAGGGCTTAACCCTTGATGATCATGACCGGCACGCCGGCGTGCGTCAGCACCTTCTGGGTCACGCTGCCCAGTATGAGGGCCTCAATGCCTTTGCGGCCATGTGACCCCATGACAATGAGGTCGCAACCTTCGGCTTTGGCGGTTTCCAGAATGCCTTCGTAAGCAGAAGTCCGTTCGATGGTGTCACCCGAAAACGCCACACCACGGGCTTCGCAAATGCTTCGTAAATCCGACAGCGAACGATTGGCCGCCACCTGCGCTTCGGCCATGTAGGCCTGCATGCCAATGGCTGATGCCTCGCCCACACCAATGAACGGAAACGGGTCCACCACATACACGCCCACCACCTCCGCCCCTTGGGACCTGGCCAGATCAGCCGCCACCTCGGCCGCTTTGTGCGCCTGAGTGGAGCCGTCGGATGGGACCAGAACTTTTTTGAACATGCTGAACTCCTGAGTAGGTGGATGGAATGTTACGCCTGCAAATTGACCGTCCCCACTTTGAACAAAGTTACCCATCAAGCTTTCATGAATCCCAGGTCTGCCGGATAGTCCGGCCTACCCGCACGTACCCCAAAGTTGTTCAGATTGGGCAAGACGCCATACAACTCGGTGTCATTCACACCAAACCACTTGGCCATGGTGGCGGCATATTGATCTACGGAGGTGCTGGGCAGCAAGCGCCCCTGGCCCACATGCCACTGGTCATCCGGCGCACTGGTATTTCCCACCGACAATGGCGGCGGTGCGCCATAAAACGCCTTGCCCTTGACTGCGCCACCCATCACAAACTGGTGCCCTCCCCAGCCATGGTCGGTTCCATCGCTGTTCACGGTCAACGTACGGCCAAAGTCCGATGCAGTAAAGGTGGTCACTTTGTCAGACACACCCAACTCCTGCAATGCTGCGTCAAATGCCGTCAAGGCTTCGCTGAGCTTGGTCAGCAACGCTGGCTGGCGTGCGGCCATGCCATCGTGCACATCAAAACCATCCAGCGACACCATGAACACCTGGCGCTTAGCCCCCAAACTGGAGCGCCCACCAATGAGCTGAGCAACCGTTTTGAGTTGTGCCCCCAAAATGTTGCCCGCAGGAAACGGAGTGGACAGCGACACACCGCCCATGGCCGATGTGACCTTGGTTTCAGCGGTCAGGCTGCGTTGCATGACCCGGTTGTATTCATTTGCCAGCACGTGGGTATGCGTCTGCTGGATCAATTGCGCAAACGCTGTGCGCATGGCGGGTTCGTACATGAACTGACCAAAGGAGTTGCCCCGCACAGCCTCGACCGCCACGGCTCCGGACAGGCCGCATTGGTATTGCAACGCGTTTTGCCCTGACAAAAACACCGCATTGCCCGCCACGGACATGCAGGTGAACATGCTGTCGGCGTTGGACGTCAGTGCCAGATCGCCCAAATTACCACCCCAGCCACGGGAGGAACCCTCTGCCCCCTGAGCCTGCCAGACGGATTGCTGGTCGTTGTGAGAGAACAATTTGGGTGGTTGTGCCAGCACGCGTGCCGTGTATTGCTGCCGCGTCAACGGCACCACCAGCGGCCCTACATTCAGCTGCACAGCCAGTCGCCCCTGGTCAAACAGCTTGGCCATGCCCGTCATTTCCGGGGCCAATGCGTACTTCACACCATTGACCAGCGCAGTGGTGGGTTTGAGTTCGGTGGCGGACAAGTTGGCTTTGGGTATCACCAGGGCACCGTTGCCGCCAGCGCTGCGCAGTTGCGTGTATTGCGCGTGACCAGCATCGTCAAACCGGACCACGGTGTTGGCATAGTCGTTGCCACCGTACAAAAACACGCAAACCAGCGCTTTGTAGTCAGTGGCCGTCATGGCCGCGGCTTCGCCCAAGGCAGCCAGGTTCAGCGCCATGGGCGTGGCGGTGCCGGCAAGAGCCAACTGGGTGCCGCGCTTCAAAAATGCACGGCGGGTGTGTTTTTGGGGATTGATGAAATGCATGGGGTACGCTCCTGTCAACGCTGTGCAATGTATTCAGCCGAGCACATCACAAACATCAAAGCCCGTGCCACATGTATCTGCTTTAAATCATCCGTCGCATTGGCTTGCATGCGATCAGCCTGCAACGCCGTCACAATGAGTTGAACCGTGGCGGCAGACAACTGGCCTGCACACAGCAGTAGATTCAAACGGTCAACCAGTGCCTGCGGAGTGGTCACCAATGCTTTTTCAGCAGAATAATCGGGCACGATGTCGTGACCATCTGATGCGTTACTGGCAAAACCCGGCTGATTCGGAGCACTGACCCAAACCCCTTTGTTGACAAACCCTTGCAGCAAATTCGCCCATCCAGCCACAGAGCTTTCATTGACAATTTGAAATTCGGGTGCCGTAGCACCCGTCGTGGCCATTGCAGTTCCTGGGGGTACATAACCTGGTCGGTAATAGCTGAATATGGAAGAAGGATTCAATGGGTACTGATTCGCATCTTGCGCCGGATTGCCATCCCACAAAAACATCTTCCATGTGCCGTAGACAGATTTCGCTTTGAACGTACGGGCCCATTGCGCCATGCGGAGCACCGGTGAACGCAATTTCCCGAATGTGGACGAGCTGAGGGTGGTTGCGTTCAATGCTTCATCATCAAGCAGGATGGCTTTCAAGACAGCCTTCAAATCCCCTCGTACTCCGCTCCCGTTGTTGTTGAATACCTGGGCCACCCTCTGCACATAAGCCGGAGTGGGATTGCTGGTGACCATGCGCTGGATGAACTGGCGGCACAGAAATGGCGCGGTGGAAGGGTGGTTGACCAAGGTATCCAATGCCATGCGCAAACTTTCAGGACCCAGCGTCCCGGCAGGAATGGCGGTACCCAAAAATTTCTTCTCCAACAGCGAGTGGTTCCGTCCATCAAACACCATGCGGCCACGCACCGACTCAATGTGATTCACCATCGGATTGGGTGATTTGGGGCTTGCAAAGCGAGGGCGCGAATAATCTTGGTTGTATCCGGTAAACACCCGGGCCAGGTTGCTCACATCGTCCGCGGTGTAGGTCTCTATGGGTTGCCCGTTTGCATTTCGTTTCAGAGAAGCATCCAGATTCAGTTCGTAAGGTCCAATCGAAAACAGCTGCATCACCTCACGGGCATAGCTTTCGTCTGGCAGATGACCCGTCGCGGAATCCTCTTTCAAATTACCCCGAGTGCTTGAGAAACATCCCATGGCAGGATTCAACGTCACGGCTTCCAGCAAATCCCGGTACGTACCCAATCCATTGCGACACAACATGTCCCAATACTCGGTCATGGCAAAACTGTCCCAATTCATCAGGTCTTTGATGCCTCTCCAGGACACCACAAACACCTCAGAGAGCGCCCAAGCCCAACGCCTGCGAACGGCATCGGGCGATTGAAACAACTGAAACCACACCATGAATTGGTACGTGCCGCTGGCAAAAAAGTACTCGTTCACGTCAATGGCCGAATACCCCTTGCTCACCATCCAGTCCCAGCCACTCTGGCTGTTGGGCAAGGCCAGCTGCTCATCCAGCCAGGCGGCATAGCCCTTGGTTTTGACTGCTGCAATTTCCGCCTCGCTGGCAGAAAACTGGGCATGCAACAAAAACCGAGCCGCGTCTGCATCTGTGCTTGGTTTTGCCGAGCTTGCACCGGAGCCCACCGCATCAGCAAAGCTCTGCAATGTCCCCACATTGACCACCTGCCCCTGAGTGAGCGGCCCCAGCACCAGCACGCTGCCATCCAGCACCGCCAGATAGTTGCCCGTCCCGGGGAAAAAGCGGAAAACCAGGCCTCCAGCTGCTGTCCGATCGCTTTCCTGACTACTGAACAGGGCAGGAAATTGCCGCTGGGCCCAGTCGAAAAACTCTGTAGCGCTTGGAATTCGGGCTGCCATTGCCAACTGGCGCTCCCCAGGCGTGCGGGGCAACAACTCAGGCTGAAATCGCACACCGCCGGCGGACAGTTTGGCTTCAGCCTCTCGGTCTGAACCTCCTCCACCACAAGCGGACAGCAACATGGCCACACATGCAGCCAATGCTGCCTCAGACCACTCATGCTTGACATCCCCGGACGCGGTGCCACCAGGAATTGATGCATTCGCCTCTGAAGCTGGACATGCTTCAGCTATTGTTTCTTCTGCCTGCATACATCTGCCTTTTCATTTCAACACCATGCCATGTCGGCGGTTGTTTCAGCCCAAGTGTTTTCCTCAACCCTGAGTCAACGCCGAAGGCCTCTCCCCCGCCTGCGCCCACCCTGGCCCGTTGAACCAGTCGTCGCCCTGCAGATACGCGCGCAGCATGGGCAAACTGTCCACCCCCCAGAACAGCTTGCCATCGACCACCATGGCGGGTACGCCAAACGCCCCGGCGGCAATGGCCTCTTGGGTGTTGTTGCGCAGCAATTCTTTGGTTCCCGCACCGTTGGGGTCGGCCAGCTCGCGGCCGCGCTGTTGCATGTGGTCGGCCAAATGGGCCTCCAGGGCTTGCAAGCGCTCGGGGGCCAGCGCATCGGCTCCGCCCTCCCACACATGGCGCAGCACCTGCTCGGTCACATAGCGGTTGACAGCACCCGGCTCGTTCTGTGCGGTGCTGGTGGCCAGCGCCAGCCGCGCCAGCGGCAGCGGGTTGAAGGGGTGCACCACCGGCATGGCCAACGGAATGCCCAACTCGCGGCCCAGCCACAGCACATGGCGGTAGGTCCACTCCCGCTTGGCGGCCACTTCGCCTGGCCCCATCAACCCATGGTGGCGCAGCATGGGCCCCAGAAACGCGGGTTTGTAGATCACTTCGTGGCTGAGCCCCATCAACGCCTCGGGCAAACGCTGGAAAGCCAGCCAGGCGAAAGGGGAAACCGGGTCGAAATAGAAGCGAATGGTTTTCATGGAACAGCCGTTCAAGGTGAAGACAACAGGGCGCTTGACGCGTTTGACAGCAGGGTTCGGCGGTGTTCCAGCACCGCCCAGGTGGCCAGTTTGCCTTCGTCTGCCGATTTGGACCAGCCCGCAATTTCGGGCACGGTGCGCAGGCAACCTGCACACAGCGGGTCGGAATGCGCCGGGGAGGACTCCATGCGGCAGACCCCCACACAGGGAGAGGGCACAGAAGGTGCGGGACGGTCCGGGGCCCAGGTGCGCTGGCTGTCGCGCAGGCGGGCCTGCTGCAGGCTGATGAACGGGTGGGTCATGGCTGCGCGGCCTCCGTCGCTGCGACCATGTCGGTCACCTCAACCACATCGGCAACCGGCGCACCGGTCCAGTCAGCCAGGTCCTGAGGCGTGAGCTGGAACACGCCGTGCGGGTGCCCGGCAGCGGCCCAGATGGTGTCAAACCGGAACAGATCGCGGTCGATCAGCGTGACTGGCGGTGTGGCATGCGCCAGGGGCGACACGCCGCCAATGGAAAACCCGGTGGTGGCCTTCACAAAATCGGCATTGGCGCGGCCCAGCTTTTGCTCGGCGTTGCACACCAGCGCCTGCACCCGGGCTTCGTCCACCCGCCGGTCGCCGGAGGTGACCACTAGCACCGCCACCCCGTCGGGCTTGCGCCGAAAGATGATGCTTTTGGCAATTTGCCCCAGCGCTACACCCAGCGCGTCGGCCGCCTGCTGGGCGGTGCGGGCTGCATCCGACAGCATGACCGGCGTTTGCGGGTGGCCCAGGCGTTGCAGCTCGGCGGCCACGCGTTGCACCCCTTCGGGCAGAGACAGAAGTTCAGAACCACACATTTCCAGCAACCGCGCAATTGATAAATACGAGAAAATAAGCAAAATGACATGGACAACTCGGTCAACGCATCGCCACCGAGTCAGACTCAAATGTATCCATGCTCTGGATGACACAAGCGCACAAAACTGACCAACTTTTCTCGCTCAATGAAAATCCCGGCTCTGGGTTTGCAACTGCCCCAGCAGCGGCGTGAGGTCGCGCAGGCGCTTGGCCACCAGGTGGCGCACCTGGCCACCGGTTGCGTCATCGCGCTGCCACACGCCATACACCGCCAGCAGGCGGGAACGGGTGAGTTCGTGGCGCTGGCGCTCCTTCAGCCGCGGCCACACGATGACGTTGACGGTGCCGGTTTCGTCCTCCAGCGTCACAAACACCACGCCACTGGCCGTACCGGGCTGCTGCCGCACGGTGACGATGCCACACGCCCGCGCCAGCCGCCCGGTAGGGTAGGTGGCCAGCTCGGCCGCCGTGCACAGGCGCTCGGCTGCCAGTTGCGGGCGCAAAAAACTGACAGGATGGGCACGCAGGCTGAGGCCGGTGGCATGGTGGTCAGCCATCACGTCTTGCGCCAAAGTGGGTTCGGGCAACAGAGTGGAGGGCAGGGCATCGTCACCCGCGCCCACGGGTTTGAACAGCCCCGCCAACGGACGGGCACCCGCCGCCGCCCACACCTGGGTGCGTCGGTGCCCGGCCAGCGGGCGCAAGGCGTCAGCAGCGGCGAGAGCATCCAGCTCGTGCCGGGTGAGTTGCACTTCCTGCGCCAGTTCAGCCACATGCGCCCACTCCCGCCCCTGGCGGCTCAGCGCCAAACGCGCCGCCACGATGCGCCGCCCAGCGTCTTCCCTCAAGCCAGACACCATGCACAGCCCCAACCGTACGGGGCGCAGTGACGAACCGCTCTGCACAGACTGCCCGCTGCGCTCGCCCGGGCCCAACGCGCAATCCCAAGCGCTGTGCAGCACATCTACCGGCAGCACCTCCACGCCGTGGCGCTGCGCGTCCTGCACCAGTTGCGACGGACTGTAGAACCCCATGGGCTGGCTGTTGAGCAGGGCGCACAGCAACACATCGGGGTGGTGGCATTTGATCCACGCGCTGGCGTAGGCCAGCAGGGCAAAACTGGCGGCATGGCTTTCGGGGAAGCCGTACTCGCCAAAACCCTCTATCTGGGCAAACAGCGCCTCGGCAAAGTCGCGCGGGTAGTCGTGGGCCACCATGCCCTCCACCACCCGGTGGCGGAACTGGTCCACCCCGCCCTTGCGCTTCCAGGCGGCCATGGCGCGGCGCAACTGGTCGGCCTCGCCCGCGCTGAAGCCGGCGCACAGCATTACCAGTTGCATCACCTGCTCCTGAAAAATCGGCACACCCAGGGTGCGGCCCAAGGCCTGCTCCAGCTCGGGCTTCAGGTAGGTGACCGGTTCCAGCTTGTGGCGGCGGCGCAAATAGGGGTGCACCATGCCGCCCTGTATGGGGCCGGGCCGGACGATGGCCACCTGCACCACCAGGTCGTAAAACACTTCGGGGCGCAGCCGGGGCAGCATGCTCATTTGCGCCCGGCTTTCGATCTGGAACACGCCAATGGTGTCGGCGTTGGATGCCATTTGGTAGGTGGCCACGCACGCCTGGGGAATGTCGGCGAGGTCGTGCACCGGCTGCCCTTTGCGCGGGCCAGCCTGAACCTGCACGCCTTTAGCCCCCAGCAACACCAACGCCCGCCGGAGGGCGCTGAGCATGCCCAGCGCCAGCACATCCACCTTCATGAGGCCGGCTGCTTCCAGGTCGTCCTTGTCCCACTGGATGATGCTGCGTCCGTCCATGGCGGCGGGTTCGATGGGCACCAGGCGGTTGAGCGGCCCGTCGGTCAGCACAAAGCCGCCCACATGCTGGCTGAGGTGGCGCGGGGTGCCCAGCAGCTGCTCGGCCAGCTCCAGCCACACACCTTGGGTGCGCGCGGTGGGCAGGCGCATGTCGGCATGCTGCGCCTGCACGCGGGCGATGGTATCGGGCAGGCGGTGGGCGTACAGGGTGCGGCCATACATGCCGGGGTGCTCTTTGCAAAAGGCGGCGATCAGCCGATCGTCCAGCCCCAACGCTTTGCCCACATCGCGCAGGGCGCTGCGCGGGCGGTAGCGAATGACAGTAGCGGCCAGCGCCGCACGGTCGCGGCCGTATTTGGCATACAAATACTGAATGACCTCCTCGCGGCGCTGGTGCTCGAAGTCCACATCGATGTCCGGCGGCTCGGCCCGCTCGCGGCTGATGAAGCGCTCGAACAACAGGTTGGACTGGGTCGGGTCCACCTCCGTCACGCCCAGGCAGAAGCACACCGCCGAATTGGCCGCAGACCCACGCCCCTGGCACAGAATGCCCCGGCTGCGGGCAAACCGCACCAGGTCGTGCACGGTGAGGAAATACATCTCGTACTGCAAATCGGCAATCAGGGCGAGTTCGTGCGCGATCTGGCGGTGGATGCTGGGGGGAATGCGGGTGCCATACCGCCACGCCGCGCCCGCCCGCACCGCCGCGCCAGGGTTTGGGTGGGGGTTTCACCTTCGCCCACCGCTTCGCGGGGGTAGCGGTAGCGCAGCTCGTTGAGGCTGAAGTGGCAGCGGCTGGCCAGCTCTGCCGTGGCGGCCAGCACATGGGGCGGGTAGGCGGCCAACAGGTGTGGGCGGCTGCGCAGGTGCGCCTGGGCATGGGGTTGCAATGCCGCGCCACACTGCGCCAGCGGCTGCCCCAGGCGGATGCTGGTCAGCACATCGCGCAAGGGCTTGCGGCTGCGGCTGTGCATGACCACATCGCCCACAGCCACCAGGGGCAGGCCGCTGGTGGCGGCCCACTGGTGCAGGTGCATCAGCCAGCCGTCGTCGTCCAACTGGCTGTGCAAGGCCACGCCCAGCCACAACCCACCATTTTCACAATCAAAAATGGCTTTACCGCTTGATATACGTTGACCAATTGCTCTTTTTTCTGAATCCCGCCATTGCCACCATCCAGCGCGTGGAGGCAACAAAACCAGCTCGCACCCGCTGAAGGTTCCGCTCCCGGGCACGGGCCAACTGGCCCGGTACTGGCCCTTGGGAGCCGCGGCCCTGAAGCGGGTGATGGCCCTGCACAACTGCCCCCAGCCCACCAGGTGGCGGGGCAGCACCACCAGCCGCCAGCCGGGCAATGCGCCTTCCTGCGCAGCCCCCTCCCCCGCTATACCGGCTTGGCCTTGGGCGGATGGCACACCCGGCATAGCGGGCCCAACCGGCGCGGGCAGCGTGAACACCGCCCCCGGAATGAGCTGCAACGGCGGCGCACCGTCTTTGGCTAGGCTGTTCAGGTGGGCATGGGCCGCCACCACACCGGCCACGCTGCAGTCATCGGTGATGGCCAGGGCCTGGTAGCCCAGCGCCAGCGCACGGTCCACCAATTCCTCTGGAGCCGACGCACCGTGATGAAAGCTGAAGTGGGTGCGGGCCAGCAGCTCGGCATAAGCAGGAGTAGCTGTGGCGGTCATGCCCACCATCCCAGCAACCACCAGCTGGGGGCGGCGGTGGCCGTCGTGATGGCCGAACGCTCGCAACACACCCACACCAAACCGGCACCGGGGCTGTGGGCCAGGTGGTGGTCGCGCACCTGGGTAGAGGCCTCTGCATCGGCCCAGGGGAACCACTCCACCCGGTGCGGGCCGCTGAGCAACCGCAGTGGGCCTTGAAACTGCGGTCGGCCGCCCCGCAAGGCCAGCGAACGGGGTGGCAGTGCCAGCCAAGTGGGCATGGTGCTGGCCCAGGGGGCAACGTGTACGCCGCGCTCCCGCCTGGCAAAGCCCCCTGTTGCACAGGCACCTGTGAAGCCTCGGCCAATGGACTGTTCTGGCTGCGCCACTGCAGCACCGCGCCATCGCCCAGGCGGGCACGAAGTTGGTCCAACAAGCCCGCCCAGGTGTGCTGCAGCCGCGCCTGCGGGCCCTTGACATCGGACGTTCGGGCGAGGTGAAACAAGTCGTCGCCCAGCGCCTCCCGCCAGGGTTGGGTTTGCAACACTTGCAGTCCCAGGTGCACCACGGGTGCGGCCAAATGGCTCTGCTGCATGCGCTCCAGGCTGAGGCGCTGCAGCATGTCGGGTGCTTGCATGGGTTGCGAAAGGTGGATGAGCCACTCATGGGCCTGGGGACCATCGCGCCGGGTGTCGTGGTGCAACTGCCAGCGCAACACCCACACCCCCAATTGACGCGGCACCAGCCAGCCGTGCAGCAGGGCCAGCAGGTGGGCCATGGGTTGCGCCAAGGCTGCGGTGTGTTCAGCGGAATGGGCCAGCTCCAGCGTGTGCTCAAACCCATCAGCAGGTTGCAGCCACGCCAACGGGCAAGGGCTACGGCCCATGGCCTGGTCGAGTGTGTGCAACACGGAAGTCCCCCAACGACGCACCACACCAGCGCGGGGCAAACGGTCCAACTGCCCCCAGGTGGTGATGCCCAGGCGGACCCACACAGGGCATTGCGCAGCCAGATCGGGCAAAGCATCCAGGGGCAAACGACTCAGACTGGCGAGGGACTGCCAGGCAGCCGGACTTGCGGGCACGGCATCGCCCCCCCCATGCGGCGACAGCAACACCCGGGCCCGTGCGGCCCAGGGACTGGGGCCCAGGGCCAGGCGTACATCCGACGGGCCTTGCACCTTTGAACACCCAGCATGCAGCCTGCGCAGCAAACCCGGCAATCCACCCCACAAGCGCAGGCTGCGGGTCACGTCCAGCACCCATACGCCATGCAGCCTGGCCACCAGCGGCGTGAACGACTGCGCCCACGCACCCAGCCACGCATCATCTGCTGTGAGCGGGCTGTGCAAGCCGATCCAGCAGGCTGGCAAGCTGGACATGGGCATGCTGTTGTGCATGGGGCTCGGCACCCGGACCGGTGTGGTGGCCTGCCGGTTCATGGGCGGGCACCTCGGTCTGCACGGGTGTTGAGTCCTGGGCATTCCGCCAACGAGCCGCCACCAGCATTTGCCGGGCCCAAGGGTCGATCAGGGGCAATGACACCGTGAGGGGGTTGAGCAACCCACGCTGCTTGACGATGCGAACCTGCATCTGCCCGGGCTCGGCCCCGGCATCCAACTCCAGCCGCAAGGCCGCAGGCGAAGGCTGTACCCGGGTCGAGGGCGGGCGCACCACCCACAGCACACCGCCATGGCGGGTGACGGCCAGTTGCAAACGGCGCAGGGACTGGAACGACGCCTGGGGCAACCAGGCCAGCACGGCGGCCACCTCGGCGCAAGCCAGCGCCTGTTCGCAGGCCCACAATCGCCGCGCCGGATCGTCCGCCTGCACCTGCACCCACTGCCAGGGCGCCAGGCCGCGCCACTGCCAGGCCTGCACCGACGGGGTGGCCGGTGGCCCCACCAGCACCAAACGGCTTGGTGCATGCAGATGTGCCACCAACGCCGGCCAGGTCAGCAAGGCCGCCAAGGGGTCGCTGCCGGAGCACAACACCTCCACCAGCGTGGCCCGGGGCCAACCTCCGTCGGTCAATGCCCCATCCAGCCCGGCATGGCCGGTGCGCCATACCGCTGCAGATGCACAGGCCGATGGCGCTTGCGCAGCCGCCCACACCCCAGGCACAGAAAGGGCATGGGGTGTGGGGACAGAGGAAGGCGAACAGGTCATGGCTGGCTTGCATAAACTGTTTTTATATACAGTATTTTTTATTCTGACAAGCCCTGTCTGTTTGCGCCACATCAATCGGCACGCCGCCTGAAGCAGCGACAATTTCCGAAAAAAATACCCCCACCCGTTACAAAACCATGGACTTCACGCCTCTGCTCGAACGTTTTTCCGAACCTGTGGTGCTGGCCACCGGCGGGCTGGCCATGGGTCTGTTGTTCGGTTTTTTCGGGCAACGCTCCAAGTTCTGTCTGCGGGCGGCCGTCGTCGAGTTCTGGCACGGACAGTGGGGCGAAAAGCTGCCGGTTTGGCTGATTGCGTTTTCATCGGCCATGGTGGCGGTGCAAGGGCTGATCCTCATGGGTGAGCTGGACGTGAGCAGCTCCCGCCAGATGGCCAACACCGGCAGCCTGTCGGGCGCGCTCGTGGGCGGCGTGCTGTTTGGCTGCGGAATGATCCTCACACGCGGCTGCGCCAGCCGCCTGCTGGTGCTGTCGGCCACCGGCAATTTGCGGGCACTGCTGTCGGGGCTGATTTTTGCGGTCGCCGCACAGGCTTCGCTGTCGGGTGCGCTGGCCCCGCTGCGCCAGACCATCAGCGCCTGGTGGACGATTGAGGGCGGATCAAGCCGCAATCTGCTGATCTGGACAGGCTTGGGCCAAGAAGCAGGCTTGCTGTTTGGTGGCGTGTGGCTGGCGGCAGGTGTGTTTTTTGCACTGCGCAACCGGTGGTCGGTACAGAAATGGTTGTTTGCCATCGTCACCGGGTTGGCAGTGGCAGGCTCTTGGTGGTTCAGTTACCAGGTGTCGAAATCGTCGTTCGAGGTGGTGAACGTGCAGGGCATGACGTTTTCCGGCCCCTCGGCCGAATGGCTGATGCGGGTGCTGGAAAAGCCGGACGGAAAAATCGGCTTTGACTTCGGACTCATGCCCGGCGTGTTCGCGGGCTCGTTTCTGGGCGCCATGCTCTTCAAGGAATGGAAGCTGGAAGGCTTCAAAGACGGCCACAGCATGCGCCGCTACATCGTGGGTGCTGTGCTGATGGGCTTTGGCTCCATGCTGGCGGGCGGCTGCGCCGTGGGAGCGGGCATCACCGGCGGTGCCATTTTTGCCGTGACCGCCTGGCTCACCCTGGTGGGCATGTGGGTGGGTGCTGGGGTGATGGACCGCATCATGGATGCGGAGCCACCGGTTGGAAATTGACATTCAGCCTCAAATTTACACATTGACTCATGCGCATTACGATGTGCGCAACTTTGTTGCACCACATCACCACATGTCTACCGCCTCAGCACGCCGAATACCCACTCGCCAACATCCAGCGCCCAAACGCCCCACCAACCTGAGCCTGAGTGTTGACGTTCTGGAGGCGGCCAAAGCCCTCAACTTCAATGTGTCTCAGGTGTGTGACAACCATTTGCGCCAACTGGTCGCACAAGAGCAGGAAAAACGCTGGCGCACCGAACATGCCGACTTTGTGGCGGCCTACAACGCAACCCTGGAAACAGAGGGCCTGCCTTTGGAGCAGTGGAGAACCTTCTGATGGCGCGTTTTGACGTTTACCGAAACCCCAGCGCCCACCCCACCACGACACCTTATGTGCTGGACGTGCAAAGCAACCTGCTCGATGGGTTGGACAGTCGCATGGTGATTCCTCTACGCCGACTGGACCACTTTGCGGCGGTCAGGCTCCCCAGCCAATTGACACCAATTTTTCAGATTGAAGGCACCGACTATTTGCTGGAAACCCCGAAAATGGCCGCCATTCCCCTGCGGATGCTCAAAGATTGCATCGCCCATCTGGGCGATGAACAAGACCGGATCACTGCTGCTCTGGATTTTCTGTTTCAGGGATATTGACGCTTGGGGTTGGTCACATGGTCAAGCGTCAACAGGCAACGGCAACCGGATGTGAATGGTGCTGCCCTGCCCGTCGATGCTGGTGGCCCAGATACGGCCCCCCATCAGCTCCACCAACCGACGGGCGATGGCCAGGCCCAGCCCCCGGCCTCCAAACTTCCGGTTGAGGTTGGCGTCGACTTGGGTAAAGGGTTCAAAAATGGCATCCAGCTGATCGGCAGGAATCCCGATGCCAGAGTCCTTGAACTCGATGAGATAGCCCGGACTGCCTGGCAACCGATCCAGGACAACCTGGCACTCAATGTGACCTGACGGGGTGAACTTGATGGCGTTGTCCATCACAATTTCCACCACGCGCCGGAAACGCCTCGGGTCCAGGTTCAAAGTGGCAGGCACCTCGTCACTCACCGCCACGTTCAGCACCAGCCCTTTAGTCTGCAGGGCTTCGTCAAACCGGGCCAGACTCGTCAACAACTGCTCCTGCAGGTTGCATGGCCGGGGTTGCAGCATCAACTCCCCATCCAGTAGCAGCGTGAAGTCGAGGATGTCGTCAATCAACGCCATCAGGTCCATGCCCGATTGGCGAGCCAGTTGCACATACTCCCGTTGCTCGTCCGTGAGATCGGTATCCAGCGTCAGCTCCATCATGCCCAGCACCCCATTCATGGGGGTGCGCAGCTCATGGCGCACCATGGACAAAAAAGTGGAATGGATGTGCGACCGGGTTTCCGCTTTTTCCTTTTCTCTTTGAGCCAGATAGGTTTCGTCCTTGCTCTTGGCCAGCTCGGCCATGGCGTTTTCCACCGCCTGGTTGGGCACCGTTCTCAGGAGCCAGTGGACCCAGATGGCCAGCAAACAGGAAAAAACTGCGATGAGCCACGCACTGGTCAGGTGCTCCGACAGCGAACGACTGATTTCCAGATACCCTACGGGTGCCCCGGCATCGTGCACGGGCGTTCGCAACGTGATGCGCCAGCCCCCCAGAGGATCGGTCGACTCCGCCACAGCATGCCCATCCAGAGTGAGCACCCGCCGGATTTCCGGCGTCTTGTCATTGGCTCGCCGGTTCATGAGCGCCACAAAATGCAGCTCCTGCAACGTCCAATGTTCGGGGTTCTGGCTGATGAGTTCCGACACCAGCCTGGCATTGATGGAGGCCTCCGCTTCAATGACCGTCATCTGGCGGACATACGTCATCAGCAGGTAAGTGGCCACCGGAAGCACCGCGACCAGCACAGAAACTGACCATGCCAGCAGCGCCGTCAGGCGCTGAAGCCGCGAGGCACTAGCGCCGCTCGTCGGCATGCACATACCCATTGGCAGCGAGCAGCGCTTTGGCTGGCTCCGACTTCACAAACCGGACGAATTTCAGCACCTCCGCACGGGCATCGCTGCGGTAGACCAGCACCAACGGCTTTTTCAGGGGGTAAAGCCCGTTGGCGCGGCCATGGGTTTCGGCAGCCACACCATCCAGCTGCAACACCTGCAAGGCCCGTTTTTCGGTGCGGATCAAGGCCAGCGTAGAGGTACCCAGACTACCCGGCTGCTTTTCAAGTGCCGTGGCCGCTTCCTGATCGGTGGTGGCCACCAACATGCCGTCTTTGACAAGCGCTCCATCCACTGCCTTTTTCATGCCGGCAGACAATCCGCCAATGAGCACGGTGTCCGTTTCCGTGGCGGGGCGCAACACCAGCCGAATGGGGGAGTTGTCGCTCCAGCGGGTTTGCTGGCCGCCATATATTTTTTCAAGCTGCGGGGTGGTGATGTTGCGCTCCACCGCCCGGTTGGTGACCAGCACCACCGGGGTATGGGCCAACAGATCGGCTTGCAGCCCTCTGGCAGCTTCTTCGGGTTTGAGTTCGCGGGCAATGGCGCCCACATCAATGGCACCCGCAACCATGCCCTTGATGGCACCACCACTCCCCAAACTGGGCAACACGCGCAACTGAAAACCAGGTTCAGCCTTGGCATGGGCCGCGCCCAGAATCTGCATCATTTCCAGCGTACTGCCAGAGCCGCCCAACACCACCGTGCCCGCATGTGCCAGGGAACACCCCAGCACGCCTCCAAGCCCCAGCGCCACAAAAATGCGAAAAAGATGTTTCATGACTCCTCCAACCTGTTCTTCATTGGGGAAGGATCATAAAACACTCAAATTAAGCAAAAAACATCAGCCTCCGCAGCATTTTTTATATTTTTTACCACTTCCACAGGAACATGGATCGTTGCGACCTGGCTCCGGCGCTTTGATGATGGTGCCGGTCTGCGGACCCAGGCTTTTCCAGATCTGATGGATGTCGTACACCGCCCACAACGCTTCGCCAAAGGCATTGAGCCGCTCCTCGCTCACGCTGGGCGGGCCACCTTCTTCGTACATGTTTTCGGTGGCGGGATGGGTATCGTCTTCGGTCAGGGCCACGATGCGCTCCAGCGAGTCGCTCAGCCACTGGGCCACTTCGCGGTCACGGGGCGCTTCCCAGGCTTCGGGCCAGGTTTCGACGGCGGCCATGAAGCCCACCGCCCAAATCTGGGCAAACGAAGGCAGGATTTCGGGGTTGCCTTCTTCATCTTCTGCAACAGGGTGTTCGGCATCCCACTGGGCTCGGTCTTCGTCGCTCAGGCAGGCAATGGCGCCGCGCACATCCATCACTTCAGGAGAAAACGCGGCATCGTCACTCAAGGATTCAACTTTGGCGACCAGGCTGGCCTTGAGCTCCCGGGTGCGCTGCTCACACAGCGCCACAAAGCGGTTTTTCTGCTCGGCATCGGCCCACAGCGGTGCCTCATCCGCAAACTCGGGCAACAGGGCGTCCACGGCCTCTGCAGTGGAAATCGGCTCGCGGCAGCACGCCACAGCGGCCAGAAACCCTTCCACGAATTCCCACTGGGGTACCTCGTCGTCACGGGTGCGCAGGTCATCCAGCACGGCCTCCAGGGCATCGAAATCTTCAGAAGTGAGGGCGTTGGTGCTCATGGCAAGGTCTTTCTTGAAATGGGGCGTGGAACAGAATCAGGTGGATGCCCAGGTGCGCAACACCGTCACCCCCAGGGTAGACAGGCGTTTTCGGAGCCGGAGCACGGCTTTGTCTTTGCTGACCAGCACCACCGGCTGGCCCGAATGGGGCGGCACGGGCGCTTGGGCGGCAGCCAGGTCGATGAATTTCTGGTCGTCCGCATCGGTACACACATAGCGGGCCTTGGGTGGCACGGGTTGCAGCGTCACAGCCGCATCCCAACGGGCCAGCACAGCGTCGGCATGGCTGCAGGGCAAAGGGGACCCCGTGTCCGCCCCCTCTTTCGCCGCAGCGGTCGCCCACATGCGAGCAGCGATGTGCGGATAGGCCAGCACGCGGGCCAGTTCGTCGCGCATGGCCGTGGTAGCCCACCACACCGCACCCTCAGCCAAAGCTTGGCGCAGAGATTCGACGGCAGGCTCGTCAAACACCCACAGGTCGAGGGCGATGTTGGTGTCCAACACGAACTGTCGGCCCCCACCCTCCCGAACATCGCTGCCCCCCAGGGGGGCTGTTTCACCTTGGGGCGGCCCGGCGGTGAAACCTTCTCTCATGCGGCCTCCGTGGCAGCGGGCTTGTCGCGCGCGCTGCCGGCCACCAAGTCGAAGCGGAACAGGCGGCATTCGATGGGGCCGTTCCACATGGGCACACGGCGGGACTCTTTCAGGCGCATGTGGCTGGGGAGTTTGAGGTCGGGCGTGAGCATCCAGGCCGTCCAGCCGGGGAAGTTCTTTTTCCAGTGCGAGGCCAGGCGAGGGAAGAAGTCGTCGCCCCCCGAATCGGTTTGGGCCTGTTCGCGGCCCAGACCGACAGATGACCCCCCCCCCACGCTCCCGCTGGTCGCTGCCCCCCCAAGGGGGGCGCTCGCCAGCTTGGGGCGGCCCTGCGCTGGCTCGTGCTCGCCCCCCGCACGCCCGCTGGCGGCGGCCCCGCCCACACGGAACACGCGCGGCCCAGATGCCCGATCCGACGCCCGGTCCTGCGCACGCTGGCCCGCCACACCGGCGGCGGCAATGCGCTCGCCATACGGCGGGTTGAGCAGCAGGATGCCCGGCTGTTCGCACGGCGGCATGCGATGCAAGGCATCCCCGCCCCGGAACTCAATGGCATGCGCCACCCCGGCGCGCTCGGCATTGCGCTGCGCAAAGTCCACCATGCGGTGTGACACGTCACTGCCAAAAATGAAAGGTTTTTCAATGCTTTTTTGGCATTTACCGCTTGATTGGCGGACATTTTCAGCTTCGTTTTTGATACCTTGCCACACATGCGACTGGTAAGGCAACAGGCGTTCAAAACCAAAACGGCGCTGGCCACCAGGGGCAATGCCGAGCGCCATTTGCGCCGCCTCAATGGCAATGGTTCCGCTGCCGCAGCAGGGGTCGTACAGCGGCAGGGCCGCACCTTGGCTGCCATCCCACCCGGCGGCGGCCAGCATGGCGGCGGCCAGCGTTTCCTTCAAAGGGGCATCGCCCTTGTCTTCGCGCCAGCCGCGCTTGAACAGCGGCTCGCCCGAGGTGTCGATGTATAGGCTGACGTGGTCTTTGGTCAGGTGAACAAACACCCGCACATCGGGCCGGGCGGTGTCCACACTGGGGCGGCTGCCGGTTTTGTGGCGAAAGCGGTCGGCCACCGCATCCTTCACCTTCAGCGCGGCAAAGTTCAGGCTTTGCAGCGGGCTGTGTTGGGCGGTGATGTCGATTTTGAAGGTCTGGCGCGGGGTGAACCAGATTTCCCAGGCCACATCGGCGGCGGCGTCGTACACATCGGCCTCGTCCCGGTAAGGCTGGTAGGCCAACTGCACCAGCACGCGCTGGGCCAGGCGGCTGTGCAGGTTGAGCTGCAGGGCATCGCGCCAAGAGGCTTGCACCATCACCCCGGCGCGGCCCGCCTGCCCAGTCAAACCGGTGATGCGGGCCACTTCGTCGGCCAGAAAACCCTCCACGCCAGCGGCGCAGGGTAAAAAGAGTTGGAGTTGGTTCATGCTGCTAAGCCCGATTCAACGTTCGAGGATAACCGCCTGCGCTAGACTGAAACACCCCCTCATCCCCCTCCGATCAGCCCCATGCACGCCCGTTGCACCCGCCGCACCCTGCTCTGCACCACCGCCCTGTCCGCTCTGGGCACCTTGGGTTTACCGGTTCAGGCCCAAACCCTGAAGCAATGGGACGAATGGAAAGCCGCCTATGTGGCCGCCGACGGCCGAGTGACCGACACCGGCCAGCGCAACATCAGTCACTCCGAGGGGCAAGGCTTTGGCATGGTGCTGGCCACCGCAGCGGGCGACAAAGCCACCTTCGAGCGCATTTGGGCCTGGACGCAGAACAACCTGGGCAAGCGGCCAGACGGCCTGTTTGCCTGGCGCTGGGAGCCCGGCCGTGGCATCACCGACCTGAACACCGCCACCGATGGCGACCTGTTCATCGCCTGGGGCCTGGTGCGCGCTGCCGAGCGCTTTAACCTGCCCGACCTGAAGGGCCGCGCAGCCGCCATCGGCCAGGCCATCCGCGACAAAGTGGTGCAGGACGGCACGCCCTGGGGCACCATCCTCAAGCCGGGAGTGGAGGGTTTCGGTACCCCGCAAGGGCAGGTGGTGAACCTGTCGTACTGGGTGTTCCCCGCCTTCGATGCACTCCACAAGGTCGATGCGCACCCGCAGTGGGCCGCACTCACCACCTCGGGCCTGCGGCTGGCCGAAGTGGCCCGTTTTGGCCGCTGGAGCTTGCCGCCCGACTGGCTGTTGCTGGTCAACCCGCTGCAACCCGACCCCAGCCGCCCACCGCGCTACGGCTACGACGCCGCCCGCATTCCGCTGTACCTGCATTGGGCAGGGCACGCCACACCGGCCCGCATCGACGGGTTTCGCAAGTTCTGGAACCATTTCCAGTGCGACGGCTTTCTGCCCGGCTGGGCCAATGTGGCCGACAACTCCATCGACAGCTACGGTGCCGACCCCGGCGTGGCCGCTGTTCGCACCCTGTTGACCACCGGCAAACCGGCCACCAGCCGCCTGCCCATGACGGCTCAGAGCTACTACTCCGCCACCTTGGGTCTGCTGACCGAAGTGGCCGCGCTGGAAGGCAAGCGCCGGTGAAGCCGCTGCCTGCTCGGGCTTACTCCCGGCTGTTGTTGACGCTCGCACTGGCTTTGCCGGGTTCGCCAGCCTGCGCCAGTGACCCCATTTATGGCGTGATTGCCAGCCTGCCCGCACACGACCACCTGCTGGTGGACGTGAAAGAGGCCTCCGATGTGCGGTGGATCAAGCGCCAGGTGAAGGTACACCTGCGTGGCATTGCCCCCGACTCCCGCACCGGCCGACCGATGGACGACCGCATGGTTCTCAACCGCCTGCTGCTGGGCCAGAAGGTAGAGCTGCTGGACTGTGATGTGCGGATCACCCCCTGGCGCTGCAGCGCCCAGGTCAGCCGCGACCGGCAACCCGATTTGCGCTTTGATGTGAGCGACTTGCTGGTGGCCAACGGGCTGGCCAAACGCACCCGGTAACGCTGCGGGCAGGTGCCTTCAGCCTGCGCCGGGCCGAACCCTTTTCAAACAGGCGCTCAGAGCGCCTTGCGCAAGCTGGCTGGCGCAATCTTCAGCGCCTCGCGGTACTTGGCCACGGTGCGGCGGGCGCACTCGATGCCCTGCTCCTTCAGCATGTCCGACAGCGCGTTATCAGAAAGCGGCTTTTTGGGGTCTTCGCCCGCCACCAGTTGCTTGATGAGCGCCCGCACCGCCGTACTGGACGCATTGCCACCGGTTTCGGTGCCCAGGCTGGAGCCGAAAAAGTATTTCAGTTCGTAAGTGCCAAACGGCGTGGCCATGTATTTGGCCGTGGTCACGCGGCTGATGGTGGACTCGTGCAGGCCCAGTTCGTCGGCAATTTCCCGCAGCACCAGCGGGCGCATGGCCAGTTCGCCATGCATGAAGAAGTTGCGTTGCCGCTCCACAATGGCGCTGCTCACGCGCAGGATGGTGTCGAACCGCTGCTGGATGTTTTTGATGAACCAGCGCGCCTCCTGCAGCCGCTGCTGCATGCCGCCGCCATCAGCCCCTTTGGCGCCGCGCCCTTCGCGCATCGCATTGGCATACACATCGTGCACCCGCAGGCGGGGCATCACCTCCGGGTTGAGCTGCACCTTGAAGCCGCGCCCGACGCGGGTGACCAGCACATCCGGCACCACCACCTGCCCTTCCAGGTTGGCAAAGCGGCGACCCGGCCTGGGCTCCAGCCGGACGATGAGTGCCAGCGCCTCGCGCACCAGCGCCTCTTCGAGCCCGCAGGCTGTGGACAGCTTGCGCACATCGCGCCGGGCCATCAGTTCCAGCGGCTGCTCGCAAATGGCCATGGCCGCCCGGGCCGCCGGCGTGTTGCGCATTTCCTGAATTTGCAGCCGCAGGCACTCGGCGACATCGCGGGCACCCACACCGGGCGGGTCCATGCTCTGCAGCCAGCCCAGTGCGGTGCGCAGCACCTGCTCGGTGGTTTCGCGGCGCTCCTGCACCTCGGGGTCTTGGGGGTCGCCCGGCTCGAAGCTGGCGGCCAAGTCGGCCAGCGGGTCGGCCAGGTAGCCGTTTTCGTCCAGCGATTCGATGAGCGCGTACAGCGCCGCCTGCTCTTCGGCATTCAGCCGCAGGCCCAGCGCCTGGCGGTGCAGGTGATCCTGCAGGCTGATGTGCGCCTGCGCCAGGTCGATGGCGCTGACGGTGTCGTCGCCATCCGAAGCCCCCGTACCACGGGCCGGGGCTTCGCCACCCCATTCCGAGTCGTCGGCGCGCATGTCCACCGTGCCATCGCCCGACCAGTCAGCACCATCCACGCCATCGGCCCCTTCGGTGCCACCTGGCCCCGCATCGTCTGATGCAGGTCCACGGTCATCGGCGGCAGATTCAGGCTTATTTTTTAAAGAAAAAACGCCTTCATCGCTTATTTCATCAATGTTTTTAGCTACTTTTTCTGATTCAAATTCAGAAACCGCATCACCCAGACTCACCGGGGCGTCAGCCACTTCCAGCCCAAATGCTTCCCGCTCGGCGGCCTCATCCTGACGGTCCAGAAACGGGTTTTCGTCAAGCATTTGCTCGACTTCCTGTCCCAGCTCCAACGTGGACAACTGCAACAGCCGGATGGACTGCTGCAGCTGCGGCGTGAGCGCCAGGTGCTGCGAAACGCGAAGTGACAGGCCTTGTTTCATGCCCTACATCCGGAAATGCTCGCCCAGGTACACCCGGCGCACGTCGGCGTTGGCGACGATCTCGTCGGGCGTGCCCTGCGCCAGCACCGTACCTTCGTTGATGATGTAGGCGTGGTCGCAAATGCCCAGTGTTTCGCGCACGTTGTGGTCGGTGATCAGCACGCCAATGCCGCGTGCCTTCAAAAAACCAATGATGCGCTGGATCTCGATGACCGCAATCGGGTCAATGCCGGCAAACGGCTCGTCCAGCAGAATGAAACGCGGCTCAGTGGCCAGCGCACGGGCAATTTCCACCCGTCGGCGTTCCCCTCCCGAAAGCGCAGGCGCGGGCGACTGGCGGATGTGCTCCACCCGCAAATCGGCCACCAGAGCGTCCAGCTTTTGCTGAATCACCGAAGGTGTCAGAGGTTTGCCTTGCACATCCTGTTGCAGCTCCAGCACCGCACGGATGTTGTCTTCCACATTCAACTTGCGAAAAATGGATGCTTCCTGCGGCAAATACCCCAACCCCATCCGGGCACGGCGGTGAATGGGCTGGCTCTCGATGGGCTGTCCATCCAGCAGAATGTTGCCACCATCGGCCCGCACCAAGCCCACGATCATGTAAAACGAGGTGGTTTTTCCGGCGCCATTTGGCCCCAGCAGGCCCACCACCTCACCCTGATTCACCGCCAGGGACACGTCCTTCACCACCTTGCGGCTGCCATACGCCTTTTTCAGGTGGTTGGCCTCCAGACGAACCGGTTGTTGCTCGGAAACGGGCACCGGATTCACTGACCCGCCCCACCCAGACGGTTGCTGGATTTGAGGTTGGCCGGTTCGGCTGGAGGCAGATCTTTCGCACCGTCCTTGGGTGCGGGTGTCAACACGGCCCGCACACGACCCGATGGATTGGACGGCGTACGGCTGGTGTCGCCCCCCTCCACCCGGAAGGTTTCAGAGGCGTTGTCATAAATGATGACGCTGCCCATGGTTTCATCGGCCAATGCCGAACCTCGGTAGCGCCGCATGACCGCGCGCTGCTCAAAGCGCACCACATCGGCCTGACCGTTGTAATCGATGCGAACCGCTTCGCCTTCGATGAACTCATCCAGCCCTTCCCGCTTCTGGCGGAAAAAAGCCAACTTGCCCTCACTGCCAGTGACCACGCCAAATTGGTTGCCCTGCAGGTCTTGTCGCACTTCCACCCGGTCACCCCGAATGACGATGGTGCCTTTGGTGATGATCACGCGCCCGGTGAACACGCTGAGCTGACGGGCGTCGTCGTATCGAAGATTGTCGGACTCAGCATGCATGGGCTGGTCACGGTCGGCCTTGTCGGCCCAAGCGGGAACCGTCGCCAAACCAACCAAGGCCCACAGCACGGCAATACCCCGTCCAGATGGAACAGCCAAGCGACGGGGCAAGGAGAACAAAAATGAAAAAAAGCGGAAGCAATTCATGAGCGGCACGGTCCTTGCTTCCATTGTAGCCTTGCGCCCGCTGCAAAACAGAGGGCAGGCTACGTGCGGATATCAGCCTTTGCGGTTTGACTCTGCCAGATGCTCCACGACCTTCAACATGCGCTCCACTGTGCCCGCCTGGGTGCCTGATGTGAAATACCGGCCTGCCACGCCCATGGTAGGCACACCATCAATTTGGTACACCTCAGCCAGCTGGCTGGCACGCTTGACTTTGCCCATCACACCAAACGAGTTGAAAAACTCCAGAAACTTGACCCGATCCACACCCTGCTTGGCCACCCAGTCCACAATTTGATCCGCCGTGGCCAAGCGTTGCTTTTCACCATGCAACGCCACAAACACCTTGCCATGCAACTCATCGACCTTGCCCATGGCCTCCAGGGCGAAGTACAGACGCTGCAGAGGCTCCTGATCGGGGCGGAAGGCAATGGGGTTCCGTCGCACGACCACATGGGCAGGTGCCTTTTTGGCCCAGGCATCGAAAGTGGGTTCGAACTTGGCGCAATGCGGGCACCAATAGCCAAAAAACTCCACCACCTCCACCTTGCCCTGAGGGGCATCAACCGGAGCTGGCTTGGCCAGCTTGAGGTATTCGGCACCCTCCTTGAAGGCCGCCTGAGTCTGCGCGACAACCGGCAAAACCGACAACGGGGCTGCCAGTACCGCCAAACGGGAAACAAATCGGGAAAACGTGCGACGACGCATGAACAACTCTCCTAAGCAAATGCCATGTCAATGGCAATTGGTACACAAACAGCGCCAGAGGTTCCCCGGCTTCATGCCACCGATCAGCGCTGCACCCGAACCAGCGCGGTTTCCAGACCGCTAGGCGCAATGTCTTCTTTCATTTTTTCGGCATCGCCCAGGCGTTCGTAGGGACCCAGACGCACGCGATACACCGTGCGGCCGCTTTGCTCACGCTCTGAAATTTTGGCATCCAACCCCATCAGCATGAGTTTGGCGCGCTGAGCCTGGGCATCGTCCGGCGTGCGAAAGGCCCCCACCTGTACAAAGTAGGTAAATGGCTCTGCCTTGGGCAGGGGGGCATCGTCTTCCCGGGGCGATGTGGAAACCACTTTGCCTTTGTTTTTGCCAGTGGCCATGTCAGCCAGCGGATCGGTGGAGTACACCTTACCCTGACCGTCCACCGTGGCTTCTGGCTGTGGCTTGGCTTCTTTGGCGTCAGTCTTTGCCGCCTTGGCATCGCCCTTCGCGTCGGCTTTCTCGTTGGCCTTCGCGTCCACCTTGCCTTCGGCTGCGGCATCTTTGGCTTTGCCTTTTTCCGCCGCGTCTGACTGGCTGGTCTTCTTGCCACCCAAAATGGCATTCGGGTTCCAGTTGCGGTTGCGTTCAGCCTCGGCGGCATCATCCACTGCAGGGCGGGAAATCACCCTGTCCACAAATGGAACCGGCACTTTGGTGATGTACACGGCCACCGCCAGTGCCCCCGCCAAACCAAGCAACACACCAATGATCAAGCCCAAGAACGTACCACCGCGCTGGCGAACCCGGCGGCAAAGGGGGCAATGAGTCATGGCGGGGCCTTTCGGGGCAAAAATGAAGAGTTCAGGGGCAAACCATCACATGCGGGTGGGCGCACTCACACCCAGCACAGCCAAGCCGTTGGCCAGCACCTGTGCAGTGGCGGCCACCAGGGCCAAACGGGCGCGCTTGATGGCCTCGTCGTCCACCAGAATGCGCTCGGCATCGTAATAGCTGTGATAGCTGGAGGCCAGATCCCGCAGATAGAAGGTGACGTCGTGCGGCGCGAAATCGGTGGCCGCAGCGGTGAGCATGGCCGGGTATTGCGCCAGCTTGAGCATCAACGCTGCGGCTTGCGGGCTTTCCAGCGCTGACAAGTCGGCCTGAGCCAGCGTGGCCGCATCGCCACCGTCCTTCTCGGCCCAGGCGGCCAGCACCGAGCAGATGCGGGCATGGGCGTATTGCACGTAGTACACCGGGTTGTCGTTGTTCTGCTGGACCGCCAAGTCCACATCGAAGGTGTACTCGGTATCGGGCTTGCGGCTGAGCAGGAAGAAGCGCACCGCATCCTTGCTGGTCCATTCAATCAGGTCGCGCAGCGTGACGTAGCTGCCGGCGCGCTTGGAGATTTTCACCTCTTCACCACCACGAACCACCCGCACCATGGTGTGCAGCACATAGTCTGGGTATCCCTGAGGAATGCCCACGTTGGCCGCTTGCAATCCGGCGCGGACACGGGCAATGGTGCCATGGTGGTCGGTGCCCTGGATGTTGACCACTTTGGCAAAGCCCCGCTCCCACTTGGTGATGTGGTAGGCCACGTCGGGCACGAAGTAGGTGTAACCGCCGTCGGTCTTTTTCATGACCCGATCTTTGTCGTCCCCGTAGTCGGTGGACTTCAGCCACAGCGCGCCGTCTTTTTCATAGGTGTGACCGTTGGCGACCAGCTTGTCGACTGCCGCCTGCACGCGGCCACTGGTGTACAGGCTGGACTCCAGGTAGAACTGGTCAAACTTGACCTGAAAGGCTTTCAGATCCAGGTCCTGCTCGTGGCGCAGATAGGCCACGGCAAATTCACGGATACCGGCCCGATCATTCACATCGCCGCTGGCAGTGACCTCACGGTCGTCGGCCTTGACGGTCTTTTTGGCCAGAAAGTCGTTGGCAATGTCCTGGATGTAGTCGCCGTTATAGGCGGCCTCAGGCCAGCCTGCGCCACCGGGCTTGATGCCCTTGGCGCGCAACTGGGTGCTGTTGGCCAGCGTCTCGATCTGCACGCCAGCGTCGTTGTAATAAAACTCGCGGTGAACGGCCCAGCCCTGGGTGTCGAACAGGTTGCATATGGCGTCACCCAATGCAGCCTGACGGCCATGCCCCACATGGAGCGGGCCGGTGGGGTTCGCAGACACGAACTCAACCAACAATTTCTCGTTGCGGGCGGATTGATGGCCAAAGGCGCTCCCCCCAGTCAACACTTCACGCACGATCTGCTGTTTGGCAGCGGGTTTGAGGCGGATGTTGATGAACCCGGGACCGGCAATCTCCAGCGCATCCACCCACTGGGCGTAGACGGGTGTGGCTTTCAAGGCGGCGCACAACTCTTCAGCCACCTGGCGGGGGTTCTTTTTGAGGGGTTTGGCCAGTTGCATGGCTGCGGTGCTGGCGAAATCGCCATGCGCGGCCACCTTTGGAGACTCGAACGCCGCTTTTTCAGCGGCGCCAGGCATCAGTTGGTCGAGTGCTGCAGCCAACGTGGCCAGCAGGTCTTGTTTGATTTGAAGCATGGGGGCGATTTTAGGTGCCCCCCATACAGGTTGCACTTTGTCACACAAGGGCCGTTTGTTTGGCGCATTCAACCGCCCAATCGACACAAACCCGCCACACAATGACCATGTGGTCTTTTGTGATGGCCACTGTTTTCAACCCCCATTTTTTCGAATTGCGAGAACCACCATGAAAGCATTGCTTGCCACCGTTTGCTGCTCCCTGGGTCTGCTGGTCGCTGGTGCCGTCCATGCCACCGAGCAACAGAACAAAATGAAAACCTGCAATGCCGACGCAGGCAAAAAAGAACTGAAAGGCGACGAGCGCAAAGCCTTCATGAGCACCTGCCTCAGCGCCAAGGCCGAAGCGCCTGTGGATGGTAAAACCGCCCAGCAAAACAAAATGAAAACCTGCAATGCCGACGCAGGCAAAAAAGAGCTGAAAGGCGACGAGCGCAAGAAGTTCATGAGCGAATGCCTGAAAGGGTAAACCGGCGCATGCCACAGGCGGACCCAGCACGATCATTTTTATAATCGCGCTCCCAGAAAGCCCACATGTCCGAAAAGCCCATTCGCCCGCCTGATGCCCGCTCCCAAACCGCTGCCCCGCGCCAAGCGGGCACTCCATGGCTTAAATGGATGGGGATATTGCTTGGCTTGGGAGTGGCAGCCGCAGGCTCGGTTGCCTTAATAGTGGCCGTCGGCCTGGCCATGGCCTATCCGAACTTGCCTGAAGTTCAGGCGTTGTCCGACTACCGACCCAAACTCCCTTTGCGGGTGTTCTCCGTGGAAGGCGAGCTACTGGCCGAGTTTGGCGAAGAACGCCGGGATTTTGTTCCGATTGGTGAAATTCCCAAGGTGATGAAAGACGCGGTTCTGGCGGCGGAGGACGCCCGGTTTTTCGAACACAACGGAGTGGATTACCTCGGCATGGTGCGGGCGGGTCTGGCCAACTTTGGTCGCTCCAAAAGCCAAGGCGCTTCCACCATCAGCATGCAAGTTGCACGCAATGTGTATTTGTCTGCAGAAAAAACATACACCCGCAAGTTGTACGAGGTGCTGTTGACATTCAAACTGGAGCATCGGCTCAGCAAGGAACAAATCCTGGAGATTTACATGAACCAGATTTTTCTTGGTCATCGCGCCTATGGATTTGCCGCAGCAGCTCGCGCCTACTACAACAAAGACCTGAACGACATCACCGTTGAAGAAGCCGCCATGCTCGCTGGCCTGCCCAAGGCCCCTTCTGCCTATAACCCGATCAGCAATCCCAAGCGAGCCAGAGCTCGGCAGCTGTACATCATTGACCGCATGATGGAGAACGGTTTCATTTCAGCCCAAAAAGCAGAGACCGCAAAATCTGCCGTGACCCATATTCGACCCGCAACCAGTATCCCGCGCGTGCGTGGCGACTACGCAGCAGAAATGGTTCGTCAAGCCGTGGTAGAGCAGTACGGTGAAGCAGCCTACACACGCGGACTGAACGTGACGACAACCATTCGCAGCAGCGATCAACGTGCGGCCTATAAAGCCTTGCGCCAAGGCTTGATGGATTTCGAACGCCGCCAGCGCTATCGGGGTCCAGAGCGTTTCATCGACTTGCCACCCGACGGGACACAGGCACTGGATGACGCAGTCGATCAGTTGCTGACCGACTTCCCCGATAACGGCGACTTGTTGTCGGCGGTGGTTTTGGCCGCGACGCCTGGCAAGGTCACGTTGGTGCGATCGGACGGAACCCCCATCGACATCATCGGTGAAGGCCTGAAACCCGTTCAATCAGGCCTGTCTGATAAGGCACCACCCAACATTCGCCTACGCCGTGGCGCTGTCGTACGCATCGCCAAAGCGGGTAAAGAGGGTTGGGAGATCACCCAAACTCCTGAGGTGGAGGGTGCGCTGGTGTCACTGGACCCACGATCCGGAGAAATCCGCGCACTGGTGGGTGGCTTTGATTTCCAGAAGAACAAATTCAACCATGCGGTTCAGGCCTGGCGCCAACCTGGCTCCAGCTTCAAGCCGTTCATTTACTCGGCGGCCTTGGAAAAAGGCGTCACCCCCAGCACCGTGGTGTACGACACGCCCCTGTTTTTCCCGGGCGCCGTAACCGGGGGCAAGCCATGGGAGCCCAAAAACTACGATGGGAAATTTGAAGGCCCCATGACGGTTCGAACCGCCTTGGCACGCTCCAAAAACATGGTGTCCATCCGAATTCTTCAGTCTGTCGGCCCACAAACAGCCCAGCAATGGATCACCAACTTTGGATTTGAAGCTGACAAGCATCCCGCATACCTCACCATGGCCTTGGGAGCCGGCTCGGTCACACCGTTGCAAATGGCATCCGCTTACAGCGTATTTGCCAATGGTGGGCATTTGCTGCCACCCGTACTGGTCAGCAAAATCACCGACGACCAGGGTCGTGTGCTTCAGGAGTCACCAAGACCAGCGTTGGACGATGACAACCGGGCCATCTCGGCGCGTAATGCCTTTGTCATGGCCAATTTGCTGCAGGAAATCACCCGTTCCGGCACAGCAGCACGTGCCCAGGCCACCCTCAAACGCACCGATTTATACGGAAAAACCGGCACCACGAACGATGCCATGGATGCTTGGTTTGTGGGCTATCAACCCACATTGACGGCGGCTGTTTGGGTGGGATACGACACGCCGCGTAACCTGGGTAGCCGGGAAACAGGGGGGGGGCTGAGCCTGCCCATCTGGATCAACTACATGCAAGAAGCTTTGAAAGGCGTGCCGGTGGCCCAATATGACGTGCCCGAAGGTGTTTCCCATGTAGGCAACGAGTGGTACTTCAGCGAATTTGTACCCGGTGGAAACAGTGTGCAGCAACTGGGCACGGAGGGCGACAGCGCTCAATCCGAAGGCGCATCACCCGCCACCGGCGAAGACCGCAAGAGCATTCTGGATATGTTCCGCAACTGAGTCTTTGCAATGAGAGGCGCACCCGTGGTGCCCCTCATTGCGTCGCTTCGTGGCACGTAGGTAGTGGTTCGCGCCAACCTTCAGAACACCAATGGTTCCCCTGCTTGCTCGGAAGCGGTTTCCTGTAGCAGTCGGAACAACTCAACGCCTGTTTTTGTACACACCCAGTGGCCGCTGTCGGCCAACCGGAAGTGAAAGCCCCCTCGACGGGCGGCCAGCCAGATTTCGTGCAGAGGCTTTTGCAGATTGATGACAATCTGACTGCGGTTGGCAAAGGTCAAGGTGATCATGCCCCCCACCCGCTGATTGTCCAGATCGGCATCGGTGGTTTCATTGAGGCGGTCACAGCTCAACTCCACACGCGCCAGAGCCGCCTCGGCTTTTTCCAAATATTCCTGATCGGTCATGACATGAGATTGAACGGCTACAAGACGCGAATTTTAGGCAGCGGGAAGCTCATCCCTGCATTGACCCTGGCGCTGTGTACTGCATTGGCAGGATGTGGCCAGAAAGGCCCCCTGACGTTACCCACGCAAGGGGCAGCACCGGAATCAACCGTGCGCCCATCAAAGTGAGCCGTAGCTGTGCAACCCTGACAGGAACATGTTGACCCCGAGGAACGCGAAGGTGGTGACCACCAAACCCGTCAAAGCCCACCAAGCTGAAACTGCACCGCGCAAGCCCTTCATCAGGCGCATGTGCAACCAGGCGGCATAGTTGAGCCACACGATCAAGGCCCAGGTTTCTTTCGGGTCCCAGCTCCAGTAGCCGCCCCACGCATCGGCCGCCCACAAAGCCCCCAACACCGTGGCAATGGTGAAAAACGCAAAGCCAATGGCAATGGCCTTGTACATCACATCGTCCAGCACCTCGTAACTGGGCAAACGGGCGGCAATGCGCCCACGCGCTGCCAAAATGCCCGCCACCACCAACGCCGAGATGCCGAAGTACACAAACCAGTAGCTGGAGTCCGCCTCTGCTTTGGCCTGGCGGAACACCATGGGCTCGAAACACAGCACCACCCCCAGCGCCCACAAAGGCAGCAAGCGGACCCAGTGGGTGTGCTCCGCATGGAGCTTGATGAGGTACGCAAACGCCACCATGGCGGCAATGGCAAACGTGCCATAACCCACAAAATTGGCGGGTACGTGGATCTTCATCCACCAGCTTTGGAGAGCTGGAATGAGGGGCTGAATCTGGTGCGCCTCGCGGATCACGGTGTACCAAATCAGAAACCCTACCGCTGCGCTCACCACCAGCATGACGAAGGCACCCAATGCACGGGTGTTATACACCTGCTCGTAGTACAGATAAAACAGCGCCGTCAGCCAACAAAACAGCACGAACACTTCATACAGGTTGCTGACCGGAATGTGGCCGATATCCGGCCCCATCTGATGCCCCTCGTACCAGCGCACCAAGGTGCCAACCAAAGCCAGCACCACCGCCGCCCAAGCCACCTTGGAGCCCAGAGACTCGAACGCTGCCGCATTGCGCCCGGAGAAAACACCCGCCCAGTAAAACAGCGTGCTCATGAAGAACAGCACGCTCATCCACAAGATGGCAGACTGGCTGGAGAGGAAAAATTTGAGCAGAAATGCCGTATCGGCTCGCGCCAGGTCAGCCTTGCCATCCACTTGGTACAAGCCAATGGCCACCAATGCCAGTGCAGCCACCCCCACCATCAACCAACGCAATGGCCGCCAGAACCAGCCCAGCCACACCAAAGCGGGGACTGCCGCCACAAAAATGGATACCTCGTACACATCCATGGCGGAGCCCTGGCGCATCAACACCCAGGCGGCCCCCAGCAGGCCCAGCAATGCAAAGAGCCAATCCCCCGGCGTCCGCTGACTGAAATAACCGGCATGGAGGACCATGCCCTGGCTGCGCAGGACAGTGTCGTTGGAAGCTAGCGTGGGGGAGTTCATGGGGGTCTCCTTCGGGAAAGACGATTTGAAGCCATCAAGAATTGAGAGCAAACAACTGGCGTTGTAGTTGCGCAAACTCCTGATCGGCTTCCATTGTTTTACGGTTGCTCGACAGGGCCATGGACACGTGCGCACCGTGCCTGCCATCTTCTGTGGCAATGGGCATCACCCACACCCACAGGCGTCGTTCACGGATGTACAGCATGGCAAACACACCCACCACCAACAGAAAGCACCCCAAGTACACAACGGTTTTTCCGGGTGCCCGAGACACCTGAAACACGCTGGCCTGCACTTGGTTGAACTCTTCCATCATGAAAGCCATGGGCGCGATGTAGAAAAACGCGTCGCTCAGACTGACCACCGACTGCGACAGAAACGCCCGGGCAGCATCGTCTTTGGGCAATGACGGCAAACCAGCCTGCTCCCGAGCCAATTGATTCAACTCCAGCAGCGTGCCATTCAAGATACGGATGAGCACTTCGCTGGCCTTTTCGCGCTCAGCCTCTGGCACATTGCGCTCCATGAAGGCAGACACCGCTTGCAACCCACCTTTGGGAGCATCGGCACCGGAGCCCAGCTGTTTCAACATCGGCTCATCGCCCGCAAACAGCCCCACGGCTCGATCAGCCGAAGCGACCAAAGCTTGCGTCAACTCAGGGCGACCCGCCTCCACCGCGCCAGCGGCATACCGCACCACAGCTTTGCGCCGCAAGACAGGGTTGCGCAGTGCATCCCTCAAGCGCAACCAGCCATCCAGGCTGTCTTTTTCGTCGGCAGGAATACGCAGATACCGGAACGGCACCGAAGCCGATTCCCGCATGCCCAACAAGAACACGCGGTTGCCATCGATGTCCACTGGTTGCATGTAGTTGCTGAATTCGGTCGCTTGACCGGAAGCATCCCGCAGCTTGTAGGTGAAGCTGGGACCGATGTTTTTCAGCTTTTTCTCGGTGGGTGTTTTGTTGTCCGCGCCCAAACGGCTTTCAATGGAGTGACGCAGGTCCACCGCACGCACATCGGCACCGCTGGCCTCGCCTGCAAAGTTTTCCACGTTGATGACTCGCAGCCCCGTGATTTCCAGCGTGACTTTTTCGCTGCCATTGGTGAGCGACGAGCTGCCACCCACCACGCCATCCAGCAAAAACGGCTTGGTGGGTGCCGACATGGGTACCGCACGGAGCTTGAGGCTGGAGCCGCCGTCGTCAAAGCTGGACTGGAAAATTTCTACCCCTTTGTAGCGCATGGGATGGTTGACCTCCACCCGCCCGGGCACCGCCTCGCCAGTGGCATGGTCATGCACCACGATGTCACTGGCAAACAGTTTGGGCATGCCAGTCTGGTAGTACTCCACCACAAATTTCTTCAACTCGATGGAAAACGGCAAATCCTGCAACAGCACACCCGTGGGCTGGCTGAGGATGACGGTGGAGGCCTTGCCCCCTTCGGGCACCAACAGATTGCCACGGAATGTGGGGTTGGAGGTGGCCAGGCGGTGCTGTGGGGGTACATCGGCAATCATGCCGCCACCGCTGTACACCTCTTTGCCGTTGAACCAGGTTTGCATGCGAACGACCACATCGCCATCCAGCAAACCACCCACACACACCAGCACAATCGCACTGTGGGCCGCCAGATAACCCAATTTGTTGCCGGCACCCGCCTTGGCCGCCACCATCCAGCCCTCACCCTGTGCGTTGGGTCGGGGCTGCAGCTTGACCTTCCACCCGGCCTGCACAAGGGTTTGCCCCATGCGCATGGCCTGCATCTTGGCCTCACCAGCCAATTCAGCCTGGACATGGTGACCAAACGCCTTCAGGCTCTGTTCGCGAATGTTTTCTTTGAACGTACGCAAGTCGGCCAAAATTTTGGGCGTGTTGCGAGCAATGCACAGCGAAGTAGAGACCACCAAAAACGCCAGAATGACCAAAAACCACCAGGCGCTATACACCGCGTACAGGCTGAACTGACCAAACACCTCCGACCAAAATGGTCCGAACTGGTTGACGTAACTGGTCAGGGGTTCTCGTTGCTTCAGCACTGTACCAATGACCGAGGCAATGCAAATGACCGTCAGCAACGCAATGGCAAAACGCATGGACGACAACAACTCAAAGGCATCGCTGCGCCAGCGACGACCGTCTGTCGAGCCCGTTGCGTCCAGGGAGGGGGAGGTCATGTCAACGTTGGAATGAAAAGGTCAAAAACAAAGGCAGGTCAACCATTCCGGTTGACCTGCCTGCGTGTGAAGCACCTGCCACCAAAAAGGTTCCGCGTGTTGGCCCCGATGTTAGGTGTGAAATATGAACGATGGCTGATCAATGCCCCAAGACACAGGGGCATTCGTCCGATGCTCCGCTCAGCGCAGACCAGCGATGTAATCGGATACCGCCTTGATTTCGCGGTCATTCATCTTGGCGGCCACTTGGGTCATCTGGCCACTGTTGGTACGGCCTGCATCGCGGAAAGCGGTCAACTGACCGGCGGTGTAATCGGCATGCTGACCGCTCAGGCGGGGATACTGGGCAGGAATACCCGCGCCGTTGGGACTGTGGCAACCTGCGCAAGCGGCAATTTGACGATCAGGAATGCCGCCACGGTAAATGCGCTCGCCGAGGGCAATGGTATTTTTGTTGGTGGCAGCGCCAGTACCCGGTTTTTGCTGGGACAGCCAAGCTGCCACATTGGCCGCATCTTCCACAGACAGCGCCGATGCAAAGCCCTTCATGACCGCGTTGTCGCGCTTGCCACTTTTGAATTCAGCCAATTGCTTGGCCAGATAGGCCGGATGCTGACCAGCCAGTTTGGGATTGGCCGGAGTCACCGAATTGCCATCGGCTGCGTGGCAGGCCACGCACACTTGGCCATACAGCGCCGCGCCCTTGGCTGCATCGGGCTTGGCCGTTTGCGCGTTGGCAGCAAATGAAGCGGCTGCAACGACGGCAGCAACGGAAGCAGCGAAGAATTTCATGACGAGGGGATGGCTTGAAACAACGAACTGAACCGCCAAGGCGGTCCCCAATGCGGCCAGGCACCAGACAACTCCAACACCGACCAAACCCTGAAATTTTACAATGCCCGTTTATCTGGGCCTGACAAACAAAACAACATCATGACGCAGCCAACCTCAAACACCCCGGTGGCCGCAGCCAAACCGGCCCAAACCGACACCGCCGAGGCCCGCCAAGCCAGTGGCTGGCTGCACACCGCCCGCTTCCTGACCACTGCACCCCAATTGCAACACCTGCCCGCGCTGGCCGTGCCAGAAATTGCGTTTGTCGGGCGTTCCAACGCGGGCAAATCCACCTGCATCAACACCCTCACCCAGCAAAAGCGCCTGGCATTTGCCTCCAAAACACCGGGGCGCACGCAAAGCATCAACCTCTTTGCCTTGGGTAAACAAGGCGCGACTGACGCGGTTCTGGCTGACTTACCCGGTTATGGCTACGCCGCCGTTCCCAAGGAAGCCAAACTGCGCTGGCAACGCGTCATGGCCAACTACCTGCGCACCCGTGCCAACCTGACAGGCGTGGTGATGCTGTGCGACCCCCGGCTGGGCCTCACGGAGCTGGACGACATCCTGCTCGACGTCATCCGCGAGCGCGTGGCCGACGGCCTGAAACTGCTGGTGTTGCTTACCAAAGCCGACAAACTCACCCGAGCCGAAGGGCAAAAAATCTTGTCCATCACCCGGCTGCAGGCGGGCGGTGGCGAGGTCAAGCTGTTTTCAGCCCTGAATCGGCAGGGCTTGGATGACGTATCCGTGCACCTTTGGCAATGGGCTCAGAAGGGCCTGACCCCCATGCCCAATGCCGCCAAAGCAGACACTGACATCGACGACACCGAACCCCCATCGGAAGACTGAGCCAGGCTGACATGACCCCACCCGACATTGAGCACCTCTTGCGCCACCTGCCGGGCCAGGGCATCCACCTCAGTTGCCGCTGCGCAGGTCCCGCCAACGGACCGTTGCTGGTTTTTTTGCACGGTTTTCCAGAAGCCGCGTTCGTTTGGGACGATGCATTGCGGTTTTTCTCCCGCCCCGAAAATGGCGGCTACCGCTGCATCGCGCCCAACTTGCGCGGCTACGAGCGCTCCAGCCAACCCACCGATGTGCGGGCCTATCACGCCAGGCACCTGATTCAGGACATCAGTGAGCTGATTGCGCTCGAACTGGGGCAAACCATGGCACCGCGCGTCAAAGCCGTGGTGGCCCACGATTGGGGCGGTGCCGTGGCCTGGGGATTTGCTGCGCTCCACCCCTCAGCGCTGGAGCGACTGGTCATTTTGAATGCACCGCACCCTGCCACCTTCCAGCGGGAGCTGGCTCACAACCCGCAGCAGCAAAACGCCAGCGCGTACATGCACTTTCTGGCACGCCCCGATGCATCCGCAAGGCTGGCCGAGAACGACTTCGCCCGGCTTTGGCCCTTTTTTGAGAACATGGGTGCCACCATGGCGCCACACGCCTGGCTGACTCCGGCACTGCGCGACACCTACCGCGCCATCTGGCGACAGGGTCTGCACGGCCCCTGCGCGTACTACGCGGCCTCGCCCTTACGCCCACCCCTGGCAGGGGATGCCGAATTTGCCCAAAGAACCGTGCCCGCGAAACTGTGCAGGGTCAACATACGCACCCAGGTCATTTGGGGCATGAACGACAGCGCCCTGCCCCCTGCCCTGCTCGATGGATTGGCCGATTGGGTGCCCGATTTGCACATTGACCGGTTGCAAGACGCCACACACTGGCTTCTCCACGAGCAACCTGAGCAGGTTTTGATGCGGATTCAAAAATTCCTGAAACAATAGCAATTAAATTCAGTGAGTCATGCGAAAAAGCCATTTTTTCGCACAAATTTAGCCGTAAAACGACGACTCACCCTGCGGACGGGTCTTGAACCGCTTGTGCACCCAGAAATACTGGGCGGGTTGCTGATTCACCATGTGCTCCAATTCGTGGTTCATGCGCTGCACATCGGCGTGCACATCGGCGGTGGGGTAATCGGACCAAGCGGGCAGCACATGCACGTCGTAGCCCTGCGGCGTGAGTTCCGCCCGCACCGCCATCACCTTGGCCTTGCCCAGGTCAGCCAGTCGAGGCAACGACGTGAGCGTGGCCGCTGACACGCCAAAGAACGTGGCCCACACCGAATCACGCAAGCCGTGGTCCATATCGGGCAGCAAATACAGCGGCATGCCTTGGCGCAACGCCTTGGCCAGCGGCTTGACGCCGTCGCCCTTGGGCACCACTAGCGGTTGCCCGAAACGCTGCCGCCCCTCGGCCATCCAAGCATCAATCAGCACATCTTCCTGCCGGGCATAGAGCCCGCAGCAGCGGCGCGGCACATGCAACAGCAGGGCCATCCAGGCGGCATCCAGCCCCACAAAGTGCGGGCCAAACACCAGCGTGGGCGCATCGCCCCGCAACGCCTCCACCGCTCCGGTCAGGCGCACCCGTTGGCGCACGGTGGCTTCGGGCGCCATCCACAGCCACCCCCGGTCCAACCAGGCTTGGGCAAAACACACAAAGTGCTGACGCAGCAGCCTCGCCCGCTCCTCCTTGGCCATGCCAGGGAAACACCGCTGCAAATTCACCCGCGCCACCTTGCGGCGCTTGGGCACCAGCCACAGCAACACATGGCCCATGACCCAGCCCATGCCCCGCACCACCGGCAATGGCAACCGAGCCGCCAACGCCATCAGCGCCAGCATCGCACGCTGTGCCCAGGGCCTCATGCGGCCATGCCTCTCGGTTGCTTGTAACGGGCATAACCCCACAGGTACTGCTCGGGGGCTTGCAGGATGAGCTGTTCCATGGCGCGGTTGATGACCGTGGCCGCTTCCTGCGGGTCAACGGGCATGGGCTCCTGTCCCCAGGGTTGCACATGCACCACATAGCCTCCCCCAGCAGGCAAACGCTCGCCCCATGCCAGCAACACCACCGTGCCAGGCGTGTGGGCCAAGCGGGCACTGAGGGTCATGGTGTAGGCAGGCTGACCAAAAAACGGGGCCCAGACGCCCATGCCCTCGGGGGGTACCTGATCGGGCAGCAAACCCACGGCCCCGCCCGCACGCAGGGTTTTGATGAGCTGCTTGACACCCGCCAGGGTGGTGGGCGCGGTATCCAACCCTGGGCGAGCACGGGAAGAAGCCACCACGTCCCGCAACCAGCGCTGCCGCGCAGGTCGAAACAGCACCGTCATGCCCTTGCCCGGGGCCTGCCCGAACCGCTCGGCATAGGCCCTGGCGGTGATTTCAAAACACCCCATGTGCGGCGTCAGAAACAAAATGCCCTTGCCTGCGGCATGAGCGGCTTCGATGTGCGCCGCGCCCTCCATGCGCACCGGCACCGGCGCGCCCATCCACAACCGGGGCAACTCGGCCACCAGCTTGCCCGCTTGAGTCACCGACTGCCGCCGCGCACGCACGCTCACCCCAGCCAGCCCAGCATGGGCTCGCACATGCCGCCTGTAGGTGGGCGACAGCGCAACCACCAGCCAGCCCAGCGCCCCGCCCACTGCGTGCAACGCCCACAAAGGCCAGTGGCTGAAAAAGCGGAACAAAACAATCACAAATGGGCCATTCAATGCAACGAGACCTTGATTTACACTGTTTCCGTCGCCGAGTTACTGAACAACTTGCGGGGCGACGCCGCATGGGGTCATGCGGCAGGGCCAGTGCCAACCGCACAGGCCAACACCACCGCTAAAGCGTTCGCCAGCGCTCCGGCACCAGGCGAAACGCCACAACCCAGGAGTTTATTCACATGGCGAACGACTTTCTTTTCACCTCCGAATCCGTCTCTGAAGGCCACCCCGACAAAGTGGCCGATCAGATTTCCGATGCGATTCTGGATGCCATCTTCACCCAAGACCCCCGCAGCCGCGTGGCCGCCGAAACCCTGACCAACACCGGCCTGGTGGTGCTGGCCGGTGAAATCACCACCAACGCGCATGTGGACTACATCCAGGTGGCGCGCGACACCATCAAACGCATTGGGTACGACAACACCGAGTACGGCATCGACTACAAAGGCTGCGCCGTGCTGGTGGCCTATGACAAGCAAAGCAATGACATCGCCCAGGGCGTGGACCACGCGAGTGACGACCACCTGAACATCGGCGCCGGCGACCAGGGTCTGATGTTCGGCTATGCCTGCAACGAAACGCCTGAGCTGATGCCCGCGCCCATCTACTACGCCCACCGCCTGGTGGAACGCCAGGCCCAACTGCGCAAGGACGGTCGCCTGCCTTTCCTGCGCCCCGACGCCAAGAGCCAGGTGACCATGCGCTATGTGGACGGCAAGCCCCACAGCATCGACACCGTGGTGCTGTCCACCCAGCACAGCCCTGACCAGAGCGAAACCGCCACGAAAATGAAGAACAGCTTCATCGAAGCCGTCATCGAAGAAATCATCAAGCCCGTGCTGCCTAAGGAATGGCTGCAGAACACGCGTTATCTCATCAACCCCACCGGCCGCTTCGTCATCGGCGGCCCGCAAGGCGACTGTGGCCTGACCGGCCGCAAGATCATCGTGGACACCTACGGCGGTGCCTGCCCCCACGGCGGTGGCGCGTTCAGCGGCAAAGACCCCAGCAAGGTGGACCGCTCGGCCGCCTACGCCGCCCGCTACGTGGCCAAGAACATCGTCGCCGCTGGCCTGGCCAAACAGTGCCAGATCCAGGTGGCGTATGCCATTGGCGTGGCTAAGCCCATGAACATCACGGTCTACACCGAAGGCACGGGCGTGATTCCTGACGCCGAGATTGCCAAGCTGGTGGAAGCTCACTTCGACCTGCGACCCAAAGGCATCATTCAAATGCTGGACCTGCTGCGCCCCATCTACAGCAAGACCGCCGCCTACGGCCACTTCGGCCGCGAAGAGCCCGAGTTCACCTGGGAGCGCACCGACAAAGCGCAAACCCTGCGCGCCGCAGCCGGGTTGAAGTAAAGAAGCCACCCCAACCCCAAGGAAGCACCTCCATGCACTCAGCAACCACACCACAAGCCTGCCATGCGCCACTCCGGCCAGCCCATCACCACCGGAAGCAGGCTCTGGTGACGGTGCTGGTGGCCGTGGGCGTGGCCCTTGGCGGCTGCGCCACCCTCAGCGAAGAAGAGTGCAAAACCGCCGACTGGGGTCGGCTGGGCTACAAAGACGGCGCCGCTGGTCACCCCGAAAGCCGCTTGGCCGAACATGCGGAAGCCTGTGCAAAAACCGGTGTGCGGCCCATGGCCGACATCTGGCGCGCCGGGTGGGACCGGGGCGTGCGCGCCTACTGCGTGCCCAATGTGGGCTGGAACGAAGGGCTGGCGGGGCGCAGCTACCAAGGCGTGTGCCGGGGACGGGGTGAAGAAGCTTTCCTGCCCGCTTACCGCGCGGGTGCCGATATCTACCGACTGCAATCTCGATTGGACAGCAACACCTCCGAAATCAACCGACTGGAGCGTGAGCTGCGCAATGCCAAAGACGACAAAGAGCGCCGTCGGTTACGGGAACGGCTGGAAGAGTTGGACTGGGAACAATCCCGCGTGCGCCGAGAATTGGGCCACCTGCGCTCCAGCGCACCCAGATATTGAGAAAATTTGCCACTACCGCTTGGTAGATGGTCTTTGTTTGCTCTCATTATTCAAACCAACGGACGGCGAAATGTCACGCCTTGGCGAGCCCAATAGCCGCTATCGAGCCGATCCAGTCGAACCGTTCCACCTGTGGACGGCGCATGCACAAAGCGCCCGTTGCCCACGTAAATGCCGGCATGGCTGGTCCGCCCCTTCAGGGTAAACACCGCCAAGTCACCGGTTCGCACCCCATCCAGCGGTACCACTTCGCCCCAACCACTCAATTCCGCCACGGAGCGAGGGGTACGAATACGGGCTGCATGCCAGTGCACATAGGCAATGAGGCCCGAGCAATCAAACCCCGAATCTGGTGTGTTGCCTCCGTAACGATACGGTGTGCCAACCAGTCCCATGGCCTGCAGCGTCAAGGCCACCGAATGGTCTGGAGCCACCGGCTCTGTGCGAACCGCACCGGAGCCAACCGAGGGTGAGACATCGTCTACCGGAGGGGGGCGGAGCGCAACCGGTGATCCACATCCCACCAACAGGGCTACGGACAGCCCCAGCGTGACCGTCCAACCGCCCCCCCGGTGCACACCTGTCCCAGCAGACGGATTCGCAGCAGAAAAAATAAAAGCCCTCAGCATGCCCGTATTTTCGGCCAAGCCACTCCGCACGCCAAACACCACCTGCGGCAATTTAACAATGCCCCCTTGAAAAGACGCAACCCAGCCTTATCATTAGCACTCGCTGGCATGGAGTGCTAACAGACTCTGCCACGGACCGACCGGTCCGCCTCGTGTGGGCAGCCCGGTCACATCCATCGTCAACCCTTTGTTCCTCGAATTAGGAGAAGTCATGAACCTGCGTCCCCTCGCCGATCGCGTGATCGTCAAGCGCCTGGAAAACGAAACCAAGACCGCCTCTGGCATCGTGATCCCCGACAACGCCGCAGAAAAGCCTGATCAAGGTGAGATCCTGGCCGTTGGCCCCGGTAAAACCAACGACAAGGGCGAAACCAAAGCCCTGAGCGTGAAAGTGGGCGACCGCGTTCTGTTCGGCAAATACAGCGGCCAGACCGTGAAGGTCAATGGCGACGAGCTGTTGGTCATGAAAGAAGATGACCTGTTTGCCGTCGTTGAGAAGTAATTTTCAATAGCTGCTTCTGCTTATTAATCAAGCGATAGCAGCCATTTTCATTCTTAAATTTTTGTAGGAGCCACACATGGCAGCAAAAGACGTAGTTTTCGGCGGCGAAGCCCGCGCACGCATGGTTGAAGGCGTGAACATTCTGGCCAACGCCGTCAAGACCACCCTGGGCCCCAAGGGTCGCAATGTGGTGCTGGAGCGCTCGTTCGGCGCCCCCACCGTGACCAAGGACGGTGTGTCCGTAGCCAAGGAAATCGAGCTGAAAGACAAGCTGCAAAACATGGGTGCGCAGATGGTCAAGGAAGTCGCTTCCAAAACCTCTGACAACGCTGGCGACGGCACCACCACCGCCACCGTGCTGGCACAAGCCATCGTGCGCGAAGGCATGAAGTACGTGGCCGCTGGTATGAACCCCATGGACCTGAAGCGCGGCATCGACAAAGCTGTGGAAGCCCTGATCGCCCAGCTGAAGGCCGCCTCCAAGCCCACCACCACCAGCAAGGAAATTGCTCAGGTTGGCTCCATCTCCGCCAACTCCGACACCTCCATTGGCGAAATCATCGCCAACGCCATGGACAAAGTGGGCAAAGAAGGCGTCATCACCGTGGAAGACGGCAAGTCCCTGCAAAACGAACTCGACGTGGTCGAGGGCATGCAATTTGACCGTGGCTACCTGAGCCCCTACTTCATCAACAACCCCGAGAAGCAAGCCGCCCTGCTGGACAACCCCTTCGTGCTGCTGTACGACAAGAAGGTTTCCAACATCCGTGACCTGCTGCCCACTCTGGAGCAGGTTGCCAAGGCTGGCCGCCCCCTGCTGATCATTGCCGAAGACGTCGAAGGCGAAGCCTTGGCCACTCTGGTGGTCAACACCATCCGCGGCATCCTGAAAGTGGTCGCCGTGAAGGCCCCTGGCTTCGGCGACCGCCGCAAAGCCATGCTGGAAGACATCGCCATCCTGACCGGCGGCAAGGTCATTGCCGAAGAAGTGGGCCTGACCCTCGAAAAAGTGACGCTGGCCGACCTGGGCCAAGCCAAGCGCATCGAAGTGGGCAAGGAAAACACCACCATCATCGACGGCACCGGTGCTGCTGGCGACATCGAAGCCCGCGTGAAGCAAATCCGCGTGCAGATCGAAGAAGCCACTTCCGATTACGACCGCGAGAAGCTGCAAGAGCGCGTGGCCAAGCTGGCTGGCGGCGTGGCCGTCATCAAAGTGGGCGCTGCCACCGAAGTCGAGATGAAGGAAAAGAAAGCCCGCGTGGAAGATGCCCTGCACGCCACCCGCGCCGCCGTGGAAGAAGGCATTGTGGCCGGTGGTGGCGTGGCCCTGCTGCGCGCACGCCAAGCCGCTGGCACAATCAAAGGTGACAACGCCGACCAAGACGCCGGCATCAAGCTGGTGCTGAAAGCCATTGAAGCGCCTTTGCGCGAAATCGTGGCCAACGCCGGTGGCGAGCCTTCTGTGGTGGTCAACGCCATCCTGGCTGGCTCTGGCAATTATGGCTTCAACGCCGCCAACGACACCTACGGCGACATGATCGAAATGGGCATTCTGGATCCCACGAAAGTGACCCGCACCGCGCTGCAAAACGCCGCTTCCGTGTCCAGCCTGATGCTGACCACCGAGTGCATGGTGGCCGAGTCCCCCAAGGACGACGCACCTGCCATGGGTGGCGGCGACATGGGCGGCATGGGTGGTATGGGCGGCATGGGCATGTAATGCGCTCCTTGCCTGAGGGGGCACGGCGGCGTTGCAGCCGCCCTGCCGTGGCGCTGCCACTGCTCTGCGCGTCTGCGCCTTGCCCTGCCCCCTCATGCTGCATCGGGCCACACCCCTGCTGGTGTGCACCCCACAAAAAAACCCGCTGAATCGCTTCAGCGGGTTTTTTTATGTTTTATTGCAATTCACCGCTTATACAGCGGCAACAGTTTGCTATGACTTCATCAGTGCTTCCAGCTTGAAGGTATCCACCGCAAACGCCCGAATGCCTTCGGCCAGCTTCTCGGTGGCCATGGCGTCGTCGTTCAGTGCGTAGCGGAAACCTGCTTCATCGTACTGCACGAAAGGAATATCCAGCTGATGCGCAGCCTCCGGACTCAAGGCACGCACCAATGGGGATTCTGCTGCAGCCAGTTGTGCCAGCAAATCCGGCGCAATCGTCAGCAAGTCGCAACCTGCCAACGCTGCAATTTGGCCGGTGTTGCGAAAACTGGCTCCCATCACTTCGGTGGCAATGCCAAATTTTTTGTAGAAGTTGTAAATGCGGCGAACCGATTCCACGCCAGGGTCATTCACACCGGACTTGGCCACTTCATCCCAGGATGCTCCCGCTTGCTTTTTGTACCAATCGTAAATGCGGCCCACAAACGGCGAAATCAACTGCACCTTCGCTTGGCCGCAAGCCACCGCCTGGGCGAAACTGAATAGCAACGTGAGGTTGGTGTGAATGCCTTTGCGCTCCAACTGGGCTGCAGCCTGAATGCCTTCCCAGGTCGAGGCAATTTTGATCAACACCCGGTCTACATGTACACCCTCAGCCTGGTATAGCTCGACAATGCGCTCCGCTCTTGCCACCGTGGCACTGGCATCAAAGCTCAAACGCGCATCCACCTCCGTGGACACCCGACCAGGAATGTGGGCAAGAATTTCACAACCAAAGCGCACCAGCAACCGGTCCATCACCTCGCCCAGGTCGCGTTCGCCAAAACGGGCCAAGGTCTGCGCCAGCAGCGGCGCGTACTCTGCCTTTTGCACGGCCTTGAGAATGAGTGATGGGTTGGTGGTGGCATCCTGCGGTTTGTACTGGGCGATTTGCAAAAAGTCGCCGGTATCGGCCACCACAGTGGTGTGGGCTTTGAGTGCGTCGAGCTGGTTCATGACGGGTATTATCCGGGCGTAATCTTGTTTCATTTTTTGAACGTAACCATTGCATCATGCTGGAACGCATTCGCGCCTCTCTTCCTTCTCTGGCACCAGCTGAGCAGCGTGTAGGCAAGCTGGTGCTGCTGGACCCCCGCACATTTGCCAGTCTGCCAGTGACCGAACTGGCCCTTCGAGCCCACGTCAGCAAACCCACGGTGGTGCGGTTTTGCCGCAGCATGGGTTATGACGGTTTAAGCGACTTCAAACTCAAACTGGTGGGCACCGTCAGTGAAGGCGTGCCCTTCATTCACCGCAGCGTGGATGTGGACGACAAGGTGGGCGATGTGCTGGTCAAGGTCATTGACAACACCGTCGCCGCTTTTTTGAAGTACCGCAACGACGCGTCCACCCACGCCATTGAAAAAGCGGTGGACGCTCTGGTCAATGCCCATGCACAGAACAAGCGTATTGAGTTTTTTGGCGCGGGCAATTCGGGCATCGTGGCGCAGGACGCTCAGCACAAGTTCTTCCGGCTGGGTTTGCACACCATTGCCTACAGCGACGGGCACATGCAAGTCATGAGCGCCAGCATGTTGCGACCCGGGGATTGCCTGGTGGTCATCAGCAATTCAGGCCGTACCCGCGACCTGATGGATGCCACCGACATTGCCCGCAAGCATGGCGCAACCACCATTGTCATCACCGCCAGTGGCTCTCCCCTGGCCGCTGCGGGCCATATCCATTTGGCGGCCGACCACCCGGAGGGCTACGATCGCTACAGCCCCATGACCTCACGGCTCATGCACTTGATGGTGGTGGATGTGCTGGCCACCTGCGTCGCCCTGCGCATTGGCGGCAGCAAACTGCAACCGCTGCTGCGGGAAATGAAGAACAACTTGCGCAGCAAACGCTACGCTTGAAGCAACATTCCTACGCCAAAAAACAAAACCCCACCCAGCCAGAAGGCGGGGTGGGGTCAGAAAAAATGGCTGAAAATTAAAAGTTGTACTTCACAGCCGCAACCACGCCGCTACGGCCCAGCTGCTTGCCATTGGGAGCTACATAGGCGCCAGTGGTGGCATTGGTTTTCAACAGGGTCAGGCTCGGCACCCAACCGGCGTAGTCTTTGCTGATGCTCAAGGAATAGTCGGTGTAAGAGAACACCTTGTTGGAAACGCCAGCCACCGAGCCAGCCACTTTCTGGTGACCCGCATGAGGCGTCAACATGACACCATCACCCAAATCGAACGTAGCAGACAGATCCAGGTAACCGCTGTTTTTGGAATTGCTGAAACCGAACAGGTTGGTGGTGGAGTGCGAATACTTGGCGGTGAAGGGGCCGTGAGTCAGGGCACCGTAGAGCTCCAGAGTATTGGGGCTCACACCCAGTTTGTGACTGGGGTACAGGTATTGCAGTGCACCAACGTCGTAAGTGACGTCCTTGGTGATTTCGCCTTTGTAGCCACCATACACGTCCAGCTCGACGTTGGCTTTACCGCCACTGTCTTTCACCCACTTGATGGTGGACGCCCAAGTACCCAGATAGAAACCATTGGAAAACGCATAGTCAGCGCCGCCTTGCAAAGCAGGCTGGAAACGGGACTGGGAAATGCCACGGTAGCGGTATTCAGAGGCTACACCTGCGTTGAAGGTCAACGGGCTGGCTTCAGGCGCAGCGGCAGCTTGGGCCAGCGCAACCGAAGGCATAACCATGGAAAGAACAGCACCCACACCGGCCAAACCAGCGACGAGCTTTTTCATACGAACTCCTTAGATAGACAAACGAGAAAACCTGATCATGCACGAAGCATGCCAAGAAAAACCAACCTATTACCCTTTAAAAAGATCCCAACTTGGTGCGTGATTTTTCAGCAAGTCATGGTTTGCACCAAATCGATTCATTCAGTAAAGGTACATACCGCGCACGATCGGCGCATCAAAACTCTGCATGCAAGCGAACAGAGACCACATGAACAGGCCCACGACTGGCGTTGTATCCCGGGTTTGCAATGCGCTGGCCATCCAAAGTGAGCCATGTGGTTTTGGCAAGCCCAAGGTTATAAAAAACCTCGATCACGGCCTCGGGGCGGTAACTCAATTGACCATCGCCTACAAAAAATCCCAGGCCACCTGCTGCCAAATAATTTCTGTGCACCTTGGATAAACCGTTGCGGGCCACTGCCACCCCCATGCTGTCCTGCAGACGCCCCCATGAACCACCGTTGACCAACACCCCTCCAGACATGGAGCGGTCAATTTCGGTAAAAGCATAGGTTTCTGTTTTGCCGTCGGCCCAGCTAGCGCGGCCAAAAATACCCACGGCATCAGATAAAGCCTGTTCAAAATTCAGACCCACACCCCACTTGATCTGATCGCCATGGCGGACATCGCCCAGATTCGGCACACTGCCTGTTTGTGCAGAGAGGTTGATGGCATCTTGATACTTGGCCATTTTGGTGCGGTTGCGAAAGGCAAGCAGTCGCACTTTGCCCGCCAGCTCATGAAGCCCATGGGCATGCTCCACTTCGATTTGATCCCCAAAATGTCGAAAAATATGGGGATCCAGCACCTGTTGATTCGGCTCCCAAGGCTGAATGAATCGACCAGCCCGCACCACCCAGTCGTCGTGATACCACTCCAACGCAACGCCCCGCGAATATCCACGAGCATCCGCCGCATAGTCATAAGCACCATGCGTCATCAAAGACCAATTCAGGAACTGGGTACGTGGATCATGGCTATATGCATTTCCATCAAATACATCCAGCACTGAAAAATTTCCGGCGGTCAGAACCCACCGACGGCGGTCAATCTGTCCACCCAGTTGATTGGGCGCCGACTCGACATCCACCCTTTCACCACCTTGGTTCCACGTCTTACGCCAGAACAAACGAGCCCTATACAGCTTGAGATCAGGGCCTGATGAACGCGCAATTTCACCATTGGTAAAACCACCCAAACCCGTGAGATTGGAAAGCGGCACACCCTGCGCAGCCTCGGGATTGAAGTACAGCTCATGCCCGGCAGCAGGACGCCAACCCAACATGGCCGTGGTGGTAAAGGAATAGCTACTTTCCTTGCCAACGGTCAGGCTATTGGGGCCAGAATAAGCAGCAGAAAACGGGCGCTTACCCTGCCAGACATAAGTGGCTTGCGCTCTGGCATTCCACTCTTCTTCCTCGCTGGGGTTGGCATGGCTCCACACAGGAAACAGACACCCCTGCAACGCCATCAAACACCCAAGAAACCATGGCCCAGGCACTGCCCTGAATGGATTGCACATATTCACTAACAGATGCGTTCGCAAAATGACGGAGTGTAGGTCGCTGAATCGACAGTTTTATGACAAGACCCACCTCATGCGAGCCCACGCATGAACACATGCACTCTCGACAACAGGCCCACCAAAGCCACCAATGAAAAAAGCCTGCCAAAATTTGGCAGGCTTTTAGCAAAAAACCTTGATCAGCTGGCAAATGCCAGCGAATGATCAGAAGTTGTGCTGAATACCAGTCAACACAGTGCGAACGCCAGTGGAAGCGTTGGCTGCAGTGACGTTCTTGGTCTTGTCGTCCACCCAACGAGCGTAAACGCTGGTGCGCTTGCTCATGGTGTACTTCAGGCCAATGGCGTTGATGGTACGGTCTTGATTGGCAGCAGTCTTGTCGTTCTTGCTGGTGCGGCTCAGCAGCAGGTTGGTGCTGGCGTTCAGAGGAACGTTGGCGGTCAGAACGTAACCATTGGAGTCGATGGATTTAGCAGCGGTACCGTTGTTTTTCTTGTCGGTGTAGTAGCCCAGACCCAGCTTGGCCATGCCCAGATCGTAGGTACCGTAGAAGTTGTTCTGGGTTTGCTTGTTGTTGCCACCGGCCACGTTGTTGGCAACCACGAAGTTTGTGAAACCAGCGGCGATGGGGCCGGCAACGTAGTTCACACCCAGGTCGGTCACGCTGGCGATTTCAGCAGCGTTGGAAGGGTCCACTTTGGTTTTGAACGCGTAAGCACCCAGAACGGTCAGGCCACCAAACGATGGGGAAGCATAGTTGATGGAGTTGTTCATGCGAACGCGGCCAGCAGACTGAGCTGTGCCGAAACCACCACCGATTTTGGTGCCGAACACGGAAGCGCCAGACTGGGAAGTCAGGGAAGGTGTGTTGGCTGCGCCCAGCTTGACGGAGCCGAAGCCACCGGACAGGCCCAGGTACTGTTCGCCACCGGATGTACCGAAGTTGGTGGTGCTGGTGCCGCTGGACAGGTTGGAACCAGCCTGAACACCGCGTGCATCGTAACGGGCGTTGAAATCGTTTTCGTACAGGAAGGAAGCCTTCAGGCCACCACCCAGGTCTTCCACGCCAACGAAGGTGATTTGGGAAGTGCCTTGAGCGTTGTTGCCAATAGAATTTTGGGTCACGCTGCTACCACCAACGTAGGTGGTGCGGTTGTTCTGGTAGGAAGGATCGAACGTACCCTGCAGGGTCACGGAAGACTGGGCGAAAGCGGCACCGGTGGCGGCCACAGCGGCCAGTGCAATCAGAGTCTTTTTCATTGAGAGTTTCTCCAAGGTTGAAAAAAGAGGCGTTGGGCGTGGCCCGTGAGCCAACCTCCGTTTGGGAAGTTGTGTTGATTGCACCAGAAGGCCGCGTTTTCGGCAAAAATTTGCGCCACTTAATCCATAAACGCCCCTGATTCCCGTTGCAACGCGGCAACATTGCACCAAATTGGTGCAATTTATGATTTGTATGCCGCTGTCCCGACCCGAGAATTCGCGCCCATGACCTTCACCGACGCACTGCTGACCGCCCTGGACGCCACCTTACGCAGCCTGCTGGCCCATCCCCCGGCAGCCCCCGCTCCTTCAGGGGCAAAAATGGAAACTCAGCTCGACGATACCGCCCGAACCGAAGCCGGCGCTTTGATGCGCGTCAACCACGTGGGCGAAGTGTGTGCCCAGGCGTTGTATACCGCCCAGGCGCTGGGCGCACGTTTGTTTGACCACGATGAGCTCCTGGCCCAGCACTTGGAACAGGCCGCGGCCGAAGAAGGCAACCACCTGGCCTGGACGCGAGAGCGTGTGGCGGAGCTGGGCACCCACACCTCATGGCTGACCCCTGTTTGGTATGCCGGCGCATTCGGATTAGGGTTGGCCGCCAGCCGTTTGGGCCCCCAACGCAGCTTGGGTTTTGTGGTGGAAACCGAGCGACAGGTGGAAGCCCACTTGGACAGCCATCTGCAAAAGCTGCCTGCGGCCGACCTGCGCTCACGCGCCATCGTGATGCAAATGCGGGAAGACGAAATTCGCCACGCCCGCCAAGCTCAGCAAGCCGGGGCGGTGGAGGTGCCAGCGCCAGCCAAATGGTTGATGCAGGCAGCAGGAAAGGTCATGACCACCGTGGCGCACCGCATTTGAGCACTCAGGGCCGCAGTCCCAGCATTCGCTTGGGCCTGCCGCACAGCTACTTCAACCCTCGACGAGGTCGAAGCTAGTCGTGATGTCTGCCGTTTTGCCCAGCATGATGCTGGCGGAGCAGTATTTGTCGTGACTCATGGCAATGGCCCGCTCCACGGCAGTGGACGGAATGCCTTTGCCGGTGACGGTGAAGTGCATGTGGATTTTGGTGAACACTTTGGGGTCGGTATCGGCCCGTTCGCTGGTGAGCTTGACGCTGCAGCCCTGCACGTTGTGGCGGCCCCGTTTCAGAATCAGTACCACGTCATACGCCGAGCATCCACCGGTGCCAGCCAACACCGTCTCCATCGGGCGGGGCGCCAGGTTCGCGCCACCGTTCTCGGGTTTGGCGGCGTCAGGCGCGCCGTCCATGGTCAGCACATGGCCACTGCCGGTTTCGGCCACAAAGCCCATGTTGGAGCGGGTGCCGGTGTTGCCGGTCCAGGTGACGGTGCATTCCATGGTGACGATTCCAGTTGACAGATGGAGACAGGTTGAAACGGGGCGGGAGGATAACCCGGAACACTGCGCTCAGAGCATGTCGCCGTCCACGTACCACCACTGCCCGTTTTGATGCACAAACCGGCTGCGCTCATGGAGGCGCACGCCTTTGCCGCCCACGCGGGAACGGGCCACAAACTCCACCTCGGCATGGGTGGCGTCCAACTGGCGATGCTGACGCACTTCCAGCCCCAGCCATTTTTGACCGGGCTCCAGCGCCAGATCGGCCGGCAAGGTGGATGGATGCCAGGTAAGGGTCAAATGATCCACCCGCCCCAGCACAAACGCGGTGTAGCGGGAGCGCATGAGCGCTTCGGCATCGGGAATGCGGGAGGGTTCGCCCAGATGCAGCCCGCAACAGCGGGCCAGCGCCAGCACACGACCCTTTTTGCCCTGCTGCGGATCGGTGCGACCGCACGGGCATGGGGTCAAAGCCCAATCATTCAAAACAAGAGCATCCATGCTCACGCCAGTGAGCGCTGGATCAGTATTTTCTGCACATCCGACGTGCCTTCGTAAATCTGGCACACCCGCACGTCACGGTAAATGCGCTCGACCGGGAAGTCGCTCACATAGCCGTAGCCGCCGTGAATCTGGATGGCGTCGCTGCACACGCGCTCGGCCATTTCGCTGGCAAACAGCTTGGCCATGGCCGCTTCTTTCAAGCAGGGCTGGCCCGCGTCGCGCAGTGCGGCGGCGTGGTGGGTGAGCGAACGGGCAGCCTCAATTTGCGTGGCCATGTCGGCCAGCTTGAAGCCCACGGCCTGGTGGTTGAAGATGGGCTGGCCAAAGCTCTCGCGCTCTTTTGAATACCGCAGCGCACATTCAAACGCACTGCGCGCCATGCCAATGCTTTGCGCCGCGATACCGATGCGTCCGCCTTCCAGCGCGCTGAGGGCGATCTTGTAGCCCTCACCTTCCGCGCCGATGAGGTTGGCGGCGGGGATGCGGCAGTTCTCGAAGTTGATTTGCGCCGTGTCGCTGCTGTGCTGGCCCAGCTTGTCTTCCAGCCGCGCCACCACGTAACCGGGGGCGGACGTGGGCACGATGAAGGCACTCATGCCGCGTTTGCCGGCGGCCTTGTCGGTCACGGCGATGACGATGGCCAGGTCCGCGGTTTTGCCGCTGGTGATGAACTGCTTGACGCCGTTGAGCACGTAGTGGTCGCCTCCTTGTGCGGCAGTGGCGCCCTCACCCGAAGCGGTGACCCGCGTGGCCGTGGTTCGCAGTGCCGAGGCATCAGACCCCACATGCGGCTCGGTCAGGCAGAACGCGCCCAGCATCTGCCCGGCCGCCAGCGGGCGCAGCCACTGGTCTTGCTGGGCGGCGTTGCCGTATTTCATGAGGATGGCGTTGACGGGGCAGTTGGTCACGCTGATGGTGGTGCTGACACCGCCGTCCCCGGCAGCAATTTCTTCCAGCACCAGCGCCAGCGTCTGGTAATTCAGGCCCGCACCGCCCAGCTCTTCGGGCACGCAGATGCCGTAGCAGCCCAGCTCGGCCAGGCCTTTGTGCACGTCTTTAGGGAAAGTGTGCGCCTTGTCCCACGCGGGAGCGTGGGGCCAGATTTGGTCTTGCACAAAGGCGCGAACGGCGTCGCGCACCATGGTTTGGTCTTCGGTGAGCAGCATGGGGGGGTCCTTACAGCACTTCCAGAGCCACCGCAGTGGCTTCGCCGCCACCGATGCACAGCGTGGCCAGGCCCTTTTTCAGGCCACGTGCCTTCAGCGCGTGGATGAGCGTGACCATGATGCGGGCACCGGATGCGCCAATGGGGTGGCCCAGGGCGCAGGCGCCGCCGTTCACGTTCACCTTGTCGTGCGGCACGTTCAGCTCGGCCATGAGGGCCATGGGCACCACGGCGAAGGCTTCGTTGATTTCCCACAGGTCCACGTCGCCCACGGCCCAGCCGGCTTTGGCCAGCGCCTTTTGGGTGGCCCCCACGGGGGCGGTGGAGAACCACTCGGGTGCCTGGGCGTGGTTGGCGTGCGCCACGATTTGGGCCAGCGGCTTGCAACCCAGCTGGGCGGCGGTGCTGGCGCGCATCATGACCAGCGCGGCCGCGCCGTCATTGATGCTGGAGCTGCTGGCGGCGGTGATGGTGCCGTCTTTCTTGAAGGCGGGCTTGAGCGTGGGCAGCTTGTCGAGCTTGATTTTGCCGGGGCCTTCGTCGATGGAGACCACCACCTCGCCACCCCGGCCTTTGACGGTGACAGGGGTGATTTCGGCGGCGAAGGCGCCGCTTTCCGTCGCGGCCTTGGCGCGCTGCACACTGGCGGTGGCAAAGGCGTCTTGTTGCTCGCGGGTAAAGCTGTATTTGGCGGCGCAGTCTTCACCGAAGGTGCCCATGCTGCGGCCGGGCTGGTAGGCGTCTTCCAGGCCGTCGAGCATCATGTGGTCGAAGATGCGGTCGTGGCCGATGCGGTAGCCGCCCCGGCCTTTGAGCATGAGGTAGGGGGCGTTGGTCATGCTTTCCATGCCACCGGCCACCAGCACGTCGTGGGTGCCGGCCACCAGCATGTCGTGCGCGAACATGGCGGCGCGCATGCCCGAGCCACACATCTTGCTGAGCGTGACCGCTCCGGCGCTTTGCGGCAGCCCACCTTTGAGCGCGGCCTGGCGCGCCGGGGCTTGGCCCTGGCCGGCCATCAGGCAGTTGCCGAACAGCACCTCGGTGACCAGCTCAGGGGCAATGCCTGCGCGCTCCACGGCGGCTTGGATGGCCACACCGCCCAAATCGTGTGCGGACAGGGAGGCAAAGTCGCTCTGGAACGCACCCATGGGCGTGCGGGCAGCGCTGACGATGACGACGGGATCTGAGGCTTGGGTCATGTGGGTCTCCATTTTTAAACAAAATAAGGCTTTAACGCTTTAATTAATTGGGTTTATAGCTACCAAATTAAATAGCTGTAGATACATCCAAATCCACCGCCGTTCGGCGAAAACGCCGCTGAACGTCGTAGGGAAACACGTCGAATACATGCCCGGCGCGGATGCGTTGCTGGTGGTGCTGCCAGAAGGCAGCATCCAGCAGGTCGGCGTGGTGGGCCATGAACACCTGGCGCACCAGCGGGTTGCCCAGCAGGAACGGGCCGAAGGTTTCGGGGAACACGTCGTTTTTGGCCACCGAGTACCAAATTTCGCCCGACATTTCTTCCTCCTCGGTGCGCGGCTCGGGCACTTTGCGGAAGTTGCAGTCGGTGACGTACTCGATTTCGTCGTAGTCGTAAAACACCACCTTGCCGTGGCGGGTGATGCCGAAGTTTTTCCACAGCATGTCGCCCGGGAAGATGTTGGCCGCCACCAGGTCTTTGATGGCGTTGCCGTATTCGACCACTGCGGTTTCCAGCTGCTCGTTGGCTTTGCGCAGCGCCGTGTCGTCGGCTCCGCTGGTGGGGGCCAGGGTGTCGAACGCTTCTTGCAGATAGATGTTGAGCGGAATCATGCGTCGCTCGATGTACACATGCTTGAGGATGAGTTCGGTTTGCCCGTCGCCATCGCGGTCCGAAATTTCCATCTGGCTGGCGCAATGGGTTTGCAGTTCAGCCACCAACTCAGGTGCAAAGCGGCTGAACGGAAAGGCCACGTTGGAAAACTCCAGCGTATCGGCCATGCGTCCCACCCGGTCGTGCTGCTTGACCAACTGGTATTTGCTGCGAATCTGCTCGCGGGTGGTGTCTTTCTGGTGTGGAAAAAAGTCTTTGATGACCTTGAACACAAACGGAAAGCTGGGCAGATCGAACACCAGCATCACCATGCCCTTGATGCCGGGCGCAATGCGAAACCGGTCGGAACTGTGGCGCTGGTGCTGCAGGTAATCGCGGTAGAACAGGGTTTTGCCCTGCTTGGTCAGGCCCAGCGCGTTGTAGAACTCGGCCCGTGGCTTGCGGGGCATGAGGCTGCGCAGAAACTGCACATAGGCGCTGGGAATTTCCATGTCCACCATGAAATACGCCCGGGCAAAGCTGAACAGCATCAGTAGGTCGTTTTCGCCGTGTAGCAAGCCGTCAATGACCAGTTGCCCCTTGGGGTTGTGCAGGATGGGTAGCGCAAATGGCACTTCCTGAAACCCGTTGATGAGCTTGCCCACCACATATGCGCCTTTGTTGCGGAAGAACAGGCTGGAGAGCACCTGCAGCTGGAAGTTGGCACGCAGTCGGTGGTGGTCAAACAGGGGCTGCAGACGGGCGTGGACCAGTTGTACGTCGCGCGCCAGGTCTTCAAATTCACCACGCAGGGCAAAGCTTTCCACCATGCGCCCCACTTCGGCCAGCAGCTCGCCGGGGCGGGGGTAAAAGCTGCGGTAGGTGGGATTGCGTTCCGGCTCGTCGCTTTCAATGTATTCGGTGCTGACCGCCGGGCGAACGAAGATGAAATCGTTCTGGAAATAGGTGCGGTGCAGGATTTTGGTGGTGACGGAGTTGAAGAACGTCTCGGCCAGTTCGGGTTGCTTGTGATCCACCAGCAGGCCGATGTAGTAGAGCTTGACTTGCTGCCACACATCCATGGGCTGAGCAGCCGCCTGGAACTCGCCCTCGAGGCGCCGCACGCACTCTGTGACCCGCAGGTCGTAGAACTCAATCCGCTCCTTCTGGGCCCGCTGCTGGCTGTGCCAGTCCTGGGTTTCAAACCGGTGTTTGGCGCGGGCCGATTCGGCCCGGAACAGCTGGTAGTGGCGGTTGAATCCGTCGATCATGGCTTGCGCCATGTCCACGGCCACCGCCGCATCCAGCCGGGTGGGTTTCATGCGGCGGCCCTGACCGCACGGGGGTAGCGCTTGATAGCGTTGCGGAACACATTGACCACCTCGCCCGCATGGCTCATGGTCACACCCAGGTCGTTGGCCAGCCCGTCTTTCAGGCCGTAACACCAACCGTGAACGCTGACATTTTGGCCACGGGCCCAGGCGTCTTGCAGCACGTTGGACATGGCCACATTGCCCACCTGCTCGATCACGTTCATCTCGCACATCACATCTTCCATTTGCGCAATGGGCAGGTGGTCGATGCGGTTACGGTGGCGCAGCTTCACGTCGTACACATGGCGCAGCCAGTTGTCGGCCAGGCCCACGCGGGTGCCGCGCAGCGCAGCCAGCACACCGCCGCAGCCGTAGTGGCCCACCACCATGATGTGCTCCACCTTGAGGTGGTCCACCGCAAACTGGATGACCGACAGGGCATTCAGGTCGGAGTGCACCACCACGTTGGCGATGTTGCGGTGCACGAACACCTCGCCGGGGTCGAGCGCAATGATTTCGTTGGCGGGCACGCGGCTGTCGGAACAGCCAATCCACAGGTATTTGGGCGTTTGCTGACGTGCAAGCTGGCTGAAGAAACCGGGCCGCTGCTGCTCCATGCGGGTGGCCCAGGCGCGGTTGTTGTCCAGAAGGTGTTGAAGGTCTTTGCTCATGCGGCCATTTTGTCTGAGGGAGGCAACGGCTTCAGGCGGCTCAGCAGGTTTCCGCAAAGAGTTCACGGCCAATCAGCATGCGGCGGATTTCGCTGGTGCCGGCACCAATTTCATACAGCTTGGCATCGCGCCACAGGCGGCCCAGCGGGTATTCGTTGATGTAGCCGTTGCCGCCGAAAATCTGCACCCCGTCGCCGGCCATCTTGGTGGCCTGCTCGGCACACCACAAAATCACGCTGGCGCAGTCCTTGCGCACCTGGCGCACGTGCTCGGTGCCCAGTTGGTCGAGGTTTTTGCCGATTTGATAGCAAAACGCCCGCCCGGCTTGCAGCACGGTGTACATGTCCGCCACTTTGCCCTGGATGAGCTGGAACTCGCCAATGCTCTGGCCAAACTGCTTGCGGTCGTGGATGTAGGGCACCACGTTGTCCATCACCGCTTGCATGATGCCGATGGGGCCTGCGGCCAGCACCGCGCGCTCGTAGTCCAGGCCGCTCATCAGCACCTTGGCCCCCATGTTCAGGCCGCCCAGAATGTTGGCCTCGGGCACTTCGACATTCTGGAACACCATTTCGCCGGTGTGGCTGCCGCGCATGCCCAGCTTGTCCAGCTTTTGCGCCGTGAAAAAGCCCTTCATGCCTTTTTCGACGATGAAGGCGGTCACACCGCGTGCACCCAGTTCAGGCTCGGTCTTGGCATACACCACCATGTTGTCGGCATCAGGCCCGTTGGTGATCCACATCTTGCTGCCATTGAGCAGGTAGTAGCCGCCCTTGTCTTCAGCCTTCAGCTTCATGCTGATGACGTCGGAGCCCGCGCCGGGTTCGCTCATGGCCAGCGCGCCCACATGCTGGCCGCTGATGAGCTTGGGCAGGTATTTTTCCTTTTGCGCCTGGCTGCCGTTGCGCTTGATCTGGTTCACGCACAGGTTGCTGTGCGCGCCATAGCTCAGGCCCACCGACGCGCTGGCACGGCTGATTTCCTCCATGGCCACCATGTGCGCCAGGTAGCCCATGTTGGCACCGCCAAATTCTTCGGGCACGGTGATGCCCAGCACGCCCAGCGAGCCCATTTTTTCCCACAAGTCCATGGGGAACTGGTCGTTGCGGTCGATCTCGGCGGCGCGGGGGGCGATTTCGGTCTGGGCGAAGTCGCGCACCGCGTCGCGCAGCGCGTCGATGTCTTCACCGAGCATGAAATTGAGGCCGGGCAGTTGGGCGAGGGTTTGGGTCATGTGAGTCTCCTTTAAACAATAGCAAACAATGCCAACATATCAAGCGGTGAAGGCATTTTTTATTTGAAATTTCAGTATTCAGTAGGTTTTGGGGACCGGTGCCAGCGTTTGCTGCATCACCGCACAGGGGCTGCGTTTGCCGTCAGCCGCCACATGGGTCACTTCAGCGGTGGTGACGATGATGCGTTTGCCCGCCTTCAGCACCTTGCCGGTGGCCTGCAACTCGCCGCCCTGGAAGGCGTTGAGGAAATTGATTTTGAATTCCACCGTGGTGACCTCCATGCCTTCAGGTGCTACCGTCAGGCCAGCATAGCCACCCGCAATGTCGGCCAGCGCGCCCATGGCCCCGCCGTGAAAACCGCCCTGCTGCTGCGTCACCCGGTCGGAATACGGCAGCGCCAGCGTCACCTCACCGGGTGCCACGGCCAACAGGCGCGTGCCCAGGTGTTGCATCATGCCTTGGCGCAAAAAACTATCGTTGACACGATTGAAAAGGGTGGATTTGTTGCTGTGCATGGCCGATCACTTTAATTTACGTTTACGTAAACGTCAATTAATCCCTTGCACTACCTACCCAGTCTGGTGCGAAGGCCTATCGCAAACCCGCATGCGAGAAGGAGCACACTTTGTGAAACTGAGCGATCTGCCATTTATTTACTTTCCAGGGAGAGAAACGTGAGTTCCACCACCATTGACCGAGACACTTACGCCGAAGCGGCCGCCCGCCACATTGGTACCGCCATTTTGTATATCAGCACCGATGGTGTCTGGTCAGTGGGTCAAAACGGACAACGGGTCAGTGAATACCAGACACTGAAATTCGGCGGAATCAACCGCATCAACGATGACACGTTTGAGTTCACCGCGCTGACAGCAGAGCTTCGCCAGGAAGGGGGTTACGTGGTGTACCTGCAGTCCAATGACAATGCCGCGCAGTTTGTCGAGGTCTATGCAGACCTGCAGGGCAACATCACCGGCGGTAAACCCCTGACCCAAGCGGAGATGTACGCGGCAGAAGTCAAATGGGGAGTTGACTTGAACAAGAACGGGGGGCTGGGCAATGCCATGGTGTTGGTGGATGCCGGCTCCACCAACATGTATGTCGATGGTGCGGGCGCTTTTCAGATGAAACAATCCAACGGCACGTTCGTACCATTGACTTTTGCAGGACAAGCCGTGACGCAACAACTGCTGTCAGGGTATGACATTGAAAGCGTCATTGCAGACGGTGGCGGATACAAAATTTACGTGAAAGATGCCTCTGGCAACGTCATTCGGTTGGGATCAGGGGAGGCTGGCAACATCATCCCAACCGAGATTCAACCGCTGAACAGCTCACAGTTATCGGCAGCCGAAGCGAGTACCGGTGAAGACCTGAATGGCCGGGGCGACACGGCTGCTGCTACGGGTTGGACATCTGTGCTCAAGACCGCAGCGGTGAAGACCGAAATCGACACACTGACGGCCAACGGCGGCAAGATCGACCATGCTGGCCTGGTGAAGATAGTCAACGCGGCCATTCAAGCCATGAGCAGCAACCTATCGATCGGCGCAGACCTGTTCAACGATTTGAAAGCCATTGCAGCACGTTCAGCCACTCTTTTCACATCCAAAGACCTCACGGGCACCGAAACGGGGTATTTGCAATACGTGTTCGACAAGCTGGTCAACGGGTCCAAGGCAAACAGTTTTTACACGGGCGGCCTCACGCAAGCCCAGGCATTGGGCAACCTCAGTGCAGATTCGTCGCCTGACGTGCTGCAAAAGCTCGAAAACAAGTGGCTGCTCGGCAAAGACCTCCCCAACCCGAATACAGAGGGTGACACGGCCAACCCCAATGCAGCAGCCGCTTCCGGCGTGTACAAGACCTTCAGTGGCGACCTGATTGTGGGAGGCGCCCAAGCGTTCGATGTAAGCCAGGGCAGTGCGGGCACTTGTTACCTTCTGGCGGGTATCGCCACTGTGGCGAACGTGAATCCGGGTGCATTCAACGCGATGTTTGCAAGCAACGGCGTAGCATCAGATGGCACATCGACGTGGGGGGTCCGGTTCTTCGATACCAAAGGCCAAGCACACTGGGTAACCGTGAACAACCAGCTGACCGTGCGCAACCCGGACGATACGCAGGCAGCCTACACAAAGGCCAAAGGCGTGGACGCTTCAGGCAACACAGTGGCCGAGTTGTGGGCACCGCTGGTAGAAAAGGCCTACGCACAGGCCAACGAAATCCAGATATTTGGTCGCACCAAAGAAACCAACGCCATGTTTGCCATCGAAGGCGGCTTCGCAGAGGGCATTGTGAACGTCGCAGGTGGCCGGGTGACCCAGTATGGCGAATCGGCATACATCGTGAATGGCAACCCGATTCTTCAGGTCAGCACGGTGCCGGAAGGCAGCACGGCACTGGCGGAATACACAAAGGCATTGAACACTGGCAAGCCATTTTTCATCGTGTCTTTCACGAAGACGGAAGACAGTGCCGGTGCATCACTGTTTGTCAGCGGCCATGCCTACATGGCCATGGATGCGGACATGACCAGCAGTACAAACACAACGGTAAAGGTATACAACCCCTGGGGGCCAAGCATCCGGTCCGACAGCAATCCAACCCCAAATTTCATCACGCCATTTGACAGCGACCTGGTCACGCTGGCAGGCACGACTGGCATCAGCTTCTGGGTAGGGGTTTGAATGCCGTGGGCTGCTTGTGGCCAACAGCCCCATGCATTGCAACCATCACAGGTCCGGGCCACCCTTGACCGTTTTGGCCAGCAGCGCACGGGCCTGTTTTTCGTGCAGCTTCACCTCGTCGAGGTTGGCCAGCAGATCGGCCATTTGTTCTTCCAGCTGTCGTTTGTGATCGGCCAGCACGCGCAAGAATTTTTCGAGCTGCGGCGCGGTATCACGCGGGCTGTCGTACATATCGATGATGTCTTTGGCCTCCGTCAGGCTCAGACCCAGGCGCTTGGCCCGCAGAGTGAGTTTCAGGCGAGTCCGGTCGCGCGAGCTGTACACGCGCGCACGCCCACCGGGGCCGGTGCGCTCGGGTGCGAGCAGGCCCATGTCTTCGTAGAACCGAATGGCGCGGGTGGTGAGGTCGAACTCGCGCGCCAGATCGCTGATGGTGAAGGTGTTGGCCATGCAAACGCCCTGTACGGCTCCAAAGTATCTCGAACAATCATTCAAAAGGCAGTTGACGTAAACGTCAACCAACCCCGCTGCGGCGCATGGTAGCGGTATTTGAACCCGGAAGGCGACCTGACCTGCTGACGCTTGGCCGCGATATAGTGCAACTCGGCCCTTTCATCGGCACCAGGGCCCATTGTGGGTTTTGGTGCAAGTTTCCGTTTTTTCGCTGACCGTCACCGGCCCTCCCATGCGCCAAAACGCCCCTGAAGCGGCTTCGTCCGCGCCAGCTGATACGCCCCACTCGGCGGTGGATGCGCGCCGCAGCACAGCCACGTTGCCGCTGCATGCCATCATGTCGCGCGGCATCCACAACGTGCCTCCCGAAACCACCCTGGGCGAAGCAGCCCGGAAAATGACGGAATTGCGCATTTCCAGCCTCCTGGTGTGCGACAACCAAGAAGCGGTGGGCATCCTGACCGAACGGGATTTGCTGCGCGAAGTGACCGACGGAGCCACGGTGGAGCGCCCCGTCTCCTGCTGCATGAGCAAACCGGTGCTGACTGCGCCCGACTTCACCCCATTCGTGGAAGCCTGGGCGTTGATGCAGCGCAACGGGGTACGCCATTTGTTGGTGGTGGACACGGCCCAGCAACCTGTGGGCATGGTGAGCGAGACGGACTTCCGGCAACATCTGGACGCCCGTTTGCTGCATGACCTGGGCACGGTCGAAAGCCTGCTGGACCCTCTGCTGCCCAAAGTAGCCCCCACCGCCACCATTGCTGAAGCGCTGGCGCAAATGCGCCGTCACTTCAGCAGTTATGTGGTGGTTGTGGAAAACGACCACGCCGTTGGCATGCTGACGGAGCGTGATGTGCCCGCCTTGTTGGCCAGTACCCCGGCGGATGCATTGGATACCGATCCTGTCACCCGGGTGGCCTATCGCCCTGTTCACATCGTACCCGCCAGCACCTGGCTGATGGAAGCCGCTGCAGCCATGCAGCGGTTGAATGTGCGGCATCTGGCTGTCACAGGCCTTGACGGCCAGCTGATTGGCATGATCCAGCAAAAGCAGCTGATGGCCCGGATTGGCACGCAACTCGAACACTGGTACTGGGCCGAAAGCGAGCACGCGGGCAAAGCACAGGCTGCTTTGGCACGCGAACGTTACCAGCAAGCCGCCGAAGCAGCCCACTTGGGCTATTGGGATTACGACGTTCGTGCCAACCGGATTCTGTACAGCGAGCAATTGCTGCGCTTGATGGGAGCTCCCTCCCAACAGGCAGACCAGACCATGGGACTGGGCAACTTGCTGTCTCGCATCCATTTGGACCAGCAGGACGATGTGCGGTCGCAAGTCGAGCGCTTGCTGAGCACGGACCCGGCTGCAGAGCTCGATGCGCGCTACCAGGTGAAAGGCCTGGACGATGTGTGGCGCTGGGTGCATACCCGTGGGCGGGTCACCAGCCGAACCATCGATGGCTCACCGCTCCGAGCATCGGGCGTGACCATGGACATCGACAGCCAGATGTCCCACCAGCAGGCGCTGCAACAGGCTCGCGCCGAAATCGACCGGCGGCAGCACATGCTGGAGTTGTTGTCCGATTCGGTCAGTCGCTCGCCGGTGGTGGCGTTGGTATGGACCATGCAACCGGGCTGGCCGGTCCGCTTTGTGACCGACAACGTGAGCCAATGGGGGCACACGCCAGCCAAGCTGCTGGAAAACGGGTTTGCGTTCGAGTCCCTCATCCATCCGGATGATTTGCTGCGGGTTCACTCGGAAATCGAGCATCACCTTGCGCATCAACGCGACCAGTTCGATTTGAACTACCGCCTGCGCGCGGGCGATGGGCGATGGCTGTGGCTGGAAGATCACACCCGCATCCAGCGCAACCCGGAGGGCGTGCCCGAGCGCGCCCATGGCCTGCTCACCGATGTGACCGCCACGCACTTTGACAAGCTGGTGGCCCAACTTGAACGAGACGTGCTGGACGCCCTGACCAGGGGAACCGAGGTGCATCCCTTGATGGCGCAAATGACCGACCGGTTCGAACAATGGCTGGAAGGCTCCAGATGCTCGGTCATGCTGCTGGATGAAACCCGGAACAACCTGCATGTGGTGGCAGGAAGCCATCTGCCATCAGATTACCTGGCCGCCATTGACGGCGTCACCATCGGCCCCAAGGTGGGCTCGTGCGGAACGGCAGCCTACACCGGCCACACCGTCATCACCACCCACATTGCCACCGATCCGCTGTGGGCAGACTTCAAGGACTTGGCTCTTGCACATGGTCTGGTGGCCTGCTGGTCAGTGCCCATCAAGGGGGCTGACCAGTCGGTACTGGGCACCTTCGCCATTTACCCCCCGGACCGCAAAGTTCCACTGCCCCATGAAATCCGGGCCGTGGAACGCACCGCCTATTTGGCCGGCCTGGCGGTGGAGCGCTCCCGCGATCAGGCCACCTTGCACAAACTCAAACTGGCGGTGGAACAAAGCCCGCACTCCATCGTCATCACCGACCTGGAATCGCACATCGAGTACGCCAACCAAACGTTTTACAAGGTCACCGGTTACACCCCCGAAGAAACGCTGGGGGCCAACCCGCGCATGATCAAGTCGGGCAAAACCGCCTCCGACACCTACGAGCGCATGTGGGAAGCCCTGCGGCAGGGGCTGGCGTGGCAGGGGGAATTCATCAACCGCCGAAAAGACGGCACGGAATACACCGAGTCGGTTCGCATCTCACCGGTCATTCAGCCCAACGGCCGTGTCACGCACTACCTGGCCATCAAGGAAGACATCACCCTTCGCAAGGAAGCCGAGCACCAGATTCACCGGTTGGCGTACTACGACACCCTCACCGGACTGCCCAACCGTCAGCTGCTGACCGACCGCTTCACCCAGGCACTGAGCCTGGCCAAGCGGCAGAACAGCCAATTGGCGCTGATGTTCATTGATCTGGATCACTTCAAGAACATCAACGACACACTGGGTCACCCCGCTGGCGACCGGTTGCTGATTGAAACCACCCAGCGGCTGACCAGCGCATTGCGGGCAGAAGACACCCTTTCGCGCCAGGGTGGCGATGAATTTGTGCTGCTGCTGCCCAACTGCGGCCCATTGCAGGCCGCCCAGGTGGCCGAAAAGCTCATGTCCAGCCATGCCCAACCGGTGCAATTGGAGGGACAGGAGGTGACCGTGACACTGTCCATTGGCATTGCGGTGTACCCGGCAGATGGACAGGATTTCAATGCCCTGTCCAAAGCGGCCGATGTGGCCATGTACCGCGCCAAAGAAGAGGGCCGCGACGCCTACCGCTTTTTCACCGCTGACATGCAGGTGCGCTCCACCCGGACACTGGCACTGGAAAGCCACCTGCGCCGCGCCCTGGAAAAAAACGAATTGCAACTGGTGTACCAACCCCAGGTCTCCCTGGCCGATGGCCGCCTGATTGGTGTGGAAGCCCTCATCCGCTGGCAACACGCCACGCTGGGCCTGGTATCACCCGGCGAATTCATTCCGTTGGCCGAAAGCAATGGCCTCATCCTGCCGATTGGTGAATGGGTGCTGCGTACCGCCGTGCGCCAGGCCAAAACCTGGTTGGACCAGGGGTTGGGCAAACTGGTGATGGCGGTGAATTTGTCGGCGGTCCAGTTTCGCCATGCAGGTTTGGCGCAACTGGTCGGCCAGGTCCTGGCCGAACACAGTTTGCCCCCCGATTGCCTGGAGTTGGAGTTGACCGAAAGCGTGGCCATGAGCGACCCATTGGGTGCCGTCGTGGCCATGGACGAAATCAACGCCCAAGGTGTGCACATTGCCATCGACGACTTTGGCACCGGCTATTCGTCACTGAGTTATCTGAAGCGCTTCAAAGCCCAAAAACTCAAAATCGACCGCAGCTTCGTGCAGGACATCACGTCAGACCCGGACGACAAAGCCATTGCCAGCGCCATCATTGGCCTGGCCAGCAGCCTGGGGCTGCGCACCATTGCCGAGGGCGTGGAAACACCTGGTCAACTGGCTTGGCTGCGCATGCAAGGTTGCGACGAAGCGCAGGGCTATTTGTTCAGCCAGCCCGTCTCGGCCAACGCGCTGGTGACCTGGGCGGCCGGGCAAGGCTTGATCCAAGCCCCCGCAGCCCATACTTGACGTCAGGCCAACGCGTACCGGTTGCCTCCGCCTTCACGGGCCATGGTGCATGCAGCCTCCGCTTCTGACAGAAGCAACGCCGCGTCATCCCGACCCCGTGGAATCCAGCCAGCCACCCCCACGCTGGCCGTCACCACGGGCGCCACGCCGGAATCAGGATGGGGCAATTGCAAACTGGCAATGCTTTCCACCACCCGGTGGGCAGCTTGCGCAGCGCCATGGCGATCGGTCTCGGGCATCATCACCACCAGTTCATGTGGGCCGTGCCTGGCCACCAGATCGGTGGTGCGCTTCATGGCGCTGGCCACGGCTTGCGTGACGGCTTGCAAACAGGCATCGGCCGCAGGCAAGCCCAGCTGGTTGCCGTAGTTGGGAAAAAAGTCCAGCGTCACCGACAACACCGACACCGGATCTTCTCCCCTGAACGACCGAGCCACTTCCTCGCTCAATCGCTGGTCAAAATAGCGGCGGTTGGCCACTTGCAGCAGCTCGTCGAACCGGGCATGCACCTCCAGCCGCTCGCTCAAATGAGCCAGTGCCTGCTGGGCTTCCACCTGGGCATGATTTTGGGCAGACAAGTCCTGATACAGGCGACCAATCATGTTCAGGATGGCGCGCAAACCTTTGTCAGACACCGAGGCTTCACGTTCATACGCCTCAGCCGGAGAAACACCTGCGTCAATTTGCTGGAGCTGACGCGTCATGGCGGGATCCACCCCCAACACATGCAGGCCAATCCACGATGACAGAAACCCCATCATTCGCGCGTTCAGGTCAGGCAGGGTTTCGCGGTCGTTCCACATTTCCCGCAGATTGCGAATGAACTGCTCGTGCTGGCGGCGGTGCACAAACTGGTGGTGCTCGTCCACACCTCTTTCAGCCATCAAGGCTTCTTCCGAGGCAAACTGCGCACGCGCATAGGCCATGAGCCGGTCGAACGCGCGGCGCATGGCCAGCTCCCGCTTGTCAGCGGGATAGTGGATGTCGAACTGCGTGCGGTGAAGCTCGTTGAAGATGTCGATCAACCCCCGGTGCTGGTCATCCATGGCCTGAAGGCCGGTGCTGAAGCCGCGATCCCAAACGAACAAATCCATGTGTTTCTCCGCATACCGCGCCAAAGCTGGCGACTTTTGCGGACTGTACTGCCAGCGGTGCAAGGCGTCACGCGAGAAATAAGCCGATTTACCCCTCTGTTGCGCGCCGTTCACCAGGCTGGCAAACGCTCGCCTCGCAGACGGGCCCGCAGCACCGCATAGTCGGGCACGATTTGCCCTACGGTTTGCCAAAAACGGGGGCTGTGATCCATGTGCCGCAAATGGGCCAGCTCATGCACCACCACATAGTCGAGCACATCGGGCACAAACTGCATCAGCCGCCAATGCAGGCGAATGGACCCATCCGCCTTGGCACTGCCCCAGCGTGTGCGGGCGGAGGACAGCCGCAACTGCGTCCACCGCACGCCCAATTGCGGGGCAAAGTGGGCCAAGCGTTCCTGGAAATGTGCCAACGCCTGTTGCTGCATCCAGGCCTGCACGGCATCGCGCACCTGTGCGGGGCTGGCCGACTGGGGCAGGTTCACCCACACGGTACGGGCATCTGCCGCCAGCACAACCCGCTCGGACCCCAAACCCACCGGCTGCGGCACACCCACTTTCACCACCACGGTGGTGCCCCGCCAGGCCAGTTCAGCCCCGTCACCCCAGCTCACCTGCGCCACCGGAGTCGCCTGTTGCTGTTGAAACTGCTGCAGTTTCCGCAATACCCAGCGGGCCTTGGACTGCAGTGCCGCTTCCACCACACTCAAGGTGGCCCAGCGCGGCGCGGTGACGGTCAGCCCCGCCGTCGAAATGGCAAAACCAATGCTTTTGCGCACAGAGCGACGCAGCAAATACCCCACGGGCTGGCCGTTCAGCACCGTGCGATGGCTGGCTTGCGGATGCTGATACAGGTTTTCTGCAGCCGCAGGCAACGCAGACCGGCCGGGTAACGGGTCGCCGAACCGGTCGCTTAACCGGTCGTGTCTTGGCCCAGGAGCCCGCGATCCGCCTGCGGGCGCCACCTCCTCGCCAAACAGGGCCAACTGCTCAGGCTGTGCAGCCATGGGTCTCAGTGGGGGTACGCCTCTGGGTCCAGGCGGCGCATTTCGGCCTCGATCCAGGCCTCCACCTCACGCATCAGTTCATCGGGCTCACGGCCTTGGCTGGGGATAGCAGGCCCAATGGAAAACTCCACCACACCCGGTTTTTTGATCAGCGCTTTGCGCGGCCAGCATTTGGCCGAGGTGACGGCAATCGGTATCACCGGCGCGCCGGTTTCCACCGCCAAACGGGTTCCGCCTGATTTGTAAGAGCCTTTTTGCCCCCGCTCAATGCGCGTGCCTTCCGGAAACATGATGACCCAGGTGCCCTGCGCCAGCAGCCGCTTGCCCTGCTCCACCACCTTGCCAAACGCTTCACGGCCCCGTGAGCGGTCGATGTGGATCATGTCCATGCGCGCCATGGCCCAGCCAAAAAAGGGCACATACAGCAGCTCCTTCTTGAACACATAGGCCAACGGGTGCGGCATGAGCGCGGGCATGGAAAAGGTTTCCCAGGTGGACTGGTGCTTGACCAGCAAAATGGCTGGACTGGTGTCGCCCTGGGGCAGGTTGTCCATACCAATGACCACGTTGCGAATGCCCAGAATGACCTCGCCACCACGCACCGCCGCCTTCAGCCAACCGGCGCACAACCAGTACACCCGGGTGGGCGACAGAAACGGCGCGGTGATGACCACCACCAATGCCCAAGGCACCACGGTCACACCCATCCACAGCAGATGCAGGAGAGAACGAATCAGGTTCATTTTGATAAAAATACGGCCTTAACGATTTATTTACAACAGTAGTCAGCTATTGTTTTTAGAAGCCAGCAACCAATCTGCAAAACCCGACAAGTCGTGGTGCGCAACGGTAGCTGCTGGCAAGCCAGGCGGCAATGGCATGTGGCGGTGACATTCTGAATTGCCCGTCAACAACAGGTGCGGCTGACAACCTGCGGCAGCGGCAGCTTCCACATCCCACACCGAATCGCCGGCGGCAGGCACGTCGCGCAAATTCACGCCAAAACGGTCGCCAATCTGCTCGAACAGGCCGGGGCCGGGCTTGCGGCAACGGCATTGGTCTTCCGGCGTGTGAGGGCAGAAAAACACAGCCTCCACCCGCCCACCCACCGCGCCCAGCGCTTTTTGCATCTTCTGGTGGATGGCATTGAGCACCGTCACGTCCAGCAAGCCCCGGCCCACGCCCGGCTGGTTGCTGGCCAGAACCACTTTCCAGCCCGCATGGTTGAGGCGGGCCACAGCTTCCAGCGCACCGGGCAAGGGGATCCATTCATCCGGGGTGGTGATGAAGTCGTCCCGTGGCAGGTTGAGGGTACCGTCTCGGTCCAGAATCAAGAGCTTCATGTTCCCTCCTTGGTGGGCGACGGAGCGGGTGCGGCATCAGGCAGTTGCCAGCCCGTCACGAACCAGCCATTCCAGCGCCCGGCAGCCACCGTCAATTGGATGTGCGAGGGCTTGGTCAGCAATTCGGGCGAGGGATTGGGCAGCACCACACGGTACAAACCACCCTGCTCGGGCCATTCCACAAACACACGGCCACCGCCTTCGGAGCGGGAATTGGCGTCCAGCTGCTGCACCGCCACCACCTTCAGCATCAGTGGCTGACTGGCCTGCAGATTTTTTTGATTGGCCTGGGTACGCCAGGCGGCGGCACAGCCACCCAGCCATGCCAACACCCAAACGCCCAGCAGTGCCCAAAGCGCCACGCGCCGGGTACGGGTGCCCGGCCGGGCCCAACGCATCCAAGCCAAACGAAACACCACAACCGCCACCAGAAATGCCCCGAGCCCTTGCATCAGGGCCTGAACAAACGCATCGGGGTCGGGCACAGGCTCCAAGACCATTGGCCAATTGACGCCCGGGGCCTCGCGCTCGGCCCGCAGGCTCCACCGTTGAGCCACCCACAGCATGACCGGTGCCACCACCGCGTTGCCGACCCACAGGCGCAGGCGGGTCAACTCCGGCGCAACCGGCGTCGTGGCGGGCAGCGCGGCATCAGCCGACTCGGTGGTGGGGTGGCTCATCCGGGTCAAGCCGCCAAGCGGCCCAAATCAGCCACCCGGTTCATGGCGTTGTGCAGGGTCTTGAGCAGGCCCAAACGGTTGGCTTTGAGGGCCGGGTCGTCGGCATTGACCATCACGCCGTCAAAGAAGGCATCCACCGGGACCCGCAGTGCCGCCAGGGCCTGCAAGTTGGAGGCATAGTCGCCAGCGGCAAAAGCGGCATCGGCCAGCGGGGTCACTTCTGTCAAAGCGGCGGCCAGTGCTTGCTCGGCAGGCTCCTGCAACAACGCGGGGTTGACCTGAGGTGGCACCTCACCATCCACCTTTTTCAGAATGTTGCCCACGCGCTTGTTGGCCGCAGCCAGCGCAGGGGCCTCGGGCAGGGCGGCGAAGGCGCGCACGGCACCCAGGCGGCGGGCGACGTCGGCCAGCCGCTGCGGGCGCAGGGCCAGCACAGCGTCCACTTCCTGAGCGCTGTAGCCCTGCTCGCGCAGACCACCGCTGATGCGGTCGTAAAAGAAGTCGGTCAAAGCCGGTGTGGCATCGGCAATGAGAGCGCCGAATGCGGGCACAGCGGATGCCAGCAGCTCAGAAAGATCCAGCGGCAGGTCTTTTTCCACCAACATGCGCACCACGCCCAGTGCATGGCGGCGCAGGGCAAACGGGTCTTTGTCGCCAGTGGGCAGGTTGCCGATGCCAAACATACCGACCAGGGTTTCCAGCTTGTCAGCCAGCGCCACCACCACGCCCACGGCGTTGCGAGGCAGCTCATCCCCGGCAAAGCGGGGCTTGTAGTGGTCTTCGATGGCGTCGGCCACGGTGTCGCCCAGGCCGTCGTGGCGGGCGTAGTAGCCACCCATGATGCCTTGCAGTTCGGGGAACTCACCCACCATGTCGGTTAGCAGATCAGCCTTGGCCAAGCGCGCAGCCAACAGGGCCTGTGCAGCCAATTCAGGTCCACCCAGCTTGAGGCCAATGGTCTCGGCAATGGCGCAGACGCGCGCCATGCGCTCGCCCTGGGTGCCCAGTTTGTTGTGGTAAACCACTTTGGACAGACCCAGCACGCGGGCTTCCAGCGACTTTTTGCGGTCCTGGTCGAAGAAAAACTTGGCATCGGCCAGGCGCGGGCGCACCACACGCTCGTTGCCACCGGTCACGGCGCTGGCATCTGCCGGGCTGATGTTGCTGACCACCAAGAAGCGGTTGGTCAATTTCCCAGCAGCGTCCAGCAGCGGAAAGTACTTCTGGTTGGCCTTCATGGTGAGGATGAGGCATTCCTGCGGCACGGCCAGGAACTCGGACTCGAACTGGCACACCAGCACGTTGGGGCGTTCGACCAGCGCCGTGACTTCGTCCAGCAGGGCGTCGTCTTCAATGGGCCTGAATACCTTGAGCGAGCCATTCGGCTCGCGACCGCCCACTTCGGCCGCCACCTTCGCCGCAGCCTCCGCCAGTTGGCGGGCAATCTCGGCCTTGCGCTCGGCAAAGCTGGCAATCACCGCGCCGTCACGCGCCAGCGTTTCGGCATAGGTGTCGGCATGGGCCAGGGGCACGGGATCCATGGCAGCCTCGAAGCGGTGGCCGTGGGTGGCGTTGCCGGCATTCAGGCCCAGGGCCGACACGGGCACCACGGTGCTGCCATGCAGCGCCACCAGGCCGTGCGCCGGGCGCACGAAGCTGACGCTGGTCCAGCCGGGTAACTCACAGCCGCTTTGCAGCTGGTAGCTCATGACCTTGGGAATGGGTAGCTTGGCGAGCGCTTCGTTCAGGGCCTTTTGCAGGCCGGTGGCCAAGTCCACACCCGGTACCACGCTGTCCAAAAACAGCGCGTCGGCCTTGCCGTCGAGTTGGCGCTTCAAGCGGGCCAGCACGGTAGCGGGGTCGGACACGTCCAGCCCCATGCCGCCCAGGCGCTTGAGCAGCGCGGCGCTGGGTTGGCCATTGGCGTCCAGGCCCACGGCCACGGGCATGAGTTTGACGGTCTGCGCCTTGTCGGCGGCCTTGGCGGCCACGCCCGCCACGTGAGCAGCCAAGCGACGGGGCGAGGCATAGGCGGTCACGGCGGCATCGGCTGCGGCCAGGCCCTGGACCTTGAGCTGGTCGGCCAGCACGAAGGCAAAGGCGTTGCCCAGTTTGTTCAGGGCTTTGGGGGGCAGCTCTTCGACGAAGAGTTCGACCAGGAGGTTCTGGGATAGCAAATTCTGTGTGGTCATGTGTCGTGCTCCGGCTCAGGCCACTTTTTTGTCCATTTGTGCCACCCATTCACGAGGGGCCATGGGGAAACCCAGGCGCTCGCGGCTCTCGTAATAGCTTTGCGCCACGGCGCGGGCCAGGTTGCGGATGCGGCCGATGTAGGCAGCCCGCTCGGTCACGCTGATGGCCCCGCGGGCGTCCAGCAGGTTGAAGCTGTGGGCGCATTTCAGCACTTGCTCGTAGGCGGGCAGGGCCAGTTGCTGTTCCATCAGGTACTTGGCCTGCTTTTCGTGGGCACCGAAGGCGGTGAACAAAAAGTCGGCGTCAGAGTGCTCGAAGTTGTAGGTGGACTGCTCCACCTCGTTCTGGTGGTACACGTCACCGTACTTGAGGGTGTCGGTCCATTGCAGGTTGTAGACGTTGTCCACGCCCTGCAGGTACATGGCCAGTCGCTCCAGGCCGTAGGTGATTTCGCCGGTGGCGGGTTTGCAGTCGATGCCGCCCACCTGCTGGAAGTAGGTGAACTGCGTCACCTCCATGCCGTTGAGCCACACCTCCCAGCCCAGGCCCCAGGCGCCCAGCGTGGGGTTTTCCCAGTCGTCTTCGACGAAGCGGATGTCGTTTTTCTTCAGGTCAAAGCCCAGCGCCTCCAGGCTGCCCAGGTACAGCTCCAGGATGTTGGCGGGGGCGGGCTTCAACACCACCTGGTATTGGTAGTAGTGTTGCAGGCGGTTGGGGTTTTCGCCGTAGCGGCCGTCTTTGGGGCGGCGGCTGGGCTGGACGTAGGCGGCCTTCCAGGGTTCCGGGCCAATGGCGCGCAGAAAGGTGGCGGTGTGGCTGGTGCCCGCGCCCACTTCCATGTCGTAGGGCTGGAGCAGGGCGCAGCCTTGCGCGTCCCAGTAGGACTGCAGGCGAAGAATGATCTGTTGGAACGTGAGCATGACGGGTTGCGTTCGCAAAAAAAGCCCGCCGCAAAAAAAGGGGTGCGGCGGGCGGTATGGCTGGATTTTAAGAGGGCAACGCTTCGTCCGTTTGCCAGGGTGTCTGCCAAGCGGTTTGGGGGCGGGCTAATCCGGCTGACTAAGGCGCGAATGGATCCGGCGCCACACATCGCGCCTCCACCAACCCCATGCCACCACCACCAAAGCCAGCCCCACAAGGGGCCACTGGCCCCAGCGAGATGCCCACCAGGCAAAAGGCGTCAATCCACGCCGTCCCTCGACGGTGCCCTGCAACACGGCACGCTCCAGCCTGGGCGCCGCCAGTACCACCGTTCCATGGTGATCCACCACCACCGTAGCCCCCGTGTTGGTCGCCCGGACCATGGGGCGCGCCAACTCTTTGGCCCGCATGCGGGCTATGTGCAAATGCTGGTCCAATGCAACGGTGTTACCAAACCATGCCAGGTTGCTCACATTCACCAGCACGGTCGGAGCAGTCGATGCGCGGAGAAACCCTTGCGCCAGCTCTTCACCAAACAAGTCTTCGTAGCAAATGTTGGGGGCAAACCGCTGACCAGCCCATTCGAAGGAAGGTTGACCCAACTGGCCCCGGTTGAAATCACCCAGCGGAATGCGCATCAAGTCCACAAACCATCTGAACAACGGCGGCACAAATTCACCAAACGGCACCAGATGGTGCTTGTCGTAGCGGTAAACCGCCGATGCAGACTCCGCATCGGATGCATCGCCCTGGTTACCCCTGGTTTGAGGCCATTCATGGGGCAACTGGCCCTGGGCCAAGGCATCCAACGCTGCACGTGCGGACTGGGGTGTGAAGGCCCAAACAGAGTTCGAATAACCTTGTGCAGCCGTCCCCAATGGCAACCCGGTGACCGCTGCGTGGTGACCAGACGCCAGTGCCGACAGCCAACCTTGCCAACGCGGAATTTCGATGGTTTGAGGCAACAAAGGAATGGCGGTTTCCGGTGCCACCACCAAAGCATTCTGGGGCCATGCGCCGTCCCCCTTGGAGGGATTCAACTGGTTGCGCCCCCAAAGCATGGGGCTGTACCAGTCCAAAGCCTGCTCCACCCCTGTGAGGGTGTCGAACTTTTCATCCTGTGCAATGTTCCCCTGCAGCAACACCATCTGCACCTGCCCTGTGGAGTGCGTCCAATCTGGCGCCCATCGCTCCAAATACGGTCCCACCATGCAAAGGCTTGCCACGCACAACGTGGCCACCATGCCGTGCCCGCCCCCTTGCGACCACCTCATCGCCAGCCAGGCTGCCCATGCTGCCGCCACCCCGCTGATGCCGTACACCCCCAACCAGGGCGCCAACCAACCCAGACTGTCCACATGGGCGTATCCCACTGCGCCCCAGGGAAAACCGGTTAACCAGGTTCCTCTGGCCCACTCTGCAAGCCCCCAAAGAGAGCCAAAATATATAGCTATAAATCGATCATAAATGGGCGATAGGTGCCAAAAATATGCAGAAACTATCGCCACATAGGTGGCCAAGGCGGCAGCCAACGCCAGAACCGCAGCCGCAGCCACGACAGGGGGAAGTCCGCCATGGGTGTGCATGGACACATACAACCACCAAAACACACCGATCAACCACCCAACCCCAAACAGACAGCCAGAAGCAACCGCCCCCCGCATGGATGGCATTTGCACCAGGAGTCGCAACCAAACCGCCATGGCCGCCAACTGAAGCCAAGGAACGGGTTGCCCGGCCTGAGGCCACCACGCCGGCACACCAGGCAGGTCGCCCCATGACACCGCATCCACACCAAACGGCCAGGTCACAGCCCAGCCCTGCAAAACCCCCAGGCCCAGGCACAGAACCGCCCTCTTCAGCATCGACTGGAATTCAGGCCTCTGCCCCAAGGCCATCTCGTATCCAAACTCCACCGGTCAGGCCTTGTGAATGACTTCCGCCGGTTTGTGCACCTTGAACCACTTCACCGCGCCACCTCGGGCATGCAGCACCTCAAATCGCCAGCCTTGGAGACTGTGTACTTCGCCGCGCTTGGGGACATGACCCATTTCGTGGGCAATCAAACCACCCACCGTATCCACTTCGTCATCGGACAACTGCAGGTCAAACGCCTGATTGATGCGCGTTACCGGTGTGTCCCCGCTGATGCGCCAGGTGCCGTCGGCCAACGCAAAAATGTCGCCATCGGCTTCGTCTTCATCGAATTCGTCCTCGATTTCTCCCACAATCTCTTCCAGCACATCCTCAATGGTGATGAGCCCCGCCACACGCCCAAATTCGTCGATGACGATGGCCAAGTGATTTCGGTTGCCACGGAACTCCCGCAGCAGGTCGTTCAGGCCTTTGCTTTCTGGAATAAAGGCCGCCGGGCGCAGCAAAGTGCGCAGATTCAATTCAGGCGCCCGCTGGAGTTTCAGCAAATCCTTGGCCAGCAGAATGCCAATGATGTTCTCCCGATCACCTTCGTACACCGGGAAACGGGAATGCGCGGTGTCAATCACCGCATGGAGCAACGCGTCAAACGGGGCATCAATGCTCAACGCGTCCATGCGCGGAGCCGCCACCATCACGTCGCCCGCCGTCATGCTCGACAAGCGAATCACGCCTTCCAGCATCACCCGCGATTCGGTGTTGATGATGTGCCGCTCCTCCGCCTCAGACAAAGAGGCAATCAGCTCCTCGGTCGAATCAGGCCCCGGATGCAACATCTCAGCCAGTCGCTGCAACAACCCTCGCTTGTCCTCCGACACCCGCTGATTCAAACGGGACACCTTGCCGGCGTTATTCGGTTGACGGGCGTTTACAGGATGTGGATCTGACACGAGAGAGCGAATTTTGTTGGACACGTTGACGAGGATAACGCAGGCACCTCACACACGGATGACACTTCAGCGATGTGCTTTGCGTGACAGCACTCAGGGCTTGCCCTGAATGGCATATGACGCCCCGTTGATCAGAATCACTGCCAGGAGACATCATGGAAAACAAGCCCTGGCTCAAAAACTACCCTGCGGGAGTCCCGCACGACGTGGACACCTCTGCCTATGCCTCTCTGGCCGAATTGCTGGAAGAGTCTTTTCGCAAACATGCGTCCTCCCCGGTCTCGGTCTGCATGGAACAGTGGATGACCTATGCCCAGCTGGATGAATGGTCGGCCGCTGTCGGGGCCTGGCTACAAGCTAAAGGGCTACAACCAGGTGCCCGCGTCGCACTGATGATGCCCAATGTTCCCCAATTTTTAGTGGGAATGTCAGGAATTCTTCGGGGGGGTTACACCTGTGTCAACGTCAACCCGTTGTACACCGCCAGGGAGTTGGAACATCAACTCAAAGACTCGGGTGCCGAAGCCATTTTCATCCTAGAAAATTTTGCACACACGCTGGAAGAAGTCATTTCACGCACACAAATCAAGACAGTGGTGCTGGCCTCCATGGGCGACGCATTGGGATTTTGGTATGGACGATGGATCACCTTTGCCGTACGTCATCTCGCAAAAATGGTTCCCGCCTTTCGCTTGCCGTACCAGTTACCGCAAGGGTCCATCGAAGTCGTGACGTACCCCCAAGTCATTGCCGCTGGACTGACTCGACCACTCAAGAAGCCTCCTCTTCAGCCCGACTCCATTGCATTTTTGCAATACACAGGGGGAACCACCGGCCTATCCAAAGGCGCCATGCTCACACACCAAAATGTAGTGGCGGCCACCCTCCAGGCGGAGGCTTGGTTCTCTCCCGCATTGAAAAAAGTAGGTGATGTCCGCAAGACCAACAACATTGCAGCGCTACCGCTGTATCACATCTTCGCGTTGACACTGAGCCTTCTTTCCATACGCTCAGGCTCCTTCATGACGCTGATTCCCAATCCAAAGGACATTGCCAAGTTTGTAGAAACACTGGCAACCCGCCCCTTTCATTTGCTACCAGCGGTGAACACTCTTTTTAATGGATTGCTTCAAAACAGCAAGTTTTGGACGCTAGATTTTTCAAGTCTTGTCGTTTCTCAAGCCGGCGGCATGGCCGCTTCTGAGGGTACGGCCAGAAATTGGAAAGAACTAACGGGCTGCGCCATGGTCGAAGGTTGGGGCATGAGCGAAACATGCGCCATTGGCACCAACAATCCGGTAGATGCTGATCATTTCTCTGGAACCATCGGGCTTCCCTTGCCCGGAATTGACATCGCTATCAAATCAGAAGAAGGCGTATCTCTGTCAATTGGTGAACCCGGGGAAATTTGCATCAAAGGACCCAACGTTATGCATGGATACTTTAATCAACCCCGTGAGAATACCCTTGCATTCACATCTGATGGTTATATGCGTACCGGCGACATCGGCAGCATGAATGCAGATGGATATATCAAAATAGTCGATCGCAAGAAGGACATGATCATCGTATCAGGATTCAATGTCTACCCCAATGAATTAGAAAACGTTATTTCTCTTTGCCCTGGAATTGTGGAGTGCGCAGCAATTGGAATTCCCGACGAAAAAACCGGAGAATCCATCAAAGTATTCATCATTAAAAACGACCCAACTTTAACTGAAGATCAAGTTGCCACCTATTGCCACGACAATTTAACTGGATATAAACGCCCTAAATACATTGAGTTTCGCGAAGAGCTACCCAAGACCAACGTTGGTAAAATATTACGAAGAGAGTTGAGAACAGGAAAATTAAATTAAAATCAGGAGATGAATCAATAAAGATACCAAATCCCAATGGCTCTGTTGCAAAAATGGGTGGGGTGGGCTCTGATTCGCTCTTGAAATGAGAGCAGAAGAAGGCGATAAGCCAGACAAGAGGCGATACAAGACCACGAACTGGCGTGAGCACAACAAGGCCCTCAAAGCCAGAGGCGCGTTGACTGTCTGGCTGGACAAGGACATGCAGTGGTTTGCCCCGCCCACAGGCAAGCGAGGCCGCCATCCGACGTTTTCGGATGCAGAACTGCCGGTTGACCCGGTCCAGAGGGCATGGTGTTTTGGCATCGCTGATGGTGGTGCGAACCACCTTGCCACGACGCACACCTTGCAATCCCAGGCGTTTCATCAGCCGTTCCACCGTGCAGCGGGCAATGCAGAGCTGCACATTCGTGTGGCATTGCTCAACCGTTTCACCCAACTGGGCCGTCCTGTGACGGTGCCTGTGGCATAACTCCGCCTGGCGTCAGGGGATACTCGTCGTAAGCAATGGGATGGACGCCCCCACCCGTAACGGCATCAATCGTGCCAAAGTGGAAGTGTCATCAACCACTTGAACCGAGAGGGGCGTCCACCATGAAGATTACAACTGTTGGCATCGACCTGGCAAAAAACGTGTTCCAGGTACACGGCGTCGATGAGCACGGCAAGGTCGTGCTGCGCAAGCAGCTCAAGCGAGACCAGGTGGGTGCCTTCTTCGCCAACCTGCCGCAGTGCCCATCACTGGGCCCGCAAGCTGCAGGGCATGGATCACACAGTTCGGCTGATTGTATTGACCCAGCGGTTTCTGCACAGGTCAAGCTGCTAAAGCATAAGCCTCAGCGGGGGTCTTCATGTTCAACGCCTGGTGAGGGCGTTGGTGGTTGTACCAACCGATCCAATCTGCAATCACGCGGCTGGCGTGCTGCAGGGTTTCGAATCGGTGGTGGTGCACGCACTGGTCTTTGAGCGTTCGGATCACGCGCTCGACCATCCCGTTCTGTTCCGGG